>Ga0183260_10002909_pt1 | contig 13966 bp, 19 predicted proteins | sample AntDrymUQ4972206_2_FD_129768 | JGI IMG/M metagenome (GOLD analysis project Ga0183260, IMG submission 129768) | Polar desert sand microbial communities from Dry Valleys, Antarctica - metaG UQ497 (22.06) (version 2) (version 2) | ecosystem: Environmental > Terrestrial > Soil > Desert | place... | reverse complement strand
GCCGCCGGAGGCGTCGGCGATGGCCGTGCCACCGTCGACTTCGATGGCGAGCGCGGTCGCGTTCAAGCAATCGCCCCCGTACACGTCCGGATCGGGGCCGACGGTGTCGCCGATGCCGATGGCGTTACAGACGTTGCCGCCGCTGTTGATGTCGCCGACGGCAACGGCGCCGCCGTTGGCCGAGGCGGTCGCCACACCGCCGTTACCCGCAGACGCGGTATCCGTGAACTGCATGACGGTCTCCCCTTACCTTCATACCCACCCCAATGCGGTGGGCTCCCACGAGCATCCTACGGCATCCTCCCGCTCAAGTCTATGGCATCAGGAAGGGGACTTCTGGGATGGGCGAGAATGCCCCCGCGCGGATCGCTGGGCAGCCCATGCCGAACGGTGCTCCCCGCGAGCTTGAGCCGGAGTCGAACCTTCCCGTCCCTGGGACCCGACGCCGGCGCTGTGGCGATCCGCGCTCCCGCACATGGCTCTTGACAGACCGCCACCGTCAGCGACACTGCCGACATGCCTCGCCTGGGTCACCCCTTCCCTCGACCGGGCGGGAGCCCGGAGCGCCGCGGTGTTGACCTCCCCAGGCCGCCGCGGCGCTTCCGTGTTCGCGCCAGCTGCAGGGAGCGGGCCACCCACGAGGCATCCGTGTTCATGGTCTCCTTCATCTCGCTCAGAGCGAGTAATCGCCCGTGCGACGCAACGCCGATGTTGCGGCGTCCCGGCCTTTCCTCACCTGCTCCAGCACATGCTCGTCGTAGAGCCGGTCAGCAAGCCGCGCAAAAACCTGTGCTGACGCGCTCGGATTGCTCGCGAAGAACTGGCGCCGGAGGCCCTCGCGAATCTCCGCCTCGTCTGCCGCACGCGCAGCTTCGGCGGCATCAGCACGATCCTTCGCCGCGGCCACCTGCCGGGCTTCACGAGCCGCCCGCAGCCGGGCCCCCTCGATATCGCGTGCCTTTTCAAAAGCACGCCAGACCTCACGCTGTTCCGTGACCCGCGCACACACATGCGTGTGTTCAAGTGATCCCGCACAGGCGCGGCGCACCTGGTCCTCCGTGATCACGGGTGGCATCGTCAGCGGCGTGCTCATCGTTCGTTCTCCTTGCTCTCTCTTTGCCGACAGGACCATCCCGCCGGCGTGCTTACGCCCCGCGCGGCAGCCGGCCCCACGCCGCCAGCACGAGCGGATCGAGCGTCGGCGGCCGCTCGCCGTGTTCGCCCCACCACACGCCGAGCGCGACGCTCAGCACGAGGTCGTCGTGGTTTCCCTCGCGTCAGTCGTCACCCGCGCCATAGCTGTCATGGCCATTGAGACCAATGCGCGCTTTGAAGTTCGCGAGTTCCCGCTTCAACACCGGCCAATCGGGCAGCGACGCGGCCGCCTGGACCCGCCGCGTCTGCATGGCGGACTGGACGGCGCCGACCAGATCGCGCTTCGGCACGCGGTACTCGCGCTCACTGACCCGGATCACCTGGTCGCCCCCCGTGATAGTGATAGCGACCGGGTCGACGCCCGCCTCGCGCAACAGATCCACGACCGGCCGGCCGACGCCGGTCTGGTCGATGACGGTCTCAACGGGGGCGTCATAGAGCGTCGCGCGGCCCCCGCCGGTCTCCTCGAACACGGCCGTCAGCCACGCGTGCCGCAATCGCGCCGTAATGGTCTGCAGTCGCTCCGGGATCGCCGTGTACGGGGTCCCCAGCTCGAGACGCTCCAGATGGGTGATGGCGTAGGTACCGGCCACTTGCGGGGTCGGGGAGTACCGCGCCTCGTCCGTGAAGCCATCGAACCAGGCCCGCACGTTGGTGGCCAGCACGTGGCGACCCGTGGGCTGTTCGCGGCGCTCCAGGACCGCGATAGCCGTAAAATCTGAGACCTGACCCAAGTCCACCGCGATCACGTATTCCGGGGCCATCACGCGACCTCCCGGGCAAAGAGCGGTGCAATGTCGGCCGCCATCGCCTCGATGTCCTCACCGCGGAAATAGCTGTCGACCGCGTCCTTGAACAGGCAGAGATATTCCTGATCGAACCACCAGTCACCGATCGCCGCCCGCTCCTGCTCCAACCAGGCCGGATCGATGCGCGGCACGTCGTAGGCCGTCACCTTGACCCGCAACCAGTCCAGACCGCCGTGTTCCCAAAACTCGAAGAAATGCCCGCGACGGCCGAATGGGCTGGACAACAGCACCAACGTGCCGCGGCTGATCGCCAGCATCGGGCGGATTGCCTGGTGCAGCGCACCCGGGACGCGGGCGGATTCATCTTCGATCACGAGATCGGGGGCGGAGAAGCCTCTGATCGTGCGCTCCTCGCCCGGCAGGCAGACGATGCGTGAGCCGTTAGCCAGCTCCAGCGAGAGTGCGTTCTCGACCACGGCCGGCACGACGTCGCCGAGCGCCCCGTAGACACCCTTCACTTTGCGGAAGAGCTCTTGAGACTGGCGCAGCGCCGGCGCCAGCAACAGCACGAGGGAGCCGGGCACGGTCACCGCCCGATGCGTGGCCAGGATCGAGGTCACGGTCGACTTGCCGGATTGGCGAGAGCAGAGCAGGATGATCTGCCGGGCATCGCTCGTCAACACGTCACGCTGCCAGGGGTCGGGTGTGATGCCGGTCCGGCTCGCAATCTCGAGCGGCGAGAGCACGGCCGCCGGCGGCAACATCCGGGCCGCTAACGCATCCGCGCGGCGCGTCAACGTGGCGACGTTCATGCCGTTCGCCCTCGCGCCGCAATGCGCTCCAATTCGTCCAGGCGCGCCGTGAGCGCTTCGACCGCGCCGGATTCACTGACGACAACATAGGCGCGAGCCAGGCTCGCGACACTGCTGCCGACGCCCGGCTCAACGTCTCCCTTCAGCACCTTGGCGATCGTGATGCCCAGCACGCCGCGCAGCTCGTCGGTAGAGAGCACACCGGCCGGCAGGTCTTTGCGCGCTCGAGACGCATTTGAGCGCTTGCGCCCACCTTCGGCGCTCCACTGCCGTCGCCGTTCTGCCCAGGACGGCGCGTGCCAAGCGCACATGCCGTCAGCGACAACCGTGGCAGAGCACGGGTTGCCGCTTTTGGTAACGGCCTGGCACCGTTCAGCTTTCATTCGGCTACTCCGGACTTCTCGCCGGCGACGTCGGCCGGCCGGCAGCTCGGGCAGCGGTGATAGATCGTGGGGCCGCGGCGAATGTCGTCGGCAGTCGGGGTGTAGGGGCGACCGCAGAGGCGGCAGGTGAGCTCGATCAGCAAGGGTGTGCTGGACATCAGGAGGTCTCCGGGGATATGGCGCGCATGGGTCAAGCCGCCTTCGCGGCGATGGCCGCGCCGATGGCATCGGAGGCCTCGCCCTTCGTGCGAATCGCCCCCAGCGGGACACCCAGGCCCTGCAGGAAGCGGATCTGCTTCTCGGACGGTGGCCCTGTTCGCCAGGGAGCATCACGGTCGATCAGCGCATGCCCTCCCGTCGCCCGAGCATGATCCTCAGCCACACCCTGGGCGTAGCCGAGTGAAATCCCGGTCGCCAGGGCCACTGGTCGCCCGTGCCGCGGCACATGGAGGACGTCCCACCGGTCGCCCGGTTGCGGACGAAGCACCAGCGTGCCGTCACCCGTTGGCAACACGAAGCGACCGGTTCCCGTCGGCACCCAGTGGGCCGGCCGCTGCCGGAAGAGCTCGACGTCGATGGCGACCAATTCGCCCGCAACGGGCGGGGCAATCTCCGGGGTCACCAGCGCCGTCATCGCCTCTGAGACGGACCGCGCGGCCAGGGCATCCAACGACAAACCGAAGAGCGAGGCGGTCGTCATCAGGTCGTGCCGTGCCGCGCAGCCCACGGTATCGAGGATGACGCAGTCGGTCTTCCCCGGATAGGGACGGGTGCCGCGACCGATCATCTGCACGTAGTGACCGCGCGATTTCGTCGGCTTGGCCACGGTGATGCAGGAGACCGAGGGCTCGTCAAATCCCTCGGTGAGCACGCCGCAATTGGCCACCACCTGCACGGCACCGGTCTTCAGGTCGGCCAGAATCTCGCGCCGCTCCGGTGTCGGGGTCGTGCCATCCAGCGCCGCGGCGGACAGGCCTTCGCTCCGCAGGGCTGATGCCATGGCGTGCGCGACCACAACGGTTGGGGTGAAGACGATCCCCTTCCGCTCCGGCACGAACTGGCGGTAGGCACGCGCGATGGTCGCCGGTGCATCCGCCGCCAACAACATGCCAGCAGCCTCGCTATCGATGATGTCACCGGCCCGCGTGTGCAACGATCGGAAGTCCGCATTGACAGCGATTTGCTTGGCCCGCAGGTCGACCAAGTACCCATCGCCGATGAGCTCCAGCATCGGCAGCTCGTAGACGATCTCCTCGAAGACGGCGCCGAGGCCAACCCCATCGCCCCGGTCAGGGGTGGCGGTGACGCCGAGCACGAACGGGGCGCCTATGGCATCCAGCACCCGGCGGTAGGTCTCCGCCGCGGCATGGTGCGCTTCGTCGACGATGACCAGCGCGAACCCACCGCCCAGTCGCTCGAGGCGGGCCGACCGGCTGAGGGTCTGCACCGAAGCGACCACGATTGGGGCGTCCGTCTCGTCACGTTCGGCCTTGACGACGCCGATCGGCAGCGCATCGCCGAGCACGTCGCGTAGCTTCCCGACGGCCTGACTGATGAGTTCGTCGCGGTGGGCCAGCACCAGCGCGCGCTCACCTGGCCGGAGGAGGTTCAAGATGGCGTGCGCGAAGACCACGGTCTTTTCGGAACCCGTCGGCATCACCAGTAATGCCGAGCGCACGCCGCGACCATGGGCGCCCAGGACCGCGCCGAGCGCATCCTCCTGGTAGGGGCGTAGGTGCAGCGTGCCGCTCATGGCCGCGCTCCCGGTCGGGACGTGCGTGCGTGTTCGAGGATGCCTCCCGGTCGCGGCGGTGGCGATAGTCGCGCATCTTGCGCGACTATCGCGCCGGGATCAGCCCACGGGTCGGGTTGATCGCTGGGTCGCGCCGATAGTCGCGCATCTTGCATGACTATCGGCGCGCACGGTGCAGAACAAAATGTGGTTGTCGTATGGCGCACGTTTTCGTTGACTATCGGATCTGGGTCATGCGTCTCGCTGGTTTCGACGTCGGATAGTCGCGCATCTTGATCGACTATCGCGCGGGTCGGTCGGCGCCGCGTGACCGGCGTGCCGATGATCTGACCGCAGCCAGGTTCGGCACAGGTGACGACGGTCGTGGTGGTGGTAATGGTGCCGGCGTGCGGATGGTCGCGACAGCGGCGGTCGCCGCCCCAGCCGCCGTCGGTGCGTTCAGGAGCGGCATTGGCCAGGGCGGCGAAGCGGTCGGTCAGGGTCGGGGTGGGGCCGTCCGCGGTGGCGGGAACGGGGAATCGGGCAACGCGCCGGGCGTGTCGCTTGCCGGGGATGGGCTTCGTTTCGGTCTCGATCACGCCGGCGCTGGCAAGGGTGTCAACGTGCTTGCCGGCCGTGCCGGCCGCGCAGCCAGCGCGTTCGGAAATGCGCCCGAGTGGCACTTCGACCCATCCGTCCGCATCAATCCGGCCGGCGCGGCCAGCGTCTTCCACCTCAATGATCAGACTGAGGCCAGCCATCTTCTCGCCGGGCCGGAGGTTCGGATTGCGGAGTACCCGTGCGGTTGCCATCCAGAGGCCCTGGTAGTGCTCGGCGGTCTTGGCCTGTTTCCGGAGCGCCGTGTTTTCCCGGCGCAGCGTGGCGTTCTCCCGGCGCAATTCGGCGAGCTCGTCACGGATGGGAGCGCAGGGATCCTCAGCGGCCGCGGCGATTGGCTGCGGTGGGGCCGGGCGAGGGGCTGGTGGGGTGTAGAAGTCGGAGCGCTGCAAGGCCTTCGCAATGGTGCGGGAACGGTAATCGGCGCGCTTCTGCCACTTGTCGCGAGCCCCGAGGGGAGAGGCGCTGATAATCCGCTCGATTTGCCCTTCGTCCTGGGTCCAGAAGGCCACCATCGATGTGGCTGCGAGGTCGCCGGCGCTTCGGTCGTTGCCATGCTCGCTGAGGTCGCCGGCCAGGAGGCGTTCAAGGGCGAGTCCGTTCCGCGCGGCAAAGGCCTTCGTCAAGACGTCCTCGTCGCTCGTGGTCAGTGAAACACTGGGCGGGGGCGCCGGCGGCACACTGTGCCGCCGGGCAATGTGCCGGGCATGGAACCAGTCGATGAATACCTGGTTCTCGGCGATCGTCGCTGGCGTTCCCGGGACCTGATTGCCCGTCAGGGTCATGAAGCGCCCATGGCTGTATATCTCGTACGGGCCACGCCGGCGGCCCTCCGGCGGAAGCGCGCCGCACACGAAGATATGGATTCCCTTGCCCGAGGGCGAGAACTCGGCATAACTCCCGGCACGATCAACCACGTCCTGTGCTTCAGGGGTAACCATGCCGGCGTGATCAATGCAGGTGTCGATGTCGACGACAATCAGCCCATCGCCATTGAGGGCGACTCCGAGGCCTATGCCAGGGCGAAGGGCCTGCACGGCGTCGCCGAATGTCATCCAGTTCGCGGGTCTCGTAGCATCGATCGAGTCTCCGGTCGAAGGATCGATCGGGACCTTGGTCTGGCGTTCCCCAACGACGCGGTACTCCCAGTGCAGGAGGCGCTCGATGGCGCGGATGCGGTTCGGAATGCCGCCCAGGTTCACCGGGGAGGCGTGCGGGGCGCTCATCGCGTCACCGCCTGGTTGGCGAGCACGCTGCCGGCAACCGAGGCCCTGGGACTGTGATAGGATTGGTCTCGTAAAGACATAACGTAAACCTCGTTTCGGACCGGGTGTGGTGGCCCGGTCTGGACCGAGGTGCGTCCGCCGTGTAGGATGCGGGGTGTCCTGGTGAGGACGGTTGCACCATCGGTGCGACTGCGGACACTCGACTTGAGTGCCCAGGAACGCCGGCGAGAACCCATCTCGCCGGCGTTCTGCGTTCAGGCGGCACTGACCGCCGTTTCGCTGCGGGGGTGTGCAGGCCGGGGCTGCATCAGGCGGTCAATGTCCGTGGCCCGGATCAACTTCTTGCGGGGATCGATCGGGCGAATAAACGTCTCCAACTGCCCCTCGGCAACACGTCTGGCGATTGTCGGCACACTCACTCCGTACCGTCGTGATGCCTCGCGGTGTCCGAGTAGCTCCTCTGTCGCCTCCACGGTGCCTCCTGACCTTGGCGCGTGCCGGTCTTCGCCGGTCTCAACTAGTTTATCACGGATTCTTCAATGTAATCCAACCATCAGTCTGTGTCGACTGAGAGCGTGACCGGGTTGCCGAAGCTGTCAATCAGCGTGAGTCTGGTTTTCACGATGCGCCCACCGTAGGCCTGCTCGTGGGCGCGAGCGATGTCGCGAAGGGTGCGGGTGAGCTCGTCATTCGCGGTCAACACAGGGTCGCCGCGGCGCACGTGGGCGCGGCCGGACGCGAAGGACTTTGAGGATGCGGATCCGGTTCCGTAGTGAATCGTCGGTGTCCCGGCACTGGCGGCGACCGCGGCTGCTGGGGGGCGGAAGACCACTGGCGCGCCTCGCGGCTGGTCCGTTGCGTCGGGAACACTGATTGCCGCCGTTTGGGGAGCCGTGCGCGTGCGATTCCGGCTGGTGTGCCTGACCCGCAGCAACGGACCAATGACCGCCAAGCGCGCTCCCTGGTGTTGCAGCTCCCGCACGCCACGGAGCAAATCCAGGTAGCGCGGCGGGTAGAGCATCCTGAGTGTTCGTCCTGTCCGCTGACCGATGCCACGGGGCAGAATCCCAGTCGATTGCCAGTTGGCGATATCCTGCTCGGTGATGCTGATGCCGTGGGCTTGGGCGTGCTCTGCGAGCTCCTGACGGGTGAGCAAGCGCTCAGGGTCGGTCGGTTCGTCCGGCCACCAGTCGCGCCAGTCCTCGCGCACAGGTGACTCGTTCTCGGTGTCGGGCATGGTGCTTCCGATCGCGCCGGGGATGGCGCCGTAGACGTGCGGAAACGCATTCGCCATAATCGCTCCGTCCTCCTCCCTGCCCTAAACAGGGTTGAGGGGCTCCTCAGCGGCGTGCCTAGTTCACGCCGCTGATTTTTTTGCCCTGTCCTCGGCTCGCTCGGTGAGGTCAATCGGCTTCGGTGCCAGCATCGTATTCAGGTCAGACCGACGAATCAGCTTCTTGCGCCGATCCACCTCCGACCGAAACGTCGGCAGCCGACCATCCTTCACCATCTGCCAGATCGTGAAGTTCGAGACGCCTAGGATTTCCTGAGCCTCTCGCATGGTCACAAACTCTTCGCTCATAGCACCTCCTTGTTGGCATCACCCATGCCCGAAAGCATCTTATCAGAATGCATTAGAGTGAGCAAGGATACACTTGACAACATGAGCAGGATAGATTAGGATACATGAGACGGGCAAGGAGCCCCTCAACCCTTAGTAGCGGGGCCGGCGGTTTAGGGCCAAAGGTCTCAAGGACAGGCAGGAGGACACGATGCACCAGTCACCACGGACCAAGCCGGCCACGGCGGCAGACTTTCACCGGCTCGCGGACCTCGCGCACGAGCGCGGACTCCAGCTCTTCCGCGATGGCCCGCGCTGGTATTGCTCCAGCGCCAGCAATCCCGGCACGTGCTACTTCTTGACCGGGCTCAGCTGCTCGTGCCAGGGCTTCGTCGCCCATCAGCGGTGTTCGCATTACGCGCTGCTGTTGGAGCGCCTGGGCTGGCTGCCGGAAGTCGAAGAAGAGGCCTCGGCGCCGTGCCTGTGGTGCCTTGGCTCCAGTCGCCAGGAAGACTCGGTCAATCAGCGGTTCGTGACCTGCCCGGATTGCAACGGCAGCGGCGTTCGCGTGGACCGACGCCTCGCCGGCCAGCCGGGCGTCGAGATCGCGGCCTAGCACGTAACCGCCGGCGGGAGCGGTCAGGCATCCCGCCGGCATCGCGGCCCACGCGCGCGGGGGATGGATGGCGATCAGCGGCCTCGGGCTTCGGCTCGGGGCCGCTGCTTTATGCGATGATGCCGGACCATGAGTGATCCCACGGAACCAGTACCGCTCACGAGTACCGCCCCCACCGGCCCTGAGCGCGGCCCTGTGCGGTACTCGGTGCCGGAGGTGGCGCGGGTGCTCGGCATCAGCGAAAGGGCCGTCCGTAAGCGGATAACCGTCGGCACCCTCGACGCGCACAAAGAGGGCAACGCTTGGGTGGTGTTGTTGCCCGCCACAACGGAGGCGGTACCGGCGGTATTGGCCGCCCCGGGGGCGGTACCGGAGAGCGGTACTGGTGGCGGTACCGCAGCACCGGACGTTGGCCAAGGATTGAACGAGGCGATCGTGCAACTGCGGACGCTCCTTGCAGAAGAGCGTCAGCGGGCTGATCGCTACCTCGAGGCGTCCACGATCTGGCAGAGCCGGGCGCTCCAACTCGAGGAACGCCTCAAGGCGCTTGAATCGGGACCTATCGCCGCCGACATCGTCCAGAATGCCCCCCAGGAACGCGATTCAGCCCCTCAGCGCGACGATGTGCCAGCAGAGGCATCAGACACCAGACAGGCGGCGTGGCGGCGCTGGTGGCGTCGCATGACCGGGGGCGCTGTTGACCTGTCTTGATCTGCTGCGATCAGGCGTCGGGCGCGCTTGCGTCTTTAGGTGAACGCTGGATTATAGCTGCTCGAATCGTACTTTTCTGTACCCCAATGGCATAGTTCGTGCTGAAACAGTAGTCACGTGGGCAACGGAGACCACGGCCACTAGGCAACGGAGGGGAATCATGGACGGGAAGCGGTTCGATCATCTAGCGAAGGAACTGAGCAGCGGTAGCACACGTCGCCGGGTGCTCGGCGGACTGGGCGCGGTGGCGGCGGGACTAGTGACGACGCGCACCGCTTCTGCTAAGGCGCGCCCGGTCAACAATGGCAACGGCTGCGCTCAGCCAGGGCGCATTTGCACCCCCGAGGGAGGCTGCTGCGGCAGCAAGCTGACGTGTGCCCCACCAACTGGTCTCTCCGGGAGTTGCGGGAATACCTTGCAGAACAATAAGTGTTGTTCTCCGGTGGGGACGGCCTGTCACGGCCACTGTGAGTGCTGCCTCGACACAGATGGGGGCAATACCAAATGCCGTAATGGGAGATGCACCAGGATTTAGCCGAGTTGGGCACCAGCCCGCAGACGAATATGAATGGTGAAGACGAGCGGGAGGCTACAATCTCCCGCTCGTGCGGTCTGCCCCTACGATGAACAATCTCCGTGCGCTCAACAACGTCCTGAACAACAATGATGTCGACATCACTGTTCAGGACATCGACGTTCTCACTGGGGCCCAACTCGCCCTTCTCAATTGCGGCACCTGCGAAAATGTCGTCGGCGTTGCCGTGCTGAGTGGTGGCGATATCATCGTCTTCGAGCGCTAAGCACCCCCAGATACATCTCGGATTAGCTGCAGCGAGCTAACCGTGATCCGGCTGGGTCCACAGCAAGACAGGGGCCGGACGGATGTCCGGCCCCTGTTCCTCTTCCTGCTCCTAGGCTATTGCAACGGCACATAGCAAAGACGTGACGGGGCGAAACACCGTCTCAAATGCGGATAATAGCAATTCTCCGCAGAGCATGGACAATCGGGCACACGCCATATCCCGGAAGTGAGCCACAGCCGCGGCGAGGGCTGACGTTGGCACCAATTGGTGTCAGTCCGCCTCGTAATCGTCGCCGGCGTTTCGGCCCTGGCGCCGCTTCACTTTCAACGGTCGTGGCTGCGATACCATGCCGCACGACTGTTCGCCACAAGAGGGAGACGATCGATGGAGCCATTCACGTTGCGTGACGACGATTGCTGGGAATGCATTGCCGAGGGGATAGGCACCACAGACCCCGACCTGGCTGAGCAGTTACGCGAAGCTCTGCGTGGCCCCATGCGAGAACTCCGCGGTTCCGCACTTGCACTGTTTACGGCGTGACGTGCCCCCCGGAAACTGGTCCAAGGATAATGAGAGTCCTCCGGGGCGAGGCGCCCCAAGGAGGACGGCATGCGCACGAGTCGGTTCAGCGAGGAGCAGATCGTTGGCATACTCAAAGAGCACGCGGCTGGGGAGCGCACGGGCGCGTTATGTCGGCGGCATGGCATCAGCGAGCAGACGCTGTATCGCTGGAAACGCAAGTACGATGGCTTGGAAGGAAACGAGGTCCGACGGCTCAAAGCGCTGGAAGAGGAGAACGCCCGCCTCAAGCGCCTGGTCGCCGAACAAGCCCTCGATAACCAGGCTTTGAAAGAGCTCCTCCGAAAAAACTGGTGAGGCCCGCGCAACGGCGGGCAGCAGTGGTCTACGTCCAGGAACGCTTGGGCCTCTCCCAGCGCCGGGCCTGTCGGCTTGTGGGATCAGCCCGGTCGAGCATCCGCTATCGAGTCCGGCGAGACGATGACGACGCGGTGCGCACCCGGCTGCGAGAGCTGGCCGAACACCGGCCCCGCTTCGGCTACCGGCGCTTGCAGGTGTTGCTGCGGCGGGAGGGGATCATCGTCAACCACAAGCGCGTCACCCGGCTCTATCGACAGGAAGGCTTGACGGTGCGCCAGCGCAGACGGAAATCCCGAACTCGCATCCAGCGCGGGAGACCACCCGCGCCCCAGCGCGCCAACGAGCAGTGGGCACTGGATTTTCTCCAGGACGCTCTGGCCTCCGGCCGGACGATCCGGCTCCTCAGCGTCATTGACGTCTTTACTCGAGAAGCCCTCGTCCTCGAAGTTGACACGAGTCTGCCGGGGAGCCGGGTCGTGCGTGTCCTGGACCGCCTCCGCGACGAGCGTCCGCTCCCCGCCCAGATCGTCCTGGACAACGGTCCGGAGTTGATCAGTCACGTGCTGGAGCACTGGGCTCACCAGAATGAGGTCTCGCTGCACTTCATTGATCCGGGGAAGCCGGTGCAAAACGCGCACTGCGAGAGCTTCCACGGTCGCCTCCGCGACGAATGCTTGAACGAACACTGGTTTCTGGGGCTGGCCGATGCTCGCCGCCTCGTGGAGGCGTGGCGGCAGGATTACAATCAGAATCGGCCACATAGCGCGCTGGGCTACCAGACCCCGGCAGCCTTCGCGCGGGAGGTCGCACGGGCAGCGGCGTCGCTGCCAGAACGCGACGGACTCTCATAATGCGTGGACCACACGATGGGGGCAGGTCAGGCGGCCTATCACGTGCAAATCGATATGGCCGCAAGCATGTGTCGAGCGCAGTTCAGATGCACGCACTAATAATCGTCACTTGACACTTTCGACGCGTTATTTGGGCCTGTACGGAATGCGAGGTATCAGCGTGCCGTGCGGTTCCGATCGCCACGCTCAGGCCAACTGCTGTGGCTACGCGGTAGGATGCCGCCGCGCGGATCGCTGGGTATCCATGCCGAACGGTGCTCAGGTGAGCCGTGGCCGGGGCCGGGTGAGTGTCGAACCGGATCCGACGCCGGCGCCGTGGCGATCCGCATCAGGGACGAGGGTCAGACGCGAGCGTGACCCTCGTCCCGCCCGCTCACGCAATCCCGCGCGCTCTCACGCCGCATCACCACGCCCAGCACCAACGCCCGCGCCACGGTCCGGCACTCGGCGCGTTCAGCCTGAGCTCGAAGCTCCGCGTGATCGTCCGGCGCATCCCATAGGTCACGCCAGCCGCCAGAGACGCCGCAGACCGGAAGCGAGAGCGACCGGGCGTTGGGCTCGCTTCCGGTCAAGCGCGCCTCAGGCCTCGCAAACGTCGCCGGCATTTTGGTCCTGGTCCTGCTTCACGCGCGACGGTTCGCCGGCAGGCTCCCACGATCAGCCCGGATTAGGACTGGCATGACGGAATGCGCGCCGCCGGGCCGACTCCAACGGCGAGAACCACGACGAAGGGGGGGCATCCGAAGATGCCCCCCTTCTATCACACGGCGACGTGACGTGCCGGGCTATCCGCAGGCCTTGGCGTTCGGCCGGCAGGTGCCGGCCTTCTTGGTCCCCGCGCCGCAACACACTTCACCGGGGCACCTCGTCGCCTCGGGCTGACTGAGACACCCCGGACCCGTAGGAGGTGCTGGTGCTGGTGCTGGGGTAACCACTACTGGGGTCGTGGTCGTCGTTGGGCACTTGCCCTTCGTGTCGAACTCGTGCCGTCTCAGGTGCCGCTTGGCCTTTTCCTTCGAGAGCTTCAAGGTTCGGCAGTTGACCCGCTGGGGATTGTTGTCCCCGCAGTGGCAGATCTTGCGTTCGCGCTCGCGGCGGTGCCGGCGGTGCCGGCGGTGCTCGGCGGCGACGTCGGCGGCCTCGGCCTCCCCAGGCGCCAGGCTGATGCCAGTCAGCCCGACGGCCGTGGCCGCGGCCAAGCCCTGCAGCGCGCGCAGGCGAGTCAGCCGCGTGGTGCCAAGCCTCGTGATCAGTGCGTCGAACCGTTTCCCCTCCATCGATTCCTCCCCCTCAATGCATACGGGCGTCCAGGGCGGCTCCGGTTGGCCGTCACCAAACACTACACCGCGCCGGCGAAATCGGATGCCTGTGTCGATTTTGAGAACATAGAGTCGTCCCGCTGCCGATACCTGATCAGGAACTAGAACGCCATCATCAGCGCATGAGCCGCGGATCCTATGGCAAGTGCTTGCACGAATAGATCACAGCTCCACAGGCTACCTGGCTAGCCGCGGTTCCGGTTGTAGGACCGGAGGAACACATCCTCGGTCAGGTGCCGGGTCACCGTCGCCTGATCGGGCGGGTGCTGCTCGAGCTGTCCCGATTGCGTGCTCTGCCAGCGTCAGAGGAGTCGCTCGGCCGCGCAAACAACATGGACCCGGCACGAAGCCGGGTCCGTGCGGATCGAGTGCAGGAGCCTCGGACAGGCTCCAATGAGAGACTAACTGACGAAGGCGAGGTTGTAGTCGCCGCCGGAGGCGTCGGCGATGGCCGTGCCACCGTCGACTTCGATGGCGAGCGCGGTCGCGTTCAAGCAATCGCCCCCGTACACGTCCGGATCGGGGCCGACGGTGTCGCCGATGCCGATGGC
>Ga0183260_10002908_pt1 | contig 13966 bp, 13 predicted proteins | sample AntDrymUQ4972206_2_FD_129768 | JGI IMG/M metagenome (GOLD analysis project Ga0183260, IMG submission 129768) | Polar desert sand microbial communities from Dry Valleys, Antarctica - metaG UQ497 (22.06) (version 2) (version 2) | ecosystem: Environmental > Terrestrial > Soil > Desert | place... | reverse complement strand
TCGCTGCTCGACATTGAGAACATCCGTGACATCCGCCTCGCGACCAAGGCGCTCATGGGTCTGCCCCAGCACTGGTTGCAAGACGAGGTGCGGGTGGGGATGGAGCGCCTGAGCTCCAAAGCCGTCTCCTCGGGTGCGTCGATCGCCATTCACACCCACGTCAACCATGCCAACTCCGTCACTCCCCTCGTCGCCAAGGCGACACGCGCGATGCTCGACACAGGTGTGCGCGACGTGCGCAACCAGGGCGTGTTGATGGGCGGGGTGAACGACGACGCGCACACCTTGCTGGACCTGTGCTTCAACCTGCTCGACGGCGCGCAGATCATGCCCTACTACTTCTACATGTGCGACATGATCCCCTTCAGCGAGCACTGGCGGGTATCGGTCGCGCGGGCCCAGGAGCTGCAGCACGCCATCATGGGCTACCTTCCCGGCTTTGCCACTCCGCGCATCGTGTGTGACGTGCCGTTCGTCGGTAAGCGCTGGGTGCACCAGCTGGAGTCGTATGACCGCGAACACGGCATCTCCTACTGGACCAAGAACTACCGGACGTCGATCGAGCGCACCGACGCAGAAGCGTTGAGCCGCACGTACGAGTACTACGACCCGATCCACACCCTCCCAGCCGGGGGTCAGCAGTGGTGGCAGCAGCATGCGGGTGACCACCTAGGAGCGGCCGAGGTGGCCGCCAAGGCGTCCCGCGACGCCGCGGAATTCCAGAAAGCGATGGCGTTGTAGTCAGAACTTCGGGGTGCGGAACTCGTAGGGCGTGGACAGCACGATCGTGGTCCGCGTGGTCACGTTGGCGGCGGAGCGGATCCGAGCCAATAGGCTCTCCAGGTCGCTGGGCTCCGCGACGCGCACCTTCAAGATGTAGGACTCGTCGCCGGCGACGGAATGACAGGCCTCGATCTCGTCGATGTGCGCCAACCGCTCCGGCGAGTCGTCGGGCTGCGAGTTGTCGATGGGACGGATGGAGATGAACGCCGTGAGGGGCAGGCCCACCTCACGGAAGTCGATGATCGCGCCATAGCCGCGGAGCACTCCTCGCTCCTCGAGGCGCTTGACCCGTTGATGGACGGCCGATGTCGACAGGCCGGTCACCTTGCCGAGGGCGGTGTACGACATGCGCCCGTCGGCCGCGAGGAGCTGGCAGATGAGTCGGTCGACAGCCTGCATCAGCCCTCCAGAACTACGAGATCTCGTGTTGTGGTGTTGAGCCGCTCGACGCCCTCGTCCTGCACGACGACTATGTCCTCGATCCGTGCGCCGTGCTTGCCGGGCAGGTAGATACCGGGCTCGATCGAGAAGCACATTCCAGCCTCCACCATGAGCTGGTTTCCCTCCACGATGTAGGGCTCCTCATGGGTCTCAAGACCGATGCCGTGGCCGGTGCGGTGGACGAAGAGGTCGCCGTACCCGGCTTCCTCGATTACCCGACGGCCCACCCGGTCGACGGACTCTGCGCTCACCCCCGCACGAGCGAAGTCGCATTGCGTGCGCTGCGCCTGCAGAAGCACGTCGTAGCACTGCTCGAAAGAGGGGTCCGGTTCGGTTCCGACGACGTAGGTGCGCGTGGAGTCGCTGCAATAGCCGTCGGAGGTCGAGCCTCCGATGTCGACGACGACCACGTCGCTCCGCTCGATGACCCGGTCGGACACCGAGGCGTGCGGCGAGGCACTGTTCGGACCGGAGCCAACGATCACGAAGTCCACCGAGGTGTGACCCTCGGCGAGAATCGCATCCGCGATCAAGGCGGCTGCCTCCCGCTCGCTTCGACCGACGTGCACGAACTCGCCCATCCTCGCGTGCACCCGGTCGATGGCCGCTCCGGCTTGCCGCAGCGAGGCGACTTCGTCGGGTCCCTTCCGCATCCGTAGGTCGGCGAGCAGCCGTCCGGCCGCCCGGACGCCAACCTTTGGACGGCTGGCCTGGATCGCGAGCACACGCGCAGCCCACATGTGGTCATCGACCGCGACCACGGCGGCATCCGGGACGACATCCAGTGCCATGGCGATAGAATTCTCGGTCTCGCTGTGCACGAGCACCTGCATGCCGGCGAGCGCTGCGGCTGACCGCTCGGCCTCGGCCAACTCGAGGGTTGGCACGAGCAAGACCGGCTCCGATGTGGCGGGCACGACTAGGGCGGTGAGCCGCTCGAGGGGCATCGCGTCATAGCCGGTCAGATAGCGAAGATCTGCGCTCGGTGTCACCAGCAGAGCGTCGACCGACTCGGCAACCATCGATGCCTGCACGCGCTGGATTCGTGACGCCACGTCCGCAGTCATGGCGACACTCTAGTCAGCCGGGGCATGGCATCATCAGGCTCGTGAACCCCCGGCTGATGTTGCTCGACACGGCATCGCTGTACTTCCGCGCCTTCTTCGGTATGCCCGACAGCCTGAGAGCTCCCGATGGCACCCCGGTCAACGCCGTCCGCGGGCTGCTCGATTTCATCGCCCGGCTGGTCACCACCTACGGTCCTGATGAACTCGTCTGCTGCTGGGACGACGACTGGCGTCCGGCGTGGCGGGTGGAGCTGATCCCGAGCTACAAGGCGCATCGAGTCGTTGCGGAGATACCCGCAGGTGTGGACATCGAGGTGACACCCGACCCGCTCGAGGTCCAGATCCCGATCATCCGCGAAGTGCTCGGCGCGTTGAATCTCGCAGTCGTGGGCGCCCCCGGCTACGAGGCCGACGACGTTATCGGCACGCTCACCACGACCGCCAGCGGACCCGTAGACATCGTCACCGGAGACCGGGACCTGTTCCAGCTGGTGAACGACTCTCGATCCGTCCGCGTCCTCTACACGGCTCGTGGCGTCGGCAACCTCGAGGTCCTGAGCGACTCGATTGTCGCTGCAAAATACGGAGTGCTGCCGGAGCAGTACGCCGACTTCGCGGTTCTGCGTGGTGACGCCTCCGACGGCTTGCCTGGCGTCAACGGCATAGGTGCCAAGACGGCAGCCGGTCTGCTGCAACAGTACGGCGACCTGGCCAGCATCCTCGAGGCGGTGGTCGACCCAGCCTCAGGCCTGTCCAGCGGGCTACGCGGCAAACTACGCTCTGCTGCGGACTATCTCGCGGTAGCTTCGCCGGTCGTGGAGGTTGCGCGAGACATCGACCTGCCGGTGGTGTCAGCGCAACTGCGACCGCTGACTGCAGCGGAGGTACAACGGGCGCGCGAGCTAGGCGAGAGGTGGGGCCTCGGATCGGCTTTGACGCGTGCCCTCGCCGCCCTGCCACAGAGCTGAACGGTCGGTCAAAGGGCCAGGTCCGCCTCGGAGGCGGCAACCTCCGCCTCGACCTCGACCTCGACGGAGTACGCGACGACCCCTCGTCTCATCGCGCGCACCGCGTCTCGAGCGGATGCGCGCAACTCCTTGTCAGCAGCGGCATCGGCGACCTGCTCGGTCAGGTCCACCAACTGTTTGACCCAGCGAACGAAGTCCCCAGGTGCCAGGTCGACGCCATCCAAGACAACCTCCAGGGATGCCCCGCCCGCCCACTGGTACGCCGCCCATGCAAAGCCGAGGTCGGGTTCTCTCAAGAAGCTCAAACGATGGTTGCGCTCGAGCGAATCGAGCTCACCCCAGATCGACACCATCTCCGCCAAGACGCGACGCACCGCTCCCCCAGGCACACGCGGTCGGTCCGCATCGTCTGGGCTTCGGGACTCGTAAACCAAAGCGGACAGGCAAGCAGCCAACGCCGGTGGTTCCAGGCCCTCCCACACCGAGCGCCGCAAGCACTCGGCGGCGACCAGGTCCAGCTCGCTGTAGATCCGCGACAAGGACTCACCGGCAGGCGTGACTCGATCGTCAAGCAGATAGTGCAGATCTTCGAGCACCTCACACACCCGATCGAACTGCCGAGCGATCGTGTTGGTCCGTTGCTCGATGCGTCTGCGCATCGTGTCGGTCTCGCGTTGAAGCTTGAAGTGACGCTCGGCCCAGCGGGCGTGCGTCTCGCGGTCCTCACAAGCAGAGCACGGGTGCTCAGCCAAAGCTTGACGCAGTTGACGTACCTGCGGATCGTCGGAGGCTGGACTCCGTGAGGTCCGCCCCTTCCGTCCTTGGCCGTCTCGGCCCAGCAGGTTCCGGCCCGGGAGGTCCCTACTACGGTCCCGCAGGGACGCTGCCAGGTCGCGCCGCTGCTGGGGGTTGCGCGGGTTGAACGCACGCGGGACCTTGATGCGTGCCAGTGGCTCCACCGGAACTGGGAAGTCGACCGTTGAGAGTCTCCTGGCCTGCCGGTCCAGAGTCACCACGAGAGGCCTCGGCCCCTCGCGCGCTGAGCGCATGCCCGGATCAACGACGACAGCGACGCCGGCCCATCGCCCGGCCGGCACGTCGATCACGTCGCCGATGCGTAACCGGTCGAGTGACTCCACCGCGGCGTCTCGGCTGTCAGCTTTGCGGCGTTTGAGCAGCGACGCCTCACACTCGGACAGCGCCCGCCGCAAGCGGGCGTACTCCATGAAGTCGCCTCTGTCGCAGGCAACGGCTTCGGCATAGCCCTCGAGCGCCTGCTCGGCTGTGCGAACCTGCCGAGCCAAGCCGACAACGGCCCGATCGGCTTGGAACTGCGCAAAGGACGACTCGAGCAACTCGCGTGCGGTCTCCTTGCCGAACCGGCGTACCAGGTTGACCGCCATGTTGTACGACGGTCGAAAGGACGAGCGGAGCGGATAGGTGCGGGTTGACGCGAGCCCGGCCACCGACAACGGGTCGAAGTCAGGAGCCCACACCACCACGGCGTGGCCCTCGACGTCGATTCCCCGTCGCCCCGCTCTCCCGGTCAGCTGGGTGTACTCGCCTGGGGTGACGTCTGCGTGGCTTTCCCCGTTCCACTTCGACAATTTGTCAATGACCACCGACCGCGCGGGCATGTTGATCCCCAACGCCAGCGTCTCGGTGGCGAACACGACTTTGACCAGGCCACGCGAGAACAGCTCTTCGACACACTCCTTGAAAATGGGCAGCATGCCCGCGTGGTGCGACGAGATGCCCCGCGTGAGGGCCTCGGACCAGTCGGGATAGCCGAGCACCTCCAGATCGGAGTCGAGCAGCCGCGACGTCTTGGCTTGGACGTGCGTCCTGATTGCATCGCGTTCGGTCTTGGAGGTGAGCCGCAGGTTGGCCGATAGGCACTGCTGGACGGCCGCGTCACACCCTTTGCGACTGAAGATGAACATGATCGCCGGCAGCAGTCCCTGCTCGTCGAGCGTGGCCACGACATCGAGGCGGCTGGGGACAAGTCCCCTGTCGCCACTTCGAAGGGCAGAGTCGCGCCTGCCGCGAGAGTCACGCACCCTGGCTCTGCGCCAGTCGTTGCGGGCGACGGAAGTCAGCTCAGGGTTGACCCGGGCCTGGCGGAACTCCGCCGAGTCCGCCCCAGCCTGCGTCGCTTCAACCTGACCTTGAGGGTCAGAGTCACTCTTGAAGAGGTCGAGCAGCCGTTGCCCGACCAGCACATGCTGGAACAGCGGCACGGGACGGCGCTCTTCTACGATCACGTCGTTGCTGCCCCGCACCGTGCTGAGCCAGTCACCGAACTCCTCGGCATTGGACACGGTCGCCGACAGCGACACAACCGCGACTGACTCGGGCAGGTGGATGATCACCTCCTCCCACACCGCCCCCCGAGAGCGGTCCGCCAGGTAGTGCACCTCGTCCATCACAACGAAGCGCAAACCCGTCAACGTCAGCGAGCCGGCGTACAGCATGTTGCGCAGCACCTCCGTGGTCATGACGACGACGGGCGCCTCCGCGTTGATGCTGTTGTCGCCTGTGAGCAGCCCGACCTTGGCCGCGCCGTAGCGCACCGTCAGGTCTGCGAACTTCTGGTTCGAGAGAGCCTTGATGGGTGTGGTGTAGAAACACTTTCCCCCCTGCTCCAAGGCGAGATGGACGGCGAATTCCCCCACCAACGTCTTGCCGGACCCGGTAGGCGCGGCGACGAGCACCCCCCGCCTCCGTTCGAGGGACTCGCATGCCTGACGCTGGAAGGGGTCGAGGCTGAAGTCGTAGAGTTGTTCGAACTCTGTCAAGACGCTCATGCGGCGGTCACCACAACGTCCAGGAACACGATCGCGACAATACTGGCGCCGGGCGGGTGTCTTGGAGTCAGAGGGCTATCGACACGGTGAAGTTGTTGGATGGCGCGCCGACGGACTTCGCTACCCGGCGCACGACCTCGCAGGCGAGGTTCGCATCGAATCGGGTTCCGGGCGCGGCAGCGGCAAGGTGGCCGTCGACCTCGAAAAGCAGCACTTCGCCGAACTGCCAGGCCTGATGGGCGGCCCGGCGCTCTGGCTCAGGGCAGACCGGGGAAGGATAGGCCGCGTCGACGGCCAGCAGGTCCAGCTGGCGGCTCAGGCCAGCTGCATTCTCGACCTGCCCGCTGACCCGGGCGGAGCCGTCGAACTTCGTCGTTGAGGTCCAGGTCACCGCGTCGGTGCCGAGCCAGTCCGGCAAGTCGAACGCATCAAACCCACGGATCTCCATAGGGCCCGATCGTATGTGTCGGTCCGACAGGTCATATCGGCGACGCTTCGTCATCGACGAAACTGTCGTAGTCAGGTTCACCGTCGAGACCCCGGCGCCGGTCGACGAACCGGGCGATCTGCTCGGAGATCAAGAACAAGAGCGTCATGGGGATAGCCAGCAGCAACATCGTGATGGGGTCGGTGGAAGGGGTAGCAACTGCAGCGAAGACGAAGGTGGCGAAGATGATCCAGGACCGCCACCGGCCCAGCTGGCGGGCCCGCACCACGCCGGCGAGGTTCAGCATCACCACGAACAGCGGCAGCTCGAACGAGATGCCGAACACAATGAGGATACGCAGGATGAAGTTGAGATAGTCCCTGACGTCGATGAGGTTGCTGACGTCCTCGGGCGTGAATCCCAGCAGCACTGTCAGCCCCTTTGGTAGGACGTAGTAGCCAAGCAACACACCAGAAACGAAGAGCGGTCCTGCGATCGCGACGAAGATGATCGTCCACTTGCGCTCCCGGCGGTGGAGGCCGGGCATGATGAAGGCCCAGAGCTGATACAGCCAGATTGGGCTGGACAGCACGATGCCTGCGGTCAGGGCAACCTTCACCTGAAGCATGAAGGCCCCGGCCACGGAGTTGATTACAGCCCTGATGTCGACGTCGCCGTCTCGTTCGAGCTGAGCGATCGTGGAGTCGAGTGGCCGCTGCAGCACGTTCAGCAGTTCCTGGTAGTAGATCCAACCGACGACTGCCCCGGCGAAGACAGCGCAGACCGAGATGAAGAGCCGGTTTCGGAACTCCCGGAGATGCTCAGCCAGCGGCATCCTGCCTTCCTCGGACTTGGGCGGCCTCGGGAGGCGATCAGATCGGCGTGGGCGAGCGAGAATTGCCACGATCAGTCAGTTGTGGCCGCGCGGCAGCGCTGAGTCAGCGGTCGCGTTCGGTATCGGGAGGCGGCAGCACCTGTGCCGGCGGAGCAGCCGCAGCTGTGTTGTCCATAGCAGGGTTCAGCGGCGGCGGCGGACTGGCCGTCGGAGGTGGGCTGATCTGTGCTTGGGTGCTGGTGCTACCGGACGGGGGCCTCACATCATCATCGTCGTCGTCTATCAGACCCTTGGTCTCCGACTTGAAGATGCGTAGAGCCCGACCGCTGCCCCGAGCCAGCTCGGGCAGCTTCTTCGCCCCGAACAACAGCACAAGAACGAAGATGATGAGAATGATCTCGGGAGCGCCGGGGGTTCCGATTGCGGCGAGGGACATGTGTGCCTCTCAGAGGAAGGTCATCCGTCGGTCGATGGGTCTTCATCGTACGCCGTTCGGCCGCCACGCCGGAATCAAACTAACGAGGCATACTGCTTGAGCGCCTCCGCCGCTCTTCGCCGTACCCGTTCGGAGAGCAGCACCGGCTCGACCAGTCGTGCGTCGCCACCGAGTCTGAGGATGAGCCGTTGCAGCCAGCGCTCGTCTCGAAAGCGCAGCGACACCTGCAGCCTTCCGCCGCCGAGCTCTCGCTGGGAGTCGATCGGATAGTAGTCGGCCACCCAGCGCGCTGCCGGCTCCAGCTCGATCACGGCGAGCGGATCGCTGGCGTCCGGCTGGAAGATCCCCCGTGACAGGTCAACCCGGTGGGACTCGGCGTGTGGCGTGGCGGGAGTCTCGAGCAAAGCCGCGCCCGTGATGCGGTCAAGGCGGAACATCCGCACTTCGTCCACCCGGTTGCACCACGCCTCGAGGTAGACCTGGCCCTCGGAGAAGATCAGCCGCATGGGGTCGACTACCCGATGCGTCGTCTCGTCGCGGGCCGGCACATAGTAGGTGAGCTCGAGCTGTTTGCTCTCTCTCAACGCGGAGTCCACCACCGCTCTGGTTTGGGCGTCTACCGGGTCAACGTGGACGTCGACGGCAGAAGCGCGCGACGCGACGTCGCCAGCGGCGGTCTCCAGCTTCGCCAAGGCGCGGTCGACGGCATCTCTTTCCTGTCCGGCGGTCTCACGCAAGGCCCGCAAGGCCACCATCAGCGCCAGCGCCTCGTGGGGCGCCAGCCGTAAGGGCCGGGTCAAGAAGTCGGCGTTACTCAGCCGAACAACTCCTTCTCCGTCCAGGGCGTCCATGTCGATGTCGATCATGTCGCCGGTGACTGAGTTGGGCAGCCCGCAGAACCACAGCACCTTCAGATCCTTGACGATCTGGGCTGGCTTTACCCCGAAGTCCTTCGCCACGTCATCAACGCGAATGCCTTCTCGAGCGCGCAGGTAGGGCACGAGCGCGAGCATCCGCTCAACCTGATCTTTTGCGTTCGCGCTCATCTCGCAGCCTTCGTCCGGCTCATCAAGCGGCGTCCGTTGCGATGGCGGTCAAGCGGCGGACCACCCTCTCGCGAACCTCTATTGGCGCCACGACCACCACGTCGGGGCCATAGGCGAGCAGCTCGTCTGCAAGCGACTCCGCGCTTGCGAAGGCAAGTTCGAGCTCGGTCCAGTTGTCGTCTACGGGTGCTGATCGAGCGGCTCTGCGACGCAGCGCGTCGCCGGCACCGGTGCGGACCCGAATCGTCGCTGAGCTGTCAGGAGGCGGGGGGGCCAGCGACTGGGCCAGCGCACGCAGGTCGAGGTCGGCGGGTGCTTGGAAGCTGTCCGGCCTCCCGGTGAAGGTTGGCTGTCCACTGATGCGTGACAGGCGGAACATCCGCGTGGCGTCTCGGTCTTCATCATGGCCGACGACGTACCAGTGGCCATGCCACGACACGATTCCCCAGGGCTCCATGCGTCGGGTCCCGGACACCTCCTGTCCCGGCCTCTGGTAGTCGAACGTGAGCGGCCGGCGATGTGTCACCGCAGCAAAGACGGCATCGAAGGCCGGCTCGTCAGTGGCGAGTTGCGGCTCCACGATGGCCAATGCGGACTCGTCCACGGCGATCCCTCCCGCGCGCAGCTTGCGCAGGCCCTGCGTGGTGGCCGACGCCAGGCTCGCGTGTTGCCACACCCGTGCCGCTAAGCCGACGACAGCCGCCTCATCGGCCTCGAGGCTGACCTCGGGCAGCTCGAAGAGATCGCGCCGCACTAGATAACCCACCTCGTCGTCGAACGCCTTGTCGAGCGTGCCGACCTCGATCGGCACGCCCAGCACACGCAACTCCTCCTTGTCCCGGTCGAACATCCGGTCGAAGGCGTCATCGGAGAGGCCATGGTAGGCCTCGACGGCTTCGCGTATCCGCTCCTTGCTGATGTAGTGCCTGGCCACCAGCAGACAGATGGTCAGGTTCATCAGTCGCTCCGACTTGTGCGCTGTCATCTGCTCGACCTCCTCCGCTGCGGCGTCCTGACTGTCAGGTGGCTGCCAAGATATCTATGGCGAAGATCAGGTCGGAGTTCGCCGGGATGTCCTCGCCTTGGGCCTGGGCGCCGTACCCGAGCTTGCTGGGAATGACCAGGATGACGCGCGAACCAACGGTTTGGCCAGCCAGGCCCTGTGTCCATCCCGCTATCACCTGGTCGAGCTGGAAGGTCCGGGAATCCTCCGCGGACCACGACTCGTCGAAAACCTTGCCGTCTGGGTAGATCTGGCCGAGGTATTCCACGGTGAGGGTTTGAGTCTTCTTCACCTTGGGACCCTCGCCCTTGAGAATCGGATAGACGCCGAGCTCGTCGACCGACTTGGGTGTGGTCTTGGTCGCGACGAACTCCTTCGGCTGCTCCTCGTCGTCATACGTGAGAGTTGGCACCGTGTCGGGTGCCGTCATCTCCTTGCCGGTGGCCATGTCTAGGGGGGTCATGACATCCAGGACATCGACGACGAATACCAGGCTGTCGCCTTTGCGAACCGTGGTGCCGTTGCCGTTGGGGTCAAAGCCGTCCTCGGAGGCGATAGCCAGCAGGACTCGGTCGCCGGCGTGGGCACCTCTCAGTCCTTCCGCGAGTCCGTTGATGACCTCGCTGAGCCCGAACGTGACTGGCTTCTTGTCCCAGCTGCTGACGAACTCGGCGCCGTCGCTGGCATTGGTGCCGACGTAATGGACGGTCACCGTCGAATCCGGCTCGACGGCGTCGCCCTCCCCGTTGCCTGCCGCAATCACTTCGCCGGCTGTCTCCGCGAACGAGATCGGAGCCTTGAACTCGACAGTTGGCTTCTCTTTGGACGACCCGGTGACCGTCACGTCGGAGATCGTGGCCTCTTTTGGCGCTGCCGGAGCCTCCTCGGCCGCTTCCTCGGCGCAGGCAGCGGTCAGCGCCAGCAGGGACAGGACAAGTCCGACGACACGTGGACGCACGCGAGAACACCTTCCGGTTCGGGGCTCGGCAACCTCTTGAAGGAACGAGGCAACAAGGCTGCTCAGAGTAGCCTCACATCGACTCGATGAGACGCTCGACCCGTTCGTCGTGGGAGCGGAACGGGTCTTTGCACAAGACTGTGCGCTGCGCCTGGTCGTTGAGCTTGAGATGCACCCAGTCGACGGTGAAGTCGCGTCGGCGTTCTTGCGCTTTGCGGATGAAGTCACCCCGAAGTCGAGCCCGCGTGGTCTGCGGGGGCACGGACTTCGCTTCGAATATCGCCAGATCGGTCGTCACCCGCGCAACGGCTCCGCGGTTCTGCAGGAGGTAGAACAACCCCCGTTGGCGGTGGATGTCGTGATAGGCGAGGTCAAGCTGTGCAACCCGGGCCGAGGTCAGGCCGAGCCGATGCTGCGCGCGGTAGCGCTCGATCAGGCGGTACTTGATCACCCAGTCGAGCTCGCGTTCCACCAGACTCAGGTCCTCTGACTCGATGGCCTTGAGCCCGCGCTCCCACAGATCCAACGCGGCGTCGATTACCGGCGTGCGAAGCTCACGGCGATCCACGAAGTCATGGGCCTTGCTCAGGTACTCACTTTGTATGTCGAGCGCCGAGACGTCCCTGCCGTTGGCCAGGTGCACCTTGCGCTGGCCGGTCATGTCATGCGAGATCTCCCGGATGGCACGGATCGGATTCTCGAGGGTCATGTCCCGCATCACGACACCGGCCTCGATCATGCGCAGCACCAGATCAGTGGAGGCGACTTTGAGCAGGGTCGTCGTCTCGCTCATGTTGGAGTCGCCCACGATGACGTGGAGGCGGCGAAAGCGCTCCGCGTCGGCGTGAGGCTCGTCGCGGGTGTTGATGATCGGCCGCGACCTGGTGGTGGCGCTGGAGACGCCTTCCCAGATGTGCTCGGCGCGTTGACTGACGGAGAACACAGCACCGCGTGGCGTCTGCAGCACCTTGCCTGCGCCGCAGACGATCTGGCGACTGACCAAGAACGGGATCAAGACGTCGGCAAGGCGGGAAAACTAACCATGGCGCGCCACGAGGTAGTTCTCATGGCATCCGTAGCTGTTACCGGCTGAGTCGGTGTTGTTCTTGAACAGGTAGACGTCTCCTGCGATGCCCTCTTCGCGCAGCCGGCGCTCGGCATCGACGAGCAAAGCCTCCAGGACACGTTCCCCTGCCTTGTCATGGGTGACCAGGTCTACGATCGAGTCGCACTCAGGTGTGGCGTACTCAGGATGGCTTCCGACGTCGAGGTAGAGCCGGGCACCGTTCTTCAGGAAGACGTTGCTCGAGCGGCCCCACGAGACGACACGACGAAACAGATAGCGGGCGACCTCGTCAGGCGAGAGGTGACGAGAACCCTTGAAGGTGCACGTGACCCCATATTCGTTCTCGATGCCGAAGATTCGCCGATCCACACCACCAGACTAGGCGACTGGGTCGGGAACCGGCCCGAGGAACCTACAGCAATCCTGCATGGTCGAGGCCCAGGTAGACCAGCTCATTGCCCGTCATGCGCCCCGAGCGCAGCTCGCTGCGCACCTCGGTGACATCGAGCACCACTGGCTCGCAGTCCTCGAACTCGTCGAGCATCATCTGACCGCCCGGCTGGCAGTTCCGGGCGATCACGACGTGCCGCTGACCCGTCGAGGAGGCGCTCATCGCGGTTACCACGTGCGCCAGGTCGGTGCTGACGAAGCCGGTTTCCTCAGTCAACTCTCGAGCCGCTGCCTCAACCGGGGTCTCCCCCGCATCGACGAAGCCACCTGGGACGTTGAGCACTACCCGGTCCGGCCCTGGCCGGAACTGCCGCACCATGACGAGGCGCCCGTCGGGAGTCAGCGCCAGCACTCCCACCGTCTGGCCGCCGTCGAACATGTCCCACTGGGCGATTCGCTCGTCGGGCAACCGGTAGGTGCGCCGGGAGACCCGGATCCAGCCCTCGTGCAGCACCACATCGCTTCCGATCTGGCGCCAAGAGCGAGCCGCGTCACCGTCGCCGTCAACCATCGGGGGTGTCGTCGGAGTCGCGCTGCTTCGCCGACGAGGGCAAAGCCTGAATCGATGCTGACTTGTCCGAACCCGAAGGCGCCTGTGGAAGAGGCGGTTTGACGTGAGCGGGGGTGATCGGAATCTCGTTGTCGTCGTCGAGCGCTGCGGACCTCACCGACTCTGCTGCACCGCTTCGGCCGGCTGCTGCGCTCGCTAAGGCGGCGTCCACGAGCGCACGCAGCTGGGCACCGCGGAACCGGCGAAACTTGCGCGGTTGGGTGCGGCTGCGGTCCAGAACAGCCACCTCGAGCCGGTCAGCCGCCAAGACCCGCGGCTCGCTTGCGTCGTGGCCGAGCGCCTCCACAGCCAGCGCCAGCGAGGTTTCCAGGTCTGCCCCCTCGGTGTAGTGGGTGCTCAGGTACTCGCTGACCTGCTCGGCTGATCCGCCCATCACGGCATACCCGTGTTCGTCAGCCACCGAGCCGTCATACGTGAGTCGGTAGACCTGGTCATCGGCGGCAGTGTCACCGACCTCCGCAACGAAAATCTCCACCTCGTACGGTTTCTCGCCCCCCGAGCTGAAGATTGTGCCCAGGGTTTGCGCGTAGGCGTTAGCCAGCCCCCGACCCGTGACGTCTCGCCGGTCGTATGAGTAGCCGCGCATGTCAGCGAGCCGCACACCGGCGATCCGAAGGTTCTCGAACTCGTTGTAGCGCCCGACGGCAGCGAAGGCCAACCGGTCATAGAGTTCGGAGATCTTGTGTAGAGCCTGAGACTGGTTCTCGGCCACGAACAACAGTCCATCCGCGTACTGCACGACGACGACCGAGCGCCCTCTGCCGATCCCCTTGCGGGCAAAGTCGGCCCGGTCCTTCATCAGCTGTTCGGGCGACACGTAAAACGGCATCGACATCGGAAGGTCCTTTCGCCTCAGGTGAGGGGGGCTGCGGGGCCGTCGGGTCGCTGCATGCGGGCGGCCACAACGGTGTCAGCGATGGCGGCCACCTCGTCATCGGGGAGCCGGGCAAAACCAGCCCCGGTCACCACTGTCACCACCGGGAAGATCCGTCTCGCCAGGTCGGCACCTCCCGTTGCCGAGTCGTCATCGGCTGTGTCATAGAGAGCCTGCACAGTGGCTGTCACGCACTCGGTGGCGTCGAACCGGTCGCGGTAGAGCTTCTTCAGC
>Ga0183260_10002907_pt1 | contig 13970 bp, 12 predicted proteins | sample AntDrymUQ4972206_2_FD_129768 | JGI IMG/M metagenome (GOLD analysis project Ga0183260, IMG submission 129768) | Polar desert sand microbial communities from Dry Valleys, Antarctica - metaG UQ497 (22.06) (version 2) (version 2) | ecosystem: Environmental > Terrestrial > Soil > Desert | place... | reverse complement strand
TTGCGTCAATTTTTTAGCTTTGGTCATGCGTATATCATTTTTTCTTTTCTTACTTATATTATTATGTACTTTTTGCAACGATAAAAATGCATCTGATCCAACATTAACGCATCCACCTTTTGAAAAGCTGACAGACAGCATTCAGAATGATCCTCAGAATGCCAATCTGTTTTATAAAAGGGGTTTGCTTTTGCATGAAAATGATTTTTCAGACCTGGCAAAAAAAGACCTTCAGCATGCAATGTCCATCACTCCTAAAGAAGAATATGCATTAAGCCTTGGAAGATTGTTGGTAGAACAGCATCCTGATTCAGCAATTGTTTTTTTGGAATCCATGCAAACGAAAATTCCGGGAAGTAATCAATTAAGCATTGCACTTGCAAGAGGTTATCAATTAAAAAAAAATTATGAAAGAGCAATAGAAATTTGTGATCGCATTTTGCAGAAAGATGGAAATGATCTTGATGCACTCATACTGAAATCAGAATTGCTGGAAATGACGGGAAAAGAGGCTGAATCGCTTTCCTATTTGGAAAGAGGCCATTACATAGCTCCCGCAGATGTAGAACTGGTGCATAAACTTGCTTTTATCTACGCCGATACAAAAAATAAAAAGGCGCTTGCCTTATCCGATTCGCTTATTGCTTCTGACATGAATAACATCCATGCAGAGCCACATCTTTTTAAAGGAATTTATTTTCAAAGAATGCAAAATTATCCGCTCGCTCTAAAGCATTTCAATGATGCCATTGCTAAGGATTATAAATTTCTGGATGCCCACATGTACAAAGGGGAGACCTTGTATGATCAAAAAAAATTCGGGGAAGCTAAAAAAGCTTTTGCTCTTGCATTGACCATAACTCCTACCTATGCAGAAGCTTATTATTGGATAGGCAAATGCGAAGAAGTACAAAACCATAAGCCTGAGGCTAAAGATGCTTATCTAAAAGCTTATGGATTAGATAAAAATTTAGTAGAAGCTAAAGAGGCTGCTGATAAATTGTAATTTTGGAATTTGTAATACGATAGTTCAAATTTGTACATGCCCATAATTGCTCCATCATTACTCTCTGCTGATTTTTTAAACCTTGCAGAGGATTGCAAAATGCTCAATGAAAGTGAAGCAGATTGGTTTCATCTTGATGTGATGGATGGACGTTTTGTACCAAACATAAGTTTTGGATTACCGGTTGTAGAACAAATAAGAAAAGCAACCAACAAAATATGCGATGTGCATTTAATGATTTTGGAGCCGGAAAAATATGCCGAAGCTTTCAAAATTGCCGGGGCTGATATACTTACTGTGCACATAGAAGCCTGTGTACATCTTCATCGGAGTATTCAACAAATTAAAAGCCTGGGTATGCAGGCTGGTGTTGCGCTTAATCCACATACCCCGGTTACTCTGCTCACCGAAGTACTAAGTGATATTGATCTTGTTTGTATAATGAGTGTGAACCCGGGTTTTGGTGGACAGTCCTTTATTCGTAACACCCTGAATAAAATTTATGAATTAAAGCAAATGATTAATGAAAAAGGAGCCCATGCTAAAATTGAAATAGACGGTGGGGTTACGCTGCAAAATGCAAAAGAAATTGTGGATGCAGGGGCAGATGTATTGGTGGCAGGAAATACCGTATTTAATTCTGCAGACCCCATTAAAACAATAGCAGAATTGAAAAAATTTTAAAATGGCAAAAGACCTTTTTTCAAAAGATGCATCTGCATACGCCCAGTTCCGTCCTCATTTACCCTGAGGCTTTATTTGATTACATTTTTTCTTTCTTATCTAATAAAATTGATGATACCTGGAAGGAAAAAGAAACCAAAACAATAGTGTTTCCTATCTGCCTACGCCTGGGTATAATTACAAAATAATTGCCATCCCAAAAATGAAAGAATTATTTTAGAGGACAAATCAAGGTTACCTGTGCGCTACCGATCCCTTTCCCTGTTATTTTTTACTTTGTTTATTTCTGTATTTTGTTTTTCTCAAAAAAAATGGGCTACAGTTTCGGGGAAGGTGGTTGATGAAAATGAAATCCCGCTTTCTAAAGTTTCTATTGTAGTATTAGGTCAGCAAAAAGGTTTGTTATCTAATGATTCGGGCTTCTTCAAATTACAGGTTCCCTCAGACAAGGCCATAGCATTAGTGTTCACGTACTCCGGTTATAAAACAGTACAACAAAATTTTTTATTGAATGAAGGTGAACAAGAGGTCGTCACCATATTGATGGAACCTGGTAGCAATACCTTAGAAGAAGTAATAATATCGGATCAACGCGAAAGAACTGAAGCGGGGTTGATCAAACCAAATCCAAAATCTGTATTGAATCTTCCTTCGCCTGTCACCGGTGTGGAAAGCCTTATCAAAATATTCGTAGGATCAAACAATGAACTCACATCTCAGTACAATGTGCGGGGAGGTAGTTACGATGAAAACCTGATCTATGTAAATGATTTTGAAATCTTCCGCCCATATCTTGTGCGCAGCGGACAACAGGAAGGCCTGAGCTTTATTAACCCGGAAATGGTGCGGAACATCAATTTTTACAATGGTGGTTACCAGGCTCGCTATGGAGATAAGATGAGTTCTGTATTGGACATTCAATATAATAATCCCAGAGCATTTGGCGGCTCTGCTTATATCAGCATCTTAGAACAAGGAGCACATGTGGAGGGCATCCTGGCTAAAAATAAATTGTCCTATCTTATTGGTGTACGCAACCGCAGCAATAAAAATTTGTTGAGTAGCCAGGAAACCGAAGGAGCCTATACACCATCCTCTTCTGACCTGCAGGCATTGATCAACTATCAATTGAACACCAAATGGCAGGCAGAATTGTTGGCAAATGTATCCAGTACAAAGTTTAGATTGATACCGGCATTCAGCCAATTAACGTCTTCTGTTTTTTCACCATTCTTCACAGCTAATTTAGGCGTGGATATTTATTTTGAAGGTCAGGAAAAAGATGAATACAGCACTACCATGGTTGGCTTGTCCACCACGTATCAGCCTCAGCAGGCATTAAAGCTAAAATTCCTTGCATCACGTTTCAACAATGACGAATCAGAAAATATTGATATTACCGGTGCCTATCTTTTTGGAGACCGCAATTTCGATAAAGCCAGTTCATCATTTGGATTGATCGTAAATCCATTGGGTGCAGGAGTATTTCAAAATTATGCCCGCAATGAATTGAACATTACCAATTATAATTTCTCTCACAAAGGAAGTTTGGACAAAGGCCCTCATCTTTTACAATGGGGAGTTGGTTATGATCAAACCCAGATAAACGACAAATTGCATGAATGGGAATACCAGGACTCTGCAGGCTATTCGCTGCCCTACAATCCCAACTTTTTACAGCTCAATAAAGTTTTGAATTCCACTGCTGATCTGAACATTAATAAATTCAATGGTTTCATTCAAGATAATATGGCTTTTAGAGATAGTGGAAATGCATTTACACTTCAGGCCGGTCTACGGTTCAATTATAATGATCTCAACAATGAAGTGTTGTTGTCTCCCCGGGTGGGTGCATCATGGAAGCCTGATTGGAGAAAAGATATCGTCTTCCGTGCTGCCGGCGGCGCTTATCATCAGCCACCTTTTTACAGGGAGCTGAGACGGTATGATGGCACTGTAAATAAGGATTTGAAAGCCCAGCGAAGCTGGCAGGGTGTGCTTGGTTTGGATTATAATTTCATTGGTTTGGGCAGGGTGCTTCGATTAACTACTGAAGCTTATTATAAGCAAATGACCAACGTAGTACCTTATGATATAGATAATGTACGGGTACGGTATTTTGGAGAGAACATGGCCAAAGCATTTGCAGCTGGTATAGAAATGCGTTTGTTTGGAGAACTTGTAAAAGACGCGGAAAGCTGGTTAAGCATTGGAGTAATGAAAACAAAAGAGGACATTGAAGGAGATGTGTATCAGCAATATACTTTAGATGATTTCAACAAGCCCATAGATAGCGTAACCGTAGAAGGCGGATGGCTGAGACGGCCTACTGATAAGCTCCTCACAGTAGGTATGTTTTTCCAGGACTATCTTTCCACCAACAAAAATTTTAAGGTTTATCTGAATACATTATACGGTACCAATCTGCCATACAACATTCCCGGAAGCATTAAATATCGAAACGCTTTGTACATAGAACCCTATATCCGGTTTGATATTGGATTCAGTGCCTTATTACTGGATGGGGATAAATCAGCACGCCGTAGTCATAGTCCTTTTCGTGGTTTTGATGCTATCTGGGCGAGTCTGGAAGTCTTTAATTTGATAGACCGGCCTAATACGATTTCATATTTACTGATCAAAGATTTTGCGAACAATACTTTTACACTTCCAAACAGGTTGACACCAAGGTTGTTGAATTTTAAAGTGGTAGCACGGTGGTGAGAGTCCTGGCCCCAATTTAATTTTATTTCTTTTGGAATGCTGGGTGCCGGATTTAATGAGAAAAGGTTTGGATCAGATATCGGATGGTAATTATAATTTGGGTTATTCTTTTCCTCCAACTACAATTACTATCTCTCCTTTTACACTTTTTTCTTTATAATGATCATGCACTTGTTGTAATGTTCCTCTAGTGTTTTCTTCAAACATTTTGGTGAGCTCACGACTTACACTGCATGCTCTTTCAGCGCCGAAATATTTAATGAAATCTTTGAGTGTACGCACTAGCCGCATAGGCGATTCATAAAATATTAGTGTTCGCTCTTCATCCGCAAGAACAGTTAGCATTGTATGCCTGCCTTTTTTGAGAGGTAAAAAACCTTCAAAGCAAAACCTATGCGCAGGCAATCCGCTATTGATGAGTGCAGGAACGAAAGCTGCTGCACCTGGCAGGGTTTCTACTTTTATATTCTGCCTGATACATTCCCGTACCAATAAAAAAGCGGGATCGGATATGCCGGGTGTCCCGGCATCAGTAATAAGTGCAATATTCTTCCCTTGGACCAATTGCTCTACGAGGTGTGGAACTATCTTATGCTCATTGTGCTGATGGTAGGGTGATAATGGCTTTTGAATTTGATAATGTGAAAGAAACTTTGAAGATGTGCGGGTGTCTTCACAGAGGATAAAATCTACCGAGCTTAACACTTCTAAGGCACGCAGGGTAACGTCCTTTAAATTGCCTATTGGTGTAGGAATGAGATAAAGCATGGTGTTTAGCGATTAGCTCATGTGATGATATGACAATTAGCTGATGAGGTTGATTATCTGATGTGGCGATATGCCGATGTGCAGATTACCTGACAAACCATAAACTTATTCAACTGAGATTTCATAATACTCCATTACTGGGTTAGCCAATAATTTTTTACTTGCTTCTTCCGCAATTTGTTGCGCTTCGGCAGCAGTGCTGGCTTCTATTTGCAAAGTGATGTGCTTTCCGATTCGTACATCTTCAATGCTTTTTAAACCAAGATTACTGAGCCCTCCCATCACAGCTTTTCCCTGGGGATCTAATAGCTCTTTCAACGGCATCACTTTTACCTGAACAGAAAATTTCATATATTAATACTTATGCGCAAACCTAATAAAGTTGGTTTAGGAAAAGAGTTTTTGATCATTATTACACAGTGATTTCAGGTGTTTCCTTTATTCCATCACCAATTTTCGGGTCCGGCACTTTGGAAAAAAATGAAAATAAAATATAAAAAATAAAAATGATTGGGACTGAAAGCCATTGCATTGATGCAACGGCAATCAAGGCTATGGAAAGCAAAATGTATTTGAACAAATTATTTTTAAATGAGAAATCAACAAACTTCATTGCAAGAAATGTTTGCCTGCTGAGCATCAGGTAACTTAATAAAAGAATGACTGCATATAAAAACCAACGATTGATAAATAAGGTTTGTATATCGAAATATTGATATAAAATAATCAGTGGAAAAGATGCAATAACCAAACCCGCTGCAGGCGAGGGTACTCCTTGAAAGCTGTAAATTTGATGTTCATTTAAATTAAATTTCGCAAGCCTCCATGCTACAGCACATGTAAATATAAAAGCAGGGAGCAAACCAATGATGGAAATATCCAGTCCATTTTCTTCCTGCGAATAGCTGATACGTAAAAGTTGATATAAGATCATCCCCGGCGCTACCCCAAAGCTTACAATATCGCTAAGCGAATCTAATTGTTTGCCCATCACTGAAGTTGCTTTAAGCATTTTGGCTAAAAACCCATCGAGGAAATCAACAACGGCTGCAGCAAAAATGAATAAAGACCCCCACCATATTTTTTCAGGTAAAGTAACCTGCGTAGCTCCCCCATCATCCATCACCACAATCGTTTCACCGGTTTGCAAAATCAATACAATTGCAATGCAACCGAAGATGAGATTGAGAAGGGTGAAGAGATTGGGAATTGGGGCCGTCCCCTGTCCCCCGGTGCCCGCCCGCCCGCCCGTGCCGGTACGGACGGGGATGACCTGGTCGGACGGGGGGGAACTTAGTGGCGAGATACTATTCTTTTTTGGTTCAGGCATTCAGGTCGTGATTTTTTTACTCTACTATTTTTCTAATACTTGTTTCTCTTCAAAGCTTTTCTATTTTAAACAATAAAAATAGAAAGTCTCTTTGACCTATGTGCCCCCGGGGCCGCTCATCTTAGCTTCAATTTCCTCAGTAGTAATTGGTATGCCTTCAAACAAATCAACATTGCCATTTTCTGTGATCCATAAATTATTTTCAATACGAATGCCCATGGCTTCTTCTTCAATGTAAATACCCGGCTCCACGGTAAACAACATACCCGCTTCAATAGGTGCAGTACGAGTTCCCAGATCATGCACATCTATACCAATGTGGTGTGAAATGCCATGATATAAATATTTTCTATAAGCCCTGTTTTCAGCATCTTCATTCTTTACATCACTTTCAGTTATCAAACCTATTTTTAAAAACTGACTGGTAGCTTCATCGCCTACCCTTTCTGTATAATCAATAATGGATATACCGGGTTTCAGTATGCTTTTTGCAAAATTGTGTAAATGCAAACAGGCATCATACACTTCTTTTTGTCTTGCAGAAAATTTTCCATTTACAGGAATAGCCCTGGTAAGGTCTGCTGCATAGCCGCCATACAACGCACCAAAATCCATTAACAACAGTTCGCCATCTTTACACTCTTCATTATTGGAAACATAATGCAGCGTTCTTGCCCTGTCGCCGGATGCAATGATGCATCCATAAGCTTCGCCGCTGGAACGCTGACTGAGAAAGGAATGTAGGATCTCAGCCTCAATTTCGTATTCCATTACACCGGGCTTTACAAAGCCAAGAATCCGTTCAAAAGTTTTTCCGGTTATCTCTATTGCCTTTCGCACTACTTCTATTTCGAGATCGGTTTTTACAGCCCTTAACTCTTTCATCAATCTGGCAGCCCTTTCATATTGATGTAAAGGATAGCGCTCTTTCATTTCATCTACAAAGCGATAATCCCGGCTACGCACCAGACTAGCCTTGCGGTCATTTTCATTGGTATCAAGATAAATAATATCTGCAAGGTGTATCCACGTCTGCAACAAGGCGTCCAATGCATCTAACCATACAATAGTTTGCATACCACTTATAGTAACGGCTTCCTCCCGACGCAATCTTTTTCCGTCCCATTTTTCTTTCAATTCATTTGGCCGCAGCAGCACCAGCACTGCTCTGTATTTTGGATCGGGATTATCGGGATATAAAATCACCAATGAATCTTCCTGCATGATTCCACTGAGCCAGAACAGGTCACTGTTTTGTTGAAAGGCATAAATGGCATCTCCATTTCGTGGCACTTCATCATTACTCGCAAACACTGCAATGCTGTTTGGTTTCATGCAGGTAATGAATCGTTTTCTATTTGTAGTAAATATTTCTGAATTAAGCGGCAGATGTTTCATTATTGGGTTTTTGTAAAAAGTGGAAATTAAGGAAAACTTTAATACAGGGCCCCGTGTCACCCGAAGGGGGAATTTGGTCATTGATCCGTTTTGTAGGCAATTTGTATTAAAAAAAAGAATTTGTTGAATTGTGTTCGCTGCGTCTTTGCGTTTAGGCCCCCTGTCCCCGGTGGGGGACTTAGGTCATTGCTTCTTTTTGTCTGCAGCTTGGATTAAAGAAATACTGTTGTGGAAAGGGTATTCGCTGCGCCTTTGCCTTTTCTCTTTGCGATCTCTGCGTGAGACTGTATTGATCCACTCTACACCCTTGCTTTCCACTCAACTTCCCCTGCATTCAGCAAATGACTTATATAACGTGACAACACAAAAAGATAATCGCTAAGCCGGTTCAGGTATTTTATCACCAGTTGCTCTACCTCCAGTTTATTTTCTAACATGGCTACACAAATGCGTTCTGCACGCCGGCATACACATCTTGCCACATGAGCAAATGATACCGCTGCCGCACCACCAGGTAATAAAAAAGAACGCATCTCGGGGAGGCTTTCATTCATTCGGTCTATTTCATTTTCCAAAAATTCAATATCCCTTTCATGCAGGTCTGGAATTTTTAATTTGGGTTCTTTATCAGGATCACAAGCCAGTGAAGATCCAATGGTAAAGAGCCTGTCCTGAATTTCTTTCAATGTGTCCTTTGACTTTACATCATCTGTATGATCAGATAGCACACCGATCCATGAATTAAGTTCATCCACTGTGCCATAGCTTTCTATACGAATGTGGCTTTTGGAAACTTTAGTTCCCCCGATAAGTGATGTTGTTCCTTTATCACCTGTCTTAGTGTATATCTTTATCGCCATATATTTCTGTTTAGTTTAATTTTTGTATAACACTCAAGGATGATAGAAAAAACAAAAGTATTGATAATTGGTGCAGGACCCACCGGTCTGATGGCTGCCTGCCAGTTGCAAATGCAGGGAATAGATTGCATTATTATTGATAAAAAATCCGGCCCCACGAAAGAATCCCGGGCACTGATACTTCATGCCCGTACGCTGGAGATATACGACCAGATGGGCTTAGGTAATGAAGCACTACTCCTTGGAAAAATAGTGCAGAAAGTTCAATTCATTATCAAACAAAAAAAGGTTGAAGAAATAGCAATAGGAAGCATTGGTGAAGGGTTGAGCCCTTTCCCTTTTTTGCTGATACTGGAGCAAAGTAAAAATGAAGAATTATTGTATAATTTTTTGATGACTGTAAATGGAGATGTATCGTGGAATACAGAGATGCTCTCGGTAGTGCAGGATAAAGAAAAAATAACTGCAGTCGTTCGCCGAAATGAAGAGGACATTGACATTGAAGCTGAATATCTTATAGCAGCAGATGGAGCAGGCAGCACCGTAAGAAACGCATTAGAAATACCTTTCGAGGGTAATACTTATGAACACATTTTTTATGTAGCAGATACAAAATTAAACAAAGAGTGGAATCATGATGCACTGACGATCTATCTTTCTGGTCAATCATTTCTTGGTCTCTTCCCCATGCAGGGCGAAAGTAGATTTCGGGCAATAGGGATATTGCCGCCTTCGTTTCAAAATGAAGAACCGAAACAATTTGAAGAAATTGCTCCGCTGATTCAAAAACAAGTAGATATACCTATTGAGTTTTCTGAGACAGCCTGGTTTTCCGTGTATCGTCTCCACCACAGATGCATCCAAAATTTTAGAAAAGACCGCATCTTCTTTGCAGGTGATGCAGCACATATACACAGCCCCGCAGGTGGCCAGGGAATGAACACCGGATTGCAGGATGCATATAACCTCGCATGGAAGCTTGCTATGGTTCTTAAAGGGGCAGTGAATGCCAAAGTGTTGGATACCTATCAACAGGAACGCCTGCCATTTGCAAAGCAACTGATACGATCCACAGACAAAGCATTTTCTTTAGTGACATCTGGCAAATGGTACCACCGTTTATTTCGCTTACGAATTGCACCGCTGATAGTTCCATTTATCGTGAAAATGAAACGGATGAAGCTCCGGACTTTCACTATTGTAACTCAAATAGGTATTAAGTATATTCAATCTGACTTAACAGTAAACCGGGTGGAACAGGTACTGCCTATTAAAGCCGGACATAGATTTCCTTTCATAAAAACAAATGCAGGTGAAAGCCTTTATGAAATGATGCGGGAACCGCTTTTTCATGCCTTATTATTTACCAAAGGAGAAGATGAAAAGATAATTAAGGAAATGCAGGAGATGGAAAAAGAATTATCGCATGTAATGAAATTTACTTTGTTGAAAGATGAGACAAGTATTTGGAAAAAATTCAGGTTGAAGAAAGACACGATCATTATCGTTCGTCCCGATCACTACATCGGTTTAGTAACAGATGAAGGATCGAAGGTGGCCGGAGATTATTTACGGAGACTGGCTAAAGAAAAAAAGGAAGAAGTGTCTATGCTGGTAAAGACTCAAACGCATAATTAGGAGACCTGCGTTTATCACTTTCAATGATACCATCTTTTAAGCGGATAACACGGTGTGCATTATTGGCAATATCTTCTTCATGCGTTACCAATACTACGGTATTTCCTGCTGCATGTATTTTTCCAAAAATATCCATGATCTCCTCAGAAGTTTTGGAATCAAGATTTCCGGTAGGTTCATCGGCCAATATTATTGATGGATCATTCACTAATGCACGTGCAATAGCAACCCGTTGGTTTTGCCCTCCACTCAATTCATTAGGCCTGTGATGGCTCCTATCACTAAGGCTTACCTGTGCCAACACAGTGGCTGCTTTTTCGAGTCGTTGCTTTTTAGGCATGCCTGCATACACCAGTGGTAGGGCCACATTCTCAGCAGCAGATAAGCGGGGCAGTAAATTGAATTGCTGAAATACAAAACCGATTTCCTGGTTGCGTACTGTGGCCAGGTCATTATCTATCATCTTGCTTACATCCTTTCCATTTAGAATATACGTGCCTGCAGAGGGCGTATCGAGGCAGCCGATGATATTCATTAATGTACTTTTACCAGAGCCTGAGGGTCCCATCAGGGCTACATATTCTCCTTTGAATATATCTACTGAAATACCTTTCAGCACTTCAACAATCTGTTTGCCCAGGTAATAATTTTTTATAATGTTTTCGAGGTGAATAATGGGCTGTATGAAAAGCGGTTCCATACTCAAATATAAGGATAGGCTTTGAGCAATGGAGGAGTGTGAATCAGGTTAAAGAAGTACATATTCTATTTTGGTGCGGGTTTAAACTTTATTCTAACCTATTATAGTTATTAAACCGGTGGGCAGTTAAAAAACTAAAGTGGTTTAACCTTAATTAGGTATTCTAACAAATTGAAGCTGAAGCTAAAGTGTGTTAAATTTTTAACCGTAATTTTTGCATTCAAAACTTCAAGTGCAAATTAGGTCTCAGCCGATTTTTTTATCATTTTATCAAATTGAGACCAGCTTAAAGTATAAGGGTATTTTGCATTTTTGGGATACCATTCAATTGAACCTTTCGAAATTGTAATGGTACCTAACTTTCTCCCATTTTGATAAATGGAAAAGACAGCATCGCTGTTTACTAAATTCAGCGGATGGGAGGTTGATGTAAACATTGTGTTTTGGCATTGTGGTCTGTTTTAATTGATTATTTTATAATAATTTTTTTTAAACCTACATAATTGAAATTCTCTCTTATGTAGGATACAATTTCTTTCGTATGCTTTGCTAACCATTCAGGATTATTCCCTTCAAAAAGGCAAATTTCCCAAAGAGAATAATATTTGCTATTTGATCGGCTTCCAAATTTTATTTCAGATAAAGCTTGACAATGATAAAATATATTTATAGTTCTTTTAATTATTTCCGTACCATATTCCGCTGAAGAGGCTGAATTTCATTCTAAAGCAGGGTAATAATTATTTTTTATAAAGGTGATGCACTCGCAATTAAAACTATTTAACTTCTACTAATATAAGTTTAAGATGGCTGGTCAGTCATGACAACATTGATTTGTTTCAAATACTCACATTTGTATTTTTATCTTCGCCCCTTCATGAAACCAGCAAAAGAAATAGTTGTAAGTGGCATAAGGCCTACAGGACATCTGCACATAGGAAATTACTTTGGCGCCATGCAGAATTACGTGCGCATGCAGGATGAATATGACTGCTATTTTTTCGTTGCGGACTGGCACTCGCTTACCACACATCCCGATACAAAAGAATTACGGGAAAGTGTACTCATGGTTTTGGCAGAAAATATTGCAGCGGGCCTCGATCCGGAAAAAGCCTGCCTGTATTTACAAAGCGTCGTGCCGGAAATAGCCGAACTTTACCTGTTGCTCAATATGCTGGCGTACAAAGGTGAGCTGGAAAAAACAGTGACCTTCAAGGAAAAAGTACGTATGCAACCGGATAATATAAATGCCGGTTTGCTTACCTATCCTGTATTGCAAACTGCAGATATTATTATACATCGTGCTGCTTATGTACCTGTTGGGAAAGACCAGGAGCAACACTTAGAAATGGCACGCAATTTTGCCCAACGTTTTAATCATCGGTATGGCAACTTGTTTCCGGAACCCCAGGCTTTTAACTATGGCAGCGAGCTGGTAAAAGTAGGTAGCCTGGATGGTGCCGGTAAAATGAGTAAAAGTGAGAATCAAAATGCTACCATCTACCTCACAGATGATGATGATACGATCCGAAAAAAAATAATGCGTGCTAAGACTGACAGCGGACCATCAACTACCAATAGTGAAATGCCGGATTATATTCAAAATCTTTTCAGCCTTATGAATCTGGTAAGCGAGCTGGACGTTCAACAACATCATAAAAATGAATTCAATAGGGCTTCTATTCGTTATGGAGATATGAAGAAACAACTGGCAGAAGATATGGTGCGTTTCATAAAGCCCATTCGTGAAAAAGCCGCAGGTATTTATGCTGATAAACAATACCTGAAAAGGGTGATAGAAAAAGGAACTGAACGTGCCCGCTTAAGCGCTAAGAATACGATAGAGCAAGCAAGAGATTTCCTTGGTCTCAATTATTTCGGTTAAGGGTTTGCCTGTTAGTAAGAATAGGCTACTTTTAAAAATTAATCAACCACTCACTGCAAGTAGCAATTCAGTATGCCAAAGAATAAAAAACCAAAACACATAGCTGTTGCCGGAAATATCGGTGCCGGTAAAACAACGCTTACTGAGTTGCTTAGCAAACATTATAAATGGATTCCACAATTCGAAGATGTAGATCACAATCCTTACCTCAATGATTTTTATGAAGACATGCCACGCTGGAGTTTTCAATTACAGATCTATTTTTTAAATAATCGTTTAAACCAGTTGCTTGATATACACCGGGGTACACAAACTGTAATCCAGGACAGAACGATATATGAGGATGCACACATCTTTGCCCCGAACCTGCACGAGATGAACCTGATGAGCAAAAGGGATTTCAATAATTATTTTAAGTTTTTTGAAACCCTGAAAACAATGGTTCAACCACCGGACTTACTGATCTTTTTGCAATCATCGGTGCCCACTTTAGTAGGTCAGATACAAAAACGTGGAAGAGAGTATGAAGAAAATATCAGGCTCGATTACCTGAAAAAATTGAATGAATATTATACCAAATGGATCAAGGCTTATAGTGAAGGTCCTTTGCTGATCATAAATGTGGACGAAAATAAATTTGGTGAAAATGAGGAGGACCTTGGTAAAATCATTTCCAAGGTAGATGCGCAGTTATATGGTTTGTTTTAAAAGAGCTACAGCCCCGGTGGGAAAATTAGGTCAACCAGTTTTTGTGCAACTATTCCTGTAGTTCTCATTTTCTCTAACTCGAGGAAATTGAAAATGCACAACTAAAGGTGGTGCCTATTATCCCTCATCAGATACTAAGAGAAATTTAGTAAACATTTTCCTATAAGTATTAGGGAAGCTTGCGTGAATAAATGTTTCAGCAATTTTGAATCAAATACTGATAATGAAGAAATTCTTGAAAATTGAAAGAAATATCAACCTAAGTTCCC
>Ga0183260_10002906_pt1 | contig 13971 bp, 10 predicted proteins | sample AntDrymUQ4972206_2_FD_129768 | JGI IMG/M metagenome (GOLD analysis project Ga0183260, IMG submission 129768) | Polar desert sand microbial communities from Dry Valleys, Antarctica - metaG UQ497 (22.06) (version 2) (version 2) | ecosystem: Environmental > Terrestrial > Soil > Desert | place... | reverse complement strand
TCGGCACGTCGGACTACCGGCTGAAGCTGAGGAACACGGCGACGTCGACCAGCATTCAGCTGACGAGGGTGGTCGGCGGGACCGAGACCGACCTGTCCACGTACAACGTGCCGGGTCTCGTCTACCAGGTCGGTGACGTGCTGCGCATGCGGCTGCAGGTCAACGGTACGGGAACGACGACGCTGGCCGCCAAGGTGTGGAAGGTCGGGTCGCCGGAACCGGCTGCCTGGATGACGACCGCCACCGACAGCACGGCGGCGCTCCAGGACCCTGGTGCCGTCGGTCTCCGGATCTACCTCTCAGGTTCGTCGACCAACGCACCCCTCACCGGATCGGTCGACAACCTGACGGTGGTCGAAGTGTGATGCTGGCGCACGTGCGTCGTGCGCCAGATACACCGGAGCCGGCGGTCCACACCGCCGCGCTCGGTCGCTCATCAGCGGGTGCTGTCGCCGCTCAGGCGACCTACGCACTGAGCAGTTTCGTCCTGCAGTTTGCTGCAGCTCGCCTCCTTGGTCTCGATGGCCTCGGCCGCTACGGCGCTCTCTACGCCTTCTTGGTCCTTACGACGGCGGTCAGTGGCGGATTTGTCGGCGACTCACTCACGGTTCTCGACCGGCAAGACAGATCGATACGCGCGGGCCTTCAGATCTCGCTGATCTTCATCGCAGCTGCGACGAGCCTGACGCTTGGTGCGGTCACGTGGTCGATCGGCTTTGTCAGCGCGGCGACGGCGGCGTCGTACGCCGTTGCGACAGCGGCGTTCACGGTCGAGGACGCATTGCGCCGCAACCTCATGGCGGTCTTCAGCTTCTGGCGTGTGGTGATCGTCGATGTTGTCGGTCTCGTCGCGTCTGTTGCTGTGCTTGTGTTGATGGCGGCTGCTGCCGACCGGGTGACCCTGACCCACCTGATGCTTGCGCTCTTTGCCGGCCAAATGTGCGCACTTGCCGTGGCCGCTGGCTTGCTTCCGGTGGAGGAACGCGTCTTGGCCACGTTCAAGGGAGCCGACCTCCGATCCGTTGCTCGTTTTGGCACGTGGCGTGCCCTTCAGCAGGTTGTTCGCCCCACATTGCTGGCGGGAGTCCGGATCCTTTGCCTCTTGACCAGTTCGGTGGCTGCGGTCGGCGCGCTCGAGGCGGCACGCGTGTACACCGCACCGGCGATGCTCGTCGTCGGCGGCATCAACTCGTATCTCTTCGCCTCGTACGCGCGTACCAAGAGCGCGCCTCTTGGTGGGGTGCTGCACCGCGCCGACAGGACGGTGGCAACGCTCGTTGCGATCACCGCCGCGGTCGGCATCGCCGCCGTTGCCGCACTCCCGATTCTCGGCCCCGTCCTGTCCGGTGGCGACTACGACCTGTCGATCGTGGCAGTCGCAAGCTGGTCGCTGTTCGTCGCCTCGATCGCCGCCGTGACTCCGTTCGGCCAGCTGGCGAGCGTGCGAGGGAACCAAAGGCGTGTCCTGTCGATCCGAGTCGCCGACAGTGTGGTCACCCTGATTGCCGTGGTCATCGCATTGGCGTTGGGTCTCGCGGTCATGTGGGTCCCGCTGATTCTCGCAATCGGCTCCATCGCAGGTGGGATGACCATTCGCATCATGGTGCTCGCCCCAGCTGCTGGGCACGCGAACGAATGACTTCGCCAGTGGTGCTGTAGTGTCGACAACCTTGAGAATCGCCATGGTGGGCACACGCGGGGTCCCGGCCCGCTATGGAGGTTTCGAAACCGCCGTCGAAGAGATCGGCGCCCGGCTCTCAGCTCGAGGTCATGACATCGTCGTGTACTGCCGCCGAGACGTCACAGCGCAGATGCCTCGGCACAGAGGGATGCATCTGGTCCATCTCCCGGCGGTTCGACGCAAGTCGGTCGAGACATTGACACACACCGCCATGAGCGCACTGCACGCCCTACGGCTCGAGCGATTCGACGCGACCGTCTTGTTCAATGCAGCGAACTCGCCGTTCATACCCGCGCTGAGAGCGCGAGGGCGAGGCGTGGCCACACACGTCGATGGTCTCGAATGGAAACGGTCGAAGTGGGGCAGGTTCGGCAGGCGCTATTATCGGATTGCGGAGGGTCTTGCGGCGCGTTGGTCCGACGCGTTGATCTGCGACGCCCAGGCCATCGCTGATTACTACCTGGACGAGTTCGGGGTCGATGGCGACGTCATCACGTACGGAGCGCCGATTATCGATCGACCGGAGGTCAGCAGGATCGGCGAGCTCGGCCTCGAGCGCGAGCGATTTCATCTGGTCGTTGCTCGATTCGAGCCAGAGAACCACGTTCACCTCGCTGTCGACGGGTATCGGGCGAGCACGGCTGGCTGTCCTCTCGTCGTCGTCGGTGCAGCGCCCTACTCCGATGCGTATACACGCCAGATCAGCCAATCGGCGAAAGGCGATCCTCGAATCCGATTGATCGGTGCCGTATGGGATCAGCGGCTGCTCGACGAGCTGTACGCCACCTGCCGGAGCTACATCCACGGTCACTCGGTCGGTGGCACCAATCCGTCCTTGCTCCGTGCAATGGGCGCCGGTTGCTCTGTCGCTGCGTACGACGTCACGTTCAACCGGGAGGTGCTCGGCGATGATGGCCGCTACTGGTCGACGGTGGGAGAGCTCGCTGCAGTGATCGACGACATTGAAGCGCGACCATCGGACAGTCGTGAGCGCGGGAGGCGCGCTCGCGCTCGTGCGCGAGACCGGTACCGATGGGACGCAGTCGCAGATGAATACGAGGACCTGTGTCGCCGCCTCATGCAGCAGCGACGTCGGCGCCGCTCAACGCCATCGTACTTGGAGATCGTGAGGCGATGAGTGAGGAGCGCGCGGGCGGTACCGGCACGCGCCATGGGGCGATTGTCGCCTCGCTCGCACGCGCCCAGAAGAGCAATCGCGGTGCACCTGCCTACACGCGGTTTGTGAACCGCCCGCTGGGGCGTCACGTCGCTGCTGTGGCATCGCTCCGGGCGCTGACACCGAGCAACATCACGGCGCTCAGCGCGGGCTTCACGTTCGCAGGCGTTGGCGCGATCGCTGCGCTTCGGCCGTCGTGGTGGTCCGGTGCCGTCATCACGGCACTACTTGCGAGCGGTCACGTCCTTGATTCCGCGGACGGTCAGCTCGCTCGACTCCGGCATGGCGGAACGCCCGCAGGCGAGTGGCTGGACCACGTGGTCGATTGCGTCAAGTGCGCCTCGATCCACTTGGCCGTGCTGATCTGTTGGTTTCGCTTCTACGAGGTGTCGGACGAGCGGCTCCTGCTTGTTCCCCTCGCCTTTGCGTTCAAGCAGAACGTCTTCTACTTCGCGATCATGCTCAGCGAGCAGCTTCGGCGAGCACGGCCGGATGGATCGGTGATGCCCTCGCGTGCGTCGTCGGACTCCTCGCCCGTCTGGTACTCGCTCGCAGTGCTTCCCGCCGACTACGGAGTACTCTGCTGGTCGTTCGTGCTGCTCGCAGCGCAAACGCCGTTCACCATCGTTTACTCCGTGCTCGCTGCCGTAAACCTCGCGCTGCTCAGTCTCGCACTCCCGCGTTGGTATCGAGAGATGCGGTCCTACACGCGAACGGCGCGGTCATGACCGTCCCCACCTTTCTCGTCGCAGGTGCCGCTCGAGCGGGCACGACGGCGCTCGTCGAGGGCCTTCGACTACACCCCGACGTGTTTGTCACTCAGCCGAAGGAACCGCACTACTTCGCCTTCCACGGGCTCGATGTCGCATGTACCGGGCCTGGTGACGACCGCTGGTTCAATCGAGTCGTCGTCAGCGACCGAGAGCGGTATCTGGCCCTCTTCGACGATGCAGGGACTGCGTCAGCTCGTGGCGATGGCTCCGTGACGACCCTCTACCATGCTGACAAGGCAGTGCCCGAGATCCTCCGCATCAATCCGTCGATGCGCGTCGTCATCATCCTGCGCGAACCGGTGGAACGCGCCTTTTCCAGCTTCACCTACCTCCGCCTCCGGGGCGTTGAGACTGAGGTCGACTTCCGCCGGGCGCTAGATCTCGAGGCCAAGCGGAGGGTCGATGGGTGGCACCACATGTGGCACTACTCAGCAATGAGTCTCTATGCCGACGACCTACGGACGATTGTGGACGGACTCGGTCGTTCGCAGGTCAAGGTGTGGTTCTACGATGAACTGACCTCGAACTTCCAGCGCGTTCTCGACGAGGTCGTTGCGTTCGTCGGACTCCCGGCTTTTCATGGCCGCACACGGACGGTGCCGCGCGTGAACGTCTCCGGGACAGCGAAATCGGACGTGGTGCAGTCGATGATCGCCTGGGCGACGAGAACCGAGCTGGCCCGATCTGCACTCAAACGAGTGATCCCCTTCAGTGTCCGGGAACGCGCGCGATCGCTGGCGGTACGCACCGAGGCCGTCCCAGCGATTGACATGCACGAACTCACCGATCGATTCGCGGACGACATGTGCGAGGTGGCGCAGCTCGTGCCCGGACCTCACCCCGAGTGGTTGCGCCGGTTTGTGCGCCGGCCCACGGAGCACTGACGCGTCGCCTGCTGGTGTTGAAACGCACGTCGCGATCGAGATCTCGATACCGCCCGCTCAACGATCGAGCCCGACTGCGTCGAGCCATTCGCGTCTATATCGCTCGATGGTGTATCGCTGCTCGAAGGTGCGCCGGGCACGATCGCCCGCGGTCACCACGGCCTGTCTTGTGAGCGAGCGCAGGATCGCCGCCAGCGCAGCCACATCACCCGGCTCGAAGGTCCACCCGTCGTAGCCGTCGGTGACGATGTCGAGCAAACCGCCGGCCGCCGAAGCGACGACCGGCCGACCACGCGCGAAGGCCTCGATGGCGACGAGGCCGAACGGTTCCGGCTCGTCGGAAGGGATGACGGCCACATCGGCGTCGCACAGGAACTTCGCCGGGTCAGCGACCTCACCAACGATACGCACGGTCTCAGGGACAGCGAGTCTCGCCACGGTGGCAGGTACGTCGGTCACCTCGCCGCTGAGCGGCGGCCCGCCGAGCACGTCGAGTTGCCCAGGGCAGCCAGCGAGATCCCACGCGGCAAGTAGCGTGCCGTGTCCCTTCCAGCGGTTCCACCGGCTCGCTACGACGAAGCGCAGCGGGCGCTCGCGTGCGTCGATCGGCGACGGCGTTCCGGGATCCGGTGTGGCGTTCGCGACGACTCGCGTTCGATGTCGAAGTGCACTTGGCAACGCATCTGCCACCGCGTCCGAGATCGAGATCAGCCGATCGCACGACATGGCCAAGGCGGTCAAGGCGCGACGGTCTGATCCGGACCAGATTTCCTGGGCGTGGGCGACGACGACGGGGACTCGAGCGAGTCGAGCGATCGGCGCAGCGAGCAATGCTGCGCTCGTGGTGCAATAGACCATCGCCGCGCGCGTCGTCCGCAGACGTCGTTGAAGCGCTGCGCTGCGCCGACAGAGACGCAGAACCGCCATTGGGGTTCGATATGCCCTGCGGAGGATCGGGATGTCGACATGGTGGATCGACAAGTTCATCGATGCCAGCTCCTCGCACAACGGGTGCGTCGGGTGAGGGAGGTCGGTTGGGAGCCACACCTCGACTCTCGCGCGCAATTCGTGAGGGAGCGAGTGCAGAATCTGCACGAGCATCCGATCCGCTCCGTAGAGCTCGTCCGAGGAATGAACGAAGACGAGTGGACCGCCCGGTGCGCTAGCGGCGGTTCTTGAGCGTCCCACTACCGAAGAACCTATTCTTGGTGAGCACCATCCAGTTCCAGTTCCTGGCGACGAGCCGTTTCACCGGACCGGCGTTCGGCGCGCGTCGCTCGGTTCGTCGCGGTACATTGCGCTCGATGCAGACCGAGACGTCAGCAGCCCGTCCCGGTACTGACGTGCCGCTGTTGCAAGACGATACGGCTGTAGCGCTCACTCGCGAGTACATCATCTTTCTGCTCGTGATCGGCGCCACCGTGACATGGCGCGCCGGTGTCCTCTACGAGGGCGGCCTCGACATTGTCGTCGTCGGAAAGGCGATCGTGAGTCTCGTCGCGCTGGGACTGGCGTGGCAGTCGAGCGCCCGTCAATCGATGCGTCGAGTCGTAGGCAATCGGTCGGGATGGCTGCTCGTCGCATATTTGTCCTGCTCGATCCTCGGGTCGTGGGCTGGAGGTTCAATCACGCCGACGCTGGTCCTCTCGGCGCGGGTGGTGACGCTAGCGGTGACGATCGCGATGCTCTCAAAGGGGATGGATCCGGAGCGCCGGTTCCGGGCGTTGCTTATGGCGACCGGCACGTTCGCGCTCGTCGCAGCGGCCAGCGGTCTGCCGGGGTTCATCCGCAGCGGCCGCCTCCAAGGTGGCCTACCACCGCTGAAGCCCAACGAGCTGGCGATGCTGTCTGGCCTCACGTTGCTCGGGCTGATGTGGTTGATCCTCCGAGGCGAGGCGACGCGTCGCCACGCTGTGCTCGCCAGCGTGCTGCTTACGATCGTCTGGCTCAGCGGATCTCGGACCTCGCTCGTGGCGATTGTCATAGCTGGGGGAATCATGCTGCTCCAGGCACGCGGCCTGAAAGCTGGCGCGGCGTTCGCCGTGCTCGTTGCGATCTGCATGACGACGTACCTGACCCTGTTCACCGATCTGATCACCGGGTTCTTCGAGCGAGGTGGGACCGATAGTGTCACCACGCTCAACTCCAGAACTATCGCATGGTCAGCTGCGCTCGACTACGCCGACGACAGCTGGTCCTACTGGCTCGGTGTCGGAATCGCCACGAAGAAGATCCCGGTCGCGGGTCAGTACTGGCAGGAGCAGTTGCTCGACAGCAGCTGGATGTCGGCGCTCGTCCAGTCGGGACGGATTGGGATCGCGGTGCTCGCCGTCTGGCTCGCGACAACGGCGATCGCCTCGTGGCGCAGGCCACAGCCGCAGAAGATGCTGCTTTGCGGACTGGCAGTATTCCTCGCGCTGCGGAGCTTCCTCGAGAGCGGGCTGCTCGACGGTACGCCAGCGTTTGTGGCTCTTTTCACCGTGTCGATTGCTGCCGATGCCGCAAGTGGGCGAGTGCGGCACGTCAGCGGTCGGTGGCCTGATACGCCTTGTAGGCGGTGATCGGGATCGAGTCCGGTCCCTTCGTCGGCAGCCGGGTCATCACGATGCCGAGCACCTTGGCGCCCGAGGTGTGTAGATCGTCGAGAGTCCTGCCGAGCTGTGGTCGTCTCACGGCGCCCTTCGTGCCTGCCCGGGTGACGACCAGCACCGACGGTCCGTGGCGCGCAACGGCGGAGGCGTCGGACACGGCCAGCAGCGGCGGGGTGTCGATGATGACGAGGTCGTACTCCTTGTGCAGGGTGTCGATGAGCGCGTCCATCCGCGACGTGCCCAGCAGCTCGGACGGGTTGGGCGGGAGGTGGCCCGAGGTGATGATGTCGAGCCCAGTGCGCCCCCACGGTTGGATCGCTTCCGGGTGCTCCACAGACCCGATGAGCACGTCGGTCAGGCCGATGCCGCTCTCGAGATCGAGGTAGCTCGCCACTTGCGGCTGGCGCAGGTCGGCATCCACGAGACACACCGACGTGCCGGCGTCCGTGAGTGCGAGGGCGAGGTTGATCGCCACGGTCGTCTTGCCTTCACCGGGCAACGAGGACGTGACGACGAGGGCTTCCATGTCGTGCTCGAGGTCGAGGAACTGCAGGTTCGTGCGGAGCTGTCTGAACGCCTCGGCACGCATGCCGTGGAGCGCGTTGCCGTCGATGACGGGCCTGAAGGGCGCCGACTGCTCTTCCTTCGGGATCCTGCCGATGATCGGGAGCGCCGTGATCGCCCGCACGTCGTCCTCGCGCCGGATCCGGTTGTCCCAGCGTTCGCGCACGACGGCGGCTGTCAGCCCGGCCGCGATGCCCAGGATGAGGCAGAAGGCGACGACGAGCTTGCGATTGGGAGCGATCGGCTGGGTCGGCTCTTCGGCTCGTCCGAGCACGGTGATCGTCGACGACGTCGCGGCCTGCCCGTCGAGGGTGGAGGAGATGTCGCGGAACTGGTCGGCTATTGCGTTGGCGATCTGCTGTGCCAGCTCGGGTGAGGTGTCGCTCACGCGGATCTGGATGACCACCGTGTCGGTGGGAACGGTCGCCGACACCTTGCCTGCCAACTCCGACGTGGTGAGGTCGAGGTCGAGCTCCTCGATCACCGGCTCCAAGACGATCTCGCTGTCGACGACGTACACGTACGACTTGACGCGATCGAGGGTGAAGTCCGACGCCTCCACGAGCTCCTGCGGTGTCGACGCGTTGCTGTCGGCAACGAACAGTTCGGCGCTCGCCGAGTAGACGGGCGTCGCCGTCAAGATGTACGCACCGGCGAGACCGAGCAGCAGCAGGACACTGACGACGACGAGCTTCCAGTGGTTGCGAACGATCTTGACGTAGTCCTGCAGTTCCATGATGTCGGCTCCGATTCGGGGGCAGTTGTGCTCCGGCTCACAAGTATGCCGATGCAACCGCCCCTGCGTGCTGCATCAGCGCAGCGCACGCGGGGGAAACGGCAGGCAACGCGAGTGTGACGCAACGCACGCTATCCGTCGGTGTTCCGGGGCTACCGATCGCCGCCAGTTGGTGCTATAGTCCTCGCAGGCGGATTGTCGGCTTGGCGGCGGGCACTGTCAGACAGTGAAAGACGACTGGCGTTCGTGCCCTTTTCGGGCCCTCGTTCGCCTGCACTCCAATAGTCCTTGGCGGGGCTCGTGCATGGCGAGGCGGACGTCACATCGCTGGCGATGTGGCCAGCAGGAGGCAGATTATGAAGAGCCCGGAGGCGGCCCGGCTTTTTTTCAACACAGACGCGTCCCGGCACGGTCGGCGGAGCGTGCCGGGACGCCACATCGGCGTTGATCCGAGCGACACGATGCGCCGAACCTGGCCGGAGCCGGCAACGTTGCCAAGGCCCTCGTTGCCCGAGCGCCCGGCGGTGACACCCGTCCGCGAGGTGCTGGCGAACGAGCGACCACGAGTGGTGATGATCGCGGGCGACGCCATCGCGTTGGCCTTATCGGCATTCATCGTGCAGCTCCTCGTGGGTGCGATCGGGCTTCGCGGACTGCTCGACGTGATCGCTACGACGGCGGTCGCCACGGCGATCGGCATGTGGGCGGTGCGGGCGCAGGGGCTCTGGACGTTGCGCATCAGCGCGATGCGCACCATCGAGATCGCCAAGCTGACGAGGGGTGCGGGCCTTCTGGCCGTTGTGCTGTTCTCGGCTGCGCGGGTGCTCGGCTTCGGTCATCGCAACACGACGATCGCACTGATCGGGCTCACCGCGTGGCTGGCGCTCGTGATGTGGCGATCGATCGTCCGCGTGTGGCTGACGTCCAGCCGCCGAGCGGGGCGCTACGTGCGCAGGACCCTCATCATCGGTGCCAACCGCGAGGCCGAAGAGCTGTTCGAGGCAACCCACTCGGTGCCCGAGCACGGCATGCGCGTCGTCGGTGTCGTCGGTGTCGCCACGCCCCGCGCCGTGCGCACGTTCGGCGACCTGCTCGTCGCCGGCGGCGACGACATGTCGACGGTGCTGACCCGCTTCGATCCAGACTGCGTCGTCGTCTGTAACCCGCTGCTCGACGCCACGGTGCTGAATGAGATTATCGAGCACCAGCACGAGCGCGACCGAGAGGTCATGCTCGATCCAGGCATCGGCCGCATCAACTTCCGCAGCGTGCAGTTCTCCCAGGTCGCCTACGAGCCGTTCCTGTACGTCGAGAAGACGAACCTCTCGCGGCCTCAGATGATGGTCAAGCGAGCGTTCGACGTCGCCGTGGCGGCCCTGATGCTGATCGTGCTCAGCGTGCCGATGCTCCTCATCGCCGCCGCCGTGAAGCTCACCGACGGTGGTCCGGTGTTGTTCAGCCAGACCCGCGTCGGGCGCACCGGCACGACCTTCCCGGTGCTCAAGTTCCGCACGATGGTGGTCGACGCAGAGGCACGCCTCGCTGAGCTGCAACGGCGCAACGAGCGAAACGGGCCGCTGTTCAAGATGGACGACGACCCGCGCGTCACGCGCGTCGGGCGCTTCCTTCGCGACTCGAGCCTCGACGAGTTGCCCCAGCTGTTCAACGTGCTCCGCGGCCAGATGAGCCTCGTCGGTCCCCGGCCGGCGCTGCCGTCCGAGGTGCTCGAGTTCACGTCCCAACTCCGTCGGCGCGAGATCGTCACGCCCGGGATCACGGGTCTGTGGCAGGTCGAAGCGCGCGACAGCGCGTCGTTCGCGTCGTACGAACGGCTCGACCTCTACTACGTCGAGCACTGGTCGCTGTCGCTCGACCTCGTCATCCTCGTCGGCACGGCCGAGCAGGTGCTCGTGCGTCTCGTCACCAGTCGGGTGCGGTCTGCCCGCTCGCGTCGCGCGACGGCGCTCGCCCGCCGTCACGACGCCGGGGTCAGCGGTGTTGCCGGTGTCACGGATGTTGCCGGCCCGGCGCCGTTCCCCACGGATGCGCCGGCCTCCGAGCCGATCGCCCACGGCGTGGCGATGGGCCGCACGGTGACCAAGTTGTGAGCGACCAGTTCGAGCTGGCACACTGACCACCTGATGCGCACGAATCGCACCACCAACCTTCTCGTACTCATCCGGTAGCGCACCGGCTTCTGCCGTGTGCGCTCGAACGACCTCCCAGCCGGGAGGTCGTTCCAGTTTTCGCCAGCATCCCACCGAACCACCATCCCCGACGACGACACTTCTGGAGCACCCGATGAAGATCACCGGAGCACAAGCACTGATCCGCTCCCTCGAGCACGAGAACGTCGACGTCATGTTCGGCCTGCCAGGTGGCTGCATCCTGCCGGCGTACGACCCGCTGCTGGAGTCGACGATCCGCCACGTCCTCGTCCGTCACGAGCAAGGCGCCGGACACATGGCGGAGGGCTACGCGCACGTCACCGGACGCCCGGGCGTGGCGATGGTGACGTCGGGGCCTGCGGCGACGAACCTTGTGACGCCGCTGTGCGACGCCTACATGGACTCGATTCCGATGGTGGCCATCACCGGGCAGGTGTCGACGACGGCGATCGGGTCGGACGCGTTCCAAGAGTGCGACACCGTCGGCATCACCCGCTCGGTGACGAAGCACAACGAGCTCGTGATGTCGGCCGACGACCTGCCGATGCTGATCCGCCAGGCGTTCCACATCGCCTCGACCGGCCGTCCCGGGCCGACGCTCGTCGACGTGCCGAAGGACGTGCTGCAGGCGCAGATGACGTGGCACTGGCCGAGCGACGACGACGTGATCGCCTCGCTGCCCGGGTATCGCCCCAACACGAAGGGCCATCCACGGATGATCAAGGAGGCAGCCAAGCTGATCCTGTCCGCCGAGCGACCGGTGCTGTACGTCGGTGGCGGCGTGCTCAAGGCGCGGGCCGCCGAGGCGCTGCGCGAGCTCGCTGAGACGACCGGCATCCATGTCGTGACGACGCTGATGGCTCGCGGTGCCTTCCCCGACGACCACCCGCTGTGCCTCGGCATGCCCGGCATGCACGGCAACGCCGCCGCGGTGGCGGCGATGCAGCGCAGCGATCTGCTGATCAACCTCGGGGCGCGCTTCGACGATCGCGTCACAGGCCGTCTCGACGGCTTCGCCCCCGACGCCAAGGTCATCCACGTCGACATCGATCCGGCCGAGCAGGGCAAGGTGCGCAAGCCGGACGTGCCAATCGTCGGCGACTGCCGCGACGTGATCGGCAAGCTCGTCAACGCCATCCGCCACCAACTCGACTCCGGCGCGACGCAGGCCGACACGAGCGCGTGGAAGTCGAGGATCTCCGGTTGGCGAGAGCAGTTCCCGCTGACCTACGAGCACAGCGACCCGGGACACGCGCTGAAGCCGCAGTTCTGCCTCGAGCAGCTGCGCGACTCGGCGCCCGAGGGCACGATCCTCGTGTCCGGTGTCGGCCAGCACCAGATGTGGGCGTCGCAGTACTGGAACTTCACCGAGCCGTACTCGTGGGTCAACTCCGGCGGGCTCGGCACGATGGGCTTCTCCGTGCCGGCGGCCATCGGGGCCAAGGTCGGTCGGCCGGACCGCACGGTGTGGGCCGTCGACGGTGACGGGTGCTTCCAGATGACGGCGCAGGAGCTCGTCACGGCATCCGTCGAGCGGATCCCGATCAAGGTCGCGATCCTCAACAACAGCTACCTCGGCATGGTGCGCCAGTGGCAGGAGATGTTCTACGAGGAGCGCTACAGCGAGGTCTACCTGTCGACCGAACTGCCCGACTTCGTCAAGTGGTCGGAGGCGATGGGTTGCGTCGGCATCCGCGTCGACTCGCCCGAAGAGGTGGCGCCCGCCATCGACAAGGCGAACTCGATCAACGACCGTCCCGTCGTCGTCGACTTCCGTGTGGATGCGTCGGAGAAGGTGTTCCCGATGGTTCCGGCCGGAGCCACCAACGACGACCTGGTGCTGCCCGCCAGCCAGTCGGCCGACGTCGGCTCGCTGCGCTGAACGAAGGGTCAACCGATGAACAACACCCATCACATCTTGTCGGTCCTCGTGCAGAACCGGCCCGGCGTGCTCGCCCGTGTGGCGAGCCTGTTCGCCCGCCGCGGCTACAACATCTTCTCGCTCGCCGTCGCGCCCGCCGAGTCGGATGCGCAGAGCCGCATCACGATCGTCGTCGACGTCGAGAGCTCGCCGCTGGAGCAGATCGTCAAGCAGCTCTTCAAGCTCGTCGACGTCGTCAAGATCTCCGAACTCGACCCGACGGAGTCCGTCGAGCGTGAGCTGCTGCTCGCCACCGTGCGGGCGGCACCAGAGGATCGCAGCCAGGTGATCGAGCTGACATCGATCTTCGAGGGCAAGATTTTGGCGGTCGGCACGACGGCCATCACGGTGAGCCTCGACGGGCACCCGTCCAAGCTCGACGACTTCGAGGCGCTGCTCGACGGCTACGGCCTCGTCGAATTGCAACGCACGGGCCGAGTGGCCCTCTCCAAGCTCGATCGAACAGCGCAGCCGCGCGCCACCCGGAAGGCAAGTTAGGAACCAACGATGACCACAACGCAGCGGGCTCGTCGTCCGCTTCGCTTCCTCCTCGCGCCGCGTGCGCCTCGTCGCCGGCGCTTCCCTCGCCGCACTTCCTCACGAATGGAGCACTGAGATGACCCTCAACGTGTACTACGACGCCGATGCGGACGCATCGCTGATCGCCGGCAAGACCGTCGCCGTGATCGGCTACGGCTCCCAGGGCCACGCCCACGCACTCAACCTCATGGACTCGGGCGTGCAGGTCGTCGTCGGTCTGCGAGAGGACTCGTCGTCGGTTGCAAAGGCGCAGGAGCAGGGGCTGACAGTGAAGTCGGTCGCCGAGGCCGCAGTCGACGCCGACGTCATCATGATGCTCGCCCCCGACACCGAGCAGCGCAAGATCTACAACGAGTCGGTGCACCCGCACATGGCGCCCGGCAAGGCGCTGGCGTTCGCCCACGGGTTCAACATCCGCTACGAGCTGATCGCCGTGCCCGAGGGGTGCGACGTCATCATGATCGCGCCGAAGGGCCCCGGTCATCTCGTACGGCGGACGTACGAGGAGGGTGGCGGCGTGCCCGCGTTGATCGCCGTGGCGCAGGACGCGACCGGCCAGGCGAAGGACCTTGCGCTGTCGTACGCGGCCGCCATCGGTGGCACGCGTGCCGGGGTGATCGAGACGACGTTTGCCGAGGAGACCGAGACCGACCTGTTCGGTGAGCAGACGGTGCTCTGCGGGGGACTGACGTCACTCGTGATCGCCGGATTCGAGACGCTGACCGAGGCCGGGTATGCGCCGGAGATGGCGTACTTCGAGTGCCTCCACGAGGTGAAGCTCATCGTCGACCTGATGTACGAGGAGGGGATCGCCGGGATGCGGTACTCGATCTCGGACACGGCGGAGTTCGGCGACGTCACCCGCGGGCCGCGCATCGTCACCGACGAGACGAAGGCGGAGATGCGCCGCATCCTCGGCGAGATCCAGGACGGCAC
>Ga0183260_10002905_pt1 | contig 13974 bp, 7 predicted proteins | sample AntDrymUQ4972206_2_FD_129768 | JGI IMG/M metagenome (GOLD analysis project Ga0183260, IMG submission 129768) | Polar desert sand microbial communities from Dry Valleys, Antarctica - metaG UQ497 (22.06) (version 2) (version 2) | ecosystem: Environmental > Terrestrial > Soil > Desert | place... | reverse complement strand
GCGCTGTGGCACTCCAGGCAGTTGGCCTCGAGAACGGGCTGCACGGCCGTCGCAAAATCGACGAGCGGAGCCTGCGGCGCCGCCACTGAGACCGCAGGAACGGGTGCCGCCTGAACGCGGACCAGTACGGCCAGCATCCAGAGACCGGCGGCCGCAACGCCGAGGGACCTGATGTTCATGGAGTTCCGCACCGCCAGGCAGAGGGCAAAGCACCCTCCCGGCGCGCGCACTGCATTTTACCGGATTGCGCGCGGAATCAGTTCCCTTTTCGGGCACACCACCCTACCCGGGGGTCGGCTCCTCTCCCGAACGCCGCGTGAGCGTCCAGCCGGCGGCGCCGAACACGAGCAGGTTGGCCGCCACCACCGGGGTCGCGCCGATGAGCAGCCCGTAGGCAACCCACATCAGCGCGCCAGCCATCTGCACGCGTTTGAGCGTCTCGGAGCGCGCGCAGAGATACGAAGCCACGAAGACCGCCGTGGCGGCCCAGCCGCGGTATTCAATCATCGGGCCTCCCGGGGACTAGGCCACGGCCGCGCGCACGGCCGTGCCGGATTCTCCTATGACGACACGGTCCATCCGAGCTTTTTCCCACGTCTCGAGCGTGAGGCCGTTCGCCTCGACGAGCGTCCGGATCTCCCCCACTCCCCAGCCAAGCACCCCTTCCAGCACCGGCACCACCACACTGAACGCATCGTCGCTCAGCACGGTCCGCCGGGCGATCCGGGACAGCTGCGTGTTCTCGGAGACGGCAATGGTGAAGCCCCCCCGGTTGTTGACGTGGAGCATGACGTGCACGTCCGAGCTGCCGTCTCCGACATAGATGGTGCGGTCCGGAGCGATCCCGAGCCGCGACTCGAGCTCTTCGACGACGGCCACCTTCCCGTAGCCTGCGGGCACGCGCCTGATGGAACGCACTTCACCCGAGCCCGGCTCGAACTCGAGCTCGGTCCCGAAGACGTGGTCCGGGGCGACGATTCCCTCGAGAGCAGACTGGATCACCTCGCGCGGTGCGGCGGAAATGACGAAGAACGAGAACCGGTAGCCATCGAGCCCTCGATCGAGGAACTCGACCAGGGCCGGAATGTTGCTCCGCAAGCGGACCCGGCGGCCGGTCTCAACCAGGTGCTCACGCCGCACCCCCCGAAACTCCGGATCGTGCCGGATGAGGTAGGCCAGCTCCCCTCCCTGCTGCACGAGGTTGCTGCGGGCGAGGCCGTCCACCTTTTCCTGGAACCGGGTAGCGCCAATCAGCTCGCTGAGGACGTGTCCGGAGTCGTTGAAACTGAGCGTCTGGTCGAAGTCCGACGCGACGAGAAAATGTTTCGGAATAGCTTCAATATTCATGTGGCGCCCTGCGCTGATATATCAATAGACAACAACAAGCATAACAGCAATCCACCCGATGGTATTCCTAAAAACCTATTTACCAGGACTTTACCGCAGCAGAATTGTCACATTAGCCTTAAATTTGATATATCATTTAGCCATGAACAGGACGAGCCAAGCGGCTCCGAAGTATCAGCAGGTCTACTCCGCTCTTCGGCGTGATATCCAGTCCGGCCGCCTCGGCGCGGGTGACCGGCTGCCGTCCGAGGCGGAGCTCGTCAGGCTGTTCGGCGCCTCGCGGATTACCGTCGGGCGTGCCGTGCGGGACCTCCAGCTGGCCGGCCTCGTGGAGCGGAGGGCGGGGTCGGGAACCTATGTTGCGAGGGCCCGGCCAGGCGGCGCCCTGTCGTTCGGGCTGCTGATTCCCGATCTCGGCGAGACGGAGATATTCGAGCCGATCTGCCTCGGGATGATGGCCTCGCCACTCGCGCGGGAGCACGCGCTGGTCTGGGGAAGCCTGAGCGGCTCCGGAGCATCCAAGGAGGAGGAGGCCTGGCGCCTCTGCCGCCAGTACATCGACCGTCGGGTCTCGGGCGTGTTCTTCGCCCCTCTCGAGCTCACGCCGTGCAAGGATGACGTCAATGCCCGCATCGGCGCGGCGCTGGACGAGGCCCGGATTCCCGTGGTGCTGCTCGACCGGACGGTCGTGCCTTACCCCAGGCGCGGGCATCACGACCTCGTGGGGATCGACAACCGGCGCGCGGGGTACGTGATCACGGAGCACCTCCTGCGTCTTGGCGCCCGCCGGATTGGATTCGTCGCGATGCCCCACGCAGCCGCCACGGTTGACGCCCGCGAGTCCGGGTACCGCGAAGCGCTCTACACCGCGAGCGCGGAGGTCTCCGCCTCGCTGGTCCATCGCGGTGATCCCTCGGATGCGAGCGCCATCCGCACGTTCCTCGAGACGAGCGCCCCCGATGCAATCGTCTGCGCGAACGACCGCACCGCCGGCCGCCTGATGCACACGATCCTCGGCCTGGGATACCGCGTCCCCGCCGACATCCGGCTCGTGGGCATCGACGACACCGACACAGCCGCCCTCCTCCCTGTCCCATTGACGACGCTTCGGCAGCCCAGCCGCCAGATTGGCGACGCCGCGCTCGCCGCCATGCTCGAACGCGTTGCCCGGACCGACCTCCCCACCCGCGACATCCTCCTCCACTGCGATCTGGTCGTGAGACAGTCGTGTGGCGGGGGAAGCGCCTGAATCTGGTTCTACGGGGTTCGGCTGGGTTCGGCGGGGTTCGGTTAGAACCCCGTAGAACCCTCTACTGCCCCCTCGTCCGCCTGTGAAGAAAAACGCTGTCGTACAGCGGGGCCTGAGCACCGCGGACGGTGGCGATGGTGACGTACCGTGACTGCTCGAAGGGCAGGCCGAGCGCGGTCGTTACGTCACCGAGCAGCGGCCGGGGCTCGTTGTGCAGGAACACGCCGCCGGGCCCGAGCATCGCGGCGATGTTGGCGATGGCCAGCATGAGGGAGGCATCATCGAAGTACGGCAGGATGTTCGTGGCGATCACGAGGTCGAACGGGGGACCGCCGAGGCGCTCGGTCACGATGTCGAGCCGGGCGGCGTGGAGGGCGGCGGCGGCGGACGGGCGAATTCTAATGGTGCGGGATGCAGCCGTCTGGGTGCTGGTGCCCACCGGCGAGGGGGTCTCCACCGTACCAATCGCGCGGCCGAGGCCGGCGAAATACTCGCGGTACTCCGGGGTGAAGGTCACTCGGTCACTCTCGCGGATCTCGCTCATCATCCGCAGCGTCGGGGGATCGGTGCGGGCGCGTCGAAGGTGCTCCACGACGCGCGGGTTGATGTCGGCCCCAACGACCTCCAGATCCTCCTCCCTGGACAGGTCGAGCGCCAGCAGTGCGTCCATCACCGCCCAGGGCTGGTAGCTTGCCGCCGGCCGCTCGTCGACGAGGCCGGTCCTGGGCGCCAGGTCCAGACCAGGCCCGACGATGAGCACCCTTCGGATGCGGCGATCGGGATCGAGCCCCTTCAGAACCCCAAGTCCCAGGGACACGAGGTATCCCGCTTCAACCGCCGTGTCGGTGCTGAGGCCGCGACCCTGATACAGGGCCGCCAGGGCGGCGGCACCGCCCGGAGACTGCGGCGCCGCAAATTCCTTTTCGTATACGAACCGCATCACGCGCAGGTACTCGCCGAGCAGCGCGGCCTCGCGGGAGGCGGGGCGTGGGAACGTGACGGTCACGAGCTCCCGGAAGTACGTCAGCCGTGCGTCAGGCCGGGGCGCGGTGAGGCTTCGGAGGAAGGCGGTAATCCTGGCGCGCACCTCGGGCGTAACGGCGGACGGCGGCGCCATTGCTGTTTTCAGGAACGCCGCGCGGTCGCCGGGTTCCAGACTATCCACCAGCCGCTTCGCGCTCAGCGCCGGCTCGAGCGGCGGAAGCGGCGTGAACGCCGTGGACTGCAGGAAGTAGAAGACCAGGTGGTCGAGATCCCCTTCGCGTACGCGGCGGGCATTCGTCTCGCGCCGGCGCTGCACGTAGCCGGGAAATGCGGCAGCGGTGATCCCCCGCGTCTGGAGGGACTCGTACAACGGAGCGAGGTCGGCCCAGGCGATCGGCAGAACCGGGGCGCGGGTCTGCATCCCTGCGACCGAGGCCGCACCCAGGGCCAGTCCGCAAACCAGCACGGCGCACGCAATGGGAAATCGACGCCTCAATTCATCTGCATCATAGCAATCCATGCGGGCGGCAGGAGCGGGAGCCCCTTTCCTTTCTTGACGTTCCAGAAGCAAGTACAGTAGGGTCCGCGTGGGGCGTTCATCTTTTCGATCACGGCCGGGCCACGCGCCAGCCTCAGGGGTTTTCCGGTCCCCCTTCGTCCACCACACCCGGAAAGCTGGAGAGGTCATCGTGAAGCCCAGCCGCGTACTGCTCGTCGGTCTCGTGCTCTTCCTGACTCCTGGAGTCGCACCGGCGCAGGTGCTCTACGGATCGCTCGTGGGAGGCGTAGCCGATCAGTCCGGGGCCGTGCTCCCCGGCGCAACCGTCACCGTTACCAACCGGGACACAGGTCTGCAGCGCGAGACCACGGCGGACGCCGGCGGCGCCTATGCGTTTCGTGATCTCCAGGGGGGCAGGTACGAGGTGCGGGTCGTGCTGCCCGGGTTCAAGACCTACGTGAAGGAGGGGGTCTCCATCGCGCTGAACAGCGTCGTGCGTGAGGACGTGCAGCTGGAAGTCGGGGGCACCACCGAGACCGTGACGGTGACGGCCACGGCGCGGCTGCAGACGCAACGTGCCGACGTGAGCGCGCGGATCGACACGGAGCACCTCGCCAACCTGCCCATCGGAAGCGGACGCAACTTCCAGAACCTCTACCAGCTGATTCCCGGCGCCAGCCCACCCGTCGAGCTGCATTCGGATGCCGGCAATCCACAGCGCGCCCTCGGCACGAACTTCAACGGCGTGTCGCGATCCAACAACAACACCCGGCTGGACGGCGCCACCATCAGCTATCCATGGCTGCCGCACATCGTGGCCTACGTGCCACCGGCCGAAGCCGTGGAGTCGGTCAACATCGTGACCAACAGCTTCGACGCCGAACAGGGAATGGCGGGCGGCGCCGCGGTGAACGTCTCGATCAAGTCCGGCACCAACCAGTTCCGCGGCAGCGGGCACCTGTTCCACACCAACAGCGCGCTGCGGGCGCGCAAAGCATTTTTCGTGGGCGATCAGATTCCCAAGAACATCCTGAACCAGTTCGGCGGGACGTTCGGCGGGCCGATCGCGAGGAACAAGCTGTTCTTCTTCTCCAACTGGGAGCGCACGGTACGCCAGCAGAACGCCTCCGCGTTCCGCACGGTTCCGACCGACGCCCTGCGGCGGGGGGACTTCTCCGGAACGGGTGCGGTCATCTACGACCCGGCCACCGGCACGGCTGACGGTTTCGGGCGGCAGCCGTTTCCCGGCAACCGCATTCCCGAGAATCGCATCGACCCGATCGCGCTGGCGATGATCGAGCTCATCCCGGCGGCGAATCTCACGCAGTTTCCGGCCAACTACTTCGCCAGTGGCACCTACGAGTTCGAGCGCGACAACATCGACGTGAAGGTGAACTACAACCCCACCTCCCAGGCCTCGCTGTTCGGGCGCTATTCGGTGTCTCCCAGCGATATCTTCGATCCGCCGTCGCTCGGCAGCGCCGGCGGCGACGCTCTGGCAGGGGGGCAGCCGGGCCGGGCCCCCGGCAGGATTCAGAGCGCGGCGGTCGGGGGCACCTACACCCTGACCTCACGGATGCTCCTGGATGCCAACGTCGGGTTCACGAGGCAGCGGCTTGGTGCGGAGAACATCGACATCGACCGGAACTACGGGCTCGACGTACTCGGAATCCCGGGCACCAACGGACCGGACCGCATGCAGGGGGGTTATCCCCGCTTCGCCATCACTGGCTTCTCGTCGATTGGGAATCCCAATGTGTCGAACCCCTTCCAGTTCCTCGACGATCAGTACGTCGCCGTGGGGAACTTCAGCTGGATGTCCGGCTCGCACTCGCTGCGCCTCGGCGGCGAGTACACCTACTACACAATCAACCATTTCCAGCCCCAGGCGGCGTTCGGGCCGCGCGGGGGATTCACCTTTTCAGGGGGCCTGACGGCCCTGCGCGGCGGCACGGCGCCCACGCTGTACAACGGATTCGCGGACTTCCTGCTCGGCCTGCCGCAGAGCATGGGCAAGGATCTGCAGTTCATCAACCCCGCCTCCGTGCGGATGCCGTCGTGGGGCGTGTACGCCCGCGACAACTGGCAGCTGACCCGCAAGCTGACGATGAACTACGGCATCCGCTACGAGGTGTATCCGTTCGCCACGCGCGCCGATCGCGGAGGGGAGCGCTACGATCCGGAAACGGACCGGGTGCTCATCGGCGGACTCGGGGGCGTGCCGAAGGATACCGGGGTCAATGTCGGTAACGGACATCTCGCCCCCCGCTTCGGAGTGGCCTACCAGCCGACCGAGAAAATGGTGGTGCGCGCCGGGTATGGCATCAGCGTCGACCCGAACTCGTTCCGCAATCTCAGGGACGCGTATCCGGCGACGATCTCCTCGCAGTTCTCCGGCGCGTCCACCTTTCAGGCGGCCGGCTCGCTGCAGACGGGGATCCCGGCGGTGCCGCTCCCGGATCTGAGCTCGGGGAGCATCGAACTGCCGCGCAGCGTCGGGACCCAAACATTTCCGGCCCGTTTCCGGCGCGGCTACATCCAGTCCTTCAACGCCACGGTTCAGCGCGAGGTCGGCGCGGGGATCGTGGGGCAGGCGGCGTACGTCGGCTCCCGCGCGATCCGCCAGACGGCCAACGTGAACATCAACGCCGCCGGGCCGGGCGGCGGCAACAACGGCCGCGCGCTCTTTGCCCAGTTCGGGCGCGTCGCAAACATCAACATGCTGATGCCGTTCGGCACCGCCTCCTACGACTCACTCCAGACGCAGGTCACGCGCCGGGTCTCGGCCGGATCCCTGCTCGGCCTGTCGTACACCCTGTCCAAGGCGGTCAACTACGCCGACAACAGCGACTCCGGGCTGACCTGGAACTGGGAACCGCTGTGGGAGCGCAACCGTGCGCTCGCCGGATTCGACCGCACCCACAACCTGCAGCTCTATGGCGTGTACGAGTTCCCGTTCGGCCCCGGAAAACGATGGGCCACGGCAGGGCTCCCTGCACGGCTCGCGGGAGGCTGGCAGACGAATGCAGTCGTGAGCGCGGTGAGTGGCTCTCCCTTCACGGTGACCTCCTCTGGAACGTCGGTGAATGCTCCGGGCAACACCCAGACGGCAGACCAGGTGCTCCCGACCGTGGCGATCCTCGGCGGGATCGGCCGGGGCAACAGCTACTTCGACCCCTCTGCCTTTGCGCCGGTCACGGAGGTCCGGTTTGGAACCTCGGGGCGCAACAGCCTCCGGGGACCGGGCCTCGTCAACATCGACGCAAGCCTGTTCCGCGATTTCGTGCTGGCGGAGCGGCGGACGCTTCAGTTCCGTGTCGAGGTGTTCAACCTCGCCAACCGCCCCGCCTACAACAATCCGGGGGCCAGCGCCTCGGCCCCCACGCGCCAGGCGGATGGGACGATCATCAACCTGAACGGGTACACGGAGATTACGTCGGCGCAGCCGACCGAACGCCAGGTGCGGCTTGCGCTGAAGTTTCTCTTCTAAGTGCTAACTGTCAATTCCCAACTCCCAATTCCCAACTCCCAACTGCCAACTCCCAACTGCCAACTCCCAATCGTCCGGTCCGGCAGAGAGTGTCAGCACCCACGTGTCAGAGTTCTCATCGTTGGGCGTTGGGCGTTGGGAATTGGGAATTGGAAGTTGGGCGTTGGGAATTGGAAGTTGGGAGTTGGGAGGAGTTGGGCGTTGGGAGTTGGAGTTTTGACAGTTGGCGAGGCCACACATCGATGAATGACGATCGTCCGCTCCGACCCGCTGCACAGCACACCATGAGACGACGAGATTTGTTTGGGGTCGGGGTTGCCATGGCGGCCCCGGCCCTGCTCCCCGGGTTACCCGTCACGCTGGGGTCGTCCGGCCAGGGGGGAACCTCGGGGGACGATCGGGCGTTCTGGGTTCAGATGATCCGCCGGCTGGCGGATCCGGTTCTGGACAACCTCTCGGCGGGCACGTTGAAGGCACGCATGCCGGTGGAAGAAGCTGACGGGGCGAAGCGAGCTGACGTCACGCACCTCGAGGGGTTCGGAAGGCTGATCGCGGGGCTGGCGCCGTGGATCGAGCTGGGACCCTCCACGTCCGGCGCAGCCGGCGCCGAACAGGCCGAACGCCAGCGGTATGCCGAGCTCGCCCGGAAGGCGTTGTCCAGAGCCGTGGATCCGGCGTCACCCGACGTCATGAATTTCACCGTCGGCCGGCAGCCGCTCGTGGACGCCGCGTTCCTCGCGCAGGGGGTGCTGCGTGCACCCCGCGCGCTCTGGACCGATCTCGACGCGTCGACACGCACGCAGCTCGTACAGGCGCTCGAGTCCACACGGATCATCCTCCCGGGCGCCAACAACTGGCTGCTCTTCTCCGCCACAGTGGAAGCGGCGCTGGCGAAGATGGGGGCGTGGTGGGATCGGATGCGTGTGGACTACGCACTGCGACAGCACGAGCAGTGGTACAAAGGGGACGGCATCTACGGCGACGGCCCGGACTTCCACTGGGACTACTACAACAGCTTCGTGATCCATCCGATGCTGCTGGACGTGCTTGCCGCGGTCGGGGGGGAATCCCCCGGATGGGAGCGCCTGAAGGAACCAATGCTGCAGCGCGCGCGCCGTTACGCCGCGATCCTGGAACGGCAGATCGCGCCCGACGGCACGTTTCCGGCCGTGGGGCGCTCGCTGGCTTACCGCTGCGGCGCCTTCCAGTCGCTCGCACAGATGGCCTTGCTCCGGCAACTGCCCGCGGACCTGCCGCCCGGCCAGGCGCGTGCCGCGCTGAGCGCCGTCATCCGGCGCACACTGGAGGCACCCGGCACGTTCGACCCCCAGGGGTGGCTGCGCATCGGCCTCAGCGGACACCAGCCCGGTGTTGGCGAGCGGTACATCTCCACGGGAAGCCTGTATCTCTGCGCGGCGGCGCTGCTGCCCCTCGGGCTCCCGGCCGACGATCCGTTCTGGACGGCTCCCGCCGAGCCCTGGACGGCCCAGCGCGCATGGTCCGGCGGGACGTTCCCGATTGACAGAGCGATCTGATCAACTCCCAACTCCCAATTCCCAACTCCCAATTCCCAAGCTCCAACTCCCAATTCCCAACTCCCAAGCTCCAACTCCCAACCTGCAACTCTCAACACCCAATCCCGAGCGCTCGCTTCAGGCGTTGGGAAGTGGGAATTGGGCGTTTGGATTGGGCGTTTGGATTGGGAGTCTGGGCGTTGGAAGTTGGAAGTTGGAAGTTGGGAGTTGGGAGTTGGATGTTGGGAGTTGGATGTTGGGCGTTGGATGTTGGCAAGAGAACCAGCCGGAGAGGCAGATTACTGCCTCCCCGGCCGCAGGCGGCTAGAACATCAGCCGGAGTCCCAGCTGCACGAAGCGCTGGAAGCCCGACTGCCCGGTGGAGTTGCGATTGATGCGCCCGAAGTCGGCTGACCCAGTCCCCGTTTGGTATTGACGTTCGTCGTATTGCGGGCTGTTGAGGAGATTGAACGCCTCGAGACGCACCTGCAGGCGAACGCGATCGGTGATCGGCGTCGTCTTCGCGAAGTTCACGTCGAGCATAAAGAGCGAGGGCCGGCGGAATTCATCGTAGCGGAACATCGCGGTGCGGCGCTGGAATGCTTCACGGATCAGGAAGTAGGGCTCCGTGCAGCCGTACGCCTGCGACACCGCGAGCAGCGCATACGTGCCGTTCGACTGACGCTGGCCGACGCACGGCTTCACGCCGTAGATGAACTGCCCCTCCTTCTTCCCTGGCAGCCCGACGTCGGCCAGGTTGACTCCGGGCGCCAGATCGACGTTGCCGGGCATGTCCCACGGCTGGCCCGTCTGGTAGACCAGCATCGGCGCGATCGACCAGCCGCCGAGCAGACGGCCCACCACCCCGCGCTCGCCGCGGAACCAGGGCATCTCCCACACGCCAGACGCGGTGATGCGGTGCTTGCGGTGTGAGAAGTAAGGCCCCTCGTTCACGAGACCCGAGACCGCATCGGCGTACCCGTCGATCTCGGTCCACCGCGGCACCCAGGTGTAGCTGGCGTTGATCGTCACGCCCCTCGCCCAGCGCTTGTTCGCCACGAACTGCGCCGAGTCGTACACCAGCTTGCCGATGTTGTTCTGGTTCCTGCTGAAGCCGCTGAATGCAGGCAACGGGCGCGCCAGCTCGAATCGACTGAGCCTCTCGTTCGTGAACCGCGCCGTCCCCTGGAAACCGGGCACCTGGTAGAACGGGTTCGGCAGCAGCTGGTCGCAGAGTGTGCGGCTTCCGCCGAGGGTCACGTCGCACTGCGCCTGGAACTCCGCCGACGGCTCGTTATAGGCGCCGAAGCCGGTTTCCAGGTCGTGGCTCCGGCTGCCAGCGTAAGTCACTTCGAGCGAGACCCGCCACGGCAGCTCGCGCTGGATACCAGCGGAGAACTGGTGCACGTTCGGCACGACGAAGTCCGGGTTCGAGAAGGTCGGGCCACGACCGAGGAAGGTGAGCGGGCCCCGCGAACTGCCCGGGGGATCCTGGATCCCGTCTGGCCAGGGGTTCGACAGCACGTAGGTCGGCGTGCGGCCGCCGTCGTTCGAGCCGATGAGGGGCGTCGACAGGCTGAACCCGGCATTGTTGCCCTGATTCGTCGGGTTGAGGAAGTACTTGCCGTAGCCGGCCCGGAGGACGGTCTTCTCGTTGAGCGAGTAGGCCGTACCGACCCGGAACTGGTAGTTGTTCTTGTCGAGCTTCCACGGACGGTCCGGCGCGCCGTCGACGCCGACGAACCCGATGCCCCCCATCACCTGCTGACCGACGAGCGCCGACACGGGATTGACGATCGTCGGGTCGAACGCGTAGTTCAACATGTTGTTCTCTTCCGTCACGGAACCGTTGATGTCCCAGCGGAAGCCGAGGTTCACGGTCATGTTGTTGCTGACGCGCCAGTCGTCCTGGATCCACGGCGCCGCGAAGAACCACTGGTAGTGCGGCTTCGGGTTGACATCAACAGCGCCGCCGTTCGGCGCGCCGAGCAGGAGGGAGGCGAAGGCGTTCCCTTCGAGCTCGCTGGTGGTATTGAGCGTGCTGCGCGTGAACTGACGGGTGAACGAGACGTTGCCGCCGGAGTTGTTGTAGTTCTCGTTGAAGACGTTCGTCGACCGCATGTCGAGGCCGCTGCGGATGTTGTGCTTTCCGCGGATCAGCGACACGTTCGGCTGGATCGAATAGTTCCGGTTCCGGTTCGGCGCCGAGCCGCGCGACAGCGTTGCGAACTGCTCGACGCCGATGACCGGGAAGATGCCGCCAATCGCACGGCTGGGCATCTGATCGACGAGGCTCGCGGGCCAGAACTCCGTCGCATCGAAACCGAGCGCGTCTTCGGAATAGCTCCACTGCAGGAAATACGTGTAGCCGCCGCGCAGGTTGAAGACCGTGCCCGGCCCGAAGATGTGCACCCAGTCGCCGACCATCGCGCGGTTGGCGCGCCAGAGCGGAAGCTGGCCGGCCTGGCCGGGGCCGCTGCGGATGGCGTTCCCCCTGTTGCCGATCTCGTTCCGCTTGTTCTCGCCCCACCGGAAAAAGGTTCTGTCGTTCGCACCGAAGTTGTGGTCGACCTTGCCGACCCAGTTCCAGAACAGGTCCCTATTGAAGTGCTCGGCCCAGTGCAGGTTCTGCTGCCACGGCGCCACGCCGGCCGTCGTGCCGTTGGGATCCGGCCAGTACTTCATGATCGCCTGGGCCGTCGGATTGATGCGGTCCGCCGGGATGATGTTGCCCGGGAACGGATCCCGCGTCCACACGTTGTTCACATCACGGCCGGTCGCCGGGTCGTAGATCCGGATCAGGTTGCCGGAGGCATCCACCAGTCCCGAGAAATCGCCGTTCTTCATCGCCGGCGTCGGCACCGTGCTGAACAGTGGCGCCGGCGTGCCTTCCCGGTACTTCTCCCCGGTGAACAGGAAGAAGGTCTTGTTCCTCCAGACCGGACCATCCAGGCTGAACCCGTACTGATCGATGTACTGATCGGTCTTCGGTGCGTTGCGCGTGTTGAGGATGTGCGAGTTGGCGGCCAGCGCCTTGCGCCGCATGAAGTCGTAGACCACGCCGTGGAAGCTGTTGCTGCCCGACTTGAGCGACATGTTGACGACGCCGCCGGCGGTACGCCCGTACTGCGCATCGTACGAGTTCGTCGAGATCTTTATTTCATGGACGGCTTCCGCAGGCGGCACGTAGGCGATGTTGTTGCCTCCCTCGTTCGCGTTGTTGGGCGCGCCGTCGAGCAGGAACTCGTTGTTGCGGTTAGACCCGCCGGTCATCGACCAGTCGGCGAGGGCGCCGTTGTCGAACGGACGGAGATAAATCGCCGGCCCGTTGTAGGTCACGCCGGCCACGAGCACCACGAGCGCCATCGGGCTGCGCGACTGGAGCGGCAGCTCGGCGATGCGGGCGCTGTCAATGACGGTGCCGCGGTCGGCGCGGCTCGTCTCGAGGAGCGGCGCCTCGGACAGGACCGTGAGTTCCTCGGTCAGCCCGCCCACGCCGAGCTGTGCGGTGATCTCGGCAGTCTGCCCGACCTGCAGGCGCATGTCGGTGCGGGTGTACTTCTGAAAGCCGCTCATCTCGACGGTGAGCGTGTAGTTCCCCGGGCGCAGGAACGGAACGGTAAAGCTCCCTTCCTGGTTCGTCGTCGCCGTGGCGACCTCGTTCGTATCCTGGTTCTGGACGTTCACCGTCGCCCCGGGCAGCGCGCCGCCGCTCGAATCGACGACCCGTCCTCTCACGGTGGCCCGGAACTCCTGGGCATAGGCGCCGGCAACGGACGCCAGCAGCACGGCCGCGCAGAACAGGCCGCGGTACAACCGCATTCTCATCATCAGCATTCCTCCGAGGGTCTTTCGCAGTATCCGAGGGTCTTTCGCAGTAATCGACTGTTCACCCTGTGCACCGACGCCCCCCGTGCACGACCACCCCGTCGTGGACGACACCTGCTGACCGGCGAGTTGAAGCGCGGAGGGAAGCGGTTAACGTATACAACGGGTGTGCCCGGCGCGGCAAGCCCCCGCGGTCACGACGTTCAGCGCGGAACTCCGCGCAGAAGGCGATGGCATCTGCGAACGACGGGCGCCCGATACGGATTATTGGAGGACAGACTTCAAGAATCCGTCTGCGTGAAAGAGATTCAGGGCTCGCCAAGCGGCACGAAGCTGGGGTTCAGTGCCCGCGCCCGGGCGAATGCGGCTCGCGACGCCTCATGATCGCCGAGGCGCTGGAGCGCCCGGCCGGCCTGATAGTGAGCGGGCGCGTGCTCGTCGAAGAGCGAGGTCGCCCGGCGGAAGTGATCGAGAGCCGTCACCGGATCTCCGCTGTCGAGCCGTTGGGTGCCGACAGACGTCCAGACACTGGCCTCCTGTTCGCGCTGCGCCCGCTGACGCAGGCGCTCGGCATCAGCCAGATGGGCGCGGGCGGCCGCGTCCTCTCCCGCGAGTTGAAGAACCCGCGCGAGCGTGTAATGCGCCCCGGCTCCATCAGGGCGCAGAGCAATGGCACGGCGCAGGGCATCGACCGCGCCGGCCCAGTCCCCCTGGTCCTTGAGCACCGCGCCCAGGGTGTCGTGCGCGTCAGCCGATCCTGGATCGGCGGATACCGCCGCACGCAGCGAGGCGGCTGCACGATCCAGTTCACCCTGCTGCCAGTAAATCACGCCAAGCGTGTAGTGGACCTCCGCGCGAGGCTCCGTCCTGATGATCCGCACCAGGTGGTCGACAGCCTCAGGCGCCCTGTCGGCTCGCTTGAGGACCAGGGCCAGGTTGTACCGGGACAGTGTGTGGGAAGGATCGATCCTCAGGGCGCGCCTGAAGCTTTCGAGGGCCGCGGCCACGTCCTGCTCCGCCTGGGCGAGGCCCAGGGTGAAGAGCGCATGGGCATCACCTGGGG
>Ga0183260_10002904_pt1 | contig 13982 bp, 12 predicted proteins | sample AntDrymUQ4972206_2_FD_129768 | JGI IMG/M metagenome (GOLD analysis project Ga0183260, IMG submission 129768) | Polar desert sand microbial communities from Dry Valleys, Antarctica - metaG UQ497 (22.06) (version 2) (version 2) | ecosystem: Environmental > Terrestrial > Soil > Desert | place... | reverse complement strand
CGAGTACTCGAGGCCCGAGGTCGAGCGCATCGCGCACCGTGCCTTCGCGCTCGCGCGCGAGCGAGGTCAGCGCCTGACCTCGGTCGACAAGGTGAACGTGCTCCACACGTCGCGGCTCTGGCGCGACGTCGTGACCGAGCTCGGCGCGACCGAGTACGCCGACGTGCCGCTCGACCATGCCCTCGTCGACTCGTTCGCGATGACGATCGTGACCGCGCCCGAGACGATCGACGTCGTACTGACGGAGAACACCTTCGGAGACATCCTCTCGGACGTCGCCGCCGCAGTGACCGGCGGGCTCGGGCTCGCGGCCTCGGCCTCCCTCGGCGACAACGGGCCGGGGATCTTCGAGCCGGTGCACGGCTCAGCGCCGCAGATCGCCGGTCGGGGCATCGCCAACCCGGCCGCGATGCTCCGCTCGACCGCACTCCTGCTGCGGCACGGTCTGGAGCAAGGGCAGGAGGCCGACGCGCTCGAACGGGCGATCGACGCGGCTCTCGGCGAGGTGCAGACGCACGACTTGGGGGGCACCGCCACGACGAGCGACGTGGGCACGGCCGTTCTCCGCAACCTGGCCGCCTGAGATGGCGACGCTCGCGATCGTCGGGGCAGGGTTCTGCGGGACGATGGTCGCGACGCACGTGCTGCGCCTCTCACCCGGGTCGATCGACCGCATCGTCCTCGTCGAGCGAACCGGGCCGGAGGTCGGTGGCGTCGCCTACGGGACGCCGTCCACGAGCCATACGCTGAACGTGCCCGCCGGGCGCATGAGCGCGTTCGAGGACGATCCGGACGACTTCCTACGCCACGTCCGCGCCCACGATCGTGCCCTGACGGGCGGCTCGTTCGTCCCCCGTCACCTGTACGGCGAGTACCTCGGCCGAAGCCTCGCCGAGGCAGAGCGCTCCTCGGGTGTGCGCCTGATCCGTGTCGCCGGCGAGGCGGTCGACGTCGAGGAGCATGCGGACGGTGCTCGCCTCACGCTCTCCGACGGTCGATTGGTGAACGCGGCGCATTGCGTGCTCGCGGTCGGGAACTACCCACCGTCCGACCCTCCGGTTGCCGGCGAGGGGCTCTACGCCAGCCTCAGGTACGCCCGCGACCCCTGGGCCGCCGACGCGCTCGAGCGCGTGCGCGAGGAGCCCGTGCTCCTCCTCGGCAGCGGTCTCACCATGTGCGACATCGTCCTCGCGCTCCGCGACGACGATCAGCAGGCGCCGATCGTCGCCATCTCGCGCCGCGGCCTCCTTCCACAGGCGCACCGCCTCTCGGCGAAGCCGCCGCCGCACCTCGATCCACCCGATGACGTGGATGTATGGGAGCCGACCGCTCTGGGGATGCTGCGCGCCCTGCGTGGCGAGGTGCGACGGGCCGAAGAGTCGGGCATCGACTGGCGCGAGGTCGTCACGTCGATCCGGGACGCGACGCCCGCGCTCTGGCAGCGTCTCGCGACGGACGAGCGTCGACGCTTCCTCCGTCACGCGCGGCCGTACTGGGAGACGCACCGCCACCGCTCGTCCCCCGAGACCGCGTTCGCCGTCGAGTCGATGCTCGAGTCGGGCGCGCTGCGGCTCGTTCGCGGCACTGTTCGCAGCTACACGGAGACGCCCACCGGAGTGCTCGTGCGCTACGCGCCACGAGACGGCTCGGACCCCGAGCTGCTGGAGGTGGGAAAGGTGATCAACTGCACCGGGCCGGACACGGATCTCGCCCGCGTGCGCGATCCCCTGATCCGCGCGCTCCGCGAACGCGGCGCGATCCGGCCGGACGCCCTCGGGCTCGGGCTCGACACCCACGAGGACGGGAGGCTGATCGCAGCCGACGGCGCCGCCACCCGGCGGCTCACACTCGTCGGGCCTCTGCGCAAGGGGCGGCTCTGGGAGCACACGGCCGTGCCGGAGCTCCGCGTCGAGGCGAGGCGGGTCGCCGAGCGGCTCTGCGCCGTCTAAGCTCTCGACGATGGAGAGCACCAGCCGCCACACCTTCGCCTTTGCGCTCTCCTTCGCCTTTCGGCGCTAGCCGGCGGATCCCATCTCCCGCCACGCGCCGGCTAGCCGACACCAAGGCGGATCGTCCACCCCGAAAGGCAGCCCGTGACCCAGAACGAGAACACCGTCGCCTACCCCGGCCGCGAAGGCGCGCACAGCGCTGCCGCATGTGACCGGCTCTTCCCTGCGGCCCGGCTCGCGCCACAGCCCTCCTTCACCGGCGTCGTCGAGGCCGTCACGTCGAGGGAGTGCGCCTACGGCGTCCTGCCGATCGAGAGCTCGCTCGTGGGGCCTGTGAACGAGACGCACGACCTGCTCTACGACAGCGCACTCTCGATCGTCGCCGAGGCGGTCCTCCCGATCCGCCACTCGCTTGTCGGCCCGGCGAAGATTCCGCTCGAGGAGGTGCGCGAGATCCGCTCGCATCCGGTCGCGCTCGACCAGTGCAGACGTCTCCTCGCCGACCTGCCGTGGGCGACCGCGGTGGTCGCTCCCACCACCGCCGACGCGGCGGAGACCGTCGCGCGGCTCGGCGATGCGAGTGTCGTCGCGATCGCGAGCCTGCGCGCGGCACGGACGCATGCGCTCGTCGTCCTCTCCGACGACGTCGGCGACCATGCGGCGTACACCCGGTTCGCGGCGCTCGCTCCCTACACGCGCCTCGATCGCCGGCACGGAGAGTGGCGCACGGCCCTCACGTTCGAGACGCACCATCGCCCCGGCGCGTTGCACCGGGCGATCGAGCCCCTCGCGCGGCGCGCGATCGACATGGTGCAGCTCGTCTCGCGGCCGATCCCGTCGAGGCCGTTCGACTACCGCTTCGACTGCGTGCTCGGTGGTCATCCGCTCGACGAGGAGCTCGCGACGGCGCTCGCCGAGATGCGCGCGGAAACGGCCCGACTGCGCGTCTTCGGCTCGTATCGGGCCGACCGCGACGAGGGCTGGGAGACCGTCGCAGCGTGACGGAATCCGACCGAACGCGCACCATCGAGCTCTGCGACGTCTCGCCGCGGGACGGGCTCCAGAGCCTCGAGGTCATGGTGCCCCCCGTGACGCGGGCCGAGCTCGCAGGGCGCCTTGCCGATTGCGGGATACCCCGCGTCGAAGTGGCGAGCTTCGTGCGGGGCGACCTCGTACCGGCGATGGCGAGCCCCGAGGAGGTCGTCAGAGCGCTGCCGCAAGCCTCGGCCGTCTGGGCCGGGCTCGTCCTGAACGAGCGCGGCTACGAGCGCCTCGCAGAGACTGCGCTCGACAAGGTGCACTGCACGTTCGGCGTCACGGAGACGTTCCAGGAACGGAACGGCGGCTCGACTGTCGAGGCCGGGCTCGCCCGCACGCTCGCCGTCGCCGAGAGGGCCCGCACCGACGGACGACGTGTGACGGTGACCCTTAGCTGCTCCTTCGGCTGCCCCTACGAGGGAGAGGTCGACCCGGGCGCCGTCGCAGATCTGGTCGCCCGCACCGCCGGAGGCGCGGTCGACGAGATCGTCCTCGCGGACACGATCGGCGTGGCGACGCCTACTCGAGTCGGCCGGCTCGTCGGGCGCACGGTGGACGAGCTCGGGATCGCAACCGGTGTTCACCTGCACGACACTCGAGGAACCGCGCTCGCCTGCGTCGTCGCGGCGCTCGAGGCGGGCGCCACCGTCGTCGACGGCTCGGTCGGCGGGGTCGGCGGCTGCCCCTTCGCTCCCGGTGCACAGGGGAACGTCGCGACCGAAGACGTCGTCTACCTGCTCGAGCGCGAGGGCGTTGAGACGGGCGTCGATCTCGACGCCCTGATCGAGACGGCGCGCTGGCTCGGCTCCGTGCTCGGGCGACCGCTACCCGGTCGAGTGCAGCGGGCCGGCGCCTGGCCGTAGAGCACGTGTCCGACTGAAGTCGGACACGGGTCGCGCCTGCCTGGCGAGCCAGGACAGCGCCCTACGCGGCCTCGGCGGCGCTCTGGGCGGCGTTTCCGGCCATCGGGTCGATCCCCGGGAGATAGCGAAGCCACGTCTCGGGCACGCGGTGGAGCGCGAGGCTGATGAAGAGCACGGGGGAGGGCGCGCTCGGGACTCGCTTCAGGTGCATCGGCGTCTCCTCGAGCAGTCGATCGCCCTTGCGAAGGTTGCACGGCCCGCACGCGGTGACGACGTTCTCCCACACGGAGTCGCCGCCCCGCGACCGGGGGACGACGTGGTCGAGAGTCAGCCGGGCGGCGCCGTCCCCGCAGTAGACGCACCGCCAGCCGTCGCGCGCGAAGAGCGCGCGCCGCGAGATCCGGCGCTTCACCGAGCGGGGGACGCGCACGTAGGTGACGAGCCGGATCACATGGGGCCGGACGTAGGTGTTCGTCGCCGTCCGAAGCGGCTCATCGTGACGCTCGACGACCTCTGCCTTCCCTTTCCAGACGAGCACGTGCGCACGACGTGTCGAGCACACGTTCAGGGGCTCGTAGCTCGCGTTGAGGACGAGAACGTGATTCACCTCGTCGCGAATGTACCAGGCACTTTCCCGGACTTCGTCCGAAAAAGCGCCAGGCCCCGCGCGACCTGGCCAGGACCTGGCACTTTCGGCCGCGAGGCCGGAAGTGCCGACGGCTCAGCGAGCCATTGCTCTCTCCACTGCTTCGGCCTCCTCGGGTGAGAGGGCGAGCGACGGCTTGCCGCGCTCGAGCTCCTTCACGTAGACCCGCGCGTAGTCGCGGCCCTGGATCGCGGTGACGACCGTGCCGCTCCGATTCGTGTCGAGGAAGGCGAACGACGCCGACTGCTGGCCACCCGCGTCCGCGTAGGCGTCGTAGCGGACGACGGAAGTGTTCGTCACGGACCCGTCGACACGTCGATCCACCCGCGTCAATCCGGCCGCGACCTCGTCCACCGCACGGTGGAGATCGTCGATCCGGCCCTGGAGGGAGACGGCGAAGTCGACCACGTCGGCGGTCGAGCCGCCGAGGATCGCCTGCTGGCCCCGGCGGAGCGCGCGGAGCCGCTGCCAGGTCGCGAGCGTGACGGCGACCGCCAGCACCGCCAGCGCGCACGCGGCGAGCGCAACCCCGAGTGCGAGGCTCACGAGCCTCGGCTCGTGGGTGGGGAGGGGGTGTGGGGGAACCGGAAGGTTCCCCCACACGAGGCGAGGAGTAGGGGGTACGTGGGGGAAACAGGGGTTCCCCCACGAGAGCGAGCCCCAGGCGAGCGACTCATGAAGGCTCGAGCGTGAAGACGACCGGGTACTCGGCCGAGTTGTTGTCGGTGCGCGTCTCACCGCGCACGGGCTCGACGCTCACCTGCACCGTGGTGTTCTCGCCGAACGGGAAGTCCGGGAAGTCCGAGAAGGTCACCGTCTTCGTCTCGCCGGGGTCGATCACGTCGATCGCCCCGTTCTTGACGATCGGGGTGTCGCCCGCCGGGATCGTCAGCTTCACCTTGACGCCGACCTCCTGGTTCTCGCCCGAGTTCTGCACGCCGACCTCGAACGTCAGGTCGGTGGAGATCGTGATCTTCGTCTCGGCCGAGGTCGTCAGCTGGACACCCGCGGGGTCGACCTCGGTGTAGGCGAGGGCGCTTCCGTGGAGGCCGCTAGCCGTGCCGCCCGTCGAGGCGCCGTGGACGCGCTGCCAGATCGAGCTCAGCGACCGGGAGGTGTAGAGGTCGACGTTCTCGACGAAGACCGAGGTGGGCGCCGTGACGCCCTGGACGCCTTCCGCCGCCATCGACGCGGTGGAGGGCGCGAGGAACAGGTCGGCCCAGACGACGTCGCTCGCCTCGAGCCGCTGGCCCATCACGGCGAGGCGGCGCCCCGCTGCCGTCTGATCCTGGGTGTCCTTGGTCGCCCGGAACGTGTCGAGCAGCCCCTGGAGACCGGCGACCCGCAGCTCGAGCGACTCGACCGCCTGCTCGTGCGGGGGCGTCAGCGGGCCGGGTGGATCGAGGTCGCGCGCGCGCGCCACGTCGAGCTCCTGGCGCTGCACCAGTCCACCGAGGCGCGTCTCGAGCGCCGCCTGCGCGAGCCCGGGCGTCGTCAGCAGCGTCGCGAGGTCGGCGCCCACCTTTGCGGAGTCCTTCGCGACCGCGTCGACATCGGCGAGGTACTCGCGGTAGGTGGCCTCCGCGTCAGTCCCGGCACAGCCCTGCACCCAGACCGAGAGAAGGACGACAATCGCGATCGCGAGCGCCACGAGCCCGGCGAGACGAGCGAGTGGAGCGAGCCCCTGCGGCGCGCGGAGCCGCGGCCGGCGCGGTCCGCCGCCACGCGGTGGCTCGTCACCCGGCCGTCGAGGGCTCGGTCGGACGGTCGGCGGCGCGAGCTCGCGGGTCTCGTCGTCGACGAAGTCGAAATCGAGGATGTCGTCGTCGTGCACCGTCACGGGAATGCCCGCCGGGATCGTTGACGCCCGGCGGACGTGCTGCCGAACGACCCTGGACTCGTGCGAGTGTAACGGGAGAATCGGTCGCGGCACGCCTGCGGAGGACCCGTTCGGGCCGCGGCGAACGGGGCTGAACCAGTGTCGAACGCTGCCTTCGTCCTACCCGACCACGCCCTCGTCCTCGATCGCTACCGGCCGCTCCGACCGCTCGGCCGCGGTGGCTCGGGGTCGGTCTGGCTCGCCCACGACGAGCGCACCGGGCTCGAGGTGGCGCTGAAGATCGTCCCGAAGGAGGGCAAGCGCGCAGAACGGGCGACCCGTGAGATGGAGGCCGCGTCGCGCCTTCGCCACGAGCGCTGCGTCCGCGCCTACGACTTCGGCACCGATCCAGGTCACGTCTACATCGCCTACGAGTACGTGCGCGGACGCACGCTGCGCGAGGTGCTGCGAAGTGGCGAGCTTGGCGACGCCGCCGCCGTCGAGGCCGCGGCGCAGGTGCTCGACGGCCTGGCGCACGCGCATCGGCGCGGAATCGTCCACCGGGACGTGAAGCCCTCCAACGTCCTCGTCGAGGACGAGGTGGCGATCGCGATCCGGGTGCTCGACTTCGGTCTCGCGCAGTTCGACGAGGCGGACACGTTGACGGCGGTCGGCGACGTCCCGGGAACGCTCGCGTACATCGCGCCCGAGCGGCTCTCCGGTGCGGGGGCGACCGAGCGCAGTGACGTGTGGGGGGTCGGCGTGATTCTCTGGGAGTCGCTCGCCGGCAGCCATCCGTTCTGGGGCGTGCCGCTGCCCGAGGTGGCCTCGACCATCGCCGGAGGGGCGCCTCCCCTCTCGGCTCGCCGCGGCGACCTGCCGAGGAGATTGCTCGCAGCCGTCGAGTCCGCGCTGGCGCTCGACCCTGCAAAGCGGCCGTCCGCCGCGCAACTCGCGACCGAGCTGCGTGAGGCGTACATCGCCGTCCCGGCGCGCGCACGACGACCACGCCACGCGACACGCGCCCGCCGGCCCGCAGTGCGCCCGCGCTCGGTACCACGGATCGAGCTGCGCCGCCGGCTTCCCTCCGCCGCACTCGCGTCGCTCGCGACGGTCGTGGGAGGCTCGCTCCTTCCCTTCTGGCCGCCGGGCCTGCTCGCACTCCTCGCCCTGGGGGCGGGTCTCGCGACGCTGCGGGCGCCGCGCGTCGGGCTCGTCGTCGCGCTCGCTGCTCCGATCTTCCCGCTCGGGAACCTCGCCCAGGCTGCGGCGATCGTCTACGGAGCTCTCGCGATCGCCTGGCTCGCGCTCGTGTGGCGCGACGCCCGGGCAGGCCTCGCGTTCCTCGCCGGCCCGGTTCTCGCCCCGCTCGGCCTCCTGGCACTCCTCCCGCTCGCGGTCCAGCCTGCCCGGGCCGGCTGGCGTCGGGCTCTTCATGCGGCCACGGGCATCCTGGCGGCCGCGGCCGTCGCCGGGCTCGACGGTGGCGCGCTACCGCTCGCGAACGTCGTCGTCGGCGACCTCGGGCTCGCACAGAGCGAGCGCCCGACGGACGTCCTGCAGACACTCGCCACCGTGCTCCGCGCTTCGCCCGAGCTCGGGACGACCGCGCTCGCGCTCGCGCTCGTCGCCGTGCTCCTCCCGCGGGCGGTCGCACGCGGCCCCTGGGGCATCGCGGGTCTCGGTGCGCTCCAGCTCGGACTGGTGCTCGTGTGGGCGCCCGGGATCGACTGGCTCGGAATCGTCGCGGGCACGTGGCTCCTCTGCGGCCTGCTCGCCGCCCGGCCCACCCTCGCCGCGGCTCTCCGGCGCAGGAGCGGCGGCTAGTTACCATCTACACTCGTTCGGGGGAGGCTCCCCGTCGCATGAGCGTCCTTCGCGTCATCGAGAGCAAGATCGAGGGCCTCTTCGAGGGGATCTTCGGGCGTGCCTTCCGGACGCACGTGCAGCCCGTCGAGCTCGCGCGGAAGCTTGCGAAGGAGATGGACGAGCACCGCTCCGTCTCCGTCTCCCGCGTCTACGTGCCGAACGAGTACACGCTCTACCTCTCGACGGCCGACCGTGCCCAGTTCTCCGCCTACGAGGGCTCGCTCGTCGGTGAGCTCCAGGAGTACCTGGGCGAGCATGCCCGCCGCGAGGGCTACGCCCTCCTGACCGCCCCGCAGGTCCTGCTGCAGACCGACGCCGACCTCGCGATGGGTGAGTTCGGGATCGCGACGCGTGTCGTCCAGCGCGACGAGCAGAGAGCCGCACCATCCCTACCGCAGCCTCCCCGCCGCGAGGCGCCGGCCCCGCCGCCCCCCGTGCCCGTCACAGAGGCGCCCGCCGCGACGATGATCTACCGCCCCGAGACGCCGCTCGACGAGCTCGAAGACGACGCCGAGCCTCCTCCTGTCAAGCGGGAGCACGTCACGCTGACGGTCGAGGGACGCGTCGTCCCCGTGACTTCGAGCCGGATCGTCGTCGGACGCTCGCGCGAGTGCGACCTGCGCGTGGACGACGGCAACGTCTCGCGGCGCCACTTCGAGGTCGTCCAGGAGAGCCCGACGAGCTGGGCCGTCGCCGATCTCGGCTCGACGAACGGCACCGAGGTCAACGGTCGCAAGGTGTCGCGCCGCACGCGCCTCGCCGACGGCGACACGATCACCGCGGGCGGGACGGAGCTCGTCTTCGGGCGCACCGTCCAGTGATCCGGGCGCTCGCGGTCGACGAGACCCTGCTCGCCCTCAAGGTGGGCTTCCTCGTCCTGCTGTACCTCTTCGTCTGGCTCGTCGTCCGCTCTGCGACACGCGGCCTCGCCTCTGGCGCGCCGCAGGAGAGCATCATCATCCCGCCTGCCGAGGCTGCCGCGCTCCGCGCGGCAGTGGCTCCGCCGTCCCGGAAGGTCGTCGTCGTGATGAGCCCCGCGCTCGAGGCAGGCACCGTCCTCGAGCTCACTTCGGCCACGCTCGTCGGTCGCGGGGTCGAGAACGCGATCCGGCTGGACGACGACACGACCGTCTCGAACCGGCATGCCGTTCTCGACAGCCGCTCCGACGGGCTCTGGGTCGAGGACTCCGGGTCGACGAACGGCACGTTCGTGAACGGGGCGCGCGTGACGAGCGCCCGGCTGCTCCGCACCGGCGACGTCGTGCGGATCGGTCACACCGACCTGCGGGTGGAGGCATAGAGCGATGGCTGTTGTCGTCGGTCGTGTCGCAGCGCTCACCGACCCCGGCCGGAGGAGACGCCACAACGAGGACTCCTTCGTCTGCGAGCCACCGCTCTTCGCGATCGCGGACGGTATGGGCGGCGCCCAGGCCGGCGAGCTCGCCTCGCGGCTCGCGAAGACCGCGATCGAGGAAGTCGCGCTCACCACGATCGGCGAGGACGGCGTCGTCGACGCGATCCGGGCCGCGAACGCGCGCGTCTTCGAGCGGGCGCTGAAGGATCCGTCGGCCTCGGGCATGGGCACGACCGCGACCGTGGCGCTCGTCGACGAGGTCGCCGGCACCATCGCGCTCGGACACGTCGGCGACTCGCGTGCCTACCGCTACCGGCGCGGCGCGCTCGCGCAGCTCACGATCGACCATTCGCTCGTCGGCGAGCTCATCCGCTCCGGCCGGCTCACCGAAGACGAGGCCGCCGTGCACCCGCACCGGTCGGTCATCACCCGGGCTCTCGGTACCGAGCCCGACGTCGACGTCGACACGCAGACCGCGGAGATCGAGGCCGGTGACCTGCTCCTCCTCTGCTCCGACGGTCTCAGCGCCATGGTGCGGGACGACGAGATCGCGCGGTTGATCGAGGCCGCAGGTGCCGAGCCCGAGGGAGCGGGCGCAGCCCTGGTTCGCGCCGCGAACGAGGCGGGTGGGATCGACAACGTGACCGTGATCCTCGTCGAGCTTGTCGAGGGCGAGCCGCGCAGCCGCGACGCACAGCCGCTCGCGGAGGAGGCTCACGAGGCGAACGACATGGAGCGGACAGAGGAGGACGTCGGCGCCGCGTCCAAGCGGCGCCACGGTGCGGGCAGGGGTAGCCGCTGGCCCGCGCTCCTCCTCGTGCTCGGGTTGCTCGCAGCCGTGGTCTTCGTCCTCTGGTGGAGCTTCCTCGCGTGAGCACCGCGCGCCTTCGGCTTGCGGTCGTGGGGGAAACCATGTATCCCCCACGGGCCCCCTTCTTCCGGAGAGCGTGGGGAACCTCCCGGTTCCCCACACCCCTCCCCGCTTACGGGCCAAAGGCCGGCCCGTGAGCGCGCGGAACCGCGAGCTCCTCACCCTCGTCCTCGCCGCACTCGTCGCGTCCGCTGCCTTCGCGAGCGCCTGGATCGCGGACACGGCGGAGGTCGAGCAGGGCTGGGTGCCGTGGGCCGCGCTCCTCGCGGGCGTCTTTGTGGTGGCGCATCTCGTCGCGCGGGTCGTCGTTCCGGACGCCGATCCGACGCTCCTCCCGCTCGCGGCGCTCCTCTGCGCGATCGGGCTGACGTTCGTCTACCGGATCGACCCCGACGACGGACGGCGGCAGCTCGTCTGGGTCGCCGTCGGGGTGCTGGCGTTCTCCCTCGCACTCCTCTGGCTGCGTTACGACTACCGCGTCCTCGAGCGCTACAAGTACCTCTTCGGCGTCTCGGCGATCGTGCTCCTCATGCTGCCGTCGGTGCCAGGGCTCGGCGAGCGCATCAACGGGGTCAAGCTCTGGGTGTCGATCGGGCCGCTCCAGTTCCAGCCGGGCGAGATCGCAAAGATCTTCCTCGTCGTCTTCCTGGCCGGCTACCTGCGCGACAAGCGCGAGTCGCTCGCGAGCGGGCGACTGAAGGACGTCGGACCGCTCGTCGCCATCTGGGGCGGCGCGATGCTCGTGCTCGTCCAGACGAGCGACCTCGGCTCCGCGCTCCTCAACTTCGGGATCTTCCTCGCGATGGTGTACGCCGCCACCGGGCGGCTGTCGTTCGTCGCCGCTGGGGTCGTGCTCTTCGCCGGCGGCGCCGCCGTGCTGTACAACGCCCTCGACCGCGTGCAGCAGCGGGTCACCGTCTGGCTCGAGCCGTGGACGGACGACAAGGTGTACTGCACGCTGAACGGCGCGCTCGAGTACCGGCAGAACTGCGACTCGTACCAGCTCGTCAAGAGCCTCTACTCGATCGCGAACGGCGGCTACGGTGGCACCGGGATCGGTCGCGGCACCTTCGAGACTATTGACGGGACGCCGCTCATCCCGTACCTCGAGACCGACTTCGTCTACTCGGCGATCGCGCAAGAGCTCGGCCTCGTCGGCTCGGCAGCGGTGCTCCTCCTCTTCCTCGCCCTCGTCGCGCGGGCGATGCGGGTCGCGCTCATCGCGCACGACGGTTTCTCGAAGCTCCTCGCCGCCGGGCTCGCGTTCGGCTTCGCGCTGCAGACCTTCATCATCGTCGGAGGGGTCCTACGCCTCGTCCCGCTGACGGGCATCACGCTGCCGTTCGTCTCGTACGGGGGCTCGAGCATCGTCTCGAACTTCTTGATGCTCGCGCTCCTGATGCTCGTCTCGAACCGCGCCGTGCAGGGCGCGCCGCGATGAATACGCAGCTGCAGCGCGTCGCGTGGACGGCGATGGCGCTCATCGTCGCCCTCGTCGTCGCGACGACGTACTGGCAGACGTGGGCCCGGCCGGGGCTCGCTGCGCGCCAGGACAACGAGATCCAGCGTGTCGCCGAGTTCGAGGTCCGGCGGGGCCTGATCCTCGCCCCGGAACGGCGGCTCGCCCGGAACGAGGTCGTGCGTCGCCGCGGCAAGTCGCTCTACTTCCGCAAGTACCCGCAAGGGAAGCTCGCCGCGCACGTCGTCGGCTACTCGACGGCCTCCCGCGCCCGTGCGGGCCTCGAGCAATCGCTGAACGGCATCCTCACGGGCACCGAACGTGACCTGGCAGGCCTTGTCGAGAGCCAGCTCGACGAGCTCCGCGGCGAGCCGATCGTCGGCGACACGGTCGTCACGACCCTCGACCTTCGCGCGCAGCAGGTCGCGCTCGAGGCGCTGGGACGCCGCTGCGGCTCCGTCGTCGCGCTCGATCCGCGCAGCGGGAAGCTGCTCGTCATGGCGTCCTCGCCGAGCTACGACCCGAATCTCATCGAGAACAACTTCGGCCTGATCGACCGGATCACGGCCGACTGCCGCCCAGCCGCACCCCTGCTGAACCGCGCCTCCCAGGGACTCTATCCGCCGGGCTCGATCTTCAAGGTGGTGACCGCCGCCGCAGCCCTCGAGTCGAATCGCTGGAAGCCGGATTCGGGATTCGTCGACCCGGGGTACTGCATCGCCTACGGCAAGCGGGTCAACAATTTCGACACGAGCCGGCCGTTCGGCGCGATCGACCTCGCGACGGCACTGCAGTACTCGGTGAACTCGGTCTTCTGCAACATCGGCAAGAGCCTCGGCGCGAAGCGAATCCTCGAGCAGGCGCGGAAGTTCGGCTTCTACGACCGGCCGCCGCTCGAGACACCCGAGACCGAGCGCTACCCGAGCGGTCTCTACGACCGCGGCGATCTCTGGTTCCCGGAGAAGGACTTCCAGGTAGACGCGGGCCGGATGGCGTTCGGCCAGGAGCGCATGCTCGTCACACCGCTGCAGATGGCGATGGTCGCGGGTGGCATCGGCAATGGGGGCATCGTCATGCGGCCGTCGGTCGTCGACCGCTTCGTCTCGCCGAAGGGAACCACCGCCGACCGGGTCGAGCGCGTTCAGCTCCGCCGCGCGGTCGGTCCCGTGAACGCCCGGGACATCGGGGCGATGATGGTGCGCGCGGTCGAGGCGGGAACTGGCACTTCGGCACGCATCTCGGGCTACCGGGTCGGCGGCAAGACGGGAACGGCCGAGACGGGAGTCGCCGGACGGAACACGACGTGGTTCATCGCCTTCGCCGGCCGGCGGGGCGAACGCCCCGAGGTCGCGATCGCGGTCGTGCTCGAAGGGCAGAGCTCGACGGGTGGCTCGACAGCCGCGCCCGTCGCGCGCACCGTGATGGAGGCACTCCTGCGTCCCACGGCGAATCCGTAAGAGGGCACGTCTACCCTTCGAGCATCCGATGACGACGATCGACGAGAAGCACGGCACGGTCTTCGCTGGCCGGTACCGGCTCGAGCGAAAGCTCGGGAGCGGCGGCATGGCCGACGTCTGGCTCGCCGAGGACCAGGAGCTCGGCCGCAACGTCGCGATCAAGATGCTCCACGAGCGCTACGCAGGGGACACGCAGTTCGTCGAGCGCTTTCGCCGCGAGGCGACCCACGCAGGGGGGCTGTCCCACCCGAACGTCGTCTCGATCTTCGACCGCGGCATGGCCGAAGGCTCGTACTACATCGTCATGGAGTACGTCGAGGGACGCACGCTGAAGGAGCTCATCGTCACCCGCGGCCCGTGCCCCGTGCCCGTCGCGATCTCCTACGTGCGCCAGGTGCTCGCCGCGCTCCGCTATGCGCACCGGAACGGCATCGTCCACCGCGACATCAAGCCGCACAACGTCCTCGTCGACCACGAGGGGCGCGTCAAGGTCGCCGACTTTGGGATCGCCCGGGCGGGCTCGAGCCAGATGACGGAGGCGGGCTCGATCATCGGCACGGCGCAGTACCTCTCGCCCGAGCAGGCGCGCGGTGCCCCTGTCGACGAGTCGTCCGATCTCTACTCGACCGGGATCCTCCTCTACGAGCTCCTCACGGG
>Ga0183260_10002903_pt1 | contig 13992 bp, 12 predicted proteins | sample AntDrymUQ4972206_2_FD_129768 | JGI IMG/M metagenome (GOLD analysis project Ga0183260, IMG submission 129768) | Polar desert sand microbial communities from Dry Valleys, Antarctica - metaG UQ497 (22.06) (version 2) (version 2) | ecosystem: Environmental > Terrestrial > Soil > Desert | place... | reverse complement strand
GGGACCTCGTCTGGGGTGGGATCCGTAGGGACGTCCGTCGTCGGGTCGGACGACGACTCGTCACCGCTGGGTGGGGTCTCCGTGTCGCCGTCGGGCACTTCCTCGGTCTCATCCGGCACCTCGACCGGTTCCTCGACCGGTTCTTCGACGGTTGTGGTCGGGGATCCCGGTGAGCTCGGGTCCGTGGTGTCCTCCGCAGGGCTCGACGTGGCCTGCGGCAGCTCGGTGGCGGGCAGCTCGGTAGGTAGCGGCTCGGTTGATGGCGGCTCGACCGCGGGCAGCTCGCTGACCGGCGGGGCATCAGTCGGCGCGACGTCGGACGAGGGAACGTCAGACGCTTCCCCCTGGCCGCCACCGGCCCCGTTGTCTCCGCTGCCGGGAACCGACGGCTGTCCCGGCGGGTCGCCGTCGCCCTGGCCGCTCCCCTGGTCGAGCCGCCCGGGGTCGATTTCCTGCGCGGTCAGGACGACGTCAGGCCCCAGGTTGATGACCGGATCCCCGTCCCCGCACTGCGGGCAGGCCGCCACAGCAGCACCGTCGAGGTCGGTGACCACCGTCGCGGCTTTGGAGAGTGCCTGCGAGGACGAGGGCGGCAACAACGGCAACCCCTCGATCATGGCCGCCGACTCCTGCGCGAACCCACGCAGGATCTCGAGGTCGGCGGGCTCTGCGGTCTCTTGGTACGAGTCCAGCAGGATGTCACCGCCTCGCGTTGCGTCGACGGCGAAGTCGTTGAGCGTTGCTGCCACGAGCTCGTCGACGTCGCCGCCCTGCTCGAGCAGGGCGCTCACCTCGTCGAGCCGCGTCTTGGCGTTGCCGAGAAGGATCCGGCCGTCGTCGACGGCGTCGGTGTGGATGAACAGGTTGATCCGCTCGGTCGTCCGCTTGACCGGGTAGAGCATCTCGCCCGGCAGTGCATACGCGCTGGACGTGACCAACCCGACGCCGCTGCCCGCGACCACGAAGGTCGACGCCGCAACGGCCAGGCGGCGGCCCCGCCGCCGCTCCACATTGCGCACTGGAACCGGCGTCGGCGTCGACACCAGCACCCGTTCGGCCTCGGCGAGCAGGTCGGCCCTCAGCTCGGCGACGAAGCCGACCCGCATCGGCGGCGAGTCCACCCGGCGGACCGACTCGACGAGCGCCACGAGCTCGTCGAGCCCACTGACCGCCACGTGTCTGCGCGTCGCCCGACCGTCGACGGCAGCCGCGAACTCCTCGACGCGACGCGTCGGAATCAGCGGGCTCATCGCGGCTTCCTCGGTCGATGTGAGACTCGGACTACCCGTCTCAACGAGCAGCAGGGCACTGGAGTTACGCCTGAGGTTGTGGTCGCCGTCACCACGCCGCCGCTCATCGGATGTCTTCCGGCAAGATCCTGGCCAGGTTGCGGACCGCTCTCAGCTGCAGCTGCTTGACCGACCCCTCGCTGCGCCCCATCGCCTTCGCCGTCTCGGTAATGGACAAGCCCTGCAAGAACCGCATCACCAGGCAGTCACGATGGTCGCTGCGCAGCTCGCTCAGCGCTCGGACGAGCAGCTCGCTGGTCAACGTCGCGAGCGCGTCGGCCTCTGGACCTTGCGCGGCGTCGCGGGACTCCGGCAGGACGTCGAACACCTTCTCCAGCCGGGAGCGGCTCGACTTGTGGTGATCCAGCACGAGGTTGCGCGCGATGGTTGTCAGCCAGGCGCCGAAGTCCTTGCCCTGCCACTGGAACGAACCGATGGCGCCCAGCGCTCGCTCAAAGGTGTCACCGGTCAGCTCCTCAGCAAGGCTCTGGCTGAAGACCTTGTAGTACACGAAGCGGTAGATGCCATCGACGTAGTGGTCGTAGAGCTGGCCGAACGCCTCCCTGTCGCCGGCTCGAGCCAGGTCGACAAGGGCCGCGATACGGAGCGCATCGGCGTCGCTGTCCGGGAGACCTCCAGGGCCGCCGGTCGACGGGGGAGAGGTCGGCACCGCGTCGGGCGCCATGAGCAGGTACGAGTCAAGCGCGGCGCGGCCGGCGCCCGCCGGAGCCAGGCCACCGTAGGTCTGCGCCCATCGCAGGCAGATCACTGTCTCGCGCAGCGCCGCCAAACCAGCGGCTGCTCGCGTCGAGGGGGCGCGAGACGGTCGCATCGCGCTCCTCCCTGTCGGCGAGTAGCCATAGCAGGGACCGACTCCTCGGAGCATATGCGTTGCGCCGCTGGCTGCCCACCCCTCGCGGAAGGTGAATTGACACCATGTGTCAGAAGGTGAAGCGGCACCACGTATCGGTGGCAGGATGCGGTGATGGAACCGGGTTCCCGACCACATCGGGTCCTCCTTTACGGCAAGCCCGGCTGCCACCTGTGCGACGAGGCACGGACCGTGGTCGCCGCCGTGTGCGCGTCCGTGGCCGTCGGCTGGAGCGAGGTGGACATCAGCACCGACCCCGCTCTGCTGCACCGGTTCGGCGAGCAGATCCCGGTCACATTCGTGGACGGCCGGCAGCACGACTTCTGGCGGGTGGACCCGGTCAGGCTGCGAGCCGCGCTGGGCTCGTGACCCCAGGCGGTCATGGCCGGGTCGACGAGCGCCTGCGTCGATTTTGTTCTCGCGTTCACAAGCTCTTACAGTGGTTTCCGCCACCTCGTCCACCGGGCGACATCGGAGCATCGTGAGCCAAGCGCGTCCCCGCGACCCAGCCGAGCCAGGGTCGGGCTCGGCCCGAGGCATCCCCGAAGCGACCGTGGCGCGACTGCCTGTCTACCTGCGGGCCCTCACCGCGCTCACAGAGCGCGGCATCGCCACGGCATCGTCGGAAGACCTGGCCGTCACCGCCGGGGTCAACTCCGCCAAGCTCCGCAAGGACCTGTCCTACCTCGGGTCGTACGGGACCCGCGGGGTCGGCTACGACGTCGCGTACCTGCGGTACCAGATCGCCCGCGAGATCGGGCTGACCCAGGAGTGGCCGGTCGTCATCGTCGGCATCGGCAACCTCGGAGAGGCCCTGGCCAACTACGCGGGCTTCAGCTCGCGCGGCTTCCGCATTGTGGCTCTCGTCGACGCCGACTCCGACCGCGTGGGCGAGACGTTGGGGACGCTTCGCATCCGGCCGCTGGAGGATCTCCAGGATCTGATCACCGAGCACCAGGTGTCGATCGGCGTGATCACCACCCCGGCCGGTTCGGCGCAGTCGGTCGCTGACCGGCTGGTCGCCGCCGGGGTCACCAGCATCCTCAACTTCGCCCCGACGGTCATCTCGGTTCCGTCCGGCGTCGACGTGCGCAAGGTGGACCTCTCGATCGAGCTGCAGATCCTCGCCTTCCACGAGCAGCGCAAGGCCGGTCACGCCGGCGCCCTCGACGCGGCCGACGTGGAGTCGGCATGAGCATCCTGGTCGTCGGTGTGTCGCACAAGAGCGCGCCGGTCGCGGTCCTGGAACGCGTCGCCCTCGACGAGGACGGGGTCCGCAAGCTGTCGACCGCTGTCATGGACACCCCCCATGTCGCTGAGGCGGTCGTGCTCGCCACGTGCAACCGGGTCGAGGTGTACGTCGACGTCGACCGGTTCCACGGCAGCGTCGAGGACGTCTCGCGACTGCTCGCCGAGCGGGCCGGAGCACTCCGCGAGGATGTCGTCCCGCACCTGTACGTCCAGTACGACGAGGCAGCGGTTTCGCACCTCTTCGCGGTGGCGGCCGGCCTCGACTCGATGGTCGTCGGGGAGAGCCAGATCCTCGGCCAGGTGCGGCTGGCGCTGCACCGGGCGCAGGAGCACGGCAGCGTCGGACCGTCGCTCAACGCGTTGGTGCAGCAGGCGCTGCGGGTCGGAAAACGCGGCCACGCCGAGACCGGGATCGACAAGGCGGCGCCCTCGATCGTGGCCACCGCCCTCGAACGCGCGCAGGCGGTGCTCGGGCCGCTGGACCAGCAACGGGTGCTTGTCGTGGGTGCCGGCGCGATGGCCGGCCTGACCGTGGGCACGCTGACCGCTCGAGGAGTGCCTGGCATCGCGGTGGCCAACCGCACGGCCGACCGAGCACGCCGCCTCGCCGACGCGGTCAACGGCCAGGTGGTCGCCTGGGACGCGCTCCCTGAGGCGCTCGGCGAGGCCGACCTTGTCGTGTCGTGCACCGGCGCGACGGGAACCGTCATCAGCGCCCGCTCGGTCCGCGGCGCGATCGCAGCGCGCCCGGCCGACCGGCCGTACCTCATCGTCGACCTGGCGCTTCCACACGACGTGGACCCCGACGTCGCACACCTGCCGCAGGTCACGGTGGTCGACCTCGCCGCCCTGGCCTCGGCCCTGGCAACCGCCGACGAGGTCGCCGACGTGGCGCAGGTCCGCGCGATCGTGACGGCGGAGGTGACCAGCTTCTTGGCCGCACGCGCCGCCGCCCAGGTGACTCCCACCGTCGTCGCGCTTCGCTCCATGGCCACCGCGGTGGTCGAGGCGGAGCTGGCCAGGCTGCGGGCACGCGTGCCCGACGTCGATGAGCGGAGCTACGACGAGGTGGTGCAGACCGTTCGCCGTGTCGCCGACAAGCTGCTCCACGCGCCGACGGTGCGGATCAAAGAGCTGGCCGACTCACCGGGTGCTGTCTCCTATGCCGAAGCACTGGCCGACCTGTTCGCCCTCGACCCCCGTGCGGTGGCCGCCGTGACGCGCGCCGATGTCCCCGAGGCGGGGGACGGCTGATGGCCGGTCGCCTGGAGCTGCGCGTCGGCACCCGTGCCAGCATCTTGGCCAGGGTGCAGGCCCAGGGCGTGGCCGACCGCTTGGCGGCGAGCTCGAACCGGCCCGTGCGCCTGGTCCCGATCACCACCGAGGGCGACGTGAGCAGCCGACCGCTCACGGACTTCGGTGGCCGCGGCGTCTTCGTGTCCGCACTGCGTGAGGCGCTGCTGCGCGACGAGATCGACCTGGCCGTCCACTCACTGAAGGACCTGCCCACGCAGCCCGAGGCTGGCGTGACCCTGGCGGCGGTGCCGGTACGGGAGGACCCACGTGATGTCGTGGTGGCCCGGGACGGCCTGACGCTGACCGAGCTTCCGGTCGGCTCGCGGGTCGGCACCGGCTCACCCCGACGAACCGCCCAGGTGCACGCACTCGGACTGGGCATCGAGGTGAGGCCGGTGCGCGGCAACGTGGACACCCGCATCGCCAAGGTCGCCGCCGGCGAGCTCGACGCCGTGCTGTTGGCCCGCGCCGGCCTGTCCCGGCTGGGTCGGCTCGCCGAGGTGACCGAGGTCCTCGACCCGCTGCAGATGCTGCCGGCGCCGGGGCAGGGCGCGTTGGCATGCGAGTGCCGCAGCGATGCCGACGACATCGCCACGCTGCTGCGCACCACGCTCGACGACAGTCTGTCGCGGACGGCCGTGACGGCCGAGCGCAGCCTGCTCAACGCCCTCGAGGCCGGCTGCACCGCCCCGGTCGGGGCGCTCGCCGACGTGGCCCTCGGCGACGACGGCGACGAGATCTGGCTCCGGGCGGTCGTCGCCCACCCCTCCGGCAGCCCGCTCATCCGCAGGTCCGCAACGGGATCACCCGACGACGCCGTCGGTGTCGGCCGCCGTCTCGCCACCGAGATGCTGGCCGACGGAGCCGCGGCGCTCTGCGAGGAGCTGGTGACATGAGCGCCCATCCCACACCGGCAACCAGGAAGAGAAAGGCAGTGACCAGCACCGTGTCTGTCCAAGCCGCTACCACCACCACCGCTCGGCGCTACCCCACGGCGCGCATCAAGCCGCGCGGGCACGTCAGCTTCGTGGGAGCCGGTCCCGGTGACCCCGGCTTGCTGACGGTGCGGGCCGTGGAGCTCATCCGAGGTGCCGACATCGTCATCACCAACGTCCCCGACGCGCACACGCCGTTGCTTCAGCAGGTCCGGGTGGCGCCGGACGGCTCGCCGCTGCCCGCAGTGGTCCTCGTCGACGTCAGCGGCCGCGGCGACGGCACATCGCTCACCGCCGCCGGCCGCGCCAAGCTTCTCGTCAAGCAGGCGAAACCCGGAGTCCGCGTCGTGCGGCTCCTCGTCGGTGATCCGTTCAGCAGCGGCGACGGCCACGAAGAGGCACAGATGTGCCACAAGGCCGGAGTCGACTTCGAGGTCGTGCCCGGCGTCTCCCCGGCCACCGCGGTACCGACGTACGCAGGCGTGCCGCTCATGACGCGTAACCACCAGCAGACGGTGGTCGTCAACGTGGCCGAGGCTCGGGTCGACTGGTCGGTCTACGGAGGTGACCAGACGTTGGTGCTGCTGTCGGCCGCGGGACGACTCAGCGAGGTCGCCGCCGCACTTGTCGCAGGTGGGCGCCCGGCCACCACCCCGGTGGCGACGACACGGGTCGGCACGACGACTGAGCAGAGCACCGTGGTCTCCACGCTCGAACACCTCGGTGCCGACACCCGTGTCATGCGTCGGAGCACCTCGGTGGTGACAGTGGTGGGCGAGGTCGTGGACCTGCGGGAGACGTTGTCGTGGTTCGAAACCAGGCCGTTGTTCGGCTGGCGGGTGCTGGTCCCGCGGACCAAGGAGCAGTCGGCCGAGCTCTCCCGCCAGCTGCGCGGCCTCGGTGCGGTGCCAGAGGAGGTGCCGACGATCTCCGTCGAGCCGCCACGCAACCCGCATCTGATGGACAAGGCCGTCCGGGGCCTTGTCGAGGGACGCTACGAGTGGATCGCGTTCACCTCGATCAACGCGGTCAAGGCCGTCCGCGAGAAGTTCGACGAGTACGGGCTCGACGCGCGGGCCTTCTCCGGGCTCAAGGTCGCCGCCGTGGGGGACAAGACGGCGCAAGGGCTCACCGCCTGGGGCATCCGGCCGGACCTCGTACCCTCCGGTGAGCAGTCGGCTCGTGGCCTGCTCGACGACTGGCCGCCGTACGACGACGTCCTGGACCCGATCAACCGGGTCTTCCTGCCGCGAGCCGACATCGCCACCGAGACGCTTGTGGCCGGCCTTGCCGAGCTGGGCTGGGAGATCGACGACGTGACCGCGTACCGCACGGTGCGGGCCGCACCGCCACCGGCACCGACCCGCGATGCCATCAAGAGCGGCCGGTTCGACGCCGTGGTCTTCACCTCGTCGTCGACCGTGCGCAACCTGGTCGGGATCGCCGGCAAGCCGCATACCGCGACGGTCATCGCCTGCATCGGACCGGCCACGGTCAAGACGGCCCAGGAGCACGGGCTGCGGGTCGACGTGCTCGCGGAGTCGCCCAACGTCGACGCCCTCGTCGCCGGGCTGGCCGAGTTCGGCGCGGAACGCCGCGCGACGCTGCTGGAGGCGGGTGAGGAGGTCACCAAGCCGTCCGAGCGGCGGTCGACCGCGCGCCGCAAGGCGACCTGAACGCCGTCATGGCGTTCCCCTCGACCCGACCGCGGCGCCTCCGCCGCACCGCGGCCCTGCGGCGGTTGGTCGCCGAGACGCAGCTGTCACCGGCAGCCATGGTGCTCCCGGTGTTCGTCCGCGAGGGGGTCACGGAACCGGTTGCGATATCGAGCATGCCCGGCGTCGTCCAACACACCCGCGACTCTGCTCGGGCCGCCGTCGCCGAGGCGGCGGTGCTGGGGCTGGGTGGCGTCATGCTGTTCGGGGTTCCGCTGCGCAAGGACGCGAGCGGCTCGGCTGCCCTGGACCCCTGCGGCGTCCTCGCCGGGGCGATCCGTGACGCGGTCAGCGAGGGCGGTGATGCCCTGGTGGTGATGAGCGACCTGTGCCTGGACGAGTTCACCGACTCCGGACACTGCGGGGTGCTCGACGATCGCGGGGACGTCGACAACGACGCAACCCTCGAGGTCTACGCCGAGATGGCGGTGGTGCACGCCGAAGCCGGGGTGCACATGGTGGCGCCCAGCGGCATGATGGACGGACAGGTCGGCGCGGTCAGGTCAGCGCTCGACTCCGCCGGGTACACGGACACCGGCATCCTGGCGTACGCCGCGAAGTACGCCTCGGCGTTCTACGGGCCGTTCCGTGAGGCCGTCGCCTCATCGCTCGTGGGCGATCGGCGGACCTACCAGATGGACCCCCCGAACGCGCGTGAAGCGGTGCGCGAGGCGCTGCTGGACGTCGACGAGGGCGCCGACATCATCATGGTCAAGCCGGCGCTGGGGTACCTCGACCTCGTCGTCGCGATGAGAGAAGTCGTACCGGTCCCTGTTGCCGCGTACAACGTCTCGGGGGAGTACGCAATGGTGGAGGCCGCGGCGGCGCACGGCTGGATCGATCGTGACCGGGCGATCGACGAGGTGCTCACCAGCATCCGTCGAGCGGGCGCGGACATCGTGCTGACCTACTGGGCGGCGCAGGTCGCCCGCCGGTTGCAGGCGGGAACGATGGCTCAGTGAACCGCCCACTGACCCGCTCGGCGAACCGCTCCTCGACCGCAGCGAGCCGCGCGCTCTTCGAGCGGGCCCGGTCGGTGACGCCCGGTGGCGTCAACTCCCCGGTGCGCGCCTTCCGGGCCGTCGGCGGCACGCCGCGCTTCATGGTCTCGGGACGGGGGCCGTACCTCACCGATGCGGACGGCAACGAGTACGTCGACTGCGTGTGCTCGTGGGGACCGATGCTGTTGGGGCACGCCCATCCGGAGGTGGTCGACGCGGTGGTGGCCGCCGCGTCGCGGGGCACGTCGTTTGGGACGCCGAGCGAGCCGGAGGTCGCGCTCGCCGAGGAGATCGTCGCCCGGACCCCCGTGGACTCGGTCCGCCTGGTGAGCTCCGGCACCGAGGCGACCATGTCGGCGGTGCGCCTCGCTCGGGGCTTCACAGGCAGGGACCTCGTCGTCAAGTTCGCCGGCTGCTACCACGGCCACGTCGATGCGCTGTTGGCGGATGCCGGCTCCGGGGTCACCACGTTCGGGCTGCCCGGCACGTCGGGCGTCCCGGCGGCCGCGACGGCGGCGACCCTCGTGTTGCCATACAACGACCGGGCAGCTGTGGCGGCAGCCTTCTCGCGCTACGGCGATGCGATCGCAGCCGTCATCACCGAGGCGGCCGCAGGCAACATGGGCGTGGTCGCACCGCTGGCGGGGTTCAACGGGTTCCTCGCCGAGATCTGCGCCCGCCACGGCGCGCTGTTCATCAGTGACGAGGTGATGACGGGGTTTCGGGTCGGCCGCAGTGGCTGGTGGGGGCTCGACGGCGCCGCCGAGGGCTGGACGCCGGACCTGCTGACGTTCGGCAAGGTCATGGGCGGCGGCTTCCCGGCCGCCGCTTTCGGTGGCCGGGCCGACGTGATGGCCGAGCTGGCACCGGAGGGGCCCGTCTATCAGGCCGGCACCCTGTCCGGCAACCCGGTTGCGACGACGGCGGGTCTCACCACGCTGCGGCTGGCCGACGACGCTGTGTACGCCCGGGTCGATGTCGCGGCGGCGACGCTGTGCGCCATGACCTCCGACGCCCTGCGCGAGGCGGGTGTCGCCCATGTCGCACAGGCCGCGGGGAACCTGTTCAGCGTGTTCTTCGTCAGCGACCCCGAGGTGAACGCGGTGCACGACCTCGCCGGCGCCCGGCGTCAGGAGCTCCACAGGCACCGGGCGTTCTTCCACGCCATGCTCGAGCGCGGGGTCTACCTGCCGCCGAGCGCCTTCGAGGCGTGGTTCGTCTCCGCGGCGCACGACAACGCCGCACTCGACCGCGTCCACGAAGCGCTGCCCGCGGCGGCGGCCGCCGCCGCGACCGCCACCCCGGATGAGAGGTGAGGACATGAGCGACGCAACGGTTGTCCACCTGATGCGGCACGGCGAGGTCAACAACCCCAAGGGGATCCTGTACGGACGGATGCCCGACTTTCACCTGTCCGACCTCGGCCGCGAGATGGCCGAGCGGGTGGCCGAGTGGCTGAAGCCGGACCACGACCTGGCCCACATGGTCGCCTCCCCGCTGGAACGGGCGCAGGAGACTGCGCAGCCGGTCGCCGAGGCCTTCGGGCTGACGGTGCACACCGACGAGCGGGTGATCGAGTCCAGCAACCTGTTCGAGGGCAAGGTGTTCGGAGTCGGGAACGGCGCACTGCGCCAGTGGCGCTCCTGGTGGCTGCTCCGCAACCCGTTCACACCTTCATGGGGCGAGCCGTACCGGAAGATCGCAGACCGGATGCTCGCCGCAATGGCCGACGCCCGAGACGTGGCGCGTGGCCGCGAGGCGCTGATCGTGTCCCACCAGCTGCCGGTATGGACGGTGCGGGCGGCCATCGAGCGGCGGCGCTTCGCGCACGACCCGCGCAGGCGGGAGTGCACGCTGGCCAGCGTGACCTCGTTCCGCTACGTCGGCGACGAGGTGGTCTCGGTGGTCTACAACGAACCCGCGCGAGACCTGCTGCCTGCCGCGGGCAAGAAGTTCGCCGCGGGGGCGTGAGCGTGATGCGGGGCGCGGTGACGCGTCCGGTGGTGGCAGTGGTGGTGGCAGCGGTCGCGCTGTCGGCTGCCGGCTGCACCTCCGGCCTCTCGGCCACCCAGGGCACCGGTGGTTACGTGAGCAGCAACGGCGCGATCACGGTGGTGCCCGAGTCCGAGCGGAAGCCTGCTCCGGACATCTCCGGTCCGACGCTGGATGCGGGCTCGGTCTCGCTCAGCGACTTCGCGGGCACCGTGGTCGTGGTCAACACCTGGGGGTCGTGGTGCACCGAGTGCCGGGCCGAGGCGGCCGACCTGGTCGAGGTGGACGAGCAGCTCGGCGACGAGGTCCAGTTCCTCGGTCTCAACATCCGGGACAACGAGACCGCGGCGCGGGCGTACGAGACCACCTACGGCGTGACCTATCCCAGCATCTTCGACCCCTCCAGCTCACTGCTGCTGGAGTTTCCTCCCGAGCTGGCTGCGATCGCCATCCCGGTGACCTACGTGGTCGACGTCGACGGCCGCGTGGCGGCGCGGATCCTCAGCACCACGTCCGCCAGCACGCTCATGGGCGTCATCGAGGACGTCCAGGGATCGAGTCCGGGTGGCTGACTGGCTCGGTATGATGACGTGCTCGGGATCGCTGCTGCTGCCAGCCCCGGTCGCCCTCGCGGCCGGTCTGGTGTCGCTCTTCTCGGTGGCGGTCTAAATGGCGTCGACCCGGTCGGCCAGCACGGCGCCGGCGCTGCCGTCGGGACAGTTCCTGCGCTGGACTTGGCGCCAGCTGACCTCGATGCGCACGGCGCTGCTCCTGTTGCTGCTGTTGGCACTGGCCGCCGTTCCGGGGTCGCTCATCCCGCAGTCGAAGGTCGACCCGCTGGCAGTGAAACTGTTCGCGGACAAGCACCCGACGCTGACACCGGTCCTGGATCGCATCGGGGGTTTCTCGGTCTACAGCTCGCCGTGGTTCAGCGCGGTCTACCTGCTGCTCATGGTGTCGCTAGTCGGCTGCTTCGTGCCCCGCATCGCGGTCTATGCCCGCGCCGTCCGGGCCCGACCTCCGGCAGCCCCCCGCAACCTCGAGCGGCTGCCCGCCTCCGCCTCGTATGTCACCGACCAGCCGGTGCCGGAGGTTCTCGACCGGGCACAGCGGCTGCTGCGCGCACAGCGGTACCGGGTCGACACGGACTCCGACACCACCGGTGGTGCAGTGCGCGCGCAGCGCGGCTACCTGCGCGAGGCGGGCAACCTGCTGTTCCATGTCTGTCTCGTCGTGGTGCTCGTCGGCGTCGCGGTCGGCTCGCTGTTCGGCTACAAGGGCGGGGTGATCGTCACCGAGGGCGAGGGCTTCTCCAACACGCTCACGCAGTACGACGAGTTCTCCGCCGGTGCGTTGTTCGACTCGGCGGACCTGCCACCGTTCCGGCTGCAGCTCGACTCGTTCCAGGCCGACTTCCAGCTGGACGGACCGCAGCGTGGTGCGCCGCGGCTGTTCGAGGCGCGCGGCGACCTGGTGAGCCGGCCGGGTGCCGCTCCCGTCCCGTTCGACCTGCGAGTCAACCATCCGCTGGCGATCGGTGGCACGTCAGTGTTCCTGATCGGGCAGGGCTACGCGCCGGTCATCACCGTGCGCGACGGCGACGGCAATGTGGTGTTCTCCGGGGCGGTGCCGTTCCTGCCCGTGGACAGCTCGTACATCTCCAACGGCGTCGTGAAGGCCCCCGACGCGGCACCCGAGCAGCTGGGCTTCGAGGGCTTCTTCCTCCCGACCGCGGTGGACACCGCCGACGGGACGCCGGTGTCCGCCTTCCCGGCCGCCCTGAGGCCGCGGCTGGGGCTGTTCGCCTTCCACGGTGACCTCGGGCTTGACGCCGGAGCACCGCAGTCGGTGTACGTCCTGGAACGTGACGGGCTGACCCAGTTCACCGACGCAAACAACAAGCCGCTGCGCATGCTGCTGGAACCCGGCGCGCGGGCCCAGCTGCCGGACGGGTTGGGCTCGATCTCCTTCGACGGGCTGCGGCAGTTCGTCAAGCTGCAGATCAGCGCCTCGCCGGGCACGACGGTGCCGCTCGTCGCGGGCGTTCTGGCGATCGGTGGTCTGGTGGTGTCGCTGACGCTGCGGCCCCGGCGGGCATGGGTCCGGGCCCGCCGTGAGCATGGGCGTACGGTGGTGGAGGTCGCCCGACTCGACCGAGTCTCGGGCACCGACCTCGGCAGCGACGTGCAGGCGCTCGTACGCTCGCTGCAGGGCGAACCGACGACGTCGAGGAGCTCATGAGCACGCAGGACTGGGCCACGCTGTCGAACCAGGCCGTCGCCACGGCGACGGTGATCTTCGCGCTGGCCTGGTTGGCTCACCTCGCGGAGTGGGCCTTCGGCCGGCAGCCCGCCCGCATTCCCCAGCCGGCTCTGGTGGGTGCTGACGGCGCCGCCGGGAGACCCGACGCGACGCCGTCGCCTCCAGACCGCAGCGCGGTTTCCGGGCGCGCCGGCCTGTCCCTGACGGTGCTGGCGTTCGGCGTGCTGCTGGTCGGTGTGGTGGCCCGCGGGGTGGCCGCCGAGCGCGTGCCGTGGGGCAACATGTACGAGTTCGCCACGACCGGCCTGCTGGTCGCAACTGGGGTCTACCTGGGGCTGGTCCGGGCGTACGGCGTCCAGTGGCTGGGCCCCCTCATCACCGGTTTCTGCGTCGTGGTGCTGGGGCTGGCGTTCTTGGTGTACGTCGACGCCGGCCCGCTCGTCCCCGCGCTCCACTCGTACTGGCTGGTGCTCCACGTCTCGGCCGCGGCCATCGCCGGCGGCGCGTTCGCCGTCGGCGCCGCAGCCTCGGCGGTCTACCTGGTGAAGGCACGCGCCGAGGCGCGCGACGGTGCGAGCACGGGCTATCTGGCTCGGCTGCCCAGCGCGGCCGCCATCGACAAGGTGGCCTACCGGGTGCACGCCTTCGCCTTCCCGATCTGGACCTTCGCCGCGCTGATAGCCGGTCCCATCTGGGCGCAGTACGCGTGGGGGCGCTACTGGGGCTGGGACCCCAAGGAGGTCTGGGCCTTCATCACCTGGGTCGTGTACGCCAGCTACCTGCACGCCCGGGCGACCGCTGGGTGGCGCGGCCGTGCCGCGGCTATCGTGGCGCTCGTCGGGTTTGCGACATTCCTGTTCAACTTCGTCGGCATCAACCTGTTCGGGTCCGGGCTGCACTCGTACGCCGGCGTCTGACGGCGCGTCTCAGCCGCCCGCGGGGTCGTCGTCGGTCTCGCGGCGGGGTGGCGGCTTCAGGCCCCGCAGGAAGTCCGGGTCGTCGTCGGGGCCGACGGTCGGCCGGGTCGGCGGTTTGGGGCGACGACGCGGCCGGGGCCGGCCCGCGCGCAGCCAGAAGACCGTGTAGACCAGTGCAACGACGACCACGAGAACGATCAACGCTTTACCCACGCCACCCACAATAGGTGGCACCGCACAAGGTGGCAGGGTGATGTCATGACGAAGACGGCCGTCGGGCCCGCCCTGGTGGCTCTCGCCGACGTCGAGGCGGCCGCGGAACGAATCGCGCTGGTGTGCCTGCGGACGCCACTGCTGCCGGTCGGTCCCGACGGCGAGTCCCAGTTGTGGGTCAAGGCGGAGTCGTTGCAGCCGACTGGAGCCTTCAAGCTGCGGGGTGCCACCAATGCGGTGCTCTCGCTCG
>Ga0183260_10002902_pt1 | contig 13992 bp, 12 predicted proteins | sample AntDrymUQ4972206_2_FD_129768 | JGI IMG/M metagenome (GOLD analysis project Ga0183260, IMG submission 129768) | Polar desert sand microbial communities from Dry Valleys, Antarctica - metaG UQ497 (22.06) (version 2) (version 2) | ecosystem: Environmental > Terrestrial > Soil > Desert | place... | reverse complement strand
ATAGGTTTTAGAGAAACCGTTAAGAAGAATTACAGGGGCATCCTTGGCAACTTTTCCGATTCCATAGAACCCATTATCAAACACTATTTCATCATATATCTCATCACAAATGATGTAAAGGTCATTCTCTGAGGCAACATCAATAACAGATTTCAAGATTTTTTGATCAAAAACCTCTCCGGTTGGGTTATTTGGATTTATCAAACAGATTGCTTTTGATTTGCCATTTATTTTGCTCCGTATATCATCCAAATCCGGTGTACCGTCATCTAGGACTTTGAATTCATTGATGTTACCCCCATAAAATTTGGCATAAGAGGCATAGGGGGGGTAATAGGGTCCAGGAAGCAGTATCTCGTCATTATCCTCAATTATAGAACCCATTACCATGTCCAACCCTTCGGAAACACCGTTTGTAACCAAAACATCTTCAGCGGTAAGGGCTAGCCCTTTTTTTCGACTTTCCTTTTCAACTATTGACTGTCGCAATTCAGGCCACCCCTCGGAATCAGTATAATAGTCATTATCATGGTTTAATGCGTCGATTAAAGCATTTTTGATATGAGTTGGGGTCTTAAAATCAAAGGCCACGGGATCGCCGATATTCAAATATATGATTTTTTTACCGGTTTTTTGATACTCTCTAGCGTGCGATATTATATCCCGTATAGCATACTCCACCCTGCCAAGTCGCTCAGATATTTTCATCGATATTTAGTTCCTATTACACATAATAGACAATTAATATTTGTATTTTATTGAATTGTTTAAAATTAAAATCAAGATTGATAAGCCTCGGTACCGTAGTGGCTCTCATTATAATCATCTCCATAATGCAGCAACAAGAAGAAAAAAGAGTAAAAAAATGGATTGTTATGGGCATGACAAAAGGACAGACACTAGGCTTACCGCAGCCTAAACCAAGTCAAACCCAAATAAAAAAGAGGGAACAAAAATAGAAAATGCAAATGATTTTTTGTTTATGACGAAAAAGGTTGTTCCGGTTTTTAATCTATTTGTTGGAATTAGACCCTCTCAAGTCAGAGTAGGTTTTCATCTCTAATTGTATGTATTGCTCAATCATATTGCGGTATATGTTTTCTATCGTAAATGAATCAAAATTTACCTCTTTGGCATACGAGGTTACCTTCTCAATAATTTGCTCTAACCTCTTTAGGTCTTTGACATTTGAGGGATGTGGTTTAAACCTTGCAGCATGCTTAACAAGCTCTCCACGTTTACATAACAAAACAACAATTTCTTTATCTATCTCGTCGATATTTGAACGAATTTCATCCAGCGAGGAAAGATTAGGTTCACCCATTCCAAATTATTATGTATTAATGGCACATATTTTAAAAATGTATATGTGTTGTTTTAGGGTTCAATGTATTTTCAATGGATATGCTGATTTTAATTTCGGACGTCATTGACATACTTATCAGCAAATTCAGTTTATGCAGTAACCTAACAACATATTCATCCGCAATTTGCGGGCAGCCTAAAAAAAGATAAATCACACCAAATTGTTTTTGGTTACCGTTTTTTTGGGAACAGATTATTCAAATGCGAATAAGCACCTATCTTTGCAACCGAAAAAAAAATTTAAGACAACTGAAAAAACTATCCGTACATATAGTTGGTAAAATCTTTAAATCCAAATAATCAACAATCAACAGTTAATTTTAACGAAATCGTTTTATCCATTTATACATCCAAACAGTTTTGGATTGCTTAAACAACAACCGCATTACTAGAAAAATAAAAAAGTCATGTCAAAATAAGGATTTAAAATAACCGTAAAGAAAAAAGTTATCTAATATAATCTTTTGCATTTCTAAAGGAAATCTCCATATAAAGATTTACATATAAATACTTTGTTATATAACATAATACATGATATATGACACAGGGGGTTTAAAACAATTGATAAAGAAATGCATTTATGAAGACAACACAGACAAAAAGATAAAATTATTTGTTAAAATAAATACCTTGCTTCCAAAAGAACAGAGAACACGCATGCCCTTATTTATAACAAATGACTACATCAACAAAGTGTTGTACAAACTAGAAGACACTCACTCAAGACAGCAAATTTCGGAAAACATCATAAAAAAATAATACGCTATCTTGACAGCATAACGAGAAAACAGCCACAAGAAATCATGGGTGTTTCTATTTTTACACCCTGACCGCAATAAAAATTTTTTAAATACTATTATGTAAAATCAGATTTTAGTTATGTAACTACCTGATATACATGCCAAACTATACAGTATAATTTTGATTGCTTTAGCATTTTTTTTCAAGATAGAAAAGAGCAATTTATCAATCATAACAAAAATAGGCCTCATACGGTAAAATAACAAAGACAAAAAACATCACAGTGAACCATGCAAGATTTGTACCTATCTCAAATAAGCACAATATTTTGATGCAATGCCAAAACCAATCAGTGCATTTTTATAGACCCACCATAACAACACAACAACCACAACAACATCTAACGAGTGTTTATTTTATTGCCGTCGTTTTTGTTATCTTGTAAAGTACCATTATTATGTATTCAAGGACAGTAAGAACACATTCAATTAAAAAACGAAAACACATAAATGAAATCACGCGCAGATTAGTGAAAAATATAATAACGATCATTTAGTAATATCATCCTAACATTGGGCTTGGAAAAAGAAAATAATGAGATTAATTTAGAATATGTTCTTTTGAAGGGTACAGATGAGGAGTTATGGGAAATAGACTATGAAAACAACATTGCATTGAACGTAAGCGATGTTATGAGACAAGGTTCGGTCAACAACCTAACCACATATTCAGGCAAAATCGAAGATTTTTTGACAAAGGAGAGAGGATGTGACAGCATTCATTTTCACAATTCCTTTAGCATTCCAATGAGAATTCACATGAACAGCCCGAAATCAAAACTGAGGGGTTGTGAGTTCAAATAAAACAATTGTTGCATTCCCCCTCCAAATTAAATTTTTAACCAAACAAAACACAAACCAAATACAGTGCCCCTAATCATCTGCAAAAACCAAAATCATTGGTTCTCATAAATTGACAATAAAAATCAAAATCAAAACTTTTTCAATAGGCAACAATCAAATCCCCCAACAAAGAGTTTGCCAATTTGGTATAGGCACAAACCTATTGCCATCAAAGAAAAAAACAATCTGCAGCATCAGTTAAGAATTTCCAAAGTGCTGGGCGACACACCAATTAAATAATTATATTCTTTTTCCCTTAATATGAAAAGTATTTGGGCAAATCAGATCCACCATCATCACCATCATCATCATCATCATCATCATCAACAACAATACCTTCAGTTTTTGATCCCACCCAGTATAAAATCAACACCAAAACAAATTGGAATGCTGTTGCTTTCACATATCACAGCAATTGGGCAAGCACATACACCGGACCTTTCAAGTCGACAAAGGAATTAGTAAAATCAGCTCAAATAGATTCAAATGACACTGTGCTAGATTTAGCCTGCGGAACAGGTGCGATATCAAGCGAGATAGCCAAGATAATGGGCAAAAGCAAAGGAGTCGGTAAAGGTGTTGTAGGGGGCAAGGTTAAAGGTTTTATAATTGGGGTTGACATCTCGAGAACTGCACTGTTAATAGCCAAATCATCATCATCATCACCCAATATTGTAAAACCCATGTTAATAGAAATGGATGCCGAAAACCTGGGGTTTCGTAAATCTTTCTTTAGCAAAATCTTGTGCCAATTTGGCTTGATGTTCTTTCCAAACCCGCTTTCAGGTCTCATGGAACTAAAAGAGATTCTAACAAAGGACGGAAAACTATCCATAGCAGTTCACGGATCTCCAAAAGGTGTTCCTTATTTCAGCTGCATAATGGATTCCATACTAAAATACATTCCAAACATACGGCCCAAAAACTCACCATCAGTTCACACTTTTGGTAATCCTGACGATCTGTCCAGCACACTAAAGAGCGCGGGCCTTTCCAAAATATCAATAAGAAAACACACATATTATTACAGGGCAGAAACGTTTGATGAATACTGGTCTGACTACATGTCTTCGACTGCAAATTCAATTCGTCCCCTAATTGAGTCAAAAGGAGACGGCACAATGGCGTCTATAAAAAGAGATTCAAAAGAAACTGCCGACAGATATGCAGACCATAAGGGCATAATCAATTTTCCATGGGATGTATTTATTGCAACAGCCCACAATGACTGATTGCCACCCTGCAAACTATCTCTGCCCATTAAACATCCTGCCAAAGAAACGTCAAAATCCTTTTGCAAGGCATCGTCAAGATAACACTGTAGCAAGACAAATACCTAGTTTTATAAAACAAATTGGACAATTTTTTATTTAGCAACATTGCACAAAAGCACAACAGAAAAATTATAAAATTAAAAGTTCTCTTGGGATATGCAAACTACGCAAAATTTATTTTTACTTTATTGGCACACATATAGCATGATGTTCGAAATGCACCTATTTTGGTATATTACATATAATAGGCGTGAGATGGGTATCAATATAGACCCATAGATAGATATATTGATAATAGGTCTAGCATATTTTGATTTTGGTAGGGGCATAAAAAGAGTGATGTGGGACAACGGCGACAGCGTATTGTTTGGCATGGATCCATTTGGAGTGTTTGTCGACATGGAAGGGGAAAGGGAATTGGAAAGCATGTATGACCAATTTAAGCACATCGGAGCATACGCACCAAATCAGATGGTAAGGCAATTCCAAACACCTGAGGGCGCAAGGGTAAGGTAGGTAGGTAGGACCTTTGGTCTATGAGTACTCTATGACTGTTGGTCTAGGAGCAAAACCCAAGGTAAGGGAGTTTGGAAACCCAAAGTCGCATTGCCAATGTGGGCTTACTGGAACAACAGCTGCAAGACTAGACAAAACAGCACCACGGACAAGTGCCGAAATGGAGCCCCTAGATGACGTAAGCACAACCGGTAAGAGGATTAGGGTTGTGCTGGAAATACCGGGTGCAAAAAGGAGGAGGAGGACATAAAGATAAGCGCCTGTGGTGAGGCAGTTGAGGTAACATATGCAGTCCCCAAAGAAAACACCACAAACCAGATTTCAAGGGATGTAAACACCAAACCGCAAAGTCAACACACCACAACGGCATACCAGAGATAACTTTAGCAAAATGGAAAACCCAATGCCAAGGGGGAAAGAGTAAGGGCAGCAATAAAAGAATGCAGATATGGTTTTCTGCTTGAACCGCATCAACTGTGTGGGTTATTATAAATACCTTTGTACATATAAATACACAGATTACCCACCATCACAACCTACTACCTTGCCTTAGAGATCGAGGTAATCGATGTCTCTTGAGACATCGGACCCGTAAGAATCAACCTTAAATATATCTACCGCTGAAAACTATATAAACCACATATAGAGTGACAACGTCAAACCTAACGGTGATGAAGTGATAATGTGTATACCAGTGGCAGAAGTAAATCCTTTGCAATAGCAACTCCTAGCTCGCCTTGCAATACCGGGTTTATCCAATCCCATTTGTGCTTTAGTCTGGCAATGTTGCCTTAACTGCCAAGCTTTAAGGCAATTTTTGCCATATGTTGCCTAGGCCTTTGTTGCCGGTATAGCAGATAGCATAGTCTTCTTATTGCAGTATCATCGATATCAGGCGCCATTACTGCAACAGTTGTCCTCTGCAGAACAGATTTAGCCTATTTGTCTTTTTTTTATTGTGTCCGGCTAGCATCTGCTATTGCAGGTAGTGCTTGAAAAGGGACATGTTCAATAGCTATCGAGATGGGTTGTTTTGCATATTTACGTATGCCAATCCTATGCAAATCAGCATTGTTATAGCCATTAACAAGTTTTTTGTAGTTTAAAATGCCTTTTTGCATTGGCCATAGGAAGCCAATTGTTGAGGCATGTTGCTTGATAATGAATTCTTTCGATATCGCCTTAAGTCATTTCATTTGCAAATGCAGATTTTTCGCCGTTTACCATAACATCGATAAAAGCGGTATATACAATAAAATGAGAGTCATATCAGCAGTATTAGACGACGTTAAACCGACCCATCTGCATCTATGGCTTGGCTAATGATTTAAATCTAATAAAAAATCCGCACTTTTATAAATTATATATATATATCAACATGTAAGCTCCCTCACTATATATATTATTTTTTTTACAGATTATAATTATTTGCTCATATTCATTTGACAACACCCAAAAGGCAGTCAGACCCTGTCAACCTCCATTAATGATGCTTTGCAGATATAGTTAAATATGCAATCCACACTATTAGTTACATGATCTTCAATTCCACCCATTACCTAACCATATTTGTGATGACTCCCATAACCCTCATATCACTTACCCATATCTTCCATGTATCGTTTGAGAATGTGAAATCTTTATTTCAAATACGAAATTAACAAATACCATTTTTTTAATATTTTTCCTATTCTTCTATTTCGTTTTTTTTAGTATTTTCTTTGAAAAGTATTGATAAATAATATTAGATACCCAATGAGCATACAAATCGCCAAGCCCATAGAACAAACCAATTGAGGTATGGCAACTCAAGTCTAAAAAACTAAGCATGTTCTAGGGTTATACCCTTTATATCAATTTGTTAACTTTACGCAGTGTTATATAGTTGAAGTTTAAATGGCAAATAATAGAATATCCCGATATTTAATCACCGTAAAATCTTAGCGTAATGAAATAGGCGGTTTTTAACCATGATCATGGAGGTTATTTGGCAGATCATTTTGATAATGACCCAAATATGCACATACATTGCAATAGTTAATAGAAACTCATTCATTTCAGTACAAAATCACAAACTCGGTATAAAAACACATAATTGCCATTTTCTATTTAATCTGACACAAAAGCAATATAACCAAACCATTTGCACTAATTACCCAGACAAATATGTATTTAATAATCATCAGCAGGGATAAGAGGGATTGTCGTCACCATGGTTATTGTGAACTTAAACAAACAATATTTTTATAATTCCGTCATTGCTAAAGACTATGAACAAAAGGTTATTGGCATTGGATGTTATTTTTGCAACCATTGTTGCAATAGTAGGTGTTCAGATAATATTGGCCGTAGTACCTGGTCCATGAGATTTGTGCACTAAATACTAGCACCTGGTCACTGCACCAAGCAGGCGAAGAGAGGACGCATTGGCAAGAGACAGTGATGACAAATTTGTTAAAATACAAATGATAAAAGATATTGTTGTTGGTGCTTTGTACTTTGCCATCGACTTGGCAACAATATAATTTTATAGAACGTATTAGGTAAACTTGATAAATTTTGTACATTAATAACAATCATAATCACTCCCAAAAAACAATCTTTGTTTTAGTTGTTGCTATGTATGCAGTTTCCATAGTTTCAGAAGTTCCATAGGTTCCATGGCAGTTCTTAATTGGATAGATATTTACCTGTTGCGGCCCAACACAATAACAAAGTGGCATGAAATCAAAAAAAAGTTAAGGGTTTGTTGTTGTTAAATTATTTTATTCGGTTGGGCAAGGCAATATTCCGGGTCCCCACCTGTCATGGAATCGGTCATTTGGCTCACTCCCTATTCCCCCTTTATCATACCCTGGTTTCTCACTGTCATGCCAGTGATGCTCCTGTTTACAGAAGGATTTTGTTGGCTCGCCGTCTTCAAAGGTGTTATCCCTAGCCGGGACATATGTTTGCCTGGAATCATCGTTGGTGAATGATTTTCCAAGTGCTTCTTGCCCCAATGCTGTAGCCGTAAGTCCAAAAGCCAAGAGGGATAAGACCAAGAAATGTTTAATGTGTGTGTTTTTGCCTTTTTGTTTTCTTGCTGCATTCATTTGAAATACACAAGAAAAATATACACTATTTAACCATGGGTAGAAGATTATATTATAACAATTCGAAATGTAAAAGCAGATTAAGATTATAGTTTATTTAAAGAGTAAAATTGACTGCTAAAACAATCTATACTCAACAAATAGAACAAATTGGATGAGATGCGTGGCGTGGCATATGTGCCAACCCCAAAAAGAGCAACTAATGCAGGATGAGGCAAACTATCTTCAAAGAGATACCTGTAGTGATGCCATAATCTGGAAAGTTAACTGTCAGACAAAAGATGAATGTGTTGGCTATTGTTGGGGTAACTGATGCCTCCAGTTAATCACAACGTTGTCTATGACAAAATTGTCTGGGGTGTAAGGGTTCCTTAGGAACTGTATTGTGTTTTGCCCCTGATTTAGTATGTCGTCATCCAGCAAGACAGTTAGTGTCGCCCAGTTTCCGTATCCTGTACTCCCAAAGCTGCCATTTGGGCCAGTCACGTTTTGTCCGTTGATTGTTATTGTATGCCCCTGAAAGTAAGACCCATACACTTGTATCAAGAGATAGGCGCTTCCGATGGGGGTGCTGTCAACTGTGAAATTAAAAGTATCTGACACGTCTCCCCTGTATGGATAACTGGGGGCAAATATGTCACTTTTGTTGTCTCCAAGGTGTTGCTGAACAGGCACGACCTCAAAATCCGACACGTGTATCGGTGGGACAGTAGTTGTGGGACTTTGGGCATTGGCGACATCGGCAGTTGTGTGCCCCAAACCCAGGGTTCCCAGGATTGTAAAGACGCCAGCAAAAGCTATTTGTACCCTAAACTTGTCCATTCCTTTGGTTTTTGACTGATTTGTCATAACAGACTATTTTAAAATAAACTTTATATTCATATAGCAGCCTGGATTGGTCTTTTCATTAGTTTCATCCTGTGACAGTTTTGGTTTTGCCCGCATGGTTATAGTACAGACGGGATCGCAAATCCAAATCCGACGCTTCAGTTTCTGGTTTAAAATTTGGTCTGATCAACAGGTTTGATGGCAAGAGGAGATAGACAGATTGTTTCATTATGAAGATTAGCACCGGCCACATGGCCGCATTTATGAGATAATTGTTCAGGTCCAATTGCTGTTCTTTAGTCAATCCCTCACCTAGACAATCACATCCACTCTACCATTAGAGCCTCCAAATATTTTTTCAATATCTTCTTTAATCCCCGTATGCAAATTATAGGATATGGCTAAATGCCAAAGTTGTCATCATGGTATTAACTCCACCTATATAAGAACAGGTGCTAAGGGTATGTTCAAAAAAAATAGGCTACTATTGTAATATTTGCAATACCCATTATGACATAGACAAAAAACTGTATACAGTAAAGAGAATCGGTATACAGTTTCTAAATACAATCAAAACATAGATACGGGACCAACAAAAAACAAAAACAGAGAAATTCTAACAAATACTGACAGTGATCAAAATAACTACCAAAATTCTATAGCCACCAATAATAATAAATTATATAACGCCATAGAAGGTAAACAACAACAAAGGGTCCGTAGCGTAGTTAGGATATCGCGGCGGTCTTCGGAACCGCAAATCGTGGGATCGAAGCCCATCGGGCCCGTTACGATAATGGCTCTTTTAAGTGGGTTCCACGAAATAAAGGTGTAAAGAAAAAAAGTGGAAGAAACCCAAAACAACAACAATCACCAGCAGGAACTTGACCCATGGTCATTGTATTTGTATGCGATGAAGTCGCCTGTGACAAGGGAAAAGTATCAAAAAAGGCTGGAGAAATTCTTTGACTCTCTAGGTTTGGAAGGAAGCACTATAGAAGAAAAGAGCAAAAAGTTTGTCAGTCTGACAAGGGAAAATGGCAATGGTTGGGCCTTTTACGCAATTTTAAAGTTTATGCAATTTCAATTGGACAGAGCAAACAGAAAAGAAATTACTGGTTCAACAGTAAGAAATTATCTGAAAAGCATAAAGCTGTTTTGCGAAATGGCAGATTTCACAATCGCTTGGAAGAAAATTTCAAGGGGACTGCCAAGAGCAAAGAACTATTCAGATGATAGAATTCCATCCATTGAGGAAATAAGAAAGCTATTAGAATATCCAGACAGAAGACTAAAGGCCATTATCTACACATTGGCCTCATCAGGTATCAGGTTGGGCGCATGGGACTATCTTAGATGGGGACACATTAGGCCAATAAATAAACAAGAAGAGACGGTTGTTGCGAAAATTATTGTTTATGCAGGAGAGGAAGACGAATACTTTTCTTTCATATCAAAGGAAGCCTTTCAGGCAGTAAAAGAATGGATGGATTACAGGGAGCTTTCAGGAGAAATAATAGATGAAAACAGCTGGCTTATGCGAGACTTGTGGGATACAGGCATTGTACAAGGAAAGGGATTGGTAACAAAACCAAACAAGCTCACGTCCATAGGAATAAAGAAACTAATTAACAGGGCAATATGGGCTCAAGGATTAAGAAAGAAATTAGAGAATGGAAAGAAGAGGCACCCATTCCAAGCTATTCATTGCTATAGAAAATGGTTCAAGACAAGGTGTGAAATTGCAGGTATGAAGCCAATTAATTGTGAAATATTACTAGCTCATAATGTGGGCATAAGTTCTAGCTATTACAAACCAACAGAAAGAGAATTATTGGAAGACTACTTAAAGGTTGTAAATTTATTGTGTATTGATAGAGAAAATAAACTTCAAATTCAATTAAATGAATACAAAGAAAAGAACAGTGAAGAGAATTACATTATACAAGGAAAATTACAAGAAAAAGAAAACCAAATAAATCAGCTAAATGAAAAATATGAGAAAGACATGCAATTGTTCAAAGAAGAAATGGAAAACAAATTTCAGGAGTTAATAGCTAAAATAGATGTTCAGAAAATTATTTGATATTATAATGAAATATGGATTTTAGTATTGAGTTGTTAAAAGAATAAATCAAAAAATCGATTATAGATATATTTATTATACGATATTACTTCATGATTTTGTAATATAGTTAGCATATTCCATAAGTGAAATTATATTTTGAACTTAATATTTCTAATTTTTAATAATCGGTGAAATAACAAATTGCCAGAAGTTATGGGATTTATATCTTATGCATATTAATAGACATGGAACAAGTTGCATCTTCAGATACAAATGTTGGACTTTTGGACAACAAGGTTTCAATTAATTGAAATTATTTGCATGTTCTTATGAATTCATTAAGGGGGATGCTTCTTTGTATGGTTTGATTATAAGATATTTACCCGATGAACATACCAACATTCATACCAACATTCATACCAATAGATTTTAAAATGATCATAAATCTACACTATATTCTTGAACCTTCTCATAAATCGGCTACATTTTTTTGTAGGTTACCAGATTAAAGAATTAAAGGTCTAAGTGAACAGAACCAGCTTAAAGATTATAATACTTTATATCACATGTAAAAGATAAGTGAGACAATTCTTTCTCAACATCCTGGTTACAAAATGGTATTATGCTCTTTTAGTAATAATTGAAATAATGCTTTTTATTGTCTATTATTATATAATATCGCCTTCCAATTTTGGTTCATTTTCAACCACTTTGAGATACTATATTTCGGCACTAGGAACCCTTCTTGCAGTCGTGGTATCTTTCAATACCATGGCCATTCAAAATCAGTTAAAGAACATGCCAACTGGGATAAAGAGCATGAACAATCAGTTAGACAATATCCAAAATTTACTTGAGCCAGTTTTTAAAAAAAGGAAGAGTAGGGGAGAAAATGAAAGAGAAATGGGGAACTCCAATGATAAAAAAGATGATGAGGATAAAAACAACTCACTTGAGGACGCTTCTCTATACTATTCAAATGCTATGAAAAGCATCATGATTGTTGTAAAAGACAAGGCAGAATCTTATCTTAATCGTGACAAATTATCCAAAAAAGAAGAAGGAGAAGGAGAAGACGAGTTCAAATACATTTGTACTAATGTATTTGAAGAATGTGCTTCAAAGTTATCATCTTACAACAAAACCAAAAGTGTTTATAATTTGTTAACAATATCCACTACAAAATATATCCAAAAAATGAAGTTTAATGATTATGCAGATGACGAAAAAACAAAAGAATTTTATCAAACTTTCCAGAAACTCCATCTATTAAAAAGCATTTGTTATAGGATATACATACGCAATATACTAACAGATCTCTCCTATGAACTGCTTGCATCAGCAATTCCAATAATTACATTTATTGGACTTGTTTCATCCATTTCAAACTACGAAGACTATAACACATTAATGATTAGGGTTTTGTTTGCAACAAGTATCTCAGTGGCTGCGATACCATTCTTGTTGTTATTTATTAGGGTTATTCCCATTTTACATCTCATAAAGGAAGCTTCCGCCATACCGTTTGCAAGAAAATAATACTCCCAAACTGTTTCTCGCTTAAATTAACGTCATTATTAGATTAATGAAACAATGTTCGATCCTATGCCATATTAAATGAAATTGAAGATGATAAAGTGCATGTAATCAAACGATTTTGCAAAAAAGACTACTATGGTTAATTCATATTAATAAAAGCTTGATTATATAATCAATAGAAAAGAATGGCATTTCGACTTTCATCTCTTTTACTTTACTCTATAGTATTATCGATATCGATTTCTGCAATTGGCGTTTTAGTTATTGTTCCACTTTTTGTCTCTGCTGAGGCTAGCACAATTGGTGTTCCCAATCTATCGGATAAGAATCCATTTAAAAATGGCATAGCCGAAATTGTAATGGATGTAGGTGAAAAATCATACTACTGGGAGTTGAGAAACTATATCTAGGAGAGTGGAGATGTAAATGATAATCTTCCAGCAATTGAGCCACCTAGAAGTAATATAACCACCATACTGCCCAACAAAACAGCAACACTGGAAAAAGGGGCTCAAGTAATGTTTTCAATCAAAGACAATCCTGTTCCCGAAGCCCAACCCGACAGTTTATCAATAACTGCATATAGTGCTGACGATGGTGCCCCAATCAAAGTCCTGAATGTTTCAAGCAATAAGAAAGATACATTTGATATTGATTTGGACGAAGGAAGGTGCATTCTTTTGGCTATTGCGACATGGCTTCCTAATGAAGGGAATTTTCTGACGACCGAGGGTTATGTTTCCTATGCTTTTAGAATTAATGTTACATATGTGCAAAACATGTAAAAAAGAAAAGTACACTCATTTACTGTAACGAAGCAAATTGTCATTTTCATTCTGCGAAACACATTTGTGTGTTTTTATTTGCCTTCTATTACCATTATAATGAAATGAAAAACTTTTAATTTTATGTAATCTTTGCTAAAAGGTTATAATAAAGATTTAACTGTCAGATAACTTGACATTTTTTCAAAATGAATTATTGGCAAACCTAATACTTTAGATTATGTATTTTGATTATCTTTATTTGTTCGCCCCAATTCTCATATTACAATCATTTTGTTAAAATGACAAGTTTTTCAGGACATAACCTTATAAATACGCGATATTTTTTAAATGTTGTGCAGGGTGGTCCTGTTTTTTTACTTAAAGGCGTATTATTAAGCAAATTAATGCTATTCAAACAGTCTCTTCTTTATTATCCTATATTATTTTCCATGGGCTCTTTATTCTTGTTTCTAATTACATCATGGCTTGATGAGACATTGCATGCACAGACTAACCTTGATTTCCAATACCTGGATTCATTAATATTTACAGGGAGTGCTGATGCATCTAGAAGCATACTTTCTGCTATTGCTGGGGGATGGGCCACAATTCTGGGAGTTACCTTTTCAGTTACTCTCATTACATTGCAACTATCATCCACAAAATATACATCGCATATAGTTAACAGGTTTGAGGAAGACAAGTTAAATCAGCTGACATTAGCGTGGTTTATCTCTGTCGTTTTATACTCTTTATTGGTACTAAAGACCGTCAGAACTGGTGATGGCAATGATTTAGGGGGCATTACGTTTACGCCTATAATTGGAGTAAACGTGGCGGTTTTCCTTGCAATAATGTCGCTATTCATCTTTGTGGTTTTTTTAAACAACATTAGCT
>Ga0183260_10002901_pt1 | contig 13995 bp, 12 predicted proteins | sample AntDrymUQ4972206_2_FD_129768 | JGI IMG/M metagenome (GOLD analysis project Ga0183260, IMG submission 129768) | Polar desert sand microbial communities from Dry Valleys, Antarctica - metaG UQ497 (22.06) (version 2) (version 2) | ecosystem: Environmental > Terrestrial > Soil > Desert | place... | reverse complement strand
GCGGCTCTGAAGTAGGACAGCAGCCGGCAGCTGTCGAGCCACGCCGGTGCCCTGCCCTCCAGGAGGAGGACGTGACTGCTCCACGGCCATTCCTCGGGCCGCGTGCACGTCCGCGCGTCGACCGGGTTGGCAGCAATGTAGGCGGCCGCCGTCCAGAGGTGCGCGTCCGACTTCAGCCGCACGGAGCCGTAGCGCCCCTGGAAGAGATGCCCGCCGCGCCTGTGACGGCAGTTGAAGCTCCGTCCGTAAGCACCGTGCAGGCGCTGCATGCCGGCACCGAGGTTGGGCACGGGCGTCTCGACGAGCAGGTGCAGGTGGTTGTCCATCAGGCAATACGCCAGGCACTGCCAGCGCTGCCGTGCGATCACGAGACCGAGCAGCTCGAGGTACGCATGCCGATCCCCGTCGTCATGAAAGATCCGCCGGCGGTCGTTGCCACGCGCGTAGACGTGGTGGACACCACCGGCGACCTCCTCCCGCGGCTTGCGAGGCATGCCGCCGTTAGGCGCGGAGCGCGCCGTTCTCGCCCCGACCCCGCTTCATTCGACTGCAGATTGGGGTCAGACCCCTTGCTTCATTCCACTGCAGAAAGGGGTCAGACCCCTCGCTTCATTCCACTGCAGGAAGGGGTCAGACCCCGAGGTCGCGCCTGAGGCCGGCGAGCGCGAGCACGGCCTGGGCGGCGTGCTCGCCCTGGTCGCGCTTGCCGCCGCCGGTGCGGGCGAGCGCCTGGTCCATCGTCTCGACCGTCAGCACGCCGAACGCGCAGGGGATGCCGGTGCGCAGCTGCACGTCCTGGATCCCGCGGGCGGCCTCCGCGCAGACGTAGTCGTAGTGGTCGGTCTCGCCGCGGATGACCGCGCCCAGGCAGGCGACGCCGGCGTAGCGGCCCGTCGAGGCCAGGTAGGCCGCGGCCAGGGGCAGCTCGAACGCGCCGGGCACGTCGTAGACGTCGGCCGCCTCGCCGGTCGCGGTGGTGAAGGCGCGCTGGGCGCCGGCGATCAGGCGGTCGGCGAGGTCCTCGTAGAAGCGCCCGATCGCGATCGCGAAGCGCGGCGCCTCCGCCTCGCCGGCGCTCATCCGGCCTCGTCGCGCAGCCCGGGCCGTTGCGCGCCCGCTGCGTCGCGATCCTGCTCGTGCTCCGCGTGGACCATCTGCTCGTCGAGCGGCAGGCCCTGGTGGTGCAGGGTGTGCCCGAGCCGGTCGCGCTTGGCCTCCAGGTAGCGCTCGTTGTGCGGGTTGGAGGCGTGCACGATCGGGATCTGCGCCGTCACCGACAGGCCGTAGCCCTCGAGGCCGCGGATCTTCTTCGGGTTGTTGGTGAGGATCCGGATCGAGCTGAGCCCGAGGTCGACGAGGATCTGCGCGCCGATGCCGTAGTCGCGCAGGTCGACGGGCAGGCCGAGCTCGAGGTTCGCGTCGACCGTGTCGAGCCCCTGGTCCTGCAGGTTGTAGGCCTTGAGCTTGTTCAGCAGCCCGATGCCGCGCCCCTCCTGCGCGAGGTAGAGCAGCACGCCGGAGCCCTCGCGCTCGATCATCGCAAGCGCGGAGTCCAGCTGCTCGCCGCAGTCGCAGCGCAGCGAGTGGAAGACGTCGCCGGTCAGGCACTCCGAGTGGACGCGGACCAGGACGTCCTCGACGCCCTCGACGGCGCCCTTGACCAGCGCGACGTGGTGCTTGTCGTCGACCAGCGAGCGATAGCCGACCACGGCGAACTCGCCGAACGCCGTCGGCAGCCGCGTGACGACGACGCGCTCCACCAGGCGGTCGTGGCGGCGCCGGTAGGCGATCAGGTCGGCGACCGTGATCATCTTCAAGCCGTGGCGCTCGCAGTAGCGCTCGAGGTCCCCGACGCGGGCCATCGTCCCGTCGTCGTTCATGACCTCGCAGATCACGCCGGAGGGGTTCAGGCCGGCCAGGCGCGCGAGGTCTACCGCCGCCTCGGTCTGGCCCGTGCGCTCGAGCACGCCGCCGGACTTGGCCTTCAGCGGGAAGATGTGGCCGGGCTGCACGAGGTCGCGGGGCGCGGTCCTGGGGTCGATCGCCACCTGGATCGTCTGCGCGCGGTCGGCGGCGGAGATGCCGGTGGTGACGCCGTCGCGGGCCTCGATCGAGACGGTGAAGGCGGTCTCGAACGGCGACTCGTTCTTGGCCGCCATCAGGTCCAGGCCGAGCTCCTCGCAGCGGTCGGGCGTCAGCGCGAGGCAGATCAGCCCGCGCCCCTCCTTGGCCATGAAGTTGATCGCCTCGGGCGTGGCGAACTGGGCCGCCATCGTGAGGTCACCCTCGTTCTCGCGGTCCTCGTCGTCGCAGACCACGACCATCCGGCCGGCGCGGATGTCCTCGATCGCCTCCTCGACGGTGCTGAACGGCCGGCTCATCGGACCGCCACCAGCTTCTCCACGTACTTCGCCAACACGTCGACCTCCAGGTTGACCGGCTGCCCGGGAGCCGCTGCCCCGAGGTTCGTGCGCTCCAGAGTCTCGGGGATCAGCGACACCGCGAAGGCGTCATCGGTCACAGACGCCACGGTCAGCGAGATCCCGTCGACGGCGATCGAGCCCTTCTCGACCACGTAGCGGAGCAGCTCGGGCGCGGCGGCGATCTCCACCAGGCGGGCGAAGCCGTCCTCGCGGATCTCGCGCACGGTGCCAAGGCCGTCGACGTGGCCCTGGACGAAGTGCCCGCCGAGCCGGTCGGCGGGGCGCAGCGGCAGCTCGAGGTTGACCCGGGCGCCCTCGGCCACGTGTCCCAGCGACGAGCGGCGCAGCGTCTCGTGCATCACGTCGGCCCGGAAGCCGGTCTCGTCCAGCGCCGTGGCCGTCAGGCACACGCCGTTGACCGCGATCGAGTCGCCCTCGCCGAGCTCCAGCCGGGAGGCCACGGCGAGCCGCACGCCGTCGCCGCTTGCGTCGACGGCGGTCACGGTGCCCAGGTCGGCGACGAGCCCGGTGAACATGCTGCTCACCACTCCCGCATGCGAGCGCTGATCAGCACGTCGTCGGCCACGCGCGAGCACTCGAGCGTGAGGGCGCGGGCGGCTTCGGCGATGCGCTCGACGCCTTCGCCCTCCAGCGGATCGCGCGCCGCGGACCCGCCGACCACCACGGGTGCGACGAAGAGGCGGATCTCGTCGACCTCGCCCGCGTCCAGGAACGTGCCCGCCAGGTGCGGGCCGCCCTCGAGCAGGATCGAAGTGATGCCGTCGGCGCCGAGCTGCGCGAGCGCGTTGCGCACGCGGGCGGGCTCGTTCTCGCCCGTGGCGACCACGACGTCGGCGCCGGCGGCCTCCAGGCCGTCGGACGCCAGCCGCGGCGCGGCGCGCGAGACGACGACGGTGAGCGGCAGCTCGGGCGCGCCGCTCAGCAGTGCGGAGTCGAGCGGCAGGCGCGCCTCGGAATCGAACACGATCCGCCGCGGCTGGCGGTGGACGCCCTCGATCCTGGCGGTGAGCTGCGGGTCGTCGGACAGCGCGGTGCCGATGCCGCAGGCCACCGCATCGCATTCCGCGCGCCAGCGGTGCGCCACGCGCCGCGCGTCCTCGCCGGAGATCCACTTCGAGTCGCCGGTCCGGGTCGCCACCTTGCCGTCGAGCGTCATCGCGGACTTGAACACCACCCACGGCACGCCCGTGCGCGCGTGCTTGCGGAAGGCCTGGTTCTGCAGCCGCGCCCGGTCGGCGATCTCGCCGCCGGCGATCGAGACCTCCACTCCCTCGTCGCGCAGGATGCCCAGGCCGCGCCCGGACGCCTTCTCGGTCGGATCGTCGGAGGCGACGACGACGCGGGCGATGCCGGCCTCGAGGATCGCGTCGGTGCAGGCGGGCGTCTGGCCCTCGTGGCAGCAGGGCTCCAGCGAGACGTACATCGTCGCGCCGCGGGTGTCCCCGCCGTTGCAGGCCCGCAGCGCCTCGCGCTCGGCGTGCGCGCCGCCGTAGGCGGCGTGGAAGCCCTCGCCGAGCACCTCCCCGTCCTTGACGATGACCGCCCCGACCATGGGGTTCGGCGTCGTGCGCCCACGGCCGGCTTCCGCCAGCTCGACGGTGCGGGCGAGGTGGACGTGGTCGGTCTGGAGCAGCGCGGTCACCGTGCCGGGGAGGATAGGTGACTCAACACCTACCGCCGCGTAGCTTGAAGATCCGGACCTCCGGCCCCATCCGCTCGTAGTTCAGCGGATACGCGTTGAAGGAGAAGTCGTAGGAGAAGGGCAGCCGCGCGCCGCCGCCTTCGAGCGGGCGCACCTCGTAGGCCAGCTCGGCGTCGCGCTCGAGCGCCGCGTAGTAGGCGATCGCCCGCGGCACTTCGCCGGGCTCGGCGAAGGCGCGGCCGTACTGGGTCGAGCCGGTCACCACCCAGCAGTAGCCGCCGCGCGCGTAGGCGCCGAGCAGTTCCGGCCGCGTCGTGCGCTCGTAGTCCTCGAAGCGGATCACGCCGCCGCCGAGGTCGTCAGGAGCGCGGGTGGTCGGCCACTTGTTCCAGCGGAAGCCGTTGCCGGTGCCCTCCCGCACGCTCTCGGCGTCGGCCGCCCACGCGGCCGGGGTGAACGGCTCGACCACCACCTTCGAGCGGATCGGCACGTTGGCGACCATCCAGTCGCGCGCGAGCTGCCGCGTGTCCTCGCGGGCGAGCACGGCGTCGTTGTGGATGGAGAAGACCAGCCCCTGCGCACACAGCAGCAGGCCGAGGGCCGCCGCGACCGGGCCGGCGCGCAGCGGCAGCCGCCGCAGCCGTGCCGTCAGCCACGCTGCGGCCGCCACGGCGGCCCAGCCCGCCAGCAGGCACAGCAGCGGGTAGACCGGCAGCAGCCAGCGGGCGAAGAAGCGGTCCTGGAGGCCCATGAAGGCGAGGAACAGCAGCGGCGCCGGGACGAGCACCGCCGCCAGCCGCCGGTCGCGCAGCGCGAGGCCGATCACGCCGCCGAGCGCCGCGAGCGCCGGCAGCCAGCCCAGCCCCCACGTCGCCGTCCCGAGGTAGTAGAGGACGCCGCTGTCGGTCGAGAGGCCGAGCTTGCCGCCGCCGTCCCCCGAGGCCTCGGACTGCCGGCTGATGCCCTCCCGGAAGGCGTCGAAGTCCAGCAGCGCGTAAGGGTTGGCGAGCAGGAAGCCGGCCAGCGCGAGCACGCCGGCCAGCGCCAGGCCGCGCACCCGCGGGCCCGCCACCGGCGCGAACGCCGCCGCCGCGAGCAGGGTCACGAGCAGGATCCCGGCCGTGTACTTCGTCGCGCAGGCGACCCCGAGCGCGGCGCCCGCGAGCGCGTAGTCGCGCAGCCGGTTGTGCCGGTACACGCCCGCAACGCCCACGAGCGTCAGGCACACGGGCGCCAGCGTCGGCACGTCGTTGAGGGCCAGGTGCGAGTAGTGCACGGGCAAGAACGCGACCGCCAGCAGCGCGCCCGCGACGAGCCCGGCCGCGCGGCCCAGCAGCCGCCGCCCCGCCCACAGCAGCAGGCCGACGGCCAGCGTGCCGAGCAGCGCGGAGACGACCCGGGCGAGCTCGAACACGCTCGCGCGGTCGGCGGCCAGCGCGTCCCCGAGCGCCTCCCGGCTCCCCCAGCGCAGCTCGAACGCGACGTGCAGCAGGTACGTGTATGCCGGCGGGTTGACGAAGTAGTTCGGGTTGTAGGAATGCCCGAACATCCCCACCGCGCGCGGCACGAAGTGCGCGTTCTCGTCGGCGTTGTACACGTAGGGCAGACCGTGGGAGATCCCCCACAGCCGCAGCACCAGCGCGCCGGCGAGGATGCCGGCCGCGGCGGCGAGCCAGCCGCGCTCGCTGCGCATGGCGCTCAGCAAGCGATGTACGCGGTGTAGAAGCGCGTGACCTTGACGCGCTGGTAGCCGGGCGGCGGGACCTGGATGAGCACGGAGTCGCTCGGGCTGGTGAGGGCGTGCTTGAAGAGGGCGAAGCGGCTGGTCACGTAGATGCCGACGCCCCGGCGCGGCGTGCCGGCCCTCGGGTCGGCGCGCGCCCGCACCCGCTCGTACGGGAGGTCGGCGATCCAGCGCGAGTCGGGCACCAGCTTGTGGTTGGGCAGCGTCAGCGGGCCGCAGCGCAGGCCGGCCACCACGCGCGGGTCCGCCAGCACCTCGACGAGGTCGTCGTGCGCGCCGCCGCGGAAGCTCAGCTCCGCGTCGAAGCGGGCCAGGTTGAGGACGAACGCCGTCAAGACGACACCGGAGACCGCGATGACCGCCGCCGCGACCATCCAGCCGCGGCGCAGGCGGCTGCCTGCCTCGAGCAGCGTGAAGCCGCCGAACGTGACGCCTGCGAAGACGAACAGCGCCACCGCCGCCACCGCGAGGTAGCGCTCGATCGCCGACGCCCCCGCGATGCCGATCAGCACGAAGGTGACGATGCCGGCGACGAGCAGCGCCAGCGGCGCGGCGGCGCGCCGCGGCGCGGCGAGGAGCGCGATCACCAGGCCCGCCACCGCCGCGACGAGCACCGGCAGCTTGACGAGGTTGGCGAAGAACTCCGGCATCGCCGACGGGAGCTCGGACAGCGGCAGCTGGCGGCCCAGCTCCTCCGCGGAGGAGCTCGTGTAGTGCAGCGAGAACAGCGGGTCGCCGGTCACCGCGAAGTCGGTCATCGCCCACAGCACCGGGCCGATCGCGGCGAGCACCGCGTACAGCGCGCGCCGCCCCCAGGTCGCGCTCCACGCGACCCAGCACCAGTACAGGGCCGCCAGCACCCATGCCTCGGGCCGCAGCAGCCCGGCCGCCGCGAGCAGCAGCAGCACCGGCGTGCCGCGCCGCGCGCGCTGCGCCTCCATCGCCGCCGCCCACACGACCATCGCCATGTAGGGGATGTCGATGTAGCCGCGCGCGGCCAGGAACGCGTAGTCGAAGCGCGTCAGCAGCAGCGCCGCGGCGATCGCGCCCACCAGCGGCGTGAAGGCGATCCTCCCGAGCCGGTAGACGCCGGCCACGAGCCACAGGTAGCCGGCGAGGATCAGCGCGACCCAGACGCGGTCGCCCGCGTCGCCCAGCAGGCTCAGCAGGGCGCCGGCGACGATCGCCAGCGGGTGCTCGGTCGGGACGCGGAAGCCCTCGAAGGTCGGCGCCTCCAGGGCGAGCACCTCGCGGCCCCACAGCAGCGAGTAGTAGGAGTCGTAGTTCGGATAGGTCGGATAGAGGAAGAAGCCGATCGTCGCGCCGACGCAGAGCAGCGCGAAGGCGACCCGCGCGAGCAGCGCCGGGTCGGCCGTGCGGACGCGCCCGAGACCGCGCGAAGCCGGCCGCCGCCGGGTGAGCGTGGCACCTTCCATTCTCATGAGACGGTAACGACGGCCTCGGCGCGCGGTACCGTCCCTTGTCGTCGCGATGAAGCTGATCATCCAGATCCCCTGCCTCAACGAAGAGGAAGCGCTGCCGGTGACGCTGGCCGATCTCCCGCGCGAGCTGCCCGGCTTCGACACCGTCGAGTGGCTGATCATCGATGACGGCTCGACGGACCGGACGATCGAGGTCGCGCGCGAGAACGGCGTGGACCACATCGTGCGCCTGACCAACAACAAGGGCCTGGCCTCCGGCTTCCAGGCGGGCCTCGACGCCGCGCTCAAGCTCGGCGCCGACGTGATCGTCAACACCGACGCCGACAACCAGTACTACGGTCCGGACATCGCCAAGCTGGTCGCTCCCGTGGTGGCCGGCGAGGCGGACATGGTGGTCGGCGACCGCGAGGTGCAGACGATCGAGCACTTCTCGCCCGCCAAGAAGGCGCTCCAGCGGCTCGGCTCCTGGGTCGTGCGGGCGGCCTCGCAGACCACCGTGCCGGACACGACGTCGGGCTTCCGCGCCTATAACCGCGAGGCGGCGCTGGCGATGCAGGTGGTCTCGAAGTTCACCTACACGCTGGAGACGATCATCCAGGCGGGCAAGATGACGGTGGCCATCGACCACGTCCCGGTGCGCACGAACCCGAAGCTGCGCGAGTCGCGGCTGTTCCCGTCGATGTGGACGTACATCCGCCGCAACGGCGTCTCGATCTTCCGGATCTACTCGATGTACGAGCCGCTGCGGGTGTTCATGACCGCCGCCGCGATCATCGGGCTGGCGGCCGCAGCGGTGTGGGGCCGCTTCTTCTACTTCTTCGTGCAGGGCGACGGCAGCGGCAACGTCCAGTCGCTGATCCTCGGCGCCGTGCTGTTCAACGCCGCGATGGTGCTGGCGGCGATGGGCGTGCTCGGCGACCTGCTCTCCAGCCAGCGCATCACGCTGCAGCGGATCTTCGAGCGCGTGCGGCGCGTCGAGCTGGAGCTCGGGGTCCCGCCGTCGCACTACGAGCCGGGCTCGCCCGCCGCCGAGCAGGACCCGACGACGGGCGCCCGGGCCGGGCAGCGCGGCTCCACGGAGGAGCGCGAGACGGTGCGGACGTGAGCTCGGCCGTCACGCGCGACGCCGAGGGCACGGTCACCGGCAACACCTACGACAAGTACGGCTCCACCAATCCGGTCGTCAAGCGGCTGATGGCCGGCTTCGAGCGCTCCCTGGACGAGCTGTTCGCCCGCGCCGCCCCCGCCTCGCTGCTCGACGTCGGCTGCGGCGAGGGCGTGCTGACGCACAAGTGGGCGCAGCGGATGGCGCCGGGCCGCGTGGTGGGGATCGACCTCGAGGACCCCGTCATCCAGGCGGAGTGGGAGCGCCGCCGCGCCGGCAACCTCTCCTACCGCGTGATGAAGGCGGAGAACCTGCCGTTCGCCGACGCGGAGTTCGACGTGGCGACCGCGATCGAGGTGCTCGAGCACGTGCCCGACGCGGAGCACACCGTCGCCGAGATGGCGCGCGTGGCCGCCGGGCACCTGCTGGTGTCGGTGCCGCGGGAGCCGCTGTGGCGGACGCTCAACATGGCCCGCGGCGCCTATCTCAAGGACCTCGGCAACACGCCCGGGCACCTGAACCACTGGTCCAAGCGCAGCTTCGTGGAGCTGCTGTCGCGGCACGGCGACGTGGTCGAGGCCCGCTCGCCGTTCCCGTGGACCATGCTGCTCGTCCAGCGGTGACGTCGCCGCAGCAGGACGGGCTGCCAAGCGCCCGGCCTGCGGAGGCGGAACCCTCCTCCTACGGCCGCGGCGCGCGCATCCTGTCGCTGGGCATCGCCACCACCGGGCTGGTCACGTTCGCGTTCTTCTCGCTCGCCTCCCACGCCCTCGAGGAGGTCGAGTACAAGGGGATCACGCTGCTGTGGTCGGTGATGTTCCTGATCATCTCGATCATCTACCGGCCGGTGGAGCAGCTGCTCTCCCGCACGATCTCGACGCGGCGGGCCCGGGGGCTGGAGGGCGCGCACCCGCTGCGGGCGGCGATCGTGATCCAGCTCGCCTCCGCGACGCTGTTCCTGGCCGTCGCGCTGGCGTTCCGCGAGCGCATCGAGCGCGACGTGTTCGACGGCTCCGCGGCGCTGTATTGGGTGCTGGTGGTGGGCGTGATGGCCTACGCCGCCAGCTACTTCGCCCGCGGCTGGCTGGCCGGGCACTCGCGCTTCGGCCTCTACGGCGGGCTGGTGCTGCTCGAGTCCTGCTCGCGCTGCCTGTTCGCGCTGGCCGTGGTGATCGGCGTCGCGAGCGGCCAGACCGCGGTGGCGCTCGGGATCGCGGCCGCGCCGCTGGTCTCGCTCGTCGTGGTCCCGTGGGCGCTGCGGGGGCGCAGGGCCGATGGGGACGGGCCTCCGGCCGCGCGTGAGGCCGGCGATCCGGGCGGTCTGGGCCAGAGCACGCGCTTCGCGGGCGCGGTGCTGGCGATCATGGCCGCCGAGCAGGCGCTGCTCAACTTCCCGGTCGTCGCCGCGGACGTCACGGCGCAGGACGCGGCGCTGGCCGGCTTCGTGTTCAACGTGCTGCTGATCACGCGCGCGCCGCTGCAGCTCTTCCAGGCGATCCAGACCTCGCTGCTCCCCCACCTCTCGGGCCTGGCCGCCACGGACGGGTCCGAGGACTTCGCCCGCGCCCTGCGGGTGACCCTGCTCGCCATCGCCGGTTTCGCGGGCCTTGTCGTCCTCGGCCTCGCGACCGTCGGGCCGTTCGCGATGGACCTGCTGTTCGGCGGCGACTTCGCCTACGGGCGTGCGGGGCTGGTGCTCGTCGGGCTCGGGATGGGCTTCCACCTCACCGCCGGCACGCTCAACCAGGCCGCCCTCGCGCGCGGCCGCGCCGGCCTCGCCGCCGCCGCCTGGCTGGGCTGCGCCGCGCTGTTCCTCGCCTGGCTCCTCCTCTCCCCGCTCGACGACCCGCTGCTCGAGGTCGAGGCCGGCTACTGCGCCACCACCGCCACCCTCGCGGCCGCCCTGTGGCTGATCGAGCGCCGCGCCGCGCCGCGCGAGGCCTAGGAGAGGCTGCGGGCGAGCGCGGCGACGGCCCCGTGCTCGGACCGCCAGCCGTCCCACACGGCACGGGCCCGGCGACGCAAGGCCTCACCGCGAGCCTCCGGCGACTCCGCCAGGGCGAGGTCGAGGCTCGTGACGCCGAGCGTCCCGAGAGCGGCGGGCACCGGTTAGGCTGGCCACGATCGCCGTCGCCTCGCGAGGCGCTGGTGCGCGTCTCGCACCTCCAGGCCGGAGACTCCCCCCGGCGAGCGCGAGGGTGCGGGCCGATGAGCGCGAACGTGGTGCTGAGGGGTCTGACCCCTTTGTGCAGTGGAATGAAGCGAGGGGTCTGACCCGCCGTCGGTCAGCGCCGGGCGTTCCTGACGCGGCGCAGCGCCTTGCGGGCCGCCCCCGCGGCGAGCGCGCCGAGCGGGCGGCTGGTCTCCAGCGTGTGGCGGCGCGGCTCGCCCGGGGCCTTGCGCGCCCAGCCCCACCACTCGTCCTGCACGCGCAGCTGGGTGAAGCTCGGGTGCTGGGCGACGATCAGCTCGAAGACGGCGCGCAGGTGCGGCTCGGTGCGCTCGGGCTCGGAGAGCTCGCGGTGGACGATCCCGTCGGTCGCCTCCCGGTGCGGGTCCTGCGCGTAGGTCCAGTCGAGGTCGTCCATCAGCAGCCAGCCGCCGGGGCGCAGGAGCTTCTCGACGAGGACGACGGCGAGGCCGTCGATCGTCCAGTTCTTCGCGCCGTCGAGGTAGACGAAGTCGAAGCGCGGCTCGCAGTTGCCGTGCGCGTCCGAGCGCGCCTGGACCTGCTCCTTCAGCCACCACGTGTAGGAGGAATGGGCGCGCACCACCTCGGCGCGGCCGGCGAGGCCCGCCCGGGCGAGGATGGTCTCGGGCGCGGGGTCGTAGCGCGCGCCCTGGAAGTCGACCGTGACCAGCGTCCCCGCGCCGTTGGCCTCGAGGCCCGCGGCCAAGTAGGCCGCGCCGACGCCGTGGGCGGTGCCCAGCTCGAGCACCTCGGCCGGCCGGGTCGCGCGCACGTGCTCGTAGACGGTCCGCCCCTGCTCGGGCGACATGAACGGCACGCCGGCGACGGCGGCCGCCACCGCCTCGAAGCCGCTCAGCCCCTGCCCGCCTTCTTCTGGGCGTTCTTGAGCTCCTTGGAGACCTCTCCGGCGGGGTTGTCGCCGAAGCGGTCCAGGCGCTCCTGGAGCACGGGGATCGCCTCGTCCGGGCGCCCGCTGCGGTTCAGCGCGAAGCCCTTCTCGAACAGCGCGTAGCCGCAGGGGTCGAGCTCTCTCGAGTTGCCGCACGCGTCGAGCGCCTGCTGGGAGAGGTCGAGCGCGGCCGCGTAGTCGCCGGCCTGGCGGGCGCTGAAGCCCTGCACCTGGAGCCGCCGCGCCGCCGCCAGGTCGGTACGGCCGGCCGGGCGAGGCGTCGACGTCGGCTCGGGCGTCGCGGTCGGCTCCGGCGTGGTGGTCGGCTCGGGCGTGGCCGTCTCCTCGGGCGTGGCCTCGGCGGTCGCCGTCGCCGTCGCCGTCGCCGTCGCCGTCGGCGTCGGCGTCGGCGTCGGCGCCGCGCGCTGCGCACGGTCGGAGGCGCTATTGCCCGAGTTGCCATCGTTGCCCTCGCTGATCAGCACGGCGGCGAGGACGGCGAGCAGCGCTAACCCGGCGAGGCCCGCCAGCAGCGCGCCGGAGCGCGAGCGGCGGCCGGCCGGGGGCGGAAGGGGCGCGCCGCCGGTGGACGGCGGCGCCGTGCGGCGAGGTGGGCCGCTGACCAGCCGGGTGCTCGCCGTGGCGGGCTCGTCGAGCGCGCGCTCGAGGGCGTCCACCAGCTCGCCGGCCGTGTTCCAGCGCTCGCCGGGCTCCTTGGCCATGCCGCGGGCCAGCACCTCGTCGACCGCGGGCGGGAGGCTCGAGCTGCGCTCGGAGGCGGGCATCGGGGTGTCCTCGACGTGCGCGCGGGCCTGGGCGGCGAAGTTCTCGGCCTGGAAGGGCCGCTCGCCGGTCAGCAGCTCGTAGGCCACCACGGCCAGCGCGTAGCGGTCCGACGCCGCGCTCGCCGCGTCCCCGACCGCCTGCTCGGGTGAGATGTAGGCGGCGGTGCCGAGCACCTGGCCGGTCGCCGTCAGCTGGTCCTCCAGCGCCAGGCGCGCGATGCCGAAGTCCGCGATCGCGAGCCGGCCGTGCGCGTCGAGCAGCATGTTGGCCGGCTTGACGTCGCGGTGCACGACGCCGGCGCCGTGTGCGGCGTCGAGCGCCGAAGCCGCCTCGTGCAGCCAGCGCAGCGCCGTCTTCGGGTCGATCCTGTCGCCGCTGCGCAGCTTGTCGGCCAGCGTGCCTCCCGTGAGCAGCTCCATGACCATGAACGTGCGGCCCTCGTGCTCGCCGACGTCGTAGATCGTCACCACGTTGGGATGGTTCGAGAGCCCCGCCGCCGCGCGCGCCTCGCGCTGGAAGCGCTGCCGGGCGCGGTCGTCCTCGGACAGGTGCGAGCCCAGCAGCTTCACCGCCACGGAGCGGGCCAGCAGCTCGTCCTGGGCCTCCCAGACACTCGCCATGCCGCCATTGGCCACGTGGCGGACCACGCGGTAGCGATCGGGCAGGGAGATTCGCGCCGTGTTCACGGGAGGCACCTAGACACCGTACCCGAGGCCTCCGGCCGCTATGCTTCCCGGCCGCATGGCCCGGATCTGTCATTCCTGCGGCAAGCGCCCCGCCTTCGGGCAGTCCCGCTCGCACTCCATGGTCGCCACCAAGCGGCGGTTCGACGCGAACCTCCAGAAGGTGCGGATCACCGAGGGCGGCGCTCCCCGGCGCGTGTATGTGTGCACGCGCTGCCTCAAGGCCGGCAAGATCACGAAGGCCTAGAGCTCGGCCACTTGTGGCCGATCCCAGCCTGATCCGCTTCCGCGCCGTCGTCGAGGGCGCGCTGGTTCAGCTCGAGGCCCGCCGCGAGGAGGTCAACGACCTCAACGTCTTCCCGGTCGCCGACGGCGACACGGGCGACAACATGGCGCTGACGCTGCGCGCCGTGCTGGACGAGCTCGACCGGCTCTCTTCCCAGGGCGAGATCGACGAGATCGGCCGCGACGAGATCGTGGACTCCGTCGCGCGCGCCGCGCTGCTCGGGGCCCGCGGCAACTCGGGCGTGATCCTCTCCCAGCTGATCCGCGGCGCCGCCGAGGAGCTGATCTCACGCCCCGGCGAGCTCGTCGACCCCGTGCTGATCGGTGCCGCCATGGCGCGCGCGGCCGACCGCGCCTACGGCTCGGTGCGCGAGCCCGCCGAGGGCACCATCCTCACCGTCGTGCGCGAGATGGCCCACCGGGTGGCCAGAGAGATCGCGCACATGGAGGCGCCGCGGCCGGCCGAGCGCGTCGACGACGAGGCGCAGAACGCGCTGATCGCGGGCGTGCTCGAGCGGGCGCTCGACTCCGGGCAGGAGAGCGTCAAGCGCGGGCCGGACCTGCTCGCCGTGCTGCGCGAGGCCGGCGTGGTCGACGCCGGCGGCTACGGGCTGACGATCATCATCGCCGGGGTCGTCGCCGCCCTGCGCGGCGCCGAGCCGCCGCCGCTCGAGCACCACGCCCCGGCGCGCGTGACCCACCCCGAGCACGAGTCCTCGACCTACCGCTTCTGCACCAACTTCGCCGTCGAGGGCGCCGAGCTCGACCCGTCGGACTGGATCTG
>Ga0183260_10002900_pt1 | contig 13999 bp, 14 predicted proteins | sample AntDrymUQ4972206_2_FD_129768 | JGI IMG/M metagenome (GOLD analysis project Ga0183260, IMG submission 129768) | Polar desert sand microbial communities from Dry Valleys, Antarctica - metaG UQ497 (22.06) (version 2) (version 2) | ecosystem: Environmental > Terrestrial > Soil > Desert | place... | reverse complement strand
GACGAACGAGGGCAGGAAGCGGGCGTCGTCTTCGGAGTCGACGATCACCTGGAAGTTGCCGCTGGCCGCCTCGTAGCGGCTCAGGTCCTCGACCGCCTGCAGGAGGGCGGGCTGGCTGCGGTCGACGGTCTCGGAGGCGAAGGGGTTGGGGAGCGACGGCAACAGGTCGCCGAGCCTGCCGGCTCCCAGGAACACCGCCCCCAGCAGCGCCAGGGCGACGGCCAGCTTGGTCCAACCCGACCGGGCGGGCCGGGCGAGAACGGCGACGGGAAGCTCACGACTACCGGGCATGGCGCTCTCCAAGAGATTGATCGTCCCCCGTGGTCCTCAGCTCGGCCCGAAAGGATGGACGAACAGAACCAACGCCTGCCGGCTCGGATTTCATTCGCGGCAACGAGAAATTTCTCACTCTCACCCGTAGTACCCCGGGAGGCGGACCTGCTCAGCCCCCGTTCACGGTTCCGTTGGCACGGATCACGAAGTTCATCGTGTTCCGGGGCGTCCGGCAGTCGGTGACTACCACGTTGTACTTCGCGTCGGCGGGGACGGTGAAGGTGAGCGACGTCGGCGCGGCCCCGCCATCGAAGGTCGCGCCGTACTGCTGGACGAGCCATCCCCCCCGTCGCTACCCCGGCCCCTTTCCTGATGTCACACCCGGGTGCCTATCGTGGACCTCGCCGCTTCCCCCGGATGGTCTCTTCCAGCACGGAGGCGTGCGATGACGAACGTGGTAGCGCTGGTTGGGCGGTTGGCCCGCCCCGCAGAGGCACGGGTTCTCCCCTCGGGTGACCGTCTGGTGGCCTATGAAGTGACGGTCGATCGTCCCGGCGCCCGGGCCGAGGGCGTCGCCGTCGTGTGGTTCGCAGCACCACCGAGCGCCGCCGACCGCGACGTCGGTGAAGTTGTGATCGTGGTGGGGCGGGTCCGCCGACGCTTTTACCAGAGCTCCGGCGGTACCCGAAGTCGCACCGAGGTGGTGGCCGACACTGTCGTCCCCGCTCGCCACACCAAGCGGGCCAGGGCCGCCATCGAAGGAGCCCGCGCCCAGCTCGAGTCGTGCCTGCCGTGACGCTCCGGCGGCGGGGCCCCCCGCGAGCAGATCAGACGAGGCGGCGAAAGACCATCCCCGTCCGGGGCTTCGGGCGGAAGAAGGTCGTCTTGGGGGGCATCCGCCCCCCGGCGTTGGCGGTGCGGGCAATCTGGTCGACGGTGGGCGGCCGAAGCACCAGGCCCACCTGGGCCTGGCCGGTCGTCACTGCAGCCAGCACGTCGTCCACCCGGTGGAGGTACTCGGTATCGTGCTCGGGCCAGTTTCCGAGGGCCCGGGCCAAGAGGCCGGCGTCAGGCTCCGAGCCGTCGTCGCCGTGCGGTCGGACCAGCCACGCCCGACCATCGGCGACCACGCCGAGGGCGCCGGTCGACGCCATCCGCCCACTCAGCTCGGCCCCCGGGGCCCCTGTTTCGAGTAGGTCGGGCTGTTCGGTCACGTCGAATTGCGCGGCGAGAGCCCCCAACACATCGAAGCCCGCGGGCAGTTGGGAGAGAGCCCGGTGGATGGGGCCCACCGACAGCTGGTCGGTGGCCAGCTCCACCACGTAGGCGAGCACCAGGTCGTGGTCACCGGCCCGCCCGTCGGTCGACTCCCGGACCTCGGCCTGCCACGCCAGCGACGTCTCGTAGCGGTGGTGGCCATCGGCGATCACCACCGGAGCCGACGCCACCGTGTCGGCCATGGCGGCCAGCAGGCCGGGCTGGGTGACCCGCCACAGGCGGTGGTGCACCCCCTCGGCGTCGGTGGACCGGGCGAGGGGAGGCCCGGCGACGTCGCAGAGCTCGGAGAGACCGGAGGCGAGGGAGAGGCACCAGATGGGCGACAGGTTGGCCCGGCACGACCGCAGCAGGTTGAGGCGATCGTCCTTGGGCTTGCTCATGGTCTGCTCGTGGGGCAGCACACCGCCCTCGCCCGGTGGGGCCAGGCCCAGGGCGCCGATCACCCCCGACGTCTGGCGGACCGTGCCCTCGTCGTCGCGATAGCCCATCTTGTAGACGTAGAACCCCGGCTCGGGGTCGGTGGTCAGGGCCCCGGACTCGAGCCACTCCTGCAGACGGCACCTCGCAGTCTCGTACCGGGTCAGCCCGTCGCTCTCCTGGGCCAGGTCGACGTGCACCACGTTCCAGGGGCTCCGGGCACCGAGGGTCTCCCTCTCGTCGGCGTCGATGACGTCGTAGGGCGGCGCGACCACATCGTCGAGCGACACGCGGTCGGTGTCGTAGCGGACGCCGGCAAAGGGCTCGAATCGGGGCACCCCCCTTGCGTAGCAGATGCCGGGGCCACCCCCGACAAGGGGGCGGCGAGGGTCAGAGGGGCAACGCCGGCGTGGGTGCAGGCCGAAGCCGGTCACGGAACAGGAACGCCACCGCCACTCCGAACACGAACCCACCCACGTGGGCCACCCAGGCCACCCCATCGGCCGGGTTGGTGAAGAACTGGAAGACGAACCAGACTCCCAGCAGCCACTTGGCGGGGATGTCACGGAACAAGAAGATGATCAACGACCGGATGCGGACGTTGGGGAACAGGACCAGGTAGGCACCCATCACCGCGGCCACGGCCCCCGATGCGCCGATGAGGGGCACGGTGGACGAGGGTTGGACGGCGATATGGGCGCCCGTCGCCACGATCCCCCCGATCAGATAGAAGGCCAGGAAGAAGAACGGGCCCATGCGGTCTTCGATGTTGTTTCCGAAGACCCACAGGAACAGCATGTTGCCCCCGATGTGCAGCCAGCCGCCGTGGAGGAACATCGAGTACACCATGGCCAGAAAGACCGGCTTGTCGGGGAAGACGGGCTGGTCCTGGTCGCCCTGGGTGACCCCCTCGCACGCCTGGTCGTCACCGAACCGCACCGTCAGGATCACCTCGTCGCCAGTGAGCGGCCTCCCGGTCGTGACCTCGCAGGGGATCGCCGCGTACTCGTAGCTGAACCGCGCCTGGTTGAGACCCCGGTCGTACGGTCGCTGAATGAGGAGGAATACGAACACGTTGAGGGCGATCAACGTGATCGTCACCCACGGCGTACGCGCTGTGGGGTTGTAGTCCTTCAAGGGCAACATCGGTGGCGAGTGTAGGCGGGGCGCCTGCGTCGGCCGTTGTCGTCAACGGGACTCTGTAGGTACCCTCGCGACAGCGGCAACGACCACGACACCGCGTACGAAGGACGGCACGACATGGCCACCAGCGACCTCTTCAGGCGATCCGTCGAGATCGGGACCTCCTTCGTGGACATGACCCGCGAGCGAGCCGAAGCGGTGGTCAAGGAGTGGGTGGACGCCGGCGACCTCGGACGCGCAAAGGCCAAGACCGCCGTCGACGACCTCCTCGACCGCAGTCATCGCATCACCGATGAGCTCCGGTCGATGATCCGTCGCGAGATCTCCGAACAGCTGAGCGCCCTGGGCGTGGCCACCGCCGGCGACCTGGCCCGCCTCGAGGCCAAGATCGACGCAGCGGGCGGTCCCGAACAGGCGGCCGCCACCGGACCTCGCCGCCGGGCCACCAAGACGGCGACCACCAAGGCGGCGACCACCAAGACGGCGACCACCAAGACGGCTGCCACCAAGACAGCTGCCACCAAGTCGCCCCGCCGGCGGGCCACCGGTTCTCCCGACCCGGGCCCGGGTTCCTGAGCTCGCCCCGCCGCCGCCTCGACGTCGAGCTGGTGCGGCGGGGCCTGGTGGCGAGCCGGGAGCGAGCCCGGGACGAGATCGCCGCCGGGCGGGTGACGGTGGCCGGCGCCCCCGCCGCCAAGGCATCTCGCCTGGTGGCGGCCGGTGAGGCGGTCGCCCTCGAGGCGCCGCCCCCTCCTTACGTGAGCCGAGGGGGGGAGAAGCTGGCCGCCGCCCTCGACACCTTCGAAATCATCGTGGCCGGCGCCGACGCCCTCGATGCCGGTGCGTCGACCGGTGGCTTCACCGACTGCCTCCTCCAGCGGTCGGCGGCCTCCGTGGTGGCCGTCGACGTCGGCCGCGGCCAGTTGCACCACCGCCTCCGCCACGACGGGCGGGTGACCGTGGTGGAGCGGACCAACATTCGCCACCTGACCCTCGGCGACCTCGGCCGGCCGGGTCGACCGTTCTCCCTGGTGGTCGCCGACCTCTCGTTCATCTCTCTCGGCCTCGTCGCTCCCGCCCTCGTCTCGCTCACCGGTTCGCCCGCCCACCTGGTGGTGCTGATCAAGCCTCAGTTCGAGGCGGGGCGGGCCGAGGCCGACCGCGGACGGGGCGTGATCGGCGACCCCGAGGTTTGGCGACGCGTCCTCCTCGAGGTGGTTGCCGCCTTCGACGCCGCTGGGGCCGTCATGATGGGGCTCATGGTTTCCCCCCTCCGCGGGCCGATGGGCAACGTGGAGTTCCTCGCCCACCTCGTCGTCGCCCCGCCGGCGACGGCCGCCTCCACCACCGATGGCGCGACCGATTTCGGCACCGATTTCGCCACCACCACCACCGCCGCCGCTGTGGACGCCGCCGTGGATATCCGCAACGGAGTGCCGGGCGTTGAGGAGCCACGGTGACAAGCGCCTCTCCCGACCGGATCACCCCGGGTCCGGCGCGCGCCGTAGGACTGGTCGTCAACATCCGCCGCCGCCGCGCCGTCGAGCTGGCCCACGAGGCCGCCGAATGGCTCGTGGCACGGGGCCATTCGGTGCGCATCCCCGACGACGACGCCGCCAGCGCCGGACTCGACAAGTACGCCTGCGCCCCTGACGCACTGGCTGACGGCCTCGACTTGGCCGTGAGCCTGGGCGGCGACGGCACCATCCTGCGAACGGTAGGGCTGGTGGCCGCCTCGGGGGTGCCCGTGCTCGGCGTGAGCCTCGGACGCCTGGGCTACCTGTCCAACGTCGACCCCGACAGCCTGACCTCGGCCTTCGAGCGCTTCTTCGACGGGGCGTTCGACCTCGACGAGCGCCTGCTGCTGTGCGTGGCGGTGGCGGAAGGTTCTCCTGGCGACGGCGACGGCGACAGCGACGGCGACAGTGGCGAGAGTGACGGCGTCGTGGGCCCCGCCGGTGCGGGGTCGCACCTGGCCCTCAACGAAGCGGTGGTGGAAAAGCCCTCGGCCGGCCAGGTCGTCCGGGTGGCGGTGAGCGTCGACGGCGCCTTCTTCACCAGCTACGCGGCCGACGGCATGATCGTGGCCACGCCCACCGGCTCCACCGCGTACGCCTTCTCCGCCCGGGGTCCCATCATCGCCCCCACCCACCGGGCCATCCTCCTGTCGCCCGTGTCGCCCCACATGGCCTTCGATCGCAGCCTGGTGTTCGATCCCGCCCAGTCAGTGCGCCTCGAGGTCCTCGACCGTCCCGCCCGCCTCATCGTCGACGGCAGGGAGATGGGGGCGCTGGCGCCCGGCGCCACCATCACCTGCACCGCGGCGGCCGAGAGCGCCCGCTTCGTGGTGTTCGGACACCCCGACTTCTACGGCGTCCTGAAGGCCAAGTTCGGGCTGGCCGACCGCTGATGACGGCCGTGGCCTGATGGCGCCGCAATCCTGATGCTCGCCGAGATCCATGTCCGCGACCTGGGCGTCATCGACGACCTGCGCATCGTGGTCGACTCGGGGATGACCGCGCTCACCGGCGAGACGGGGGCGGGCAAGACGCTGCTCGTGGAGGCCATCGAGTTGCTGATCGGCGGGCGGGCCGATCCCGTGCTCGTGCGGGCCGGGGCCACCGAGGCGCGCGTGGAAGGGCGGTTCGTGGCGGGCGACGACGAGACGGTGCTGGCGCGGGTCGTCCCCCGTGCGGGGAGGTCACGGGCCTACGTCGACGGCCGACTGGCCACTGTGGGAGAACTGGCCGACCGGGGACGAGGCCTGGTCGACCTCTACGGCCAACACGCCTCTCAGTCGCTGCTTTCCCCACGCGTGCAGCGCGACGCTCTCGACCGCTTCGGTGGCGTCGACCGGGAACCCCTCGAGCGAGCCCGAGCTGCGCTGACGGCGGCCACCGCCGCCCTCGACGCCAGCGGAGGGGACTCCCGGGCCCGGGCGAGGGAGATCGACCTGCTGGGCTTTCAGGTGCGCGAGCTGGCTGACGCCGCCGTCGTCGACGCCGACGAAGACGACCGCTTGGCCGAGGAGGAGGATCTCCTCGCCCAGGCCGAGGCCCATCGCGACGCGGGCGCCCAGGCCCAGCAGGTCCTCTGCGGCGACGGGGGCGCGGCCGAGGGCCTCGGCCGGGCCATCGGGGCCCTGGGCGGGCGTCGGCCGTTCGCCCCCATCGAGGAGCGCCTCCGGGGGGCGGCCGCCGAGGTCGCCGAAGCCGTGGCCGACCTGCGCGCCGCGTCGGAGGCCATCCCCCTCGATCCCGCCCGCCTCGACGAGGTGGTCGGTAGGCGACGCCTGTTGCGCGAGCTTTGTCGCAAGTACGGAGAGCAACTGTCCGACGTGATGGCCTACGAGGTCGAGGCCCGCTCCCGGCTAGCCGGGCTCGAAGGCCACGATTCCCGGGTGGCGGCACTGGAGGCCGACCGAGCCCGCGCCGTCGAGGCGGTGGCGGCGTCGGCTGCGGCCGTGGGACAGGCCCGTCGACTGGCGGCGCCCGGCCTGGCCGGCGCGGTCGAGGCCCATCTGCGCGACCTGGGCATGACGAGAGCCCGTTTCCAGGTGGCCGTGGGTGACGACCCCGGTGACGACGTCACCTTCCTCCTCGGCGCCAATGCCGGAGCGGCCGCCCAACCGCTGGCCAAGGTGGCATCCGGAGGTGAGCTGGCCCGTGCCTGCCTCGCCGCCCGCCTGGTGCTCACCGAGGCCCCGCCCACGCTCGTGTTCGACGAGGTCGACGCCGGGGTCGGCGGCGAGGCGGCGCTGGCCGTGGGTCGGGCCCTGGCCGCGCTGGCCGCCGACCACCAGGTGCTGGTCGTCACCCACCTGCCCCAGGTCGCCGCCTTCGCCGATCACCAGGTGGCCGTCACCAAGGACGAGGAGGCAGGACGCACCGTCGCCCGGGCCGCAGCCCTCGCCGGGCGCGACCGGGTCGTGGAGCTGTCGCGCATGTTGTCGGGACAGCCGGCCAGCACGACGGCGCAGGGCCACGCCGAGGAGCTGCTCGGCACCGCCTCCCGGGAACGAGGCCGGTGATGGCCCGCCGCAGCGGCGACAGCAGCCCGGTCGGCACCCGACCGCCGGTAGCCGTCGAACCCGACTCCAGCCCGGCCTCGCCGCCGGCGCCGGCGGCGACGGCCCAGGTGGTGGGCCAAGCGCGCGTCGACGTCCGCACCAAGGCTCTCCTGCTGCGGGCTCAGCCCGGAGACGTGGTCGTAATCGATCACGAGGACCTCGACCGCATCGCTGCCGAGGGACTCATCCGGGCTCGAGTGGGAGCGGTGGTCAACGCCGCCCGTTCGATCTCCGGGCGCTATCCCAACATGGGCCCGCTGCTGCTGGCCGCGGCCCGGATCCCGCTCGTCGACGAGGCCGGGCCCGATCTGATGAAGGCGGTGAGCGAGGGCCAGATGGTGCGCGTCGCCGGCGACCGGGTGTTCGTCGGCACCGATGTCGTCGCCTCGGGCACCCGCCACACCCTGGAATCACTCGAGGCCCAGCTGGAAGCGGCCAAGCAGTCGGTGAGCGACGAGCTCGGTCGCTTCGCCGAGAACACCCTGTCGTACCTGGCGCGCGAGCACCACCTGCTCACCGACTCGCCGGTGCTTCCCGACCTCGCCACCGACGTAACCGGCCGTCACGTGCTCGTGGTCGTCCGGGGCATGGACTACCGCGACGACCTGAATGCCCTGCGCTCATACATCCGCGAGGTGCGGCCCGTGCTGGTGGGCGTCGACGGCGGGGCCGACGCGCTCCTGGAGGCCGGGCACCGGCCCCATCTGATCATCGGCGATTTCGACTCCGTCTCCGACGGCGCCCTGCGCTGCGGCGCCCAACTAGTCGTGCACGCCTATCCCGGTGGACGGGCCCCGGGCACGGCCCGCCTCGACGACCTGGGCCTCGAACACGCCGTCTTCGAGGCGGCCGGCACCAGTGAAGACGTGGCCATGCTCCTGGCCTATGAGAAGCGGGCCGAGCTCATCGTGGCCGTGGGCACCCACGCCTCGATGGTCGAGTTCCTCGACAAGGGCCGCGAGGGTATGGCGTCGACGTTCCTCGTGCGCCTGAAAGTGGGCCCGATCCTCGTCGACGCCAAGGGTGTGAACCGCCTCTACCAGAGCAGGGTCCGCCGGGTCGACATGCTCGTGCTCGTCGCCGCCGCCCTCCTCGCCATGCTGGTGATCGTGGCGGTCGCCCAGCCTCTCCACGTGTTCCTGCGGGCTCTGCAACTCAGCCTGCGCGACACCTGGCAGGCGCTCTTCTGATGATCAACCTCCGATACCACGTCGTCTCGCTGATCGCCGTGTTCCTCGCCCTCACCGTCGGCATCGTCATGGGGTCCACCGTCGTCGACCGGGTCACCGTCGACGCCCTCAACGAGCGGGTGGGCAGTGTGAGCAAGTCGGTGAGCAACGCCGAGGCCGAGAACGGCCGCCTCAGCGGCCAGCTGGGGACGGTGCGCGACTTCGCCGACCAGGCCCGTGACCACGTCGTCCGCGACCAGCTGCGCGGCGTCCCCGTACTGATCGCCGCGGTGGCCGGTGTCGACCGCAAACCTGTCGAGGGCCTGCAACAGGTCCTCGTGGAGTCGGGGGCCACCATGGCGGGGACCCTCTGGTTCACCGGCAAGATGCGTCTCGACAACGACGCCGACAGACGCGAGCTGGCCACCGTCCTCAACCTCGCCGACGAGCGTCCCGACGTCGTGCGGGCCCAGGCCCTGGCCAAGGTGGCCGACGCCCTCGACGGGAGCGCCGAACCCAATCCCGATCCCACGATCGCCGCCCTCACCGCCGCCGGTTTCGTCACTTACGAGGCCCCACCCGGTCAAGCCGCCTCGACGATCCCCCCGAGCGGCGCCATCCCCGAGTCGGTACGGGTCGTGCTCGTCTCGGGGGCCGGAGCCGGCGTGGGCGACGACGAGGTGGCCCTGCCCCTCGCCCAGGACCTGGGCCAGGGGGGCGGACGCCTGGTGGCGGTGGAGTCGGGACAGGACACCCCCGGTGGGCGGGGGGTCTTCGTCGGCCTGGTGCGCAACGACGACGAGGTTGGCGCCCGGGTATCCACGGTCGACAACCTCGAATCGCCCATGGGCCAGGCCGCGGTGGTGCTCGCCCTGGAAGACCTGGCCGTGCCCCGCACCGGCCACTTCGGCGTGGGCCCCGGAGCCCAGCGCCTGTTGCCCGCCGGCCAGACGTGATCGGCGGCAGGTCCAAGAGCGGGGAGCACCCCCCGGAATCGGATCTCGGTCGCCACACGGCGCAGATCACCGCCGGCAACCTGGCTTCACGTATCACCGGACTGGTGCGCGTCGTCGCCGTGGCCGGCGCCCTCGGCACCACCTTCCTGGGTAACACCTACCAGACGGCCAATCTGGTCTCCAACATCGTGTTCGAGCTGCTGGCCGCCGGGCTTCTCTCATCAGTGCTCGTCCCCACCTTCGTCCGCCTCTTCGACGCCGGGCGGTCCGACGATGCCACCGACATGGCCGCATCGCTGCTGGGGCTGTGCCTGGTCGTTCTCGGGGCCGTCACCATCGCCGGACTGCTCGGACGCACCTGGATCATGCGGGGGCTCACGGTGGCGGTGAGTGACCCCTCGGTGCGGGCCCAGGAGATCCGCCTCGGTTCGTTCCTCCTCCTGCTCTTCCTGCCCCAGGTCCTTCTCTACGCCGTCGGGGCGGTGGCCACCGCCCTCCTTCACGGTTCCCGCCGCTTCGTCGCCGCCGCATTCGCGCCGGTGGCCAACAACGTGGTGGTCATAGCCACCATGGCCGTCTTCTGGGCGATCGGCGGCGGCGATGCGCACAGCGGCGGTGGCCTCGACATCACGGGGGCCCAGCGCGCCGTCCTGGCGGTGGGCACGACCGCGGGGGTGGCGGCCATGACCGTCGTCGCCGTCATCGGTGTCTGGCGGGCGGGGCTGCGAATCCGCCCGAGGTGGAACCCCGCCCACACCGGGCTCCGGAGCGCGGGCCGGGCCGGCCTCTGGGGTCTGGCCTACCTGGCCCTGAATCAACTCCTGGTGGCCACCACCCTCGTGCTGGCCAACCGGGTGGAGGGTGGAGTGGTGGCCTACCAGATCGCCTTCACCGTCTTCTTGCTGCCCTTCGCCCTGGCCGCCCACCCCACCCTCACCGCGGTCTATCCGCACCTGGTCGCCGAGGCGGCGGCGCAGCGGTGGGCTCAGTTCGCCCGGTCCCTCCGGGGGGCGTCGGCCACGATGATCTTCCTGGTGGCGCCCGCCTCGGCCTTGCTGGTGGCCCTCGGAGCACCGGCTCTCGATGTCGTCCGCCTGGGCGAGCTCGACGCGGCGGGAACCGATCTGGCGGGACAGGTCCTGGGCGCATACGGGCTCGGCCTGTTGGGGTACGCCGGGTTCCACCTGCTCACCCGCGCCTCCTACGCGACCGGAGACATGCGATCGCCCGCCCTGGTCAACGCCGCGCTGACGGCGGGGGGCTCGATGCTGATGCTGGCGATGTTCGCCCTGTCGTCGGGTGGCGACCGCGTGGCCGTCCTCGGTCTGGCCCACTCGGTGGCCATGGTGGCGGGGGCCGCCGCCCTGGCCGTCGTCGTGCACCGCCGAATGGGAGAGCGCGGCATCGATCTCGGCCCCCTGGCTCGGGGTGTCGCCTGCGCCGTGGTGGCCGGAGCCGTCGCCCGCCTGGTCGCCGACCGCATGGGTGGCGGCGGACGCCTCGACGCCGCGCTCACGGTGGGAGTGGCCACGACTGCCGCGCTGGCCGCCTACCTCCTCGGTCAGTGGTGGCTGCGCGCCCCCGAGCTTCGGCGTCGCCCGCGCCTCGGCACCGCCGGGGAGGGGGCATGAGGTGCAGGTGACCGCGCTGGTCGCCGCCCGCGACGGAGCGCGCACCGTCGGCCAGACCGTCGCCGCCCTGGCCGGGCTCCCCGAGGTGGACTCGGTCTGGGTCGTCGACGACGGCTCCGTCGACGACACCGCAGCCGCGGCCGCCGGCGCCGGCGCCACAGTGATCCGGCTCCCGGACAACGTCGGAAAGGGCGGCGCGGTCGCCGCTGGCGTCGCCGCCATCGCCGACGCCGACATCTTTCTCCTCTGCGACGCCGATCTCGGCGACACTGCCGCCAACGCCCGGCCCTTGCTTCGCCCGCTGCTGGCGGGCGAGGCCGACATGTGCGTCGGGGTGCTCCCGGCGGCGGGCGGCCGCGGCGGTTTCGGCCTCGTGCGTGAGGTGGCCGGTAGGGGCATCGCCCGAGCGTGTGGCTTCCGGGCCCGAGCGCCCCTGTCCGGTCAGCGGGCGGTGGCCGCCCCGCTGCTCCGGAGCCTGGAGCTCGGTGCCCGTTTCGGCCTCGAGGTCGCCCTCACCATCGACGCCGTGCGCGCCGGCGCCCGGGTGGTCGAGATCGACGTGGCCCTCGATCACCACCACACAGGTCGTACCCTGGCCGGTTTCGCCCACCGCGCCCGGCAGGGGCGTGACGTCGTCGCCGTGCTCCTCCCGCGGCTCACCGGGAGGCGGACGCCGTGACCATGTTCCGGTTGGCGGCCGCCTTCACGGCAGGGGCTCTCGGTGCCCAACTGTTCTGGCTGGCCACCCGCTCGGTCTTCGCCTCTCCCGCCCTGGTCCGCAGCAACTGGCGGGACCGTGAGGTACCCACCGCCGTCGGGGTACTCATCCCCCTCGTGGTGATCGCCGTCGAGGCGGGCCGGGCCGTCCTCGGTGCCTTCGGAGCAGGGACGGCGGGCACCACCCCCGCCCGGGTGGCCGTGCTGGTCACCGTCGTGGGCTTCGCCTTGTTGGGAGCGATCGACGACGTGGCCGGCAGCGCCGACCAGCGGGGCTTCCGCGGCCATCTCGGGGCCCTGATGCGGTGGCAGGCGACCACCGGACTGCTGAAGCTGGTCGGTGGGGCCGCCCTGGCCATCGCCGTGGTGGGCCCCCTCGCCGACCGGGGACCGCTGCGCCTGGTCGCCGACGCCGCCCTCGTCGCCCTGTCGGCCAACCTGGCCAACCTCTTCGACCGGGCTCCCGGCCGGGTGATCAAGGTGGGGATGGGCGCCTTCGCCGTGGTGGTGGCGGTGGCTGGGGTGCGGGCGCGCCTCGACACCGTCGCCGTCGTCATCGGTGCGTCAGTCGGGCTCCTGGTCGACGACCTGCGCGAGCGCCTGATGCTCGGCGATGCCGGAGCCAACGGCCTGGGGGCGGTCCTCGGGCTCAGCCTGGTGCTGACCACCCGGCCGGTGGTGCGGACCGGCGCCCTGGTGGTTGTCGTCGCCCTGAACGTGGCGGGGGAGCTGGTGTCGTTCAGCCGGGTGATCGACGCTGTCCCGCCCCTGCGGGCCCTCGACCGCGCCGGACGCCTCCGCTGAGGGTCGGCGGGGCCAGCGCCGGTGCCGACCCCAATCGGTTCAGGGCGTCGATCATGGCCCGGAGGCGCCCGAAGCTGGCCCGGTCGAAATCGAGGGCGAGGCGGGGCAGGTCCACGTGGTCGTCGTCGGCCACCTCCGGACCCCGCGGGTCGCTGAGCTCGATCGCTCCCCGCACGCAGATGTCGGCGAAGTCGCGGTTGAGCTCGTCCACCTCGGCGGGAGTGGGCACCGATCGCAGTCGCATGACCATGGTGTCGCCGACCCACCGGATCGAGTGGTAGTTCCGGTAGAAGCCGAGCACCTCGGCCACCGCCGTGCCTACGTCGTCGGTGATGCGACAGAGCACGAGATCGTCACGTCCGGCCAGACCCCGTCCGACGACGTCGGTGGCGATGAAGTGCTCCCAGGCCCTCCAGTACCCGCCGCCGACGATGTCGAGGAGCACGATCGGAGCAGGCGCGGCCTTTCCCGTCTGGAGCAGGGTCAGCAACTCGAAGGTCTCGTCGAGGGTGCCGAAGCCGCCCGGCATCACCACGAAGCCGGCCGACTCCTTCATGAGCATCAGCTTGCGGGTAAAGAAGTACTTCATGACCACGAGCTTGCGGTCGTCTCCCACGAAGGCGCTGGGTCCCTCGAACGGCAGGCGGATGTTGACGCCGAGGGAATGCTCCCGGCCCGCGCCCTCGGTGCCCGCGGCCATGATGCCGGGCCCCGCACCGGTCACGATCATCCATCCGGCGCTGGCCAGCGCGGCGGCCAGATCGCGAGTCTGGCTGTAGAGCGGATCATGGGGGAGGGTTCGCGCCGAACCGAAGATGGTGACCTTGGGCACCTGTCGCCAGGGGGCGAACATCCGGAACGCCCGACGCATCTCCTTGAGGGCGCTGTTGGTGATCTTCAGGTCGAGGCGATCGGAGTCGTCGCCGGCCAGCCGTACCGCCGAGACGAGAATCTCGAACAACTGGTCGCGATCCTCCGTGGCTCCGGCGGCGTCGAGCAACTCGTCGAGGCGGCGGTCGAGGTCCGGATCGCCGCTGTGGTGGCGGGGGGGCCGGGCCGATCTGGCCTCGCTCACGGTCGCGTCACGGGGCCGAGGTTAGGGGTCCGGAGTTCGGTGGGCCGGGCGGTCCGGTTTGCCGGGGTCGAACTCATGGAACCATGGACCCGTGTCTCCCTGGGATCTCCTCCTCGTGCCGCTGTCGCTGAGCCTGATTTTCTCGTTGCTGTTCGCGGTCTCCTGGTTTGAGCAGCGGGTGCTGTCGCCCCGTTCGCTGATCCTGCACAGCGCCCGCTCCCGGGGGACCCGCCCCGACCAGGTCGAGGCCCTCGTGGACGCCCAGTCGGAGCGCCTTCTCGAGGGTCTGGCCCGCCCGAGCCACGATGAGGAAAAGGGCTGAGCGAGACCGGAGCACCGCTGAAGACGACGGTCAGACCCGGGCCACCCGGCCGTAAAGAGTCGTGCGTTGCTCGAGGGGCCTTCCCGGCGGCACAAGGGAGGCGAAGGACGCTTCGTCCATCCGTTGGCCGTGGGTGGCACCGGCG
>Ga0183260_10002898_pt1 | contig 14014 bp, 16 predicted proteins | sample AntDrymUQ4972206_2_FD_129768 | JGI IMG/M metagenome (GOLD analysis project Ga0183260, IMG submission 129768) | Polar desert sand microbial communities from Dry Valleys, Antarctica - metaG UQ497 (22.06) (version 2) (version 2) | ecosystem: Environmental > Terrestrial > Soil > Desert | place... | reverse complement strand
GTGTCGCCGTCGTAGATCGCCTCGCGCAGGTTCGGCGGGCGCAGCTCGCCGAGCTTTCGCGCCTGGTCCTGGGCCAGCGCCTTGGTCGGGTAGAGGTAGAAGGCGCGCCGCTTGGCGTCGCGCGCGATCCCGTCGAGCACGGGCAGGTTGAAAGACAGCGACTTGCCGGACGCGGTGCCGCTGGTGAGGATCAGCTCCCGCTCGCGGGCGATCTCGAAGGCCTCGGCCTGGTGGGAGTAGAGGGATGAGATCCCGGCGCGGCCGAGCGCCACGGCCAGTCCCGGATCGAGGTCGCGCGGCAGGTCGGCGAGCTTCGCCATCGTCGCGGGCTCCGAGCTCTCGCGGACCAGGCGGCCGTCCTTGCGCCCCGCGGCGAGCGCGGGCTCCCAGGCGCCGCCCGAGACGTTGGTCCCGCTAGGCACCGGGGGCACCGGCGTATGGACGAGCGGCCGCCTCGCCGTTGCGGACCGCCGCGGCGATCCGCATCGCCTGCAGCGCGCTGGCGTCGTGCAGGCGGTGGATCTCGGCGCCCGCGGCGACCGCCAGCGCCGTAGCGGCGCAGGTCGCCCACTCGCGCTGATCTGCCGGCAGCCTCCCCTCCCAGGACCCGGCGAGCACGGCGCCGAGCAGGTCCTTGCGCGAGAGGCTGACGTAGATGGGGCAGCCGAGGTCGTTCAGCTCACCGAGGCGGCGCAGCAGCTCGAGCCCGTCCGCGACGCCGAGGTCGAAGTCGATGCCCGGGTCGATGACGATCTGCTCCTCGCTCATCCCGGCCGCGAGTGCCGCCTGGATCCGCTTCGTGAACCAGGCCTTCAGATGGTCCACGGGGTCGTCGAAGCGCGGAGTCTCACGGTCCTCGCGCGGCGGCCCCTCGATGTGCATCAGGACGTATCCACAGCCGCGGTCCGCGACGAGCTCGAACATCCCGGGGTCGGCCCCGCCCCCGATGTCGTTGACCGCGGCGGCGCCGGCATCCACGGCCGCCGCTGCGACCTCGGCCGAGAAAGTGTCGGCTGAGATGGGAAGCCCGGTCCGCTCGGCGAGACCCTTGATCGCCGGGATCAGGCGCGCGGCTTCCTCGGCCGCGGGGACCGGCGGGCCGCTACGGGCGGCCACCGCACCGACGTCGAGCATGTCGAAGCGGGCGTCGGCGAGCGCGACCCCGTCGGCGATGGCCTGGTCGGGCGTCCCGCTGCGGGCGCCCTCGAACATCGAGTCCGTCGTGACGTTGACGATGCCGGCGCCGACCGGCCGGTCGAGCTCGAGAACCCGGTCGGTCAGTCGCCAGGCTGAGGATGCGGTCGAGTCGGCCATCGACCGAACCGTAACGCGGCGGCCCTCAGTCCCAGACGGCCCGTTCCGGGTCGAAGCGTGCGATCGCCGCATCGCGGGTGATCAGCTTCGCGCGGTGGTGGACGGCGGTGGCGTAGATGATTCGATCGGCGGGGTCGCCCGGAAACCGCTGCTGGTCAAGCTGAGCGGCTTTGACTGCGATCTCGGTGCTCACTTCCTCAGGTCGTGCGCCGGCCTCGACCGAGGCTCTGGCGATCCAGGCATCAGTCGCCCGGTCAAGCCGCACGCGCCCGCGTCGCTCGAGCCAAGCGACCTCGTAGCACGAGATCGTTGAGATGATGATCCGCTCGGCCCGCTCGATCTCCTTCCTCGCCGCCCGGCCGAGGCGCAGCGGTTCTTTGATCAGCCAGATCCAGGCGTGGGTGTCGAGAACGATCAATCCTTCTCCACGTCCCAGACGTCGTCCATCGGCGCGATGAACTCCTCGTCGCTGACCAGGATCTCCACGCTGCCCCGCAGCGAGTCGGGTTCCTTCACCGGGACGACCTTCGCCACGGGCTTGCCGCGCTTTGTGATCGTCACCTCGCGCCCGCTGTCGCGCACCTCATCCAGCACCGCCAGGCACTTCGCCTTGAACTCGCTGGCCTTCATCTCGTCCTTCCCGATCATATGACCACTTCATAGTAGTCACTTGATGTCCGGGCACAAACACGCCTCCTTGACGCCGTGCCCGGCTAGGTTCTCCCCCGTGCCCCTGCGCTGCGTCTACACCGACCTCGACGGCACCCTGCTGGGCCGCTTCGGCTCGCTCTTCCGCGACGCCGAGGGGAGCTTCTCGATGCTGCAGGCCCGGGCGATCGAGGCCTGCCACCGCGCCGAGGTCGAGGTCGTGATCAAGTCCGGGCGCCGCCAGGCCCAGGTGCTCGAGGACGCGCGCCTGATGGGGCAGACGTCCTACATCTACGAGGCGGGCTGCGCGGTGATGCTCGACGGCGAGGACACGGTCCTGATCGGCGACTTCCGCCCCGACGAGGGCCGCACCGTTTACGACACGATCATCGACCGCGGCGTTCCCGACCTGCTCTTCGAGTCCTTCGCTCCCGCTCTCGAGTACCACGCGCCGTGGCACACCGAGCGCGCCCACTCCCACCTGTTCCGCGGCAAGATCGACGCCGGCGAGGCCAACGCGATTCTCGAACGAGAGGGCCACACCGGCCTGAAGCTGATCGACAACGGCGCGATCGTCCGCCAGATGGACGGCGTCGAGGGCCGCGCCCACGCGTATCACCTGATGCCCTCGGCGGCGAGCAAGGCGAACGCCGTCTCCTTTCATCAGCAGGCTCGCGGCTACGCGCCCGAGGAGTGCATCGCCATCGGCGACTCGGTCGAGGACATCAGCGTGGCGCCGGTCGTCGGCCGCTTCTTCGTCCCCGCCAACGGCCCCGAGCGCGACGCGGGCCTGAAGGAACTGATCGCCTCGGGCAAGCACCCGAACGTGACGGTCACCGAGGGCGCGATGGGCGACGGCGTCTACGAGGCGATCGTCTCGACGCTGGCCGGGGCCTAGCTACTTCTTCTTGTCGCCGCCGTTCGAGGAGAGGCTCGTTGCGTTCTCGGCCAGCTCGCGGTTCTCGATCACGTGGTCGATCAGGCCGTACTCGGCGGCCTCGGCGGCCTTGAAGAAGCGGTCGCGCTCCTGGTCTTCGCGGACCTGCTTCTTCGTCTTGCCTGTGTGGTGGGCATAGATCCCATCAAGGCGGTCGCGCAGGTCGAGGGTCTCCTTGGCGTGGATCGCGATGTCGGATGCCTGGCCCTCGAAGCCCCCCGAGGGCTGGTGGATCAGGATGCGCGAGTTCGGGAGGGCCATCCGCTTGCCGGCGGCGCCGCCGGCCAGGAGCAGGGCGCCCATCGACATGCCGACGCCGTAACAGATGGTCGCCACGTCGGGCTTCACGAACTGCATCGCGTCATATATCGCCAGGCCGGCGTAGACCTGCCCGCCGGGGGAGTTGATGTAGAGGCTGATGTCCTTGTCGGGGTCCTCTGACTCGAGGTGGATGATCTGGGCGATGATCAGGTTCGCGACCTGGTCGTCGATCTCGGAGCCGAGGAAGATGACCCGCTCGTTGAGCATGCGGGAGTAGATGTCGAAGGAACGCTCGCCGCGCGCGCTCTGCTCGACGACCATGGGTACGAGTGGCATGTCGGTAAACCTAGCGACTCGGCCAGGCGGCCCCGATCGGCTCCGGAACTAGGGTCGAAGGCCAGGGCCGGGGGACCCCGTTGGGGTCTCAGTAGCGCCGGGGCGCCGCGGAGCCGCCGCGGATCATCGCGAGCAGCCGGTCCACCAGCCCCGGCGCCACCCCGTTGAGCCCGAGGAGGCGCACCTGCTGCGGCACGTGGACCTCGCGGCGATCCTCCGCGATCGCGGAAACGACCGCCTCGGCGACCACTTCGGGCGGGATCGCATCGCCGGCGCGCCACCAGTCGGGCATCTTCTCCCGCTCGTGGGCGTGCAGCGACGTCTTCACCTCCCCCGGGTAGATCGTGCTCACCGAGACGCCCGAGCCGGAGAGCTCGTGGCGCAGGGCCTCGGCGAACGCCTTCTGCGCCGCCTTGGTCGCGCCGTACACGGCCGTCCAGGGGAAGGCGCGGAGCGCCGCCCCCGAGCTGACGATCGCGATGTGGCCGCGTCCGCGGTCGAGCATGTGGTCCAGGGAGGAGCGGACCAGGTTCAACGTGCCGAGGAAGTTGACCCGGGTCATCTCCTCGGCCCTCTCGGCCTCGAGCTCGGAGAACGGGGCGGTGTGCGCGACCCCCGCGTTGGCGATCACCGCATCGAGGCCGCCGGCCTCGCTGATGAAGCCCTGGACGGCGGCGTCGAGGCCACCCGCGTCGCCCACGTCCGCCGCCATCACGACCGAGCCGGGGAGCTCCCGGGCAAGCGCTGCCAGGTCCTGCTGGTTGCGTGCGACGAGGCCCACCGTGGCGCCGCGCCCCGCCAGCGCCCGCGCGGTGGCCCGCCCGATGCCGCGGGTGGCACCGGTCAATATGACCCTGGTCTCGGGGCCGATCTGCATCGCGGCTGAGCATACGGCCGGCGCGATGGCGGCTCGATCCGGCGCGGTAGGATCGGTCGCGATGACCGCCGATCAGGCCACCGTCGCCGAGGAGGAGTACCTCCAGATCATCTTCTGGCTGGAGGAGGCGAAGCTGCCGATCACGGGCGCGAACGTCGCCCGGGCGATGCAGCTGAGCCCGCCTACGGTCCACGAGATGATCGGCCGCCTCGAGGGCGACGGCTACGTCGCCCGCACCGAGGACAAGGCCATCGAGTTCACGGACAAGGGGCGCACGGAGGCCGAGGCCATCGTCCGCCGCCACCGGCTGATCGAGCGCTTCCTGACCGATGTGCTGGGCATCCCTTGGGACGAGGTCCACGAGGAGGCCGAGCGCCTCGAGCACGCGATGTCGCCGGTTCTTGAGGAGCGGATGCTCGCCGCGATCGGCGACGCCAAGACCTGCCCCCACGGGCACCCGATCGTCGAGGGCGCCCGCGAGCAGGGAGCCCTGCTCGCCGACGTCGAGCCCGGCGCCAAGGTCCGCATCCTGCGCTTCGAGAACGAGGCCGAGGAGCTGCTCCACTACCTCAAGGAGTCAGGCCTCAACCCCGGCCTGGAGGGTGAGCTCAAGAGCTCTGACGACTCCGAGGTCGTCGTGTCTTCGGGCGACGGCGACCACAGCGTCTCGCGCAGCGTCGCCGAAACGGTCTCGGTCCGCGCGGATCCCGCACCGGCTCCCCGCCCGCCTCTCCCCGAGCAGCTCGTCCTGTCCTCGGACAAGTACGGCAGGTAACGGGACCTTCACCTCATCGAAGTGAGCTGAGCGCCCGGGCGATCCGCTCGACGCCCTCGGCCACCTGATCGGCGGGGACGCTCGCGAACGAGAGGCGCAGTTCGTTCGAGCCTCCGTCGATCATGAAGTCGGGCCCCGCGACGAAGGCCACGCCTTCGTCCTTCGCCTTGGCCAGCAGCTCGGTGGTGTCCACGTCGTCGTTCAGGGCGAGCCACAGGAAGTAGCCGCCGCCGGGGACGACGAACTCCGCCTCGGGGATCTTCTCCTCCAGCGCCGTGACCAGCGCGTCGCGGCGTTCGGCAAGCGCCTTGTTGACCGCCTCGATGTTCTTCTCCAGAGCACCCGAGGTGCAGAGCTCCCAGACGACCGACTCGGCCAGCATGTTCGGCGAGATGTAGTTCTCGCTCGCCCGCTTCGAGAGCATCGCGATCTCCTCGGCGGGCCCGACCAGGTAGCCGACGCGGACGCCGGGGCTCACGGTCTTCGAGAAGGACGAGGCGTGCAGGACGCGCTCGGCCTCGTCCATGTCGAGCATGGTGTCGCCGGCCTTCCCCTCGAAACAGACGAGTCGATAGGGGTCGTCCTCGAACAGGGTGAACCCGTGCTCGGAGGCGAGCTCCACCAGCCGCCTGCGCTTCTCGGACGAGAGGGTGCAGCCCGCGGGGTTGTGGAAGTTGGGGATCACGTGCGCCAGCTTGGGCGCGCCGTCGGCGCAGGCGGCCGCGATCGCGTCGACGTCGACTCCGTCGGCCTCGAGCGGGGCGGGGACCAGCTCGGCGCCCGCCCGGTTCAGGAGCAGCAGCGTCCGGTCATAGGTGGGCTGCTCCACGACGACCCGGTCGCCCGGCTCGACGTAGGTGCGAAAGATCAGGGCCGCGCCCTCCATCGAGCCGTTCGTGATCATCACCTGGGAGGGGTCGACACCGTGAAGGTCGGCCACCCATTCGCAGAGCCCGGGGTGGCCCTTGCCCGTTCCGTAGGAGAGTGCGCGCTCCCAATCTGACTCCAGCGCCCGTGCGGCCGCCTCACGCACCGCCTCGGCGGGGATGATGTCGGGGCTCGGGGCGCCGCGGGCGAAGCTGATGGTTTCTGTCGCTGTTGGCGTCATGGCGGGCCACGATACTTTCTTCGGCATGCCCGCCTCGCTCGAACTGGTCAAGATCGCGGTTCAGGCCTACGGCGACCGCTACTCGGAGATCGCCCTCGGGATGGCCAACCCGCTGATCCGCTGGGACGAGCGCGCCTCCCGCCCCGACGGGGAGCTGGTCTGGAAGCGCGACGCCGTCCAGAAGGCGATGCGCCGCTATCTCGACAGCTGGGAGGAGTACGCCTTTGAGCTCGAGGACCTCGCCGAGGTCTCGCCGGGCAAGGTCGTCGGCATCTGCCGCGAGATCGGCGTCGATGCCGCCGGCGTCAGCGTCGATCGCCGCTTCGGCGGCCTCTGGGTCGTCGAGGAGGGAAAGATCGCCTCCTGGTCGACTTACCTGACGCCGCGCGAGGCGGTCAAGGCGGCGAAGGAGATGGGCACCCGCACCCCGCGCTTCCGCGAGAAGCCGAGGCAGGCAGCGGGCTAGGCCTGCTGAGCGAGAACCTCGACCGCGATCTGCGCGGCCTCGGTCGGGCTCTTGCCGACGCGAACGCCCTTCGCCTCCAGGGCCTCCTTCTTCGCCTCGGCCGTGCCCGATGAGCCGGAGATGATCGCTCCGGCGTGGCCCATCTGCTTGCCGGGCGGGGCGGTGAAGCCGGCGATATAGGCGACGACGGGCTTCGAGACGTTGTCGGCGATGTAGTCGGCGGCGCGCTCCTCGGCGTCGCCACCGATCTCGCCGACCATGACGATCAGCTCGGTCTCGTCGTCTGCTTCATACAGCCCGAGAATGTCGATGAAGTCGGAGCCGACGATGGGGTCACCTCCGATGCCGACGATCGAGGAGTTGCCCTCGCCCGCCTGCTTCAGCTCGTTGCCGATCTGGTAGGTCAGCGTGCCGGACTTGGAGACGACGCCGATCCGGCCCTTGTCGAAGAACTGGGCGGGGATGATCCCGACGTTCGCCTTGCCGGGGGACAGGGCGCCCGGGCAGTTCGGGCCGATCAGGGCCACGCCCTTCTCCTTTGCCTTCCAGTAGGTCGCAAGCATGTCGTGCACCGGGATGCCCTCGGTGATGGCGATGACGGTCTCGACGCCGGCGTCGATGGCCTCGTTGATGGCGGCGCCGGCAAAGCGGGCGGGGACGAAGACCATCGAGGTGTTGGCGCCCTTCTCCTCGACGGCCTCCTTGATGGTGTCGAAGATCGGGACGCCCTCGACGTCCTGTCCGCCCTTCTTAGGGGTGACCCCCGCGACCAGGTCGGTGCCGTACTCGCGGTTCCGCATCCCGTGGAAGGTGCCCTCGCGACCCGTCAGGCCGGAGATGACGAGCTTGGTCTCTTCGCCGACGATGATCGACATCTATCCGGCCGCTTTCGCCAGCTCGACGACCTTCTCGGCCGCGCCGAGCATCGTCTTCTCCTGGTGGAGGTTGTCGAGGCCGGCTTCGGCGAGGAGCTTGAGCCCCTCCTCGGAGTTGGTGCCGTCCAGGCGGACCACCAGCGGGTGCTTCAGATCCAACCTTTCGGTCGCTTCGATGATGCCCTTGGCGACCTCGTCGCAGCGGGTGATCCCGCCGAAGATGTTGAAGAGGATCGCCTTGACCTTCTGATCGGAGGTGATGACCTCGAGAGCGTCGACCACGGCGTCGGCCTTGGAGCCGCCGCCGGCGTCGAGGAAGTTCGCGGGGTCGCCGCCGGCCTGGGCGACGACGTCGAGCGTGGACATGCAGAGCCCGGCGCCGTTGCCGAGGATGCCGATGTCGCCGTCGAGCTTGACGTAGGTCAGGTTCTTCTCGTGGGCCATCTGCTCCTGGGGGTCGTCGAGCGAGTCGTCCTCGAGCTCGGCCAGCTCCTCGTGGCGGTAGAGCGCTGAGTTGTCGATCGTGACCTTCGCGTCGAGCGCGATCACGTCACCCTCCACGGTCACGATCAGCGGGTTGACCTCGATCAGCGTCGCGTCCTCGGCGCCGAAGCCGTCATGGAGCTTCGAGATCAGCTCGGCGGTCTTGTCCTGGAATTCGGCGGGAATGCCGGCCTCGGAGGCCAGCTCCTTCGCCGCCGCGACGTCGAAGCCCTTGCCCGGGTCGATGTGGACCTTGGCGAGCGCGTCGGGGTCCTCCTCGGCGATCGCCTCGACGTCCATCCCGCCGGTGGTCGAGAGCATCGCGAGCACCTTCTTGGTGGAGCGGTCGAGGATGAAGGAGAAGTAGTACTCCGACTCGATGTCCGAGGCCTCCTCGATCCACACCTGGTGGACGGTGAAAGGCCCTTCGCCGTGCGGGCCGGTGATGTCCATGCCCAGGATCGCCTCGGCTGCTGCCTCGGCCTCGGCGCGATCGCCGGCGACCTTGATGCCGCCGGCCTTGCCCCGGCCTCCGATCAGGACCTGAGCCTTCACCACGCACGGGTAGCCGATCTCTTCGGCGGCCTCGACCGCGGCCTTCACGTCATGCGCGACTTTCCCGGAGGGAACGGGGACGTCGTGGCGGGCGAAGAGTTCCTTGCCTTGATACTCGAGAAGGTCCAAAGCGGCGGTGAGCGTATCTGCCGGGGCTTTCCGGCGCTTCCTTCTGCCAGACTCTCGCCGTGCTGGCGCTCTACATATGTGTGGGGACCGGGGTCGTCGTCTGGCTCTGGCTGGTCTGGGACTTGGCGAGAGGCGCGAGGGAGCACCGGCGCGTTTCGCCTGAATCCGAGCCGCGGCGCACCTCCGGCTCTCGGCCCGAGCCCGCGCCCGAGCCCGCGCCGAAGGCCAAGCGGCCTACCCGCCCGAAGGGACCTCCCCGCCCCAAGTACAGCCTCACCCGGCCGAAGCAGCGGCCGCCCGAGCCGGAGCCCGAACCCAAACCGGAGTCACCGCCGAAATCCGGGCGCGATCCTCGGGATTGGATGGCCGACTAGAATGCCGCGCTCGCGTGGCCCTTCCGAAGCTCAAAGACATCAAGTGGGTGACCACTGACTGCTACGGCACCCTGATCGACTGGGAGAAGGGGATCGCCGATGCGTTCAAGAAGGAGGCCGTGCGTGACGGCCTGACGATCGACGACAAGGCGCTGCTCGAGCGCTTTTTCGAGGCGCAGGCGCAGATCATGTCCGGCTCCTACGAGCTCTACGCCGAGGTCCTGCGCCGCGCGGCAGTCACCGTCGCCCAGGAGATCGACTGGACGATCGAGCCCTCGCGCGCCCAGTTCCTGCCCGACAGCGTCGCGTACTGGCTGCCGTTCCGGGAGGCAAACGCCGCCTTCGACCGCCTCAGGGACCGCTACGAGGTGGGGATCGTCTCCAACATCGACGACAAGCTCCTGGGCATCTCGCGCCGCCACCTGCGCACCGAGCTCGACCTGGTCGTGACCGCGCAGCAGGTGCGCTCCTACAAGCCCGACGAGACCCACTTTCGCGAGACCGCCAGGCGTCTGGGCGGCAGGAAGGGCTGGGTCCACATCGCGGCCGGCTACGAGTCCGACATCCTGCCCGCGATGAAGCGCAACATCCCCGTGATCTGGGTCAACCGCCACGGGACGAAGCCCGAGGGCGCCCGCAAGGCGCCCGATGCGACGGTCAAGAACTTCCGCGAGGCCGTCGCGAAGCTCGGCGCGAAGTAACGCCGGCGTGAGCGGGCGGCGCATCGTCGACCTCTCGGCTCCGATCGAGAACAGCCCTCCCGACCTGATGGAGCCGCTGCGGACCGAGATCGAGTTCGAGAGCCACGCCGACGGCGCCGCGCTGATCGAACAGCTCTTCAACGTGCCGCCGCGCCTGCTCCGCGACGGCGAGGGCTGGACCAACGAGGTGATCCGCAGGCTCGGGACACACAACTCGACCCACGTGGACGCTCCGTGGCACTACAACTCGAGGATTCGCGGCGAGCCCGCCCAGCGGATCGACGAGCTGCCGCTCGAGTGGTTCCTGGCCCCCGGAGTCGTGCTGGACATGACGGCCAAGGAGGACGGCGACGCGGTCACGGCCGCCGAGGTCGAGGCCGAGCTCGACCGCATCGGGCACGACCTTCAGCCCCTCGAAATCGTGCTCGTTCGCACAGGTCGCGACGCCTTCTACGAAGAGCTCGACTACATGGCCCGCGGTCCCGGAGTCACCAGGGGGGCGACCGAGTGGCTGTTCGAGCGCGGCGTCAGGGTCATGGGTGTCGACGCCTGGGGGTGGGACGCGCCCCTCTGGATGCAGGCCCAGCGGGCGCTCGAGGCCGACGAGCCCGGCGTCTTCTGGGAGGCCCACCAGGCCGACCTGCCCTATTCGCAGATCGAGCGCATGCACAACCTGGGCGAGCTGCCGCAGACGGGCTTCGAGGTCTCGTGCCTGCCGCTGAAGATCGTCGGCGCCAGCGGCGCCCCGGCCCGCGTCGTCGGGATCGTTCCCGAGTAGAGCGCCTGAAGGCCTGACTACTCGATCTTCGCCAGGAGGTCGCCGCTGTTGACGGCTTCGCCCTCCTTGGCCGGGAGCTCGGTGATCTTGCCCGCCTTGTGGGCGGTGATCTCGTTCTACATCTTCATCGCCTCGATCACGCAGACCAGGTCGCCCTCGGCCACCTCCTGGCCCTTCTCCACGGGGACCTTGAAGATGTTTCCCTGAAGGGGCGCCATCAGCGAGTCGCCCGACGCGGCCGCGCCGCCGCCGGACTTGCGCTCGCGCTTGGGCTTCTTCGCGGCGGGCGCCGCGCCGGCGCCCGCTCCGGCCGGAAGCGCGTCGCCGATCACCTTGACGTCGAAGAGCTTGCCGCCGACCTCCACGGCGTAGGACCGTTCGGTTTTCTCCTCCAAGGAGCCCAGGGCGTCGGCGTCTGCACCCGCTGGCCCCGCAGGCGAAGCCGAGGAGCCAGCGGTTGATGCCTCCGTCGTCTTCAGCCACTTCTTGTCCTCGGTGAGGTTCTTGCAGGTCTCGCCGTTCGCCCACTCGTCGGTGGCGAGGATCGTCTGGTGGAAGGGGATCAGCGTGGTGAGGCCGCCGACCTCATACTCCCCGAGCGCGCGCAGCATGCGCGCCGTCGCCTTCTCGCGGTCGGCGTCCCAGACGATCAGCTTCGCGACCATCGGGTCGTACATCGGCGTCACCTCCGAGCCGGGGCCGACGCCGGAGTCGACGCGCACACCGGGGCCCGAGGGCTCGCGATAGGAGGTGATAGACCCGGGCGCGGGCGCGAAGTTCTTGTGGGCCGCCTCGGCGTTGATTCGGCACTCGATCGCGTGGCCGGAGAGCTCGACGTCCTCCTGGGTGATCGAGAGCTCCTCTCCCGCGGCGACGCGAATCTGCTCGCGGACGATGTCGATGCCGGTGACCATCTCGGTCACGCAGTGCTCGACCTGGACGCGGGTGTTCATCTCGAGGAAGTAGTAGTCCTCGCCGACCTGCAGGCCCTCGACGGTCCCGGCCGAGCGGTACCCGACGGCCGCGGCGGCATCCGTGGCGATCTTGCCGATGCGCTCGCGCATCTCCTCGTCGACCTGGGGGCCGGGGGCCTCCTCGATCAGTTTCTGGTGGCGCCGCTGGATCGAGCAGTCGCGCTCGCCCAGGTGGATCACGTTGCCCTTCGAGTCGGCCAGCACCTGGACCTCGACGTGGCGCGGGTCCTCCAGATAGCGCTCGAGGTAGACGGTGTCGTCGCTGAAGAACTTCTCGCCCTCGCGCGCGGCGCCATCGAAGGCGTCCTCGATGTCGTCGGCGGTCATGGCGACGCGGAATCCCTTGCCTCCGCCTCCGCCCGCCGCCTTGCAGGCGATCGGGTAGCCGATCTCCTCGGCCTGCTTCGCGGCGGCCTTGGCGTCCTTCACGGGGGCGGTGGCGCCGGGCACGATCGGCACGCCGGCCTTGTCCATGATCGCCCGCGCCTCGGTCTTCGACCCCATCGCCTCGATCGCCTTGGCGGGTGGGCCGATGAAGGTGATCTTCGCCTTGTCGAGTGCCTTGGCGAACGCCGCGTTCTCGGCAAGGAAGCCGTAGCCGGGATGGACCGCCTCGGCGCCGGAGTCCTTGGCGATCTCGATGATCTTGTCGACGTTCAGGTAGCTCTCGGCCGGCACGGCGGGGCCGAGCAGGAAGGCCTCGTCGGCGGCGCGCACGTGGGGCGCGTCACGGTCGATCTCGGAGTACACGGCGACCGACGCGATCCCCATCTCGCGCAGGGCGCGCGCGATGCGGATGGCGATCTCGCCACGGTTTGCGATCAGGACCTTCTCGAACACAGCGGCGCAGTATTACGAAGCGGACCGAGCGGAGCTCAGCGCGTGATGTACGCGCCGTCGTCCTCGGTCATCTCGAGGACTTCGGGCGGGATCTCACCGGCGCGCAGATCGGCGATCGTGACCCGCTCCAGGACGCGGCGCAGCGAAGCGCGGACGGCGATCCAGACATCGGTCAGGTGCTCGGCCTCGCCGGGGTACTTGGTCGACTCGGGGGCGAGGTCCTGGATGTTCGCCAGCGGGCCCTCGACCGCGCGGATCACGTCGGCGAGGGTGATCTCCTCGGGAGGCTTGGCCAGCCAGTACCCGCCGCGGGCGCCGCGGCGGGCGCGGACCAGGCGGGCGTGCTTCAGCTCGAGCAGGATGTGCTCCAGGAACTGGAGCGGGATGTCCTGGGCCTCGGCGAGCTTCTCGCCCTTGACAGGATCGTCGCCCGAGCCGGCGAGCTCGACGGCGGCGCGCACGGCGTAGTCGGCCTTGGCGGAAATCCTCACCTGCCACCTCCTCGGCTTTGCCTGCGGGGGTGCAGGGTTGCGACGCGGGCGGACTGGGCTCCTTGAGCCATAACATGCGCGACTTCTTGATCGACCTGCAAAGTCATTCCACCGTATCCGACGGCGAGCTCGCGCCCGCCGACGTCGTCGCCGCTGCGGCCGAGGCCGGCATCGAGACCATGGCGCTCACCGACCACGACGCGGTCGACGGGCTGGCCGAGGCCACCGAGGCCGCCGAGAAGCTCGGCATCGAGATCGTCCCCGCCGCCGAGATCAGCTGCATCCACGCCTCGATCGACGATCTCCACATGCTCGGCTACTGGATCGACATCGACGCGATGCGGCCCATGTGCGAGCGCGCCCAGGGGGAGCGCGTCACGCGCGCAGAGGAGATCGTCGCCAAGCTCAACGAGCTCGGCGTCGAGGTCGACTTTGAGGAGGCCAAGCGCCAGGCCGGCGACGCTTCCAGCGTCGGCCGACCGCATATCGCCAAGGCGGCGGGCACCAAGCCGGACGAGATGGGCGCCTTCTTCGAGGAGTACCTGATCCCCGGCGCGAAGGCCTTCGTCTCGCGGCGGTGGCCCACGGCCAATGAGGCCTCCATGCTGATTCGCGAAGCGGGGGGTACCCCGGTGCTCGCCCACCCCTTCTGGGACATCGACGAGCCCGCCGAGGTCGAGTCGCTGATCGACGACCTGGACATCGACGGGGTCGAGGTCTTCTATCCGGCTCACGACCGCGCCCAGACCGAGTTCCTCGTCGGGGTGTGTCGCGACCGCGGCCTCGTGGCCACGGCCTCCAGTGATTTCCACGGGCCGAACCACAAGATGTTCAGCACCTGGGGCTCCTACGAGACGTTCGATCTCGGGACTCCGGAATTGCCGCCGCGACCCAACTGACCCAGCCGCCTAAGCGGGCTGGGCAGCGGGGATCAGCTGGCGCTCCTCGAGCAACGCGATCAGCTTGCCGGCCGACTCCTCGGGCGTCTCGTTCTCGGTGTCGAGCACGATCTCGGGGCTGAGCGGCTCCTCGTAGGGATCGGAGACGCCGGTGAACTCCTTGATCTCGCCCTTGAAGGCCTTTTCGTAGAGG
>Ga0183260_10002897_pt1 | contig 14016 bp, 15 predicted proteins | sample AntDrymUQ4972206_2_FD_129768 | JGI IMG/M metagenome (GOLD analysis project Ga0183260, IMG submission 129768) | Polar desert sand microbial communities from Dry Valleys, Antarctica - metaG UQ497 (22.06) (version 2) (version 2) | ecosystem: Environmental > Terrestrial > Soil > Desert | place... | reverse complement strand
GACCATCGCACCAGCGGCTACGGCAATTACCCGCAGGGCAATTACCAGCAGGGCTACAACGATCCGCGCTATAACAACCATGGCTACAATGGCATGCGAACCGCGCGCGTCATCGGGATCACCAGCGTCGAGCGCCGCCAAAATGGCCTCAAGGTGTCGGGCGTGATCGATTCGGGCCGGACCCAATACGGCGGCGGCTACGGCTATCAGGGATATCCGAACCAGGGATATCCCAACCAGGGTTACGGCAACGCCTACGGCCATAACGCCCAGGTTGCCGACCTTCGCTTCAGCTGCCGGGTCGACTTCCGCGGTTATGTCTCGAACGTCGACATCAAGCGCAACGTGGCAGCTCGCCGCGGTTTCTAAGAGCTGGCTTACAGGGGGCGGAATGCGCGCGGCCGGCAACGGTCGCGCGTATTTTTTTGCCCGTCAGCCGACCGGGATGTCGAAGTGCAGCACGTCCTCGCGGGTGCCGAGCTTAGAATAGAGCGCGATCGCCGGCGCATCGCCATGATCGGCCTGGACGAAGATCACGTAGGCCCCGCGCGCCGCGGCGATGACCTTGAGCTCTTCGATCAGCGCAGTCGCGATGCCGGTGCGGCGATGCGCCTCGGTGACCGCGAGGTCGTAGATGTAGATCTCGCTTCGCTCCCGCTCGAACTTGTCGAGCACGTAGGCGGCAAGGCCCCCCACCACCGCGCCGTACTTGACCGCCGCAAACGCAATGAAGTGATCGCTGCCGAGCAAGCGGCGCAAATAGGCATCGCCCGGCCGCTCCGCGCCATAGGTTTCGGCCTCGCCGAACGCTTCGCCGAACATGGCCAGCATGGCGTCCATCATCGCTACGTCGCGAGGACCGAGCAGCTTGATGCGGACAGGGTCTTGGGAGTCCATTGGCATAATCCATGTTACTATTGGCTGGTATTGGGAGTCAGTAGGAAGGGCATCGGCAACGCCTCGGTCCGCCTAGGCATAGGCCTCGTCGCTTTCGCCGACTTCGGCCAGCTGAAATGACGCCAGCAGCCACTCGCGGAAGCGCTTGACCTTGGGCACCATCCGGCGCTCGGGCGGATAGGCAAGCCAATAGGCATAGCCGGCTGTCGAGGTCAGCGCGAACGGCTGCACCAGCCGGCCGCCGGCGACGTCGCCGCGCCACAGCAGCGGTGTCAGCAAGGCAAACCCCTGGCCCCCCATCGCCGCATGGCCTTCGTTGGCCTGGCTGTCGAGGCGGATGCCGCCGCGCGGCCGGTGGCTGTCGAGCGGCACCCCGGCGTCGCGGAACCAGCGCATCCACCACTCGTCCTGCGGCCCGATCAGCGGCAGGTTGGGCAAGTCGGCCGGCTCGAGCTTGCGGCCGAGGTCGCGCTCGAACTTGGCGATGCATTCGGGGCTCGCCATCGGCGTGAAGTCCGATTCCATCAGCTTGTGCACCTCGAGCCCGGACCAGTCGCCGAGCCCGGCGCGGATGGCGACGTCGGCCTCGCCCGAGCGCAGGTCGACGGTCTGGTTGCTGGTCGTCATCCGCACCGCGAGGTCGGCGTGCTCCATCTGAAATTCGCCGAGCCGCCACGCCAGCCAAGTGTTGGCGAACGTGTGGGTTGTGGTGACGGTCAGCAGCGACTCGTCCTCGGCCCGGTGGCTGGCGAACGCGGCCTCGATCGAATCGAACGCCTGGCTCAGCGTCGGCAACAATCGCTGGCCGAGCGGGGTCAGCCGGGCGCGCCCTTTCTCGCGCACGAACAAGGCGGCGCCGAGCCGCTCCTCGAGCGCCTTCACCTGGTAGGACACCGCCGCCTGGGTCAGCCCGAGCTCGGCCGCCGCGGCGGTGAAATTCTCGGTCCGGGCGGCAGCTTCGAACGCGCGCACGGCGGACAAGGGCGGCAGTCGTCGCATCATCCCTCTCGATCGTCTTTCCCGCCGAAGCGGGAGCACAACCTATAAGCCAGACTTATCGAATCTGTCGAGTGTTTGATTGGCGAAACGAGACCTCGAAGCATAGATAAAGCTCCACTGCCGGCGGAGAGTTTCTTCCCCCTCCCCAGCCCCCCGCCGGCGGCCCGGTTGGAAGAAAGGAAAAAGTGAGAATGGCTTATGGTCTCAACCCCCGGCTGTTCATCGAGAACGGCCCCGCGATCCGCTCGGCCGATGCGCTCGCCCGCAGCTCGAGCAATTCGTACCGCGCCTGGCGGAGCTTCGACCGCGAGCGCCGCCTCGCACTCGTCGAATCGGCGCTGAAAGCGCACGCCAACGACGATTGCGACGGCTTTCCGATCGCCCTCTGACCCCTTTCACCCTCCAGCGACGCAAAGGATTTTCACCATGATGGACGAAATTTTTGACCGCACCTACCAAGCTGGCCGCGCCGACCTCAACGCCGGCCTCGACCGCGGTTTCAGCCGGATCGGTAGCACCATCGGCAAGAGCCTCAAGGTGCTTCACCGGATCGAGTGGAGCGCCCCTTGGAATAGCAATTCCAAGAATACTCAATGCGGCTGACGGCACCTGACCTCGACCGCTGGTGAGGAGCGCGGCTTTGCACGCACCGCGCTCCTCGCATTTTTCCTCTCTTGCACTTCGTATGTGATAATGTAACATCGACGCGGCAATTGGGGAGCCGTGCGCATGCGTCGATCGATCCTTGTTTCCGTTCTCCTGCTCAGCGCCTGCTCGCAGCGCTCGGACAGGCAGGCTGAAGATCTCAAGACCTACGACGTCGACGAACGCACTCAGTCGATGCAGGTCGCCCCGCCCCCGCCAATGGCCCCACCCCCTTCGGTGTCGGCGAGCCGCGACGCGAACGCGACGGCCGAGCAGGCCGGCGGTCCCGACATTTCCGTCTCCTCCGCGCCCGGCGTAGCCTTCAATTACCGCTACGCATTCCGCCTGCCCAACGCCCGCATTCAGCCGGCGCAGGAAGCGCACGCGGCGATGTGCGAGAAGCTCGGCATCGCCCGCTGCCGCATCACCGGGATGCGCTACAGCCTGGTCAACGAGCGCGACGTCTCGGCGTCGCTTGAGCTGAAGCTTGACCCGGCGATCGCGCGGGAGTTCGGCAAGAGCGCGACCAAGGTGGTCACCGAGGCCGAGGGCATGCTGGTCGACCAGCAGATCAGCGGAATTGACGCCGGCTCGTCGATCGAGCGCGCCAATCGCGGCCGCGCCGAATTGCAGGACGAGCTCGATCGGGTGAACCGCGAGCTGTCGCGCCCCGGCCTGTCGAACGTGGTCCGCGATCGCCTGCTGTCCGAGGCCGCCTCGCTGCGGTCGCAAATCGCCGCGCTCGGCGAGCAGAAGAAGGCCGACGAGGAATCTCTCGCGACCACCCCGATGGCCTTCTACTACGGCTCCGGCGCCGCGATCCCGGGCTTCGACGAGCCCGCCCCGCTTAAGGAAGCGTTCGGCCGCGCCGCGTACAATTTCCTCAGCGCCATCGGCTTCCTGATCGTCGCCATCGCGACCCTGCTGCCATGGTTCCTCCTCGCCGCGCTCTTTTACTGGGCTTATCGCCGGGCGCGGGTTCGCTGGCCGGGGATTGGCTCCGGTTATCGGGGGACGGATGAAGGTCCTACCGAAGCAGCGCCTCGCCGGCGCACCCGGCGACCTCCCGACACAGCTTAATTGCGGCGGGGCGGCGGGGCGCCTATAGCCCGCGCTTCCCTCACCCTCCGCCGGAGTGAAGCGTAACAAAATGGTCCGCCGCCGCCAGATTTACGAGGGCAAGGCCAAGATCCTCTACGAGGGTCCGGAGCCCGGCACCCTGATCCAGTATTTCAAGGACGACGCCACGGCGTTCAACGCCCAGAAGCGCGGCACGATCAGCGGCAAGGGCGTGTTCAACAACCGCATCTCCGAGCATATCTTCGTTGCCCTGAAATCGATCGGCGTCCCGACCCACTTCATCCGCCGGTTGAACATGCGCGAGCAATTGATCCGCCAGGTCGAGATCGTGCCGATCGAAGTCGTGGTGCGCAACGTCGCCGCCGGCTCGCTGTCGAAGCGGCTGGGAATCGAGGAGGGCACCCAGCTGCCGCGCACGATCATCGAATATTATTACAAGGACGACGCGCTCGGCGACCCGCTCATCGCCGACGAGCATATCGCCTGCTTCGGTTGGGCCAGCCAGGAAGAGATGAACGACATCGCCGACATGGCGATCCGGGTGAACGACTTCATGTGCGGCATGTTCGCCGCGATCGGCATCCGCCTGGTCGACTTCAAGCTCGAGTTCGGCCGGGTGTGGGAAAACGACTATCCGCGGATCATCCTCGCGGACGAGATCAGCCCCGACGGCTGCCGGCTATGGGACATCAAGTCCAACGAGAAGCTCGACAAGGACCGTTTCCGTTTGGGGCTCGGCGGCGAGGCCGAAGCCTATCAGGAGATCGCCCGCCGGCTGGGCCTGCTCGAGGAGGACGAACCCAACAGCGTCCTCGACCTCGAAACCCACCGCAAGAAACGCGGGAAGTAAACAGCAACGCAAACCGTCATTGCGACCCCGGACTTGATCGGGGGAAGCAATCCAGTTTCTTGTTTCCGATGGATTGCTTCGTCGCTGCGCTCCTCGCAATGACGTGAGGGTATGAGTGCCCCCCGCGCCCGCGTCGTCACCCTCAACGCCGCCCTCGGGCCCCTCGATTATCGCGTTCCCGACGGCATGGCGGTCGAGCCCGGCTCGGTCGTCGTCGCGCCCTTGGGCCCGCGTCAGCTGGTCGGAGTGGTGTGGGAACCGGAGCGGCTACCGAGCGAGGAAGTCGGCGACAACCGCCTGAGGCCCCTCGCCGCGCTGCTCGACGTGCCGCCGATCGCCGCCCCGCTGCGCCGCCTCGCCGAGTGGACCGCCGATTATTATCTCAGCCCGCTGGCCACGGTCCTGCGGATGATCATGCCGTCGTCGAGCGCGCTCGAAGGCAGCCGCCAGCTAACCGAGTACCGGCCGACCGGCCTGGTCCCCGAGCGGATGACCCCGCAGCGGCTGAAGGCGCTCGCCGCGCTCGAGCGGCGGCAAGGGACCATCCGCGAACTCGCCCAACACGCCGAGGTCAGCGACGCGGTGCTGCGCGGGCTGGTCCATGCCGGAGCGCTCGAAGCCGTGACCGTCGAGGCCGACCGCCCGCTCGAATGCCCCGACCCCGATTTCGCGCCGCCCGAGCTCAGCGACGAACAGCAACTCGCCGCCGCCAGCCTGTCCGCCGCGATCGGCAAGGGCTTCGACCCGGTGCTGCTCGACGGAGTCACCGGTTCGGGCAAGACCGAGGTCTATTTCGAGGCAGTCGCCGAAGCGCTGCGCCAAGGCCGGCAGGCGCTGGTGCTGCTGCCCGAGATCGCGCTGACCGAGCCGTTCCTCAAGCGCTTCCAGGCGCGCTTCGGATGCGCCCCGGTCGCCTGGCACTCCGACCTCCGCTCGTCGCAGCGCCGCCGCGCCTGGCGCGCGATCGTCGGTGGCGAAGCGAAGGTCGTGGTCGGCGCTCGCTCGGCCCTCTTTCTCCCGTACGCCAGGCTCGGCCTGATCGTAGTCGACGAAGCGCATGAGCCGAGCTTCAAGCAGGAGGAGGGCGTCCAGTATCACGCCCGCGACGTCGCGGTGATGCGCGCGAAATTCGAGGACGTGCCGGTGATCCTGTCGTCGGCGACGCCGGCGATCGAGAGCAAGCACATGGTCGAGATCGGCCGCTACCGCGAGGTCACTTTGACCCGGCGCTACGCCGGCGCGACATTGCCCGGGATCCGGGCGATCGACATGACGCAGGACCCGCCGCCGCGCGGCCGCTGGCTGGCGCCCACGCTGGTCGAGGAGCTGCGCGCCAACCTCGAAGCCGGCGAGCAATCCTTGCTGTTCCTCAACCGCCGCGGCTTCGCGCCGCTGACCCTGTGCCGCCACTGCGGGCACCGCTTCCAATGCCCCAATTGCACCGCCTGGATGGTCGAGCACCGGCTGATGCACCGGCTGGCCTGCCATCATTGCGGCCATGTCATGCCGCCGCCGCGCGCCTGCCCCGAGTGCGGCGAGGAGGACAGTTTGGTCCCGATCGGTCCCGGCGTCGAGCGCATCGCCGACGAGGTCGCGGCGCTGTTCCCGGAGGCGCGCACGGCGATCGTCACCTCCGACACCATCTGGTCGCCGGCGCGCGCCGCGGAGTTCGTCGCGGCGATGGAGGCCGGCGAGATCGACATCGTCATCGGCACCCAGCTGGTCACCAAAGGCTATCACTTCCCCAATTTGACTCTGGTCGGGGCGGTCGATGCCGACCTCGGCCTGTCGGGCGGCGATTTGCGCGCGGCAGAGCGCAGCTTCCAGCAGATCCAGCAGGTCGCCGGACGCGCCGGGCGCGGCGACAAGCCCGGGCGGGTCCTCGTCCAGACCCACGACCCGGGGGCGCCGGTGATCGCGGCCCTGGTGTCGGGCGATGGCCCCGGCTTCTACGCCGCCGAGACCGAGGCGCGGCGCGAGGCGGCGATGCCGCCGTTCGGGCGCCTCGCGGCGATCGTCGTCTCGGCGGAAGATGCATCGGAGGCGGAAAACGTCGCCCGCCGCATCGGCCAGGCCGCGCCCCAGGTCGAGGGGATGGCGGTGTTCGGCCCCGCCCCGGCGCCGCTGGCGATGCTGCGCGGCCGCCACCGCCAGCGGATCCTGGTCCACGCGGCGCGCAGCCTCGACGTCCAGGACGTGATCCGCGAATGGCTCGGCGCGCTCGACTGGGGCGCCAAGGTCCGGGTCACCGTCGACGTCGACCCTTATAGCTTCCTTTAGGCGGCGTTTTCGCGGGCCAGCCGGCGCCGCACCCACCACGGCCGGACCAGCTCGCCCTGCTTGACCGCCAGCACGACCAGCGCAACTCCGGCCGCCGTCGCGACGACCATCGCGATCAGCGACGCCTCGAGCCCGAACGCTCCTCCGGACAGCAGTTCGGGACCGGACAGCTGGGCCTCGACCAGCCCGTTTTGGTCGGTCCCCGACACCGGCACGTCGAAGATCCAGCCCTGGGTGAAGTTCCACGCCGCGTGCAGCCCGATCGCCATCCACAAATTGCGCGTCAGCATGTAAGAGCCGCCGAGCAGCACACCCGCTTCCAGCGCGATCGCGAACGACGACAGCGCGGTGGCATTCGGGTTGAACATGTGCGCGAGGCCGAACAGCGCCGAGGTCATCGCCAGCGCGAACCAGCTGCCGGCGAACTCCTCGAGCCAGCGGAACAAGATGCCGCGGAACAGCAGCTCCTCCATGAACCCGGGAAGGATGGCGATCGTAACCAGGACGCGCAGCAGCTCGCCGGTGCCGCCCGCGCCGATGATGTTGTAAACGTCGGCAATCGCCGCCACTCCGACGATCAGCGAAAAGATCAGGAAGCCGAGCAGCAGGCCGAGGCCGAGGCCCTTGGGCGCGTCGGACAGCCGCAGATCGTCGCGCGGCTGCTCGCCCAGGTGGCGGATGGCGAGCTTGTAGACCAGCAGGACGATGCCGATGGCGATCGCCGACCGAACGAGGGTGCTGGCTGTCTGGTCCATCGGGGGCAGCAGCTTGATGGCCAGGATCGCGGCCGCGTTGGCCAGCACGAACAACACCACCGCGGCCAGCATCGTGGCCAGCGGAAAATCGGCGATCCGCCGCCACAGCGGCTTGGCCGCCGGCCCGACTTGTACTGCTTCGTCCAGAATACCCTCCCTCACCTGCTCGGATGCTTGTGGGGTGAAGGGCAAACGGGCAAGCCGCTATTCGACCAACGGCAGTTCCGGTGCAATCTGGCGATGGCCCGCCGCCTCCAGCAGCTTGCGCTGGAGGCGATGGCCTTCCGCCTCGAGCAATTTGCGCTTGCGCTCGATGCCGCCGGCGTAGCCGCCGAGGCTGCCGTCGCTGCGCACCACCCGGTGGCACGGTATCAGCACCGCGACATGGTTGGCGCCGTTGGCCGAGCCGGTCGCCCGCACCGCGCCCGGCTTGCCGACCGCCGCGGCGATCTGCGCATAGCTGCGAGTCTCGCCGGCGGGAATCTTTCGTAATTCGCGCCACACCGCTTCCTGGAAGGCGGTTCCGGCGACGTCGAGCGGCAGATCCGGCGCCGCCGCCGGGCGCTCGACCGCCGCCAGGGCGCCCTCGACCAATTCGCTCATCGAGCCGTCGTCCGCGACCAGTGTCGCCTTGGGGAAGATCCGCTTGAGAGCCCGCTCGTCATCCTCGAAGGTCAGCCGGCAGATGCCCTTGGCGGTGGCTGCCACCAGCATCGGCCCAAGCGCGCTTCCAACCACCGTCCAGCGGATGGTCTCGCCGCGCCCGCCGTCGCGCCATGCCGACGGGGTCATTCCCAGCCGCTCCTTGGCATCGGCATAAAAGCGGCTCGGCGCGGCGTAGCCCGAATCATAGATCGCCTCGGTCACCGATTTGTCCTCCTTGAGCTCGGCCTGGGCGCGCCTGGCCCGGAGCGCGCGCGCATATTGCGCCGGCGAAACCCCGACGTCGCGGGTAAACAGCCGCTGGAAATGATGCGGCGCATAGCCGACCGCGGCGGCCAGCCCGTCAAGGCTCGGCGCCTCTTCCGCAGTCTCGATCAAGCGGATCGCCCGGGCGACCGCCTCGCGGTCGCGGCCGACCTCGTCGGGCTTGCAGCGCAGGCACGGCCGGTAGCCCGCCGCTCGCGCCGCTGCTGCGCGTGCGAAGAACTCGACATTCTCGCGCTTCGGCCGCCGCGCCGGGCAGCTCGGCTTGCAATAGATGCCGGTCGTCTTGACCGCGCCGATCACGCGCCCGTCCATGGCGCGATCGCGCCGCTCGAACGCCGCCCAGGCCTGGTTCTCGTCGATGGTTTTCATCAGCATGGCGGCTTGATACGCCACTTAAAACCGCTACGCATCCCGCCGCTTGCGGTCAAACCGACACCGACCCGCCTTGCATCGTTTCAGTCCCCCTGCTAGGGGCGCGCCACCCCATCGGGGCGTGCGGTTTCGGCCGGGAAGCGCCCCATTTTCGCGGGTGGGGACATTCCAAGTTTGGAGCTTTGGGCGCGTGGAGACATCCGGCGGCATTCAAGCCAGCTTAGCAGGGCGATATGCGTCCGCTTTGTTCGGCCTGGCGCGCGACGAACGGCAGATCGAAGCGGTCGGCCGAAGCCTCGACGCCTTAGCCTCGGCGCTCACCGATTCGCGCGAGTTCGCCGAGCTGATCGCCAGCCCGCTGGTCGGCCGCAAGGACGCCGCCAAGGCATTCGCGGCGCTTGGCCCGCAGCTCGGTCTGGATCCGATCACCGGCAATTTCCTCGGCGTGCTCGCCCGGAACGGGCGCAAGAGCGAACTCCGCAAGATCATCCGCGCCTTCAAGCGCATCGCCGCCGAGCACCGCGGCGAGATCAGCGCCGAAGTCCTGAGCGCCCACCCGCTCAAGGACGACCAGGTCGACGCACTCAAGGCGCAGCTTCGGAAGCGCGCCGGACGCGACGTCACCCTCGACATGGCGGTCGATCCCAACATCCTCGGCGGCATCGTCATCAAGCTCGGAAGCGAGATGATCGACGCTTCCATCCGCACCAAACTCAACAGACTCGCGACTGCGATGAAAGGCTGAACATGGACATCCGCGCCGCTGAAATCTCCCGCGTTATCCGCGACCAGATCGCGAATTTCGCCTCCGACGCAGAGGTCTCGGAAGTCGGCACCGCATTGTCGGTCGGCGACGGCATCGCCCGCATCCACGGTCTCGACAATGTCCAGGCGGGCGAGATGGTCGAGTTCGAAAACGGCACCAAGGGCATGGCCCTCAACCTCGAGGCCGACAATGTCGGCGTCGTGATTTTCGGCTCGGACGCCGACATCAAGGAAGGCTCGACCGTCAAGCGCACCGGCACCATCGTCGACGTGCCGATCGGCAAGGGCCTGCTCGGCCGCGTCGTCGATGCGCTCGGCAACCCGATCGACGGCAAGGGCCCGATCGAGGCGACCGAGCGCCGCCGCGTCGAGGTCAAGGCGCCGGGCATCATCCCGCGCAAGTCGGTCCACGAGCCGGTCCAGACGGGCTTGAAGGCGCTCGACGCCCTGGTCCCGATCGGCCGCGGCCAGCGCGAGCTGATCATCGGCGACCGCCAGACCGGCAAGACCGCGGTCGCGCTCGATACCTTCATCAACCAGAAGGACATCAACGCCTCGGGCAAGGAGAGCGAAAAGCTCTATTGCATCTACGTCGCCATCGGCCAGAAGCGCTCGACCGTCGCCCAGATCGTCCGCGCGCTCGAGGAAAATGGCGCGATGGAATATACCATCGTCGTCGCGGCGACCGCTTCGGAGCCCGCCCCGCTGCAGTTCCTCGCGCCCTACACCGGCTGCGCGATGGGCGAATATTTCCGCGACAACGGCATGCACGCGGTGATCGTCTACGACGACCTATCCAAGCAGGCGGTCGCTTACCGCCAGATGTCGCTGCTGCTGCGCCGCCCGCCGGGCCGCGAAGCCTATCCCGGCGACGTCTTCTACCTCCACAGCCGCTTGCTCGAGCGCGCCGCCAAGATGAACGAGGACAATGGCGGCGGCTCGCTGACCGCCCTGCCGATCATCGAGACGCAGGCCGGCGACGTCTCGGCCTACATCCCGACCAACGTCATCTCGATCACCGACGGCCAGATCTTCCTCGAGACCGATTTGTTCTTCCAGGGCATCCGCCCGGCGATCAACGTCGGCCTGTCGGTCAGCCGCGTCGGCTCCGCGGCACAGACCAAGGCGATGAAAAAGGTCTCCGGCTCGATCAAATTGGAGCTCGCCCAGTATCGCGAGATGGCGGCGTTCGCCCAGTTCGGCTCCGACCTCGACGCGTCGACCCAGAAGCTGCTCGCCCGCGGCGCTCGGCTGACCGAACTGCTCAAGCAGGGTCAGTACAGCCCGATGCCGGTCGAGGAGCAGGTCGCGTCGATCTTCGCCGGCACCCAGGGCTTCCTGGATGCGGTCGATGTCAAGGACGTCACCCGCTACGAAGCGGCGATGCTGAGCTATTTGCGCGCCGAACAAAAAGACCTGCTCGCCAAAATCCGCGATTCCAAGCAGCTCGACGACGACACCGCCAAGGCGCTCAAGGACGCGCTGGCCAAGTTCGGCAAGCAGTTCGCTTAGCCCGCGATGGCATCGCTTAAAGCCCTCAAGGTCCGGATCGGCTCGGTCAAGTCGACGCAGAAGATCACCAAGGCGCTCAACATGGTCGCCGCGGCGAAGCTGCGCCGTGCACAGCAAGCCGCGGTCGCCGGACGCCCCTACGCGATCCGCATGGCCGACGTCGTCTCGTCGATTGCATCGGGCGTGACGGTCGGCCCGCAAAGCCCCAAGCTCCTCGCCGGCACCGGCAAGGACGACACGCACCTGATCGTGCTTGTCACCGGCGACCGCGGGCTCGCCGGGCCGTTCAACAGCAACATCGTCCGCGCCGCCCGCCGCCGTGCGGACGAATTGATCGCCAACGGCAAGAAAGTGCTGTTCTATTTGGTCGGCCGCAAAGGGCGCCCGGTCATCCAGCGCCTTTATCCCAAGGCGATCATCGCCCAGCACGACACGACCGCGATGAAGGCGCCGGCCTATTCCGACGCGCAGGCGATCGCCAGGGACATCGTCGACCGCTTCATCACCGACGGCATCGACGTCGTCCACCTCGCCTACGCGCAGTTCAAATCGACCCTGGTGCAGGACCCGGTGGTCGAGCAGATCATCCCGATCGTGCCGGCCGAGCGCGAGGCGAAGACCGGCGCGGCGGCCAATGTCGCGGTCGAATATGAGCCCGACGAGGAAGCGATCCTCAATGAGCTTTTGCCACGCAACGTCGGCGTCCAGATTTACCGCGCCTTGCTCGAGAACCAGGCCGGCTTCTACGGCTCGCAGATGACCGCGATGGACAATGCGACGCGCAACGCCGGCGACATGATCAACCGCCTGTCGATCCGGTACAACCGCCAGCGCCAGGCGGTCATCACCACCGAGCTCATCGAAATCATCTCGGGCGCGGAAGCGCTCTAACTTGACCAAAGAACGCAAGGAAACACGCATGGCCACCGCCGCCCCGACCAAGCCCCGCAAGACCGCGAAGCCGGCCGCCGCCAAGGCGGCAAGCACCGCCAAGCCGAAAGCCCCCGCCCAGTCCAGCAACCTCGTCGGCCGCGTCGCGCAGGTGATCGGCGCCGTGGTCGACGTCGCCTTCGAGGGTGAGCTTCCGCCGATCCTCGCCGCGCTGGAGACCGACAACGGCGGCAACCGCCTGGTGCTCGAGGTCGCTCAGCACCTCGGCGAGAATGTCGTGCGCACCATCGCCATGGATTCGACCGACGGCCTGACCCGCGGCCAGGCGGTCAAGACCACCGGCTCGCAGATCGAGGTCCCGGTCGGTCCCAAGACCTTGGGGCGGATCATGAACGTGATCGGCGAGCCGATCGACGAGCGCGGCCCGATCGGCAGCGACATTTTCGCGCCGATCCACGCCGAGGCTCCGCCGTTCGTCGACCAATCGACCGAATCCGCGATCCTGGTCACCGGGATCAAGGTCATCGACCTGCTCGCCCCCTACGCGCGCGGCGGCAAGATCGGCCTTTTCGGCGGCGCCGGGGTCGGCAAGACGGTGCTCATCCAGGAGCTGATCAACAACATCGCCAAGGGCCACGGCGGCGTGTCGGTGTTCGCCGGCGTCGGCGAGCGCACCCGCGAGGGCAACGACCTCTACCACGAGTTCCTCGACGCCGGGGTCATCGCCAAGGACAAGGACGGCAATGCGATCTCCGAGGGCTCGAAAGTGGCCTTGGTGTTCGGCCAGATGAACGAGCCGCCGGGAGCCCGCGCCCGCGTCGCCCTGGCCGGCCTCACCCAGGCCGAATATTTCCGCGACCAGGAAGGGCAGGACGTGCTGTTCTTCATCGACAACATCTTCCGCTTCACCCAGGCCGGCTCGGAAGTGTCGGCGCTGCTCGGGCGCATCCCCTCGGCGGTCGGCTACCAGCCGACGCTGGCCACCGACATGGGCCAGCTGCAGGAGCGGATCACCTCGACCAACAAGGGCTCGATCACCTCGGTCCAGGCGATCTACGTCCCCGCCGACGATTTGACCGACCCGGCGCCGGCGACCTCGTTCGCCCACCTGGACGCGACGACGACGCTCAACCGCGCGATTTCCGAGCTCGGCATCTATCCGGCGGTCGACCCGCTCGATTCGACGTCGCGCGTGCTCGAGCCGCGGACCGTCGGCCAGGAGCATTACGAGACCGCCCGCGCGGTCCAGGAGACGCTGCAGCGCTACAAGAGCCTGCAGGACATCATCGCCATCCTCGGCATGGACGAGCTCAGCGAAGAGGATAAGCTGATCGTCAGCCGCGCTCGCAAGATCCAGCGCTTCCTGTCGCAGCCGTTCCACGTCGCCGAGGTGTTCACCGGCATCCCGGGCAAGTTCGTCCAGCTCGAGGACACCATCCGCTCGTTCAAGGCGGTGGTCGACGGCGAGTACGACCATCTGCCCGAAGCGGCCTTCTACATGGTCGGCGGGATCGAGGAAGCGGTCGCCAAGGCCGAGCGCCTCGCCGAGGACGCGTAAGGCATGGCCAGCGGCCTCCGCCTCGACGAATGCATCAACGCCACCTGCCCGTGGTCGGGCAAGCCGGTCAGCGAGGACAGCCTGACGCTGTACCGCGGCCAGGTCGTCGGCTTCTGCAATCCCGGCTGCCGCGAGAAGTTCGAGGCGGCAACCGCCGCGTTCGACGCCGCGATTGAAGGACGCGGCTGATGGCTGATCTCCACTTCGAGCTGGTGACCCCCGAGAAGCTCGTCTTTTCCGAGGACGTGCACATGGTCGTGGTGCCCGGCACCGAGGGCGAATTCGGCGTTCTCGCCGGCCACGCGCCCTACATGAGCACGCTTCGCGACGGCGAGCTGGCGATCTACCGCTCGGCCGGTGCCGCTCCCGAGAAGATCGCGGTCAGCGGCGGCTTCGCCGAAGTCAGCGAGCGCGGACTGACGGTGCTTGCGGAGAGCGCCGGCGCCCAAACCGACGCTCCCGGCAAGGGCCATTAACGCAAT
>Ga0183260_10002896_pt1 | contig 14021 bp, 15 predicted proteins | sample AntDrymUQ4972206_2_FD_129768 | JGI IMG/M metagenome (GOLD analysis project Ga0183260, IMG submission 129768) | Polar desert sand microbial communities from Dry Valleys, Antarctica - metaG UQ497 (22.06) (version 2) (version 2) | ecosystem: Environmental > Terrestrial > Soil > Desert | place... | reverse complement strand
GCTCGAGGGCGGCGACACGTTCCTCGAGCTCCAGACCGGCAGGCGCCGGGACCGACGGCGGCGGCGCCTCGTCCGCGCCACCGAGCAGGTGGCGATACCGCTCCTCCTTCTGCCCGGGTCGCCGCGCGAGCCGCTCCACGAGGTCTCGCTCGCCGAGGCGCTCGAGGACCTCCTGGAGCCCGTCAATCGCGTCGAAGTGATGGAGCCGTTGCGTGCGCTGATTGAGCTCCCCCGGAGTCTGAGCACCGCGCAGAAGCATCACGCAGAGCACCGCCAGCTCCGCACGGTCGAGACCGAGCGCGTCGTCCAGGAGCTGCCGGTACTTCGTCGCCCGGCTGCCAGAGCCGCTCGCCAGTCGCGTCCAGCCCCGACGCGCGAGCCGCTGAAGCGCCTCGTGGATCTCGCGCTCGTCGTAGGAGACGATCGGGTCGCGATTCGTCGTCTGGTTGCAGGCGAGCCGCAAGGCGTTGAGGGAGAGCGGGTACTGGTCAGGGGTCGTGCGCTGCTTCTCGAGCAGGCACCCGAGCACGCGCAGCTCGACGAGATCGGCGTCCATCGCCCGAGCCTACGCGGTCTCGTCGGGCACCCGCCCGGCACGGCGAATGACGCTCGCATGGCGTTGCCCGGGCCGCGAGAATCGCGGGCAATGGCCTGGGAGCCCGGAATGAGCAAAGAGGAAGCCGTGCGCTACATGCGCGGCGAGCCGCGCTATGCCGAGCTGATCCGAGACTCATACCTGGGTGCAGATACGCTCGAGTCGGCACGGCGATTCGAGCGCTCGCGGAGTTCGTCGAAGTGCTGAAGCTCGTGGGAACGACGCTCGGGGGCGGGAAGGTTCTCGACATCGGGGCTGGCGCGGGAATCGCATCGTGGGCGTTCGCCGCAAACGGTGCTGCCTGCGTCTATGCGCTGGAACCGGATCCGAGCGAGGAGATTGGGCGTGGCGGGCTCGAGCGTCTGGTCGGAGACATGCCGGTCGCGCCGTTGGACGCTCGCGCTGAGGAGATCCCGCTCCCCGACGAAGAGGTCGACGTCGTGTATCTGCGGCAGGTGTTGCACCATGTCAGCGACCTGCAGCCGGCGCTGCGGGAGTGCGCACGGGTTCTGAAGACCGGCGGAGTGCTCCTCGCCTGCCGCGAGCACGTCGTCGACGACGAGGAGCAGCTACGCGTCTTCCTCGGCCGGCATCCCGTGCATCGACTGATCGGCGGTGAGGGCGCTCACCGGCTGGGCGACTACACCGGCGCGATCCGGGCAGCCGGTCTCAGGCTGGAGGGCGCACTCGGCCCCTGGGACAGCGTCATCAACGCCTTCCCCACGGTCACGAGCGCGGACGAGCTGGAACGGTTCCCCCACGCGTACCTCGAGCGAAGGCTCGGCGGTCTTGGCAGGCTGCTCAGCAGGGTTCCCGGAGTCGAAGCGCTGATCTGGAGACGGCTGAAGCGCCCAGACCCGGGACGTCTGTACACCTTTCTCGCGGTCAAGCCGTAGCACCGGCGTGGAGCCGTGGACGACCGGTCATTGATCCACCTCGTCGACTTGACGCTCGGGCGGGCGTGGCGGCGCAGCTCCCCGTGGCACGGCGAGGAGCATTGGCGCTGCGTGACCGAGACCGGCCTCGAGCTCACGAACGGGCTGGACGTCGGCGATCGACTGCTCGTGTTCTGCTTCGGGCTCCTGCACGACACGCGGCGCGAGAACGAGACGGTCGACCCGGAACACGGCCTGCGCGCCGAGCGCTTTGCCCACGAGCTCGTCGACGGCGGCGGGCTGGTGCTGGACGAAGGCCAGCTCGAGCGCCTTGCAGGCGCTCTTCGACTCCACTCCGACGGGCTCGTCTCGGGCGACCCTGTGACCGGCGCGTGCTGGGACGCCGACCGTCTTCATCTTCCTCGCGCCGGGATCGAGCCGGATCCTGCCCGGCTCTCGACGACCGCCGCGCTCGAGCCCGGCGCGTTGTCACGCGCAGCGGAGCTTCGCGACGAGGGGGCGGCGCACTGGGAAACGCTGGTGGCTCGGATCCACGCCCACGGCGCAGACGCGCCGTAGCCGTCACACATCCGGCACGAAGTCGGCACAGACATGTGACGCTTTCGTCGGCACTCTCGAGGCATGGGCGAGCGCGGACAAGACGGTGGGTACGAGGATCCCGCGGCCGGATCCGAGGCCGGCGCGGGCGGCAGCGAGCAGCCGCACAGCTGGGTGGCCCTCCCGGTCGGTCGAGCCGCCACCGGCCCGACGATCGCGGAGCTCGTCGAGGCGGTGCGCGCCGCCGGCGGGATGGTCGGAGGCGAGGCGCTCTTCGACCCACGCTATGAGCCGGAGATGCGGCGCTTCCTGATCAGGGCGCTCGAGATGGAAGGACTTCCGGTACCGGGGGGAGGTGATACGCCATGAGGATCGCGTCGACGGGCTCGGTGTCGCGGCGGTAGTGGCCGCGACGGAGGCCCTCGCGATCGAACCCGAACCGCTCGTACAACCGAATCGCCGGCTCGTTCCAAGGAAACACGTGGAGCTCGAGCTTGGTGACGTCGGCTCGCTGCGCCCAATCGACGGCGGCTTCGAGGAGGGTCTTCCCCACTCCTCGACGGCGATGGCTCGCGGCGACCACGAGGCCGAGGTCGGCGACATGCGCGCTCGCCGGGTGCGGGTCGCGGGCGAGCGACAGGCGACCAATCACGAGCTCGCCCTCGGTCGCGACGAGGACTGCCGCATCCCGGTGGCGGCGGACGGCCTTCAGGTAGCGACGCTCGTCCGCAACGGTCCGGTGCGCCTCGGTCATGAGGAGCCAGTCGCCAGGCTCGCGCCCGACAGTCGTGGTCAGCGCGACGAGCGCCGACGCGTCGGCGGGCTCGGCCGGGCGGATCGCGATCACGAGACGACAAGCCCGTAGCCACCGCGGCGTGGATCGCCTGCAGCTCCGAGCGTCGTCCCTCGTTGCTCGACGGCGGAGACCCCGCCGAAGAAGAGGTTGCGCTCGGCCCACGGCCGGACGTCGTAGTCGTGCTCTGCGAGCACGCGGGCGACGGCGGGATCCCAGCCGCCCTCGACGTGAGCGGTTCCCCCGTCGACGTGGAGCCGCGGGCGGTCGATTGCCTCCCGGACGGGCAGCGCATGGCGAATCACACCGGCGACGACCTGCAGGATCGCCCCTGCGAGCCGCACCGACCCCGCGCTGCCGGCGAGGAGACGCGGCCTCCCGTCCTCGTCGAGCACGAGCGTCGGGGTCATCATGCTCGGGAGCCGCCGACCTGCCTCGTGCGGGTCGGCGCCGATCACGTCGAGCTCGCCGAGCATGTTGTTGAGCTGGAACCCGTGCCGGAAGACACCCGAGCCGGAGCCGAGCGTCGACGAGAGACCGATCGACGCGCCGTCCCGATCGATCACGGAGACGTGGGTCGTCCCGGTAGGCCGCGCGCCCGAGGCATCGGTCGGGGCGTACGCGTCGCGCAGCGCTGCGGCGAGAGTGACGGCCTCGTCCGTCGAGCCGGGTGCAGCGTCGGGTTCCCTGTCGAGCGCCGCGAGACCCGCCTGGACGACCGCGCCGCCGATCGACGGTGCCGGTGTCGTAAGCACGTCGAGACCCGCAAAGGAGCCTTCGAGCGGTTTCCGCTCCTCGACCTGGTACGCCTCCAGATCGCTTGCGAGGTCGTCGAGCAGCAGGGGCAGCGCCGCCTCGCGCGCATCGCGGAGGAGGAGGAGCGTCGGCACGAGCTCGGTCGCGTCGATCAGATTCGGCCGGCCGTAGATTCGCTTGCCGCCCTCCTCGCGCTGCAGGATCGGGACGAGGATCTCGTGAAGGAACGCCTGCTCCGGGGTCGCCTCGATCGGTCTCCGCGCAAGCTCGAGCGCGGGCGTGAAGAGCGCAGGCCACGGGAGCAGGCCCCGGCGCTCGTGCGTCGCCAGGAGACCGGCGACGAGCCCGGGAACGGCAACCGACGGCTCGCCGACGTGAAACGCCTGGGTCGAGGCGTCGGCGAAGTCGATCAGGATCTCGTCCATCGCGCCGCGCTCCTCCACCGGCACGGCGAAGAAGCAGTCGAGCACGATCGGCGCCTGGCCCGGCTCGTGGAGCAACACGAAGCCACCGCCGGCAGGCCCCGTCAGCGGCCCTTCGGTGACGAACGCGGCGAACGTCGCGGCCAGCGCCGCGTCGACGCAGGTGCCGCCTTCGCGTAGCGCCCAGGCTCCGGCCTCGGCCGTGTGGCGATTACCTGCTGCGACTGCCCCGCGCACGTCAGGAGCTTAAAGCCGGTCGGCCGGAAGAACGCCCGTGGCGCGGATTCAGCGGCTCAGCGGAGAAAGCTCGGCAGCTCGCCCTCGCGCTCCGGCGTGGAGCGCTGGCTGCCGCCCGTGAGCCGCGAAGCGACCCTCGGCGGGCTGAACGAGCTCCGGCGCGGCGAACCGAGCCCCGTCGCGACGACGGTGACCCAGACCTGGCCGGTCAGCCGCTCATCGACGGTGGCACCGAAGATGATGTTCGTGTCGTCGGTCGCCGCCTGGCGGACGACCTCTGCCGCGTCGTTGACCTCGAGCAGCGTGAGATCGTCGCCGCCCGCGATCGAGAGCAGGATGCCTCGCGCGCCGACGATCTCCGTGTCGATCAGCGGGGACTGCAGCGCTCGCTCCGCTGCCTCGCGGGCGCGTCCCTCCGGCGCCTCGGAGTACCCGATGCCCATGAGGGCAGAGCCCGCGTCGGACATCACGGTGCGGACGTCGGCGAAGTCGAGATTGATGAGACCCGGCATCGTGATCAGGTCGCAGATGCCCTGGACGCCCTGGCGGAGGACGTCGTCGGCGACCCGGAACGCGTCGATCATCGAGGTCGTGCGGTCGAGCACCTCGAGCAGGCGGTCGTTGGGGATCACGATCACGGTGTCGCACTCGGCGCGGAGCGCCTCGACGCCCGCGTCGGCGGTCGTCCGGCGACGTGTGCCCTCGAACTTGAAGGGTGTTGTCACGATCCCGACCGTCAGCGCACCGAGCTCGCGCGCAATCCGGGCGACGACGGGCGCCGCACCCGTTCCGGTGCCGCCACCTTCGCCGGCGGTGACGAACACCATGTCGCTGCCGCGAAGCGCATTTCGTACCTGGTCGTAGCCCTCCTCGGCGGCGCGCTTGCCCGTGTCCGGATCCGCGCCCGAGCCGAGTCCCTGGGTGATCGATTCGCCGATGTGGATCTTGAGCGACGCGTCGGAGAGATCGAGCTGCTGGGCGTCGGTGTTGACCGCGACGAAGTCGACCTGGGCGATCCCGGCGTCCATCATGCGGTTGACCGCGTTGATCCCGGCGCCACCGACGCCGACGACCCTGATCACGGCGAGGTACGAGGCGACGTCGCCCGCAAGGTGCAGCCGCGGTGGGCTCTCGGGCATGGGCGTCACGAACCGGCTTGCCGGTGGCGTGTACGGCTCGATCCGCTGCGGCTCGGGCTCTATTGCCACTGGCTCCGGCTCCGGCTCCGGCGGAGGCTCGCTCGCGACCGGCTCGGTGGGGACCGGCTCTGCTCGACGGCTCTCGATAGGGGTCGGCACCGGCGGAGTGTCCGCCGCGGCAACGATCTCGGTCGGCGCCTCAGTCTCGGCGGGACGGCCCGCGCGACGCTCGCGCCCGACCCCGAGGTCGTAGACGTGCTCGACAGTTGCCTCGAGCTCTGTCGTCGAGTCCGGCAGCGGTGTCTCGAGCGGCAGCTGCGGCTCTGGCTTCGGCTCCTGGCTCGGGGCGGACTCGGAGCTCGTCGCCGGCGGCGCCGGCTCGTCCTCGGTCTTGGCCCGCTGTGCGGCCTCGGTTGCGCGGAAGAGCTCGGCGAGCGGGCCTTCACGCATGCTTGCGCGCTTGCGCGCCATCATGAGCCTCCTTCGCGGCAACGATCTCGCGAGCCAGCTCGCGGTAGCCCTCCGCGGCGGCGCCGGTCGGGTCGTACTTGAGGACGGAGCTGCCCTTCACCGGCGCCTCCGCGTAGCGCACCGTTTTCCGGATCCGGGTGCGATAGACCAGGTCGCCGAAGTTCTCCTCGAGGATCTCGATCGCCTCGCGCGCGTGGAGCGTCCGGCCGTCGAACATCGTCGGGACGATGCCTTCGACACCGACGTGCGGGTTGAGGTTTTCGCGCACCATCGCAAGTGTGTTCTCGAGCTGGACGAGACCACGGAGCGACAGATACTCGCATTGCACGGGGACGATCACGCCGGTCGCCGCGACGAACGCGTTGATCGTCAGCAGGCCGAGCGACGGTGGAGTGTCGATCAGGATGAAGTCATAGGTGTTCCGCACCTGGGCCAGGGCCTTCTCGAGCGATCGCTCGCGTCCGATGAGCGCGCTGAGCGCGAGCTCCGCCCCCGCGAGGTCGATGGAGGCGACGGCGAGGTCGACCTCCCGGTGCTCGATGACCTCGGAGATCGGGATCTTGTGGACGAGCACGTCGAACATCGAGCGCTCGATCACGTCCGGGTTGAGGCCCTGGCTCATGGTCAGGTTCCCCTGCGGGTCGAGGTCGACGAGAAGCACGCGGTGCCCCATCTCGCTGAAGGCGACGCCGAGGTTGAGCGTCGTCGTCGTCTTCGCGACGCCGCCCTTCTGGTTCGCAAGCGCGATGACCTGCGTCGCGGTCGCCTCGGTCGGCGCCGCTGCACGAACCGGCTGGACGGTCGGGATGGGCGCGACAGGTGGCGCGACCACCGATTCGGCCTCACGCGCGGGCAGCTCGGGCTCGGGCGCGGGCTCTCTCACGGCGATCGTCTCGCGCTCGAACTCGAGCTCGACAGTGGGCTCGGGCTCTGACTCCCGTGCAGGTGGGGGTTGTGTGGCCGGTCGCGGCCGGAGGCGAATGAGACCCATGACCACGCCTCGTTCACCGCGGTCCACCCGACTCCTTCACGACGTGCCACACCGGTCGTCGCACGACTCTGATCCTCAGTCCTCCCCATCCCAGTAGTCCAGCACGTCGAGCCGGCCGATGACGCCGACGCCCCGGATGCTGACCTTCCCCGACCGCGGGTAGAAGGCGATGTCGCTCGGGTTGCGCGTGCCGTACGCGAGCACCGTGAGGCCAGCGTCGCCGGCGCGGAAGCTGTGCGCCCACCCGGTGCCGGCGGGTCGGGCAACGACGCTTCCACGAGTCACCGGATGCTGCTCCCGGTCTCCACCCTGCCGCGGACTGGGCCAAAGCTCGAGCTCTCCCTGCCCCTCGAGCACGACGAAGATCTCCTCCTCGGCGCTGTGGGCGTGCGGCGGCGCCATCAGTTTCCCCGGCCGGATCTCCACCAGGCGGAGCCCCGTCATCACCGAGCCCGCAGCTCGACCGAGGTCGCGCGCGCTCGAGCTCACGGTGGCGCCGTCCCGGTCACTCGCCTCGACATCGGCGGTGTTCACGATCCGCGCCGGTCGCGCGGCGAGCTCGCCGACCTCGGGCGGGCCGACGGCGGCCTCGCGTTGCCACGGGTGATCCTCGGGCGCCCCCTCCCGTACCCACGTCGGGCCGAGCCACGAGACACCGGCGCGGGGCAGCAGCGTGTTCGCCGCGAGGTGGCGCTCGCCGAAGGCGAGGACGTCGAGCCCGTCGTCGCCAGCCCGAAGCGTGTGCGCGTGCTCGAGCGGGAGGTGGACGAGGCAGTCGCCCGCGCGCACCTCGTACGCCTCCTCGACCGAGCCGTCCCCTTGAACGGACACACCCGTGCCCGCGAGGACGTAGAAGATCTCCTCTTCCGAGCCTTCGAGATGCAGCGGCGTCGACCACTTGCCAGCGTCGATCCGGATCCGTTGCACCCCCGCCCAGACGGAGCTCTCGCGTGTAAGCGACTGCCACTCGCCGCCGATGTGCCCCTGCTCTCGCCGTTTCGCGGGCACCTCGTCCCAGTGCGAGATCACGCCCTGATCATGTCACGGTCGAGCGCGTGCCGCAGCCGGCCGACCGCGGCGTCTCCCTCGTCACCCCCTTCCACGCGTGTCCATGCCTCGGCCTCGTGGAGGAGGGCACGGAGCTCCCCGAGCAGCTCGGCAGCGCCCGCGTTCGCCCGTCGCAGGGTGTCGATCCTGTCGAACCGCTCGAGAACGCTCCGTGCCTCCTCCATGCACCGACCGTAGCCCCGAACCTGTCACGGGTGTGTGCCGGCTTCGTGCCGAATGTGTGACGTCGCGCGACCGGAGGCGTCCATTGCGAGAGCGAGGTTGCGGAGCATGCCGCCGAAGATGAGATGGTGGAACGGCCAAAGGCAGTACCAGTAGGCGAGACCCAGCACGCCGACCGGCTCGAAGATCGCGGTCTGCGTCACGCGTGACGACGCGTTGGCACAAGGCTCCACTTCGAATTGCAGCCACGCCCGTCCCGGGACACGCATCTCCGCACGGAGCCGGAGGAGGCGGTCGGGCTCGAACGCCTCGACGCGCCAGAAGTCGACGGTGTCACCAATCTGGACGGAGTCCGGGTGACGACGCCCGCGGCGCAACCCAGGGCCCCCGGCGAGGACGTCGAGGAGGCCCCTGAGCCGCCAGAGGAACCCGGCGCGGTACCAGCCGGTCGCGCCGCCGATCCGCCGGATCGGGCCGAACGCAACGGGCGGCGAATGCGGGACGGTAGTCGTGCGCGCGTCGACGAGGCGCGAGCCGACCCGGACACCGCCGAACGACGACCGCTCGGAGAACGCCTCGTCCAAGAACCGCGTCTCGGCCATCTCGCGATCCTCGTTCGCGAGCGCCCGCGCGATGGCGTCGCGCGCGCTCCGCGGCTCGACCGGGAACACCTCGAGCGCACGGGCGTCGCGCACCACAGTCTCGTTCCGGAGCGAGTCGACCAACTTGCGGCCGACACCGGCGTAGACCGGCGTCACGAGCCACAGCCAGTGGGAAGAGAGGCGCGGCGAGAGGACGGGCACAGGGATCATCACGCGACGCAGCCCGCGCTGCCGCGCGTACTCCCGCATGAGCTCGAGATACGTGACGCGGTCGGCGCCACCAATCTCGTAGAGCTCGCCTCCCTGCGGCTCGTGGTCGAGTGCCGCCACGAGGTACGCGACGACGTCCTCGATCGCGATCGGCTGCGCCTCGACCCGCACCCAACGCGGAGTCACCATGACGGGCAGCTTCTCGACGAGCGACCTGACCATCTCGAACGAGGCGCTTCCCGACCCGATCACGATCGAGGCGCGGAGCTCGATGGTCGGGACGCCCGAGTGGCGCAGGATCTCGCCCACCTCCTGGCGTGAGCGGAGATGCTCGGACAGGTGTGCGCCGTGCCCGAGACCGCCGAGGTACACGAGCTTCTTCACTCCCGCCTCGCGCGCCGCGGCGCCGAACGCCCGTGCCGCGTCGCGATCGGCACGGTCGAAGGCGCGCGAGGAGCTCATCGAGTGGACGAGGTAGAAGACCGTGTCGACCCCCGAAAGCGCCGGGGGGATGGTCTCGGGCCGGAGGACGTCGCCCTGCACGACCTCGGTCGTCGTAGCGACACGGTGCTCCAGGACGTCGGGCCGGCGCGAGAGGCAGCGGACGCGCTCGCCCCGCTCCTCGAGCACGCGGAGCAGCCGCCCACCGACGTAGCCCGTCGCGCCGGTAAGGAGGATGAGGCGCGCCACGGCTCCGAGTCTAGGTCTGGAGCGGCGGCCGCCCGTGCGGGCTACGAGGCGGCGCGAATGCGCGGTGCCGCGCCGAGCCCGAGGAGCTCTCGGTCGAGCTGAGCGACGACCGCCTCGCGGTCACCCGCCCGGAGCACCTCGACGAGCGCGCGCCGCACGGCGCCGGCTGCGACAGAGGTGGCTTCCTCGCCGCTCGCGAGCGCGGCGAGATCGCGATGCAGTCGTTCGCGCGCCTCGGGCTCGGACTCGAGCAGCACGGCCGCCCGGAGCGGCCACGTCTCGCCGAGCACGGCGTCAAGCGCGGCGCGCTGCTGCTCGGAGCGGAACGGCTCGTGCTGGAACAGCGAGAGCTCCCACCGGTCGAGCGCCTCGGCGAGGTTCGTGTCCGCATCGACGAGCGCGAGACGAACGAGGAGCTCGGCCGCGAGGCCTCCGCGGAACTCGTCGAGCCGCGTGGGCTCGCCCGGCGGCTGTGTCGCCGCGATGGGGAGCACGGGTCGAATCCCGAACGGGCGCCCGTCGAGCGTCTCGAAGAGCACCGGCCCGGCTGCGACCGGCGCAGCCGTCGCGAGTCGCAGCGCAGAGACGACGTCGGCCATCTCCGCCGGAGCGTCGGGCGTGTCTGCACCTGCTTCCAGCGAGCCGTGCACCTCGACGACGCAATAGCGATCCGGCTCGCGACCGAAACCCGCGGGCAGGAGGCCGCGCGCTTCAGGCCAATGGCGCGCGAGCTCACCGTCGGCGATCGCTCTGATGCGCAAGCCGTCGGCGAGGACGCGCTGGACGCCGGTCGTGACCCCGACGAGCGGCGCCACGGCCGTGTATGCCCGGCGCTCTCCGAAGAGCGAGCGCTCGAGCTCGGCGTACTCGCGCTCGAATGCGTCGTCGTCCCAGTCGAAGCCACCGCACGCGTCCGCCACGCGGCGCAGGAGGTCGAGGAGGACGGTGCGGAAGAGTGCGTCGTCCTCGGAGAGCTCGCGACCGGCGTGGGCGCGCGCATAGATCGCGGCCGTCGGCTCGCGACGGAGCTCCTCGAGCGCGATGAGCGCATCTTCGCGCCCGCGCAGCCGAGCGGCCCGCGCCTCGACGAACTCGCCGACGAGCGGCCGGTACTCGTACAGCGTCGGCCCGTCGCGACGCTCGTGCTCTTCGAACGCGAACGGGAGCGACTCGCCCGCGTCGTCGAGCTCGCGGAGGAGGAACGCGAACGCGCCGAGCGTGTAGGCGCGGAGAGCGAGGTGAAGCTGAGGCGCGCGGTGGGCCACCCCGGACGGGTACGTGACCTGTCAGTAGATCCCTGCCTCGCCGTCGAGAGCCGAAGAGCCGGTGTCCGGCTGAGTAAGGACACCAAGGTTCAGGCTCGGCGCTGGCAGCGCTCGCACCAGTAGGCGGTGCGGTTGTCGTCCCCTAGACCGCGGGACGAGATCGCTTCTCCACAGCGCGGGCAGCCCTGCCCGGCCCGCCGGTAGACGTTGCGTCGCGGGCGCGCCCCCGCGACGGAGGCCCGCATCACGGTTCTCGCCCAGTCGAGGCCCGAGAGAAGCTCGTCGTCGGTCGCCTCGCCGACCGCGAGCCACGGTGACACCTGTGCCTGCCAGAGAAGCTCGGCGAGCCACATGTTTCCTATTCCGGCAACTAAGCGTTGATCGACGAGCACGTCTCCGAGCACACGCTGCGGGTCTGCGGCACGGAGACGCGCGACGAGCCGCGCCACCTCGGTCTGATCGGCGAGCAGGTCGGGGCCGAGCCGGCGGACGCGCCGCTCGTCGAGGGTGAGCACGGGGCCGTTCCACTGCGTCGCCTCCCAGCGAGGCGTCCGGAGGACGAGCCACGGCTTGGCGCGCCACGGCGTGCCGTCGCTCGCCCGCACGCGCCAGCGGCCGTTCATCCGGAGGTGGCTGCGGACGACGACCCCACCCTCGAAGCGGAGCAGAAGGTTCTTGCCAACGGCCTCGACCGACTCCAGCACGCGCCCATCGACCTCCCGAGCGACGTTCGTGACCTGCCCCCGCGGGTTCGGGGAGGACGCCGAGACCCGCTCGCCGACGAGCGGCTGCAGCCGGGCGGCCGCGCGGTGCAGCGAGTCGCCTTCGGGCATGAGGTCAAACTAGATGCGACAGGCTGAGCGACCGGCTCAGACGCGGATCCGCGCGAGCCGCCTGAGCCCGTCGAGATCGACCACGACCGTCCGACCCCGGCCGAGCTCGACGATCCCGCGTCCCTCGGCCGCGCGCAAGACCCTGTTGACCGTCGCCCGCGAGGTACCGGCGAGCGCGGCGATGTCTTCCTGGATCAGCGGCACGAGAATCGGCGGCGTCGCGCCGTACACCCGGGCGACCTCGAGGACCCGCCGCGCGACCCGGGTCTCGGCGTCCACCGTGTACGCCTCGACGAGCCGCTCGGAGAGAAACGTCACCTGACCGGCGAGCAGGCGGACGAGCACCTCGTGGATCGACCCGTGCCGCGAGGCGAGCCGGCGCAGCTCGCCGGCCCGCACGACGAGCGTCTCCCCTCGCTCGAGCGCGGTCACGGTGGCGGTGCGCTCGGAGCCCGTCGCCAGCGCGAGCTCGCCGAACGTGTCACCCGGCCCGCGGATCCCGAGGGCGACGACGTCACCCCGAGCCGTCGCGATCCGCACGTCGAACCGCCCCTTCGAGACGAGGTGGATCGCGTCGGCCGGATCGTGCCGGTGGAAGACGACCTCGCCGCGCCGGTACGTCGCGCGGCGGGCGAGCCCGATGACCGCCTGCACGTCCGCGGATGGAATGCCCTCGAAGAGCTGCCACGCAATTAGCTGCCGACCTGTCGCGCCCATCGCTCTGTCGCAAGCGTTACACATACTGTGCCGCGCCCGCGCGCGACACGGGGGAGCGAGCCGCCTACCTTCGACCCATGGTCGAACGGTCGAGAAGGAGGCAGGTCATGAACGCGAAGGGAACCGCCAGGCTCGTTACGACGACGGCAATCCTCGGCGTGATCGCCGCGCTGCTCGTCGCTCCGGCGAACGCCCGGTTCGTGGATCCCGACAGCGGCGGCAACGAGACGCTCGCCGCCCAATCGGTGACCGGAGGCGGCTCGCTCGGCGTGCCCGGCGAAGCGCCCCTGACGCGCGAGCTGTCCACCACGCCGGCGTCGACCGAAGAGCGGCACTGGACCTCGATCGGGATCGGCTCGGGCGGAGGCGCGCTGCTACTGGCGGCATTCGCGGCGCTCTACTTCTCGGGCCGTCCCCGCGAGCGGCAGGTGGCGATGCCGTAGCCGCTCGCCGGGGGAGCGCGAGACGGGGCGCCGGAGGAGGCGCCCCGTTTTGCGTGAACCGAGCACGGATACGCTGGCTCGACCTGCCCGACCGAGGAGAGAGAGCCAATGCGGATCACCCACAGCGTGCGCATCGATCGTCCACCCGAGGACGTCTGGGCCGTCGTCTCCGACCCGACGACCCATACGAGCTGGCGACCCGACCTCGTCGAGTTCCGCCAGGTCTCCGACGGCCCGCTCGCCGTCGGCTCGAAGATCCACGAGATCATCAGCTTTCGAGGCAGGCAGATCGAGATCGACGACGTGGTGACGGCGCTCGAGCCACCGCACCGCCTCGCAATCCGCGGCGGCTGGGAGGCGGCCGACTTCGAGCTCGATTTCCTGCTCGAGCCGGTCGGCGAAGGGGCGACGCTCGCGACGTTCGACTGGCCGCTCTATCCGAAGTCACTGCTGATGAAGGTCGTGGCGCCGTTCCTCAAGGGAACGATGAAGCGATCCACCGCCGAGGAGGCGGAGGGCCTCAAGCGCTATGTCGAGGAAGGCCGCTCGAGCGGCTGAGCTACGGGCGAAGCACGGCGCGGCGAGGCCCAGCCAGGAAGCCCGACTCGACGAGCAGTGACATGACGTCCGTTTCGACAACCGGCTGGCCGTCGAAGCGCTCGACCGCAAGGCGCCTGCCGCGGCCGGCGCGCACCCATTCGACCAGAGCGTCGATTGCGGGACGGAGCCACTCCGGATCCGGGTCGCGGAGCGGCAGCAGCGTCCGGCCGCCGCGATCGACGTAGAGGGCTGGCTCCCCGCCGAGCAGGACGACGTGCGCTCCCGCCACGCGTGCCGCGCGGGCGGCGGCCCGCTTCGGCCACGGCAGCACCCCGCCGTACGGCTGAGCCGGGTCGGCGGCGGCGAGCACGAGAGCCTGTCTGTCCTCCTCGTCCCGCAGCTCGCGTAGCCGCTCGACGGCACCGGGGAGAGCGAATTGCGCCCCGCCGAGCCCCTCGACGAAGTATCCGCGACGGCACGACCCGACGTTCTCGAGCGCTTTCAGCTCGCCGTAGACCGCGCCGTAGCCGCCGACGATCCCTTCGGCCCTGACCCCGTCCCGCGTGACGATGCCCTGCCGCTCGAGGAGGAGCTCCGCGAGCGCGCGACGGTCGGGTGCGCCGCTCCCCGATTCGAAGAGCCGGGCGGCGAGCG
>Ga0183260_10002895_pt1 | contig 14021 bp, 12 predicted proteins | sample AntDrymUQ4972206_2_FD_129768 | JGI IMG/M metagenome (GOLD analysis project Ga0183260, IMG submission 129768) | Polar desert sand microbial communities from Dry Valleys, Antarctica - metaG UQ497 (22.06) (version 2) (version 2) | ecosystem: Environmental > Terrestrial > Soil > Desert | place... | reverse complement strand
TCGGCCGACACCGCGGTTCACAAGCCGAGGGGGAGCGGTAGCCTCCGAACCGTGGAGGATCAAGAGGTACTGAAGGCGTTCACCGAAACCGGGGCCCGGCGGGCCTTCGGCCCGACCGTGCACATAGAGGGGGACATTCTCTTCTTCGACGGGTTCTGGCAGGCGGGACTGCGCGTTTCCCCGCGTACGATTGCCGTCCGGGCCGAGGAGCCCCCCGACCCGACCGACGTGCTCGAGCGTGCCGCTCAGCTCCTGGCGGCGAGGGGCCTCACCGACGTCGGCAGCGACTACCCCCTCGTCGGGGTGATCACCTACGGCGAGATCGCCCTCGGGCCGGTCGCCTGGAACGTGTGGTCGGTCGACCCGGCGACCGCCGTCGACGACCTGAACGAGCGGGCCGGGCGCGACTCCTTCCTGGGCGACGACTTGAAGAACGAACCGGCGGAGGCCGACTACACCGCGGAGTTGGGTGGGGCCCGGCGGCTGTCCGGTCTCCCCCCGTCTCTCGTGCTCACCCTCGGCGTGGCATCGGAGACGACCGAATCATTGGCCGCGGTGTTGCCGGACTGCCGGTTTGTCTCCAAGCCCCTCGACGCCGTCACCCCCGACGCCTGCGGATCGCTGCTGCCCACGCTGATGGTGATCGACGCCACCACTCCCGTCGGTCGTGAGTTCGTCATGGAGCTGCGGGCGGCGGCCTGCGGACGGCTGATTCCCGTGGTGGCCCTCACCGACGACGGCGAGATGCCGCTGGGCGCCGACCTGGCCTTCGCCCCCGGGTCGGCGACCGACGACTGGGTGAAACCGATCCGCGCCCTCCTGCCCTGATCGCCTGCGGGATCACTCCACCTGCCAGCTCAGGGTGCGGGTCCGGTCCCAGGGACCGTTCCACGAGGTGGCGCCTTCCACCTTTCTCCCCTGCGGGTCGAGGGTGACACTGAGGTCGACGGGCTCCAGCCGCGGCTGGGGGACCAGTCGCACGGTGAGCTCGCCGTTGCGCACGGCCCCGGGGATCAGCGTGTCGAACACCGCCTCACGACGCTCGCCCGCGCCCACCTTCACCACGGCCTGGGAGAGCGTGAGGCCCGACTCGGCAATGCTGGCCTGCTGGCTCGCCCCCGCCGGGCCCCAGAGCAGCACCCATGCGGTGTAGTCGCCGGGGTTGACCGAGTACTGGTCGGGGCCCAACTGGTACGACGGCGGCTGTCCGGTAGGTGCCTGGTTGTCGATCACCACAGTCGTGCGGACCACGACATCGGTCCGGCCGCTGAAGCGCACCTCCTGGCGCACGCTGGGCTTGACGAAGTAGTCGAGCTTGGTCCCGGTCCGGTTCTCGACGGCCACATGGAAGGTGCGGTCAGCGTCCACGCGGGCTGGGCCCCCGCTGATCCCCGCCCGCAGGAACACCTCTTGCTCGGTCGGCGCCGCACTCCACACCCGCAAGTGCCCGCCGGTCGTGGCTTCGGCCAGGGCCGAGCCGATGCCCACCAGGTCCTGGTTGCCGTTGGTGAGGCGGGTGATCACCGCGTCGGCCACCGCGCCCAACGCCTCCCGACGCGGGCCCTGGTCGTCGCCCTTGGCCAGGCCCTTGTACAGGTCGTTGAGCAACACCCGTCCGGCGTTGCCCGCCGACACCGGCCCGGCGAGACCGGGCACCTCCACGGGCCCGACCACCCGCAGCAGGGCGGCCAGGCCGGGGACGTCGAGGGTCACGACACCGTCGATCGGCGATCCCGTGGCCTGGCGGTACATGTCGGCCATCGCCCTGCCGCTCCAGTCGAAGTCGGCGGTGGAGTTCACCGACTGCCAGAGGGTGGTGGGCTCGGTGATGCCGAAAACCTCCTGCGTGCCCGGCGGGATCGGCGTGGCCGTCGGACCGTCCAGGGCGAGGTCGCTGATGGGGCCCTGACGCTCGAAGGTGATGCGCCCACCACCGAAGTGCACGACGGCGTACGACAGCACCATTCCCTGATCGCGCATCTCGGCGTTGTTCTGCATGGCCAGCAGGTAACGACGGTCACCGCTGCCCCCGAGGAAGCTGCGGGCGGCGCCGAGGGTCTCGGCCGCCTGGGTCAGCTGCACGTCGGTGGAGGCCGCCAGCTCGTCGAGGTCGCGGCGAGCGCTCGCCAACGGGCCCCACAATGCGCTCCTCGACAAGGAGATCCCCCGGAACACGGTGGCGGCCCGCTCGGCTTCGACGGCCATGAGGTCCAAGCTGTCGAAGGGGATGACGCCGTCTCGGAGCCCGCCGATGTCGACGGCCGCCTGCACCCGGTCGACCAGGTCGCCGGCCGTCGCCGTCGCCCGGCGGGCGTCGTCGAGCAGGACGAGCAGCCCGTCGCGCTGATCGCCGAGCGCGGGCACGAACTGCACCGCCCAGAGTGCCGGCGACCGGCCGATGCGGCGGTGGGCCGAAGCCAGGTCGTCGGCGGCGGCGCCCACCGCCGCCCTGGTCGCCGCCCGGCCCTCGGGCTCGGTCATCGCCGAGGGGTCGACGGCGTCGGTGAGCCTCTCCCGGGCGTCGGCGATCTCGGCGCGGGCGTGGCGAACATCGAGCCACGCCGAAACCCCTCCCAGGAGGAGCAGCCCGGCGAACACCGCCAGCAGGGTCAGGACCAGTTTCCGGCGGCGCTTCGCCGAATGGCTGCGGGCAGCCGGGCGTCTGGTGCCGGGGCGGTGTCGCCACAGCCACTTCGGGCTCCACCATTTGCGGCGGTGACGGCGGCGGCGTCGCACCACACCGGACTGTTCCGGAGCCGCGGGGCCTGTCGCCTCGGACTCGGGATGCATCTTCGCAGCGTAGGTCGACCCCGTCGGGGCCCAGGGTTCAGGCCAGGGTCAGGGCCCAACCTCGGTCTGGCGCACGTCGGCGCGCGCCCGCACCCGCACCACCTTGTTCACCGCGGTGAGGAAAGCGCGCGCCGAGGCCTCCACGACGTCGGTGGAGACACCCCGCCCCGACACCCTGGCGCCGTCGGCCTCCACCTGGATGATCACGTCGCCCAGGGCGTCGACGCCGCCGGTGACGGCCGACACGTTGAACCCGACCAGGACGGCGTCGATGCCGGTCGCCGCCTTGATGGCCTGGCAGGCGGCGTCGATCATCCCGTCGCCCTCGGCCGTCGCCTCCAGCTTGTCGCCCTGGCGGGTCAGCACCACCCGGGCCCGGGGCACGCCGACCGTCCCTCCCACTACCTCGAGGGCCTCGAGGGTGAACTCAGGCGACATGCTGGTGCCGAGCTCCTCGGCGACGATCGCCTCCAGGTCGGCGTCGGTGATCTCCACCTTGCGGTCGGCCAGCTCTTTGAACCTGGTGAACGCCGAGTTCAGGGCCTCACCGGAGATGGTGATCCCCATCTTGGTGAGCGTGTCGGCGAAAGCGTGGCGGCCCGAGTGCTTGCCCAACACGATCTGGCTGCCCACCTGGCCGACCGCGCCGGCATCGATGATCTCGTAGGTCGAGCGGTCGGCCAGGACGCCGTGCTGGTGAATTCCCGACTCGTGAGCGAAGGCGTTGCGACCGACGACGGCCTTGTTGTACTGCACCGGGTATCCGGTGAGGCGACTGACCATGCGGCTGGTGCGGGCCAGCTCCTCGGTGTGCACCCCCGTCGTCAGGCCCGGGAACTGATCGGGTCGGATCTTGACGGCCATGACGATCTCCTCCAAGGCGGCGTTGCCCGCCCGTTCGCCGATGCCGTTCACGCACACCTCCACCTGGCGGGCGCCCGCCCGTACGCCGGCCAGGGAGTTGGCCGTGGCCAGCCCCAGGTCGTTGTGACAGTGCACCGACGTGACGTAGTCGCCCTTCACCTCCCGGCGCACGTACTGGATCAGGGCGCCGAAGTCCCAGGGGATGCCGTAGCCCACCGTGTCGGGGATGTTCAGGGTGGTGGCGCCTGCGTCGACCGCCGCCTGCAGCACCTCGAGCATGAAGTCGAGCGGGGTCCGCGTGGCGTCCTGGGGGCTGAACTCCACGTCGGCGGTGTGCTCGCGCGCTCTGGCCACCCCGCTGCGGGTGGCCTCCACCACCTGGGCGGGCGTCATCTTCAACATGTGCTCCATGTGGTTGGGGCTGGTCGAGATGAACACGTGGATGCGGGCCCGCTGGGCGTCACGCAGCGCCTCCCAGCACCGGTCGACGTCGGCCAGCTGGGTGCGGGACAGCGCGGCGATCACCGGGCCGGTTACGGTGCGGGCGATGGCCTGCACCGCCTCGAAGTCACCCTGGCTGGCCACCGGGAACCCGGCCTCGAGATAGTCGACCCCTACTCGTGCCAACTGCTCGGCGATCTCCAGCTTCTCCCCGGCGTCGAGGGAGATCCCCGGCGACTGCTCCCCGTCGCGAAGGGTGGTGTCGAAGATGGTCAGCCACTCCTCCGCCACCGGAGCCTCTGTCGTCGTGTCGCTGTCGTCCATGTCGTGCCTCCTCGATCGCGGTCCGGAAAAGAAAAAACCTCCCGGCCCGAGGGCACGAGAGGTAGGGCGAGCACCGTCGGGCGCCCGCCGCTAGAGAAGGAGCAGGTCCGAGAAGGTGCGACGGCCCGTGACCCGGGGGCTCGTAGGCTGGGAGAATGAAGTCATAACTTTGGCATCGTGACAGTCGTTCGCCAGTTCGTCAAGTAGGCTGCCGCCTTTCCACCGATCCGGGAGTGCTGGTGATTCGCCGCTCGCTACGCTTCGGAATTCGACTGGGAACCCTTGCGGGCCTGGTCTTCGCTCTGTTCAAGATCGTGCAGGCACGCAAACCCTTACCGGCCGTGCCGACGGGCGAGGATCCGTGGGCTGCCGCCCGGCCGGCTCCCAAGCCCACCCGCAAGCCTGCCCCCGAGGCCGAGCCTGCCCCCGAGGCATTGCCCGACGAGCCCCGCCTGGTGGCGCCGACGATGCTCGAGACGACATCGCTGCGTCGACCCAGCAGCCGGCCCGACGAGCCTCCGTTCGACCCGGCGGCGACCGCCCCCACGCTGGTGCCACCGTCCAGCCCCTCGTCGCCCCCACCTTCCCCCCGCACCGATCCCGCCGTCGAGATCGCTCCCGACGCCGACGAGATCGTGATCCTCGACGACGATCCCCCCGAGGCGGTGACGGCGATCGCCGAGGCGGCGGCGGCGGCACCGGCCCTTGAACCGCCCCGCAAGGCGGTGGCCCGCAAGGCACCGGCCAAGAAGGCGGCGCCCACCCAGAAAGCTCCGGCCAAGAAGGCGGCGGCCAAGAAGGCGCCCGCGAGGAAGGCGGCGGCTCAGAAGGCGCCTGCGAAGAAGGCGGCGGCCAAGAAGGCAGCCAAGAGGTCTCCGTCGACGGCCTGGATCGATCCCGACGGCGGAGTGTGCCCCACCACCCACCCGGTGAAAGCCAAGCTCCGCAGCGCCATCTTCCACCTGCCGGGTATGGCCGCCTACGCCCGCACGGTCCCCGACCGCTGCTACCCCGACGAGCAGTCCGCCCTCGACGACGGACTCCGCAAGGCGGCCCGCTAGCTCCCCCTGAGGTACCGGCGTCGCGCCGGCAGCCTGTCAGGCGCTGACGGTGTCGACGTGCAGGATGCCCGCTTCGCTGCGCAGCTCGGCCAGCACCGCGGGGGGCACGGGCTGGTCGGTGGACAGCACCATGAGGGCGGCCTCGCCTTCTGGCGACCGGCCCACGTCCATGTCGGAGATGTTCACCCCGGCCTGACCCACGGTGGCTCCGACCAGGCCGATGAGGCCGGGACGATCCTCGTTGCGGACGATAAGCATGTGGCGGGCCGGGGGGATGTCGACGGTGTGGTCGTCGACCATCACCAGGCGGGCCTCGGCCCGGAGGCCGAACAGGCTTCCGGCGATGGCGTGGTCGCCGCCGCGGAGGGAGACGAGATTGACGTAGTCGTGGGCGGCCGAGGTCTTGGTCTCTTTCACTTCGATGCCCCGTTCGGCGGCCAGTTGCGGGGCATTCACGTACGACACGGGCTCCTCGCTGCCGTTTCCGAGCAGGCCCTTGAGCACGGCCAGGGTGAGGATGCGGGTGTCGTAGTCGGCCAGCTCGCCCTGGTACTCGACCACCAATGCGGTGGGGACACCGTCGTTGAGCGACGCGAACAGGCCTCCGAGGCGTTCGGCCAGGGCCAGGAAGGGGCGGACCGTCTCCGACGCCTCCGAGGCGCTCACGTTGACGGCGTAGGGCACGAAGTCTCCGGCGAGGGCCAGCTGCACCTGTTCGGCGATGGTCTCCCCCGCCTTGTCCTGGGCCTCTGACGTGCTCGCCCCGAGGTGAGGCGTGACGACGACGGAGTCGAGGGCGAACAGAGGCGACTCGGTGGTGGGCTCCTTGGCGAAGACGTCGAGGGCGGCGCCGGCCACGAAGCCCTCGCCGACGGCCCACGCCAGGGCGTCTTCGTCGACGATGCCTCCCCGCGCGGTGTTGACGATGCGCAGACCCGGCTTGGCCCGGCTCAGCAGGTCGCGCCCGATAAGGCCCAGGGTCTCGGGGGTCTTGGGCAGGTGGACGGTGACGAAGTCGGCCGTGGCCACCAGCTCGTCGAGGCCCATGAGCTCCACGCCCATCTGGCGGGCCCGCTCGGCCGACACGTAGGGGTCGTAGGCCACGAGCTGCATCCCGAAGGCCGAGGCCCGCTGCGCCACCAGGGCGCCGACGCGACCGAGTCCGACCACGCCGAGGACCTTGCCGTGCAGCTCCACTCCCGTCCACTGGGTGCGCTGCCACTTCCCGTCCTTGAGGGCACTGTGGGCCTGGGGGAGGTTGCGGGCCATGGCCAGCAGGAGGGCCATGGCGTGTTCGGCCGCGGAGATCACGTTGGACTGCGGGGCGTTGACGACCATCACCCCCCGGCGGGTGGCGGCGGCCACGTCGACGTTGTCGAGGCCGATCCCCGCCCGTCCCACGACCACGAGGCCGGTTCCCGCCTCGAGGACCTCACCGGTGATCTGGGTCTCGGAGCGGATCACGACGGCGTTGGCGGTGGTCACCTCGACCAGCAACTCGGCGGGCGTGAGGCCCAGGCGGATGACCACGTCGTGGCCGGCGTCACGCAGCCGGTCGAGTCCGCGGTCGGCAATTGTCTCGGTGATGAGGATCCGGGCCATGGGCCAATGGTAGGACCCTCTGCCCGCCGCTCAGGAAAGCAGAGCGGCCAGGCGCTTAACGCCCTCGGCCAAGGCCTCGTCGCCGAGGGCGTAGGACAGGCGGGCGTACCCCGGTGCGCCGAAGGCCTCACCGGGGACGATTGCCACCTTGGCCTTGTCCAACACCACGTCTGCCAACTCGAGCGTGGTGGCGGGCCGGCGCCCTTCCAGGTCGCGCCCCAGGACCCCGGCAAATGACGGGAAGGCATAGAACGCCCCTTCCGGCTCCGGGCAGGTGACGCCGGGAATGGCGTCGAGAAGCTCGTACATGAGCCGGCGGCGGCGGTCGAACGCCTCCCGCATGGTGGCCACGCAGGCCTGGTCGCCGCCCACGGCGGCCAGCGCCGCCATCTGCGACACGTTGGCCACGTTGGAGGTGGCGTGCGACTGGAGGTTGGCGGCGGCCTTGATCACCGCCGCGGGCCCGACCATCCATCCCACCCGCCAGCCGGTCATGGCGTAGCTCTTGGCCACGCCGTTGATCACCACGCAGCGCTCCCCCACGTCGGCCACTTCGCCCGGCATCGACGAGAAGCGGTTGTCGCCGTAGACGAGGTGCTCGTAGATCTCGTCGGTCACCACCCACAGGCCGTTGTCAGCCGCCCATCGGCCCACTTCCGCCACCTGTTCGGGCGGGTACACGGCGCCGGTGGGGTTCGACGGCGACACGAACAGCAGGATCTTGGTGCGGGGGGTGCGGGCAGCCTCCAGGGAGTCGATGGTGACCCGGAAGCCCGTGCTCTCGTCGCTGGCGACGGGAACGGGCACCCCACCGGCCAGGCGGATCGACTCCGGATAGGTGACCCAGTAGGGCGCGGGCACGAGTACCTCGTCACCGGGGTCGCAGAGGGTGGCGAAGGTGTTGTACACGGCGTGCTTGGCCCCGTTGGTGATGAGCACCTGGTTGGCGGCTACGTCCCAGCCCGAATCCCGGCTCGTCTTGGCGGCAACGGCCTCGCGCAGCTCGGGCAGGCCGGCGGCGGCGGTGTAACGGTGGTTCCGGGGGATCCGGGCCGCCTCGATAGCCGCCTCCACGATGTGGGCGGGGGTCGGGAAGTCGGGTTCACCGGCCCCGAAGCCGATGACGTCGTCCCCGGCCGCCTTCAGCGCCTTGGCCTTGGCGTCGACGGCCAGGGTGGCCGACTCCTCGATGGCGGCGACGCGGCGGGAGATCTGGGCAGAGGGATCGGTCATGGAAACGATGGTCACACCTCAGGCAACCGCCCGCAAAGGCATTTCGCTCATCGGCCGCCGCGGTCTCAGGCGGTACGGCGGCGGCTAGGTCTGTACGCCCCCCCCCCCGGGGAGCTCAGGAGGGTACGTCGTGGGTCGGCTCCCATACCTCCTCGAGTTCCAGCTGCACGGTCGCTAATGCGAGGTTTTCCGGGAACAGTGCGAGGACATCATCGACACCGGTCGCCGAGGGCGACTTGATCGCTTGGACGCCTCGCTCATGCGCCGCTTCGCCTATCTGCTGGGTGAAACCGTGTCCCGGGCGAACCAGGTCGGTCGGCTCGACAGCTGCTGCGATGCAGACAGAATGGTCGGTCAGATCGAGCACACTCCCGAGGTCCGTCGCAATCGACCACAGTTCACGCGGCAGTAAATCCTCGACCTGAACGCTTTGCCGCCCGGCCTGACGTGTGAGTTCCGCCGCGACGCAGAGTCTCGTGAGACACAGGTAGATGACGGGGAAGCTCCGGGGCGGGTTGTACCGACCACCGAAACGCCGGGCGCCTTCGCCGCTTCGGGGGTCGAAGCCCGGCGCCTGATGGCGGTAGCCGACGCTCGCGAGATCGACGAGATCGACGCCATTCAGGCGGGCGGGGTCGGAGCCCGCCATCTCACGACGTCACGCCTTCGGCGAGAGCGATCAGCAGGTCGATCACGCGCTGGTACTGCCCAGCGGCGACGAGGTCCAGTGGCTTGTCGTAGCCGAGGTCGGGGTTCGGAGAGCGCAACCAGAGGCGAGCGGCGTCGTCGCTCAGGATCCGCCGGAGCAGGTCGACGACCGCCTTCAGCTCGAGAAGCCGCTCCTCAGACTCGCGCCGGGGCTCGGACTGCTCTGTGTGCCAGCGGTTGACGCTCCGTGCATGGGCGCCGCTCACTCGCGCCACGTCTGCGGTGTCGATGACGTCGCTCTCGTAGAGGTCGTCAAGCAGGATCGAAAGGGATGCCATAGGTTCGTCCTCACCATGTGTAGCATCGTGTCACGGGTTTGTCGTAGTATACGTCGCAAGGTTGACGAAGGAGCAACTCCGTGGATCTTGAGTTCGGGCACGGCTTCATCCCGAGGATCGCCAGTCTCGCTCCGCGAATGGAAACCGCGTCGCTGTCGCCCGTCGACACCGTGGACGTGACCATTTTGGTGGACAACACGATCGACATCAACCTCCCCGGCAGCGCCATCGCCCACCGTGCGCCCCGTCACTACGACTGGGCCGAGCGGGCCCAACTGCGAGCCGAGCACGGCTACGCGCTGTTGCTCACCGTGCGACGCGGCCAGGACAGCCAGTCGATCCTCTATGACTCCGGCCTGGGACGCGACACCCTCGTGCACAACATGGACGTGTTGGAAATCCGCCCGGGCGGACTGCGGGCCGTCGTTCTGTCCCATGGACACGCCGACCATCACGGTGGCCTTGAAGGCGTATTCCGCCGGCTGAGGAAAGCTGGCACGCCTCTGGTGCTGCATCCCGATGCGTGGAGAGAACGGAGGCTCGTCTTTCCTACCGGTACAGAGATCCACATGCCACCACCCAGCCGAGCCGACCTGGAGGCCGAGGGTGTCCAAGTGGTCGAGGAGCGGGGACCCTCATTGCTGCTCGATGACACCGTGCTGGTCAGCGGCCACACCGAGCGGGTCACCGGGTTCGAGAAGGGTGTGCCCTCCCAGCAGGCCCGCACGGAGCACGGCTGGGAACCCGACCCCTGGGTCTGGGATGACCAGTCGGTCATCGTGAGCCTGAAGGGCAAGGGCTTGGTGGTGCTCTCGGGGTGCAGCCATTCGGGGGCCATCAACGTGCTGCGAAACGCCCAGCGGGTCACCGGGATCGACCGTATCCACGCCTTCATCGGGGGTCTGCATTTGAGCGGTACCGCCTTCGAGCCGATCATCCCCCAGACCGTCGTCGAGATGGCGGCTCTCGAACCCGCGGTGGTCGTCCCCGGGCACTGCACGGGATGGCGGGCGACCCATGAGCTGGCCCGGGTGCTCCCCGATGCTTTTGTTCAGACGAGCCTCGGCACGAGGCTGCACCTTGGTGTCCGTTGACAAGTGGCACCCCGCTCCTGGTTCGCCACGGTCGCGGCGTCAACGCTTTGTTCTGCGGGCCCACGGGCATGAGCGATAGTTGCCACATGAGCTCGTCTTCAACCCCAGAGATTCCCGACATCCGCCTCCCTGCCGATCTTTTGCCCTCCGACGGGCGGTTCGGATGCGGTCCGTCGAAGGTCCGGCCCGACGCCCTCGAGCGCCTGGCGGCGACGACACCGCCGGTCATGGGCACCAGCCACCGCAAGGCGCCGGTGCGCTCGTTGGTGGGTCGTGTCCGGTCCGGCCTCAGCGAGCTCTTCGCCCTCCCCGACGGCCACGAGGTGGCCCTCGGCAACGGCGGCGCCGCCCTGTTCTGGGACATGGCGTCGTTCAGCCTCATCGCCCAGCGCAGCCAGCACCTGGTCTTCGGCGCCTTCTCGTCCGGCTTCGCCGGCGCGGTGGCCGGTGCACCCCACCTCGACGCCCCCGACCTCGTCGAGTCGGCGTTCGGCACCCATCCGCAGCCCGTGGGCCGGGAGGGGATCGACACCTACGCCCTCACCCACAACGAGACCTCGACCGGGGTGGCCATGGAAGTCAGCCGGCCCTCCGGGGCCGACCCCGACGCCCTCGTGGTGGTCGACGCCACGTCGGCGGCCGGGGGTATGGCCGTCGACCCCGCCGCCTTCGACGCCTACTACTTCTCGCCCCAGAAGTGCTTCGGGTCCGACGGCGGTCTGTGGCTGGCCCTGTGTTCCCCTCGGGCGGTGGAGCGGGTCGAACGCCTGAGCGCCGGACGTTGGGTTCCGAAGTCGCTCAGCCTGGGCCTGGCCCTCGAGCAGTCGCGCCTGAATCAGACCCTGAACACCCCGAGCGTGGCCACCCTGTCGCTGCTCGCCGACCAGCTCGACTGGCTCCTGGGCAATGGAGGCCTGTCCTGGGCGACCAAGCGGTGCGAGGACTCGGCCGGTCGGCTCTACGCCTGGGCTGAGTCCACGTCCTATACCTCGCCCTTCGTGGCCGACCCGGGATCGCGCAGCCCGGTGGTGGGCACGGTCGACCTCGACGACTCCATCGACGTCGGCGTCGTCAACGCCGTCCTCCGGGCCAACGGCATCGTCGACACCGACGCGTACCGCAGCCTTGGCCGCAACCAGCTCCGCGTGGCCATGTTCCCCAACGTCGAGCCTTCCGACGTCGAGATCCTCACCCGCGCCGTCGACCACGTGGTGGCCGCCCTGGCCTGACCGGATTTCCCCGAACCCGGGCCCGTATCATCGGTGGTCGGGGGATGGACCGGAAAGGACCTTCACATGAAGCGAGCGCTGGCCGTCCTGGCCGTGACCGGACTCATCCTGGGGAGCGGGGCGGCGGCGTTCGCCGCCTCGGGCGGCGGCGGTAGTGGCGGCGAGGGCGGCAGGCGGACTCCCGAGGCGAAGGCGCAGGTGAAGGCGTGCCTGAAGCAGGCCCGCACCGACCACCGCGGCGACCGGCCGGCGGTCAGGGAGGCAGTCAAGGCCTGCCTGGCCGAGGCCGGAATCACCCGGGCCGAGCCCACGCCGGAGCAGCGGGAGAGTCGGCACCGGGCCAGGGAGTGCCGGCGTGAGGTCCGTGAGGCCCATCCTGACGCCCCCCGGGAGCAGCTCCGCGACCTGGTCAAGGAGTGCCGCACCGCAGATTGACGATCCGCCGGGCGGGTTTGAGTCCCGCCGGATGCGGGGACCGGGTGCCCGCCACCGAAGACCTGACCTAACCTCCGGACACGTCCTGCGGACGGGTGGACCCGGAGGAGATCCACGGCATCATGGAGCGCAGCTCGGCGCCGACGCCCTCGATGGGGTGCTCCTGGCCCTTGCGGCGCAACTCGTTGAACTTGGAACGTCCCGAGCGGTTCTCGGCGATCCACTCCTCGGCGAAGGAACCGTCGCGGATCTCCTCCAGGATGCGGCCCATCTCCGCCCTCGTCTCGTCGGTGATGATCCTCGGGCCGCGGGTGTAGTCGCCGTACTCCGCGGTGTCGGAGATAGAGAAGCGCATCCCCGAGATCCCGTTCTCGTACATGAGGTCGACGATGAGCTTGAGCTCGTGGAGACACTCGAAGTAGGCCGACTCGGGCTGGTAGCCGGCGTTGACGAGCGTCTCGTACCCGGCCATGACCAACTCGGTGATGCCGCCGCAGAGCACGACCTGCTCGCCGAAGAGGTCGGTCTCGGTCTCTTCGGCGAAGGTGGTCTCCAGTACACCGGCACGGGTGGCCCCGATGCCGTGGGCGTACGACAGGGCGAGGGCCTTGGCCTTGCCCGACTCGTCCTGGGCGACGGCGATGAGCGACGGCACTCCGCCGCCGGCCTCGAACGTGCGCCTCACGAGGTGCCCGGGCCCCTTGGGCGCGACCATGCCCACGTCGACGCCGCGCGGCGGGCGGATCTGGCCGAAACGGATGTTGAAGCCGTGGGCGAAGAAGAGGGCGTCGCCGTCGGAGAGGTTGGGCTCGATCTCGGCCTCGTACACCGACTTCTGCTCGGTGTCGGGAAGCAAGATCATCACCAGGTCGGCTTCCGAGGTGGCCTGGGCGATGGTGGTCACCGCCAGGCCGGCGGCCTCGGCCTTGGCCGTCGACGACGACCCCTCACGCAGGCCGACGCGCACGTCGATCCCCGAGTCGCGCAGGTTGAGGGCGTGGGCGTGGCCCTGCGAGCCGTATCCGATCACCGCCACCTTGCGCCCCGCCAGCAGGTTGGCGTCGGCATCCTTCTCGTAATAGATCTCGGCCATGAGGCTCTCCTCTGGGTTGGTGGGTACTCAACTCACGCGGCGGAGCCGGGAGCCGGTGCGATCCAGTTTGGGCAGGGCCACGCGGCCGGTGCGCTGGAGCTCGTCGATCCCGAAGGCCCGCATGAGGTCTTCGAAGTCGTCGAGCTTCGACGGCGGGCCGGCCACCTCCACGGTGAGGGCCTCGATCCCAACGTCGACGATGCGACCCTGGAAGACGTCGACCAGCTCGATGACCTGGCTGCGGACGCCGGCCTCGGCCCGCACGGTGGCGATCATCAGCTCGCGCTCCACCGACTGGGCGGGGTCGAGCTCGACGATCTCCACCACGTTGATGAGCTTGAAGAGCTGCTTGGTGATCTGTTCGAGCGGCGCCGACTCGACGTCGACCACGATGGTGATGCGGCTCAGCCGCTCGTCGTCGGTGGGGGCGACGGCCAGGGAAAAGATGTTGTAGCCCCGGCGGGCGAACAGGCCCGACACGCGAGCCAGGACGCCCGCCTTGTTCTCCACCAGCACCGAAAGCGTGTGGTGGCGGAACGGCGGAGGTGTGCCGGCTGATGGTGCGGCGGCGATCATCAATGGCCCCCCTCGCCCTGCTCAGGGCCGAGAATGATGTCGGAGTTGGACGTTCCGGCGGCCACCATCGGGTACACCTTCTCGTTCCAGTCGACCCGGAAGTCGATCACCACGGGGCGATCGTCGACCGAGTTGGCCTTCTCGATGGCGGGCACAACCTCCTCGGGCGACTCCACTCGCAGACCCACACATCCCATGGCCTCGGCCCACATCTTGTAGTCGGGCAGGTCGGGAGAGAGGTAGACCTCGCTGTAGCGCTCCTCGTAGAACAGCTCCTGCCACTGGCGAACCAT
>Ga0183260_10002894_pt1 | contig 14024 bp, 13 predicted proteins | sample AntDrymUQ4972206_2_FD_129768 | JGI IMG/M metagenome (GOLD analysis project Ga0183260, IMG submission 129768) | Polar desert sand microbial communities from Dry Valleys, Antarctica - metaG UQ497 (22.06) (version 2) (version 2) | ecosystem: Environmental > Terrestrial > Soil > Desert | place... | reverse complement strand
TCTCGACGTGGAACGATGACCCTGTCGCTTGCGACGGAGTTCCACGTCGGCCTGAGTCGAGTGGCCCGTGGAAGACGATCGTACGCGCATGTGGCGAGCTGCTCGTCGGCCTGCGGGATGCCGAGACCACGGCGACAGTAGCCTAGAGAGTCATGAGCTCGCTGACGTCCGTTCGTCCGGAACGGGCGCCTCGACGAACGGTGACGCGTCGCAGCACGACGTACTGGGTGTGCGCTCTCTTGGTCGTTGCGACGGTGTCGTGGCGCCCTGACACGTTGTTTTCTGGGGGACTCGATGCGGTCGTGATCGCCAAGGCGCTGCTGAGCATCTTTGCTCTCACGATGGCGTGGAGCACTCGCCTCGCCCGCCCCGAACCGCAGCCGACCCGAACCTCTGCTGCCTGTTTCCTGCTCGCCTACGTCGCCATCGCCACATTCGGCGCCTGGTCAACTAGCGATGTCGTATCGAGCGCGGTCGTGGGCGTGCGGGTGTTGATCATCGCGCTTGCGGTGTTGCTCCTGGCCCGTTCCGTTGGCCGTGAGGGATATGGCGATCGCCGGGGTGACAACGGTGATCGTGTGGTCCAAGCGCACCTGGCGCTGCAATGAGGCGATGTGCCCGCGAGGTTCGTGGTCCGAGACGTCCAATCAGATCGGGTCGAGGGCGTCGCTGACCGAGCGTGCACGCGCCGAGATCTGTCGGCGTGTCGGCCAGGACCTCGATACCGTCGCCGAGGTGGCCCGGGCGTTCGGTGTCGGCTGGAGTTGCGCTCATCGGGCCGTGACCAATCACGGCGACACCCTGATCGCCAGCGACGGCCGACTCGACGATGTCGTCGCGCTCGGGGTCGACGAGCACACCTTCGCCCATGTGAACGCCCGCCGGCGGACGCAGATGGCGACCTCGTTCGTGGACATCGACCGTGGCAGGCTGCTCGACGTCACCCCAGGCAGATCCGGTGGCGTGGTGCGGGCCTGGGTGGAGTCCCAGCCGATCTAGTGGGCTGACCAGATCCAGGTGGCGGCGATCGACGCCTTCCGCGGGTGCGCCACCGCGCTCGGCGACGTGCTCCCTGGGGCGACGTTGGTGATCGATCACTTCCACGCCATCCGCCTCGCCTCGGAGTGTGTCAACGACGTCCGCCGCCGAGTCCAGCAGGACTCCCTCGGTCACCGCGGCCGCTAGGCAGATCCGCTCTACGGGATCCGCCGGTTGCTGCTGACGACGTGGGCGAATCTGTGCGAGCGGGGATGGGAACGGCTCCGTGCCGGGCTCGCTGCAGGTGATCCCGGCGGCGAAGTCGCCGCGGTGTGGTTGGCTCGTGAGCTGCTCGCCGAGGTCTACGCCGCCGGCGATCTCGCCCATGCCACGCGACGGCTGATCGTGTTCTTCCAGCATGCCGCCGACGCCGAGATCCCCGAGCTCTGTCGCCTCGCCCGCACCATCGACCGGTGGCGCCGCGAGATCCTCGCCTTCCACACCACCGCCGGCGCATCGAACGGCCCGACCGAGGCGGTCATTCTCTGGAGCCGCCACTGGCATGTCTTCGATGTAGCCGACGAGGTGCCTCAGCCCGTCGAGGACACGTTCTCTGGAGCGTGTCCCCGAGGTCCGCGATGCCGCGGGCGGCGTGAGGTAGACATCGCTCGTCGTTGGCCCGCCTCCTTGCTGGTCGAACCGTGGAGGTGGTTGGTGAGGGTGCAGCGTGTGGTCACGCCGGTGACGGGCGCGGAGTCGTGGACGGTCGTCGACGACGAGTGGGTGCCGGTCGTGGCGGTCGAGCGATACTGGCGCACCTGGCCGGGATCGAGCGCTCACCGAACACGGTCCGGGCCTACGCCCATGGGTTACGCCTGTGGTGCGAGTTCTTCGATCGGAGCGGACTCGCGTGGGACTACGCCGGCGTCGAGGACGTGTCCAGGTTCGTGGCGTGGTTGCGAGCGCCGGCGGACAACGTGATCGTGCTCGATGACACCGCCGCGATCCGCGGCGAGGCGACGGTGAACTGGCACCTGGCCGCCCTGATCGGATTCTACGACTTCCATGCCCGCTCCGGCGTGGCGGTGGCTGCGGATCTGGTGGCGTGGCGCCGGGTCGCTCGTGGTTCCTACAAGCCGTTCCTGCACCACGTCACCCGATGACGACCGATCTCCACCCCGGCCCATCAAGCTGCGGGTCCCCCGCCGGTTGCCGGCGACGTTGAGCGTCGAGGAGATCGCCCAAATCCTCGCCGCGTGCGAGCGTCTGCGGGACCGGTTCCTGTTCGCCCTGTTGGCCGCGACCAGGATGCGGATCGGCCAGGCCCTCGGGCTGCGTCACGAGGATTTCGTGAGCCGCGAACGGCGAGTGGTGATCGTGCCCCGCGGTGACAACGCCAATGGCGCCCGGGCCAAGTGCGTGTCGCCGGCGGCGGTGCCGCTGTCTGCGCCGCTGGTGCGGCTCTACAGCGACTACATGCACAGCGAGTATGGCGATTTGGACTCGGACTACGTGTTCGTGAACCTGTGGTCGGCGCCGGTGGGCCGTCCGCTGCGCTACGAGGCGGTCGCCAAGCTCGTGAGTCGGCTCCGGGCTCGCACCGGCATCGAGTTCACCCCGCACGCTCCGCGCCACAGTCGGGCGACGGAACTGATCCGCGGCGGCGTGGCGATCGAGGTCGTCTCGAAGTTGTTAACGCACCGCTCGGTGCCACCACCAGCGGGCCTGTAAGAACGTCTGTGTAAGGGGGATCCCTCACTGAGAGGAATCCCGCCATGACGATGTCAGACATGACTGGTGTGAACGAACCGATTGCTGAGGTGTCTTTGACGTCGAATGTGTCTCGGCCGGCGTCGGAGGCCGTGGTGCCCGATGAGCTGGTCGACCAGGTGATGGCCAAGGTTGACGCCGAGGGCCTGGAGCTGTTGGGCGCCGACGGGGTGCTGGCGCAGCTGACCAAGCGGGTGCTGGAGCGTGCCTTGGACGACGAGTTGACCGTCGAGCTGGGCTACGAACGTGGCGATCCGGACGGTCGCGGATCGGGCAACAGCCGCAACGGCACCTCACCCAAGACCGTGCTGACCGAGATCGGCGCGGTGCCGTTGGCGATCCCGAGGGACCGCAACGGCAGCTTCGAGCCGCAGCTGATCCCGAAGCACTCGCGTCGTCTAGACGGGTTCAACGAACGGATCATCTCGCTCTACGCCGGCGGGTTGACGGTGCGCGACATCCGCCGGCATCTGGCCAAGATCTACCAAGTTGACGTGTCCCCGGAGCTGATCTCTCGGGTCACCGACGGGATCGTCGAGGAACTCAACGAATGGCAGACCCGACCCCTCGAGGCGGTCTACCCGATCATGTACATCGACGCCCTGGTGATCAAGGTCCGCGACCACGGCACCGTGGTCAACAAGCCCGCCTACCTGGCGATCGGCGTCGACGTCGATGGCCGCAAACAGGTGCTGGGGATCTGGCTGGGCGACGGCGACGAGGGCGCCAAGTACTGGCTGACGGTGCTCACCGAGCTGCGCCACCGTGGCATCAGCGACGTGCTGATCGTGTGCTGCGACGGTCTCAAGGGGCTGCCTGATGCGATCGAAGCGACCTGGCCCAGAGCGACAGTGCAGACCTGTGTCATCCATCTGCTGCGAGCCTCGTTCCGTTACAGCAGCTACAACGACCGCAAAGCCATCGCCGCTGCCCTGCGCCCGATCTACACCGCCATCGACGCCGGCGCCGCCGAAGCGGCAATGGACGACTTCGAGCTCACCTGGGGCGACCGCTACCCGGGCATCGTGCGGCTGTGGCGCACCGCCTGGGAACGCTTCACCCCGTTCCTTGCGTTCCCCGCCGAGATCCGCAAGATCGTCTACACCACGAACTTGATCGAGTCGGTCAACTACCAGCTGCGCAAAGTCAGTCGCAACCGCGGCCACTTCCCCCACGGCGACGCCGCCCTCAAGCTGCTGCGCCTCGTCGCCCGCGACATCACCACCACCCGCAGCGGCGCCCTCGGCACTGGCACCTGGGGCTGGCGATCAGCGCTCAACATCTTCGAGATCCACTTCCCCGACCGACTTCCAATCACCTGACCACACCGTGCACGTCGACGCCCGGGCGATGCTGTGGTTCAGCCGGTTCCTCGCCCGCCATTACCACCACGCCGGTGACGAGACCGTGATCACCCGCGACGCGCTGGAGGCCTACCTCGTGTGGATCACAGCGTCCCACCTGGCGCCGCACACGTCGAGCACCTACATCACCTGCCTGCGCGGCTTCCTCGACGCGTGCCGCCGCCACCACTGGCTGCCGGCACTGTCGGCGAGCGCTGCGCTCTACCACGATGACCTGCCGAGCCGTCCCCGGCCCCGCTTCATCCCCGAGTTCGTCATGAACCAGCTCGAGGACCCCGACAACCTTGCCGTCCTGCCCGATGCCACGATCCGGGCGTTGATCGTCGTCATCATGGAGACTGGGCTGCGCGCCAACGACGCGTGCTCGTTGCCGTTCAACCCGGTCATCGACGACAGCGCCGGGTGGCCATGCCTGCGCTACTTCAACGCCAAGATGGCCGCCGAGCAGCTCGTGCCGCTCAGCCCGATCGCCGCCGACACGATCCGAGCCCAACAGGCCGACCTGGTCCGCCGCTGGCCACCCGGCCCACCGGTGCTGTTCCCGGCGCCCCACTCCAACCCCGACGGGACACGCCCGTTCAGCTACGCCATCCTCCGCCAGCGTCTCGCCCGCTGGCAGGACGACATCGATGTGCGTGACGAAGCCGGCCAGCCGGTCCGGGCGACCGCTCATCAGTTCCGTCACACGCTCGGGACCAGACTCATCAACCAGGGCGTCGCGCAGCACGTCATCCAGCGCCTGCTCGGGCATGCCAGCCCGCAGATGACCGCCCGCTACGCCAGCTTGCACGACACCACCGTGCGCCGGGCCTTCGACGAGTACTGCCGGCAGCGGGTCAACCTGCACGGCGAGCGGACCGTCTACGACCCTGCCGGCGTCACCGCTGATGCCGAATGGACCAAGCACAACATGGCCCGGGTTCAGGCCAGCCTGCCCAACGGCTACCGCGGCCGGCCTCCCCAACAGGACTGCCCGCACCCCAACGCCTGCCTCACCTGCCCCGACTTTCAGACCACTCCAGCGTTCCTCGACGTCCACCGCCGTCAACGAGATGAGACCCGCGTCCTCATCGCCACCACAGAAGCCGACGGTCGGTTCCGGCTCGCCGCGAACCATCGCCACGTGCACGACAACCTCGACCAGCTCATCGACACCCTCGAAGCCATCGGAGACTCGACATGACCACGCCGACGGCACCGCTCTCATCGCCGCCGCTCAACAGCGAGCCCGAGATACCCGTCAGCGCGCCGTCGCGACCGTTCGTCGTCTCGATGCGGCCGGTGAGACCGTGACCTTCATCGGCGTCGCCCGAGCAGCCGGCGTGTCGCGATCATGGCTCTACCGCCAAGCCGATCTGCGCGCCGCCCAGACGCCTATCGTGCGAGCGCGGAGTGCTGGCTGCCGACCGATCTGGCCCACGGCGACACGCCGTTGTGCGAGGAACTCGAGCGTCGAAACGTCAGATCACGTCACATTGATCTGCCGATCCTGCGGCGTGCGTACAAGACACCCCGTGCGGTGGCCAACCTTCAGCGGCGGGCGCGTGAACTCCGCAGAGAATTGCGAGCCAGCAGCCGAGAATCGTCTACTGCACGTCGAGTGCCGCCTTCCTCGCTGCCCCGGTGACGAGAACGACGGGTGTGCCAACGGTGATCGGGCACGTGCAGGAGATCTGGTCGCCGTCGGATCGCCGGATCCTCGGCGTCATGGCCCAAGCGTGTCACGGGCTGGTCGCCATCTCCCGGGCAGTCGCCGAATCGCTCCCGAACCGCTTGCGACAACGCACCACTGTCGTTACTAACGCAACCCCAGAGCCGGCTCAGGTCGTGCCACTGGATGGCCGCTCTGGTCCTGTTCGCTTCGTCGTCGCCAGCCGATGGAACGGCTGGAAAGGGCATCGAACGCTGCTGTCCGCTTGGGACCGGTTGGATACCGGTGGCCAGCTGCTTGTACTCGGCGGGCCGCCGTCGAGTGGGGAGGTCACCGATGTTGCGTCACCCCGAAACGGTCACCGTAGTCGGTGAGGTTCGCGACGTGGCGCCGTACATCGAGGACGCCGACGTCGTGCTCATGCCGTCCGAACAGCCTGAACCATTCGGACTGGTCGCCATCGAAGCGTTCGCCCGCGGTCGTCCCGTCGTCGGCAGCGCCGCCGGGGGACTGCTCGAGATCGTCACGCACGGCTCGGACGGCTGGCTGTATCCCGCTGGCGATGCCGAAGCGCTTGCACGCGTGCTCGCAGGACTGACCCGCGATCAGGTGAGTGTGGCCGCTGCGAAGGCCCGCAACGCCTACGAGGATCGGTTCACCACGGATCGTTACGCCGCCGAACTGCTGCGGGCGCTTAACCTCATCGATGGCTAGCTGCGCCGGGCGCTGCCCCGGGAAGTGCGTTGGGGTTCCAGCAACGGCTGTGGACCCAAGTTCCCGTCTCGCGATGCCACTTGGCGCACGCGCTCGCGCATATGTCGCAACGCTCGCCGATGATCCGGAACGGGCGGCGCGCTGGATGAGCTCGCCGCGTCATTCGCAGCGGCGGCCGAAGGCGTACCTGCCCAACCAGTGAGGCTGGTTCTCGGGTAGCAACGCAGCAAGTTCCGTCAAGTCGCCGGCAAACCTCGGGGCGAGGTCGTCGAGGGTGGCCGTCGACAGGTCCTGGCGGCGCACGATCGAGGAACGGACACGTTCCCGTGTCTCGAACGGCACCACGCGCTTGATCGCCGAGCGGACCGACTCGTGCTCGGTCGCCCAATGGATCAAGCGCTGGGCCACAACGAGCCGGGCTGCTCCCGAGACGTTCACGCGAGGCATCGTCAGCGATCTTGTCGGGAACGGTTGCAGCTCCAAGAAGGCGACTACTTCGTTGAGGACCTGCTCGTAGTTCGCTTGCAGATCGTCGTAGAACCACACTCGCACCTGGGACCGACCAACGACGTCGTAGAGGGTCCGCAGATCGGAGGCGTAGCGGCTCATGCCGTCGTAGTGCCACATGTGGTGCCATCCAGCCGCCTTCCGCGAGGCCTCCACGTCAAGAGCCCGCCGGAAGTCCGTCTCTGTCTCCGCGCCTCGGAGCCGAAGGTAGGCGAAGCTGGAGAAGGCGCGAGCGACCGGCTCGCGCAGCAGCACGATGATCCGCATCTCAGGATTCACGCGAAGGATCTCGCCTGCGGCGCGATCGGCGAAGTAGAGCGTCGTCACCGAGCCGTCGCCGCGTGCCGGCGTGTCGCCCGCCGCACCAAACAACCCGAGGTACTTCTCGAGATCGTTGACCACGACCTTGTTGACCCACTGATCATCGCCGGGGCCCTTGAACTCGATCGGAAGTCCGTGATACGCGAAGTAGTGCGGCTCCTTCGGCTGCGTCACGAAGACGTCCGGGTGAAGACGCAAGCCCTCAATCAGGGCCGTCGTGCCAGCACGAGCGGCGCCGGCGACGAGGAAGTTTGGCACCACCGCCATACCTGGAACGCTACCGCTCACCGCCGGCGTCGAGTCCCGCCGCGCCGAAGGTCCGCATCTCGCGGTACCACCTCGGGAGTGCTCCGAGCAGGAACGCATTGTTGATCACCATCAGACCTCCGTACACCCACATGAACGGGGTCCGCGCGCCGAGCAGCACGAACGACCAGCACAACGTTCCGTAATCGGCGGGCAGTACAGCAAGGGCGTACCACACCGGAGCCCGCTCCTTGCGTCGCGACACCGTCGACCGCGGCGAGTCCTGTGCAGCGCGACGCAACTGCTCACTGAGCATGATCGCGAAGTAGAAGACGTTCTGTTTCAGTGCAAAGGCGAGCGGGATCAGGAGGTAGGCGTCGTTCGAGAGGTCGTAAAACCGGAACCAGCAGACCAACACTGCGGAATGGATCGTTGCGCACTTGATGCAGTCGATCATGTGATCGAGCCACTCACCAGCGGGCGTGCCGCCTCCACGCAAGCGAGCGACCTGGCCATCTGCGGAATCCAGGACGTACCCGCATGCCAGTGCCAGTGCCACAACAATCCCGAGCCACCAGGTCGGACGGATCAGCGCGACGGCCGAGATACCGGAGAACGTGAAGACGGCACTCACCATCGTCACCTGGTTCGGCGTCCACCCACGGACCGCGGCGATGGCCGCGACATGACGCCCGAGTCGCCGGTTGATCCATCTCGTATATCCTGGCGCGCCGCGGCTGCTCTTTTGGGCGCACTCCAGCATTGCGACGATGTCCGAATGCGATCTTGACGGCCGCGTCGGCGCAGCGCGTTGATTCATCGCCGCAGGATCTCTCTGAATGACAACGTCTGCGCCGTCGTCGCCTCTTTGCGGGCGAGCCGACTGCACAGCTGTTCGTATTCAACAGCCACCGAGTCCCATTGATAGCGGGCGCTCGCTCGTGCACGCGCGCCTTCTCCTCGTAGACGGCTCGTCGCGGGGTGCTCCTCGACGTCGTCGATCGCCGCGGCGAGCTCTCGCGCCGTCGCCCAGAACTGCCCCGACTCGCCCAACACCTCTCGATTGAAGTTGACATCGAAGGCGGCGATGGGTGATCCCGCACCCATCGCGCGCAGCAATGACGGATTGGTGCCGCCGACCGAGTGTCCATGCACGTAGCTCGCCGCATTGACGTAGAGCTGATCGAGCAGCGCTTGGTCCCAAACTGCCCCGACTAACCGTACCCGCCGATCTCCGGCGACGAGGTCGTGGATTCGTCGTGTGTACGCGTCGGAATAGGGCGCTGCCCCCACGACGACCAATGGGTATTGGGCTCGGCTCTTGCGATATCCCTCGATGCCCAGGACGACGTGGTTCTCCGGCTCGAAGCGAGCGACGATGAGATGATATCGGCGTCGCTCCAGGCCGAGTCCAACCAGCAGGGCGTCGCCGACGTCGTGAAGGATCGGCGCACCGTAGGCGATCACGTCTCCATCGACCCCGAACTCGTCTCGATAGTACTCGGCGATCCCTTCCGCATCGCAGATCAGCGCATCAGACCACCGTGTCGCCAAACCCTCGGCAAGGCGATAGTAGCGCTTCCCGATCGTGCCCCACTTCGATCGCTTCCATTCGAGGCCATCGACGTGGGTCGCCACACCGGTCGACCGAACTCGGAACACCGGTAGGAACACCGAGTTGGCAGCGTTGAACACAATCGTCACGTCGCAGCGCCTGGAGCGCAATGAGTGAAGGGCGCAACACGCCGTGTGCGACAGTGTCTCCAGCGACTTTCGTCGCAACGCCGGGAGATGCACCAGGATCATCCCGTTGTGCACGCCAGGGGCGGAAGCGTCGTCGCCGTGGCTACGGCAGTAGACGATGACCTCATGGCCGCGGGCAGCGAGGCGTGTCCCGATCTCCTCGACTGCCGTCTCGAATCCGCCATAGCGGGCGGGAACCCCGCGTGTTCCCACCATGCCGATTCTCAAGGAGCGCGATTGTATCGCGAGGTCCTCGGGCGCAGGACGAGCATGCGGATCGCGAGACCACCTGAGATGGACCCTATGGCCAGGACCAGCGGGACCCACATGATCGAGAGACCGAGCGCGAGGCCGGCAGCGACGACGGCGACCGTCGCAACGGAATCGGCCGTCCGCCACATCAGGACGGCACGCTGCTCGCCCCGTACGCTCGCCAGCTGACCAAAGGGCGTCACCGCGGCGACGGATGCAGCGAACAGCGACCAGCTCGCTACGGCGGCGACGGAGAGGTCGTACTCGCCCCCGGACAGGACCGGGCCGAGCACGGGGATGGCGACGACCGCCACGAGGCCGAACGATCCGACGATGGCGATCAACACGAGGACCGTCCGATCGACGCGGCGAACCATCGACTCGAGTGGACGATCTCGTGTCCTCGCGTACGTCGCGAAGAGGTAGGAGTTGAGGCCGCCGACGACGAGCATGGCCGGCGCCGTGTAGACGCGAGCGGCCTCGAGCGCACCGACCGCGGCCACGGAGCTGACGAGGAGGCACAGCACCCTCACCGCTGCGAGCAGCGCCGGGCGCACGAGCTGTTGCACCGCCCGCCAGCCACCGTACGCCGCAACAGTTCGCATCGCCGCGCCACGCATCGCCACCACGATCCGCTCGTGCGACGGGAGCAACGAGATGGCGATGAGTGTGGCACACACTTGGCCGACGAGGAGGGCCACCATCAGGTGGGCGAGGGTCAGTCGCCCACTGATACGCCACGTCGCCACGATGACGCTCACGGAGGCGGCGAGCCCGCTGAGGTCGACGACGGCGACGCGCCAGAAGCGGAACAACGCCATGAGACTTCGGCGGAGTGCGTCTTCCACGAGGAACGCTGCGGTGGCGACGCCGAACGCCAGAGCGGTGGCGGCGTTCACGAAACCGATCGACCAGAACACGAACCCCGCGATCGAGCTCGTCGCCACGGCGATGATAGTGAGCCACGCTTGCAGCCCCGCGCGGATCGAACGGTCGGCACGGTCAAGCACCGTGAGCGAGTCGCCGACGAACCCGCCGCTGATCGCGGTCGCCAGGATCGTGAACGCGTACAGCGCCGAGTATCGGCCGAGCCCGTCGAGACCGAGCAGTCGCGCCGCAGCGAACTGCAGCACGAAGTTGCTCAGCGCATAGGTCGCCTGAGCGGCGACGCCACCCGCCGCGGCCCGAGTGAAGGCCCATCGACCTGATGTCAACGGTGTTGCTGACGCACGTGAGTCGTGCGTCAGCGTCACCGGGTGGTCGCCTGCAGATTGTCGATCAGCGGGGCGTTCGTGCTCGATCCCGAAAGATATGCCTAAACACCGACACCGCCAGCACCGAGCGGCGCCTGCGTGTCGTTTGCGCTGGCCATCCGCGTGGCCGGCTCGGCTGATCCGACCTTCCAGATCTTGCCGCGACCGCCACGGCGCCGGTTCCAACGGGCGCCCCGGCCCGACCCCTACACCGAGCTCCGCAACCGCAGTGTGCAGGACACCTTCATCGTCTGCTGTGACTGTGAGGATGACCCGGTGCCATTGGGGCGGGGGCTTGACCCGTGTTGCGACTGACCGTGTTCCACTTTGCATCGACGCTCCGAACCCCGGAGTGGCAGAGCCTCTACCTGGCCGCGAAGCCGCAACGGTCGGCGGGCTCTTGAAACGAACTTGTGTCGCGCCGACGTGTCGGTCTGCGGTCTCATGTGCTCGCCTTTGATCCGAGTCGCCGGGCTTGTTCGCCCACTGCTGAACACCACATGCGGCGGACAGAGGCCGCTGCGTCCTGGAGAGTCCGGTGCCATCGACGCTCGTCGGCCGATACATTCTGGACGTGGAGATCGGGTCTCAGCTCGACAGCAGAGCGCGCCGTCGGGGAGCTGCAGACGCTGCGGTGCCCTTGTCCGTTTGCTTGTTGCTGGTCGGTGCGACCGTCACATGGCGAGCCAAGGTGTACTACGAGGGTGGCGTCGACACGGTGGTCGTCTTGAAGGCGTTGTTGACCGTGCTCGCACTTGCTGTGGCTTGGCAGGCGTACCGTCGCTGTCGCGAACCTCGTCCATTGGGCGCCAGGACGATGTGGTTCCTGGCTGCCTTCCTCGCCGTCTCGACGTTCGGCGCCTGGTCGACGGGTGAGGTCGAGGCCAGCGCGGTGCTGTCCGTTCGAGCGCTGCTGCTCGCTCTCACCGTGGTGTTGCTGATCCGCGCCTTCCCGTCTGACGTCGTCCTCAAGAGCCTGTTGACCGCGACGGGGACGTTCGGAGTGCTGGCCGCCATCACTGGATTTGGCTCGTACGCGTCGGGAGAACGCCTGCAGGGGACGATGCCGCCGCTCAATCCCAACGAGATCGCCGTGCTGTGCGCACTCCCGGCCGTCGGATTGGGTTGGCTGGCGTTGACCCATCGGAGTCAAGGCATCCACGGCGCACTCATGGCGGGTCTGCTGGCCGTCATCTGGGCGACCGGATCGCGAACCGTGCTGTTCGCCCTTCTAGTGGCGTTGTTCGTGATGGCGCTGCAGTCGCGACGACTCGGGCCCGTGATCGCGTGCACGCTCGTGTTCGTCTTCTTCGCCTTCGTGTATGTCGCCACCGCCACGAGCGTGCTGACGGGGTACTTCGCACGGGGTGGCGACGAGAACGTGGCGACCCTGAACTCACGGACGATTGCCTGGTCAGCAGCCCTCTCGTTCCCCGAGACCGAGTGGGTGCGGTGGATGGGCGCCGGACTGGCCACCAAGCTGGTCCCAGTTCAGGGCCAGTACTGGGACCAACAACTGCTCGACAGCAGCTGGATCTCGGCGCTCGTTCAGGCCGGGCTGATCGGCGCGCTGATTCTCTTGCTATGGGCGTTGTGCACCTGTTGGGCAAGTCTTCGAGTGCCGGCACCAACGAGGATGCTGTACTCGGCGCTCGTGGTATTCCTGCTGATCCGCAGCGTCCTCGAGAGCGGGCTCGTGGACAGCACGCCGTCGTTCGTCACGTTCTTCCTGGTATCGATGCTGGCAGACCGTCGAACCTCGAGGGTGGACGTCAGCGGCGTCCGCACCGTGCCGTCCGTTCCACGCCGATCAGCGTCTCCTCGATTCGCCGGGAGTGTTGGACCCTGACCTGAGCCTTCAGCTCACGGCGCCTGTTGCTCGTGGGCTCGGTACGAAGTGTATGTCGAGACGGCAATCGAGTCGGGTCCCTTGGTCGGCATCCGGTTTATGACGATTCCGAGCACCGGGGCCTGGACGGATGCGAGGTCCTCGAGGGTGCGACTCAGCTGTGGGCGGGTGACGACACCGCGCATATCCAACGAAACGACGACGAGCACCCCGGCCGCATGCGTAGCGAGAATCGCCGCGTCGGTGACCGCCAGCAACGGTGGCGAGTCGATGACCACGTGGTCATAGCGCTGCTCGAGCTCGATCAGCAGCTCCTGCATCGCCTGCGAGCCGAGCAGCTCGGATGGATTCGGAGGCAGACTCCCGGCGGTGAGCACATCGAGGCCCGTGGTCCGCCACGGCTGCAGGGCATCGATGAGCGGCACGACGCCGATCAGCAGCTCGGCGAGACCGACCTCGCCCTTGAGGTCGAGGTAGTCGGCCGTGCTGGGCTGACGCAGATCGGCATCCACGAGGCACACCTTCATCCCAGCGTCCGCCAGTGTTAGCGCCAGGTTGATCGCCGTGGTCGTCTTGCCCTCACCCTGCCGCGACGAGGTGACTACGTAGGACCTGGTGTCCCGGTCGACTTTCACGAACTGGAGATTGGTTCGAAGCTGCCGGAAAGCCTCTGCACGGACCCCGTGCATCGCGTCACCGGCCAGCACGGCGGGGGTCCTGGAATCGTCCTCGAGCGGGATCCGACCGATCACGGGCAGGTCGGTGACCGCTGTCACGTCGCTCTCGCGCCGGACGCGCTTGTCCAAGAGGTCGCGGAAGACGGCGATGGCGAATCCGATCGACAGTCCGAGCAGCAATCCCAGGCCGATGATCAGTTTCTTGTTCGGTGCCACCGCTCGGCGGGGCTCGACAGCGGACTGCACGACGGTGATGGTCACTGTCGTGTTCGACGTCTCCGGGTCCTCGAGCTGCGCCGCGGCGGTCTTGAAGCTGGCGGCAACGGCATCGGCGATCGTGGCAGCTTGCTGGGGAGACGCGTCGCTGACCCTGACGGCAATGATCACGGTGTCGGTGGGCACGGTGGCCGAGACCTGTCCGGCGAGCGACTCGACTGACGTGTCGAGTTCGAGCTCGTCGATCACCGGTTGCAGGACGAGTTCGCTGTCGACCACTTGCACGTAGGACTTCACCCGATCCTGGGAGAAATCGGAGGCCTCCAACTGCTCTTGGGGTGTACCCGCCGAGCTCTCGGCGGCGACGAACAGCTCCGTCCGAGCGGAATAGATCGGTGTTGCCGTGGCGATGTACAACCCGGCGAGCAGCAGGAGCGCCGCAGTCGTCGCCACGACGACGACCCACTGTCGTCGCAACGTCTT
>Ga0183260_10002893_pt1 | contig 14025 bp, 11 predicted proteins | sample AntDrymUQ4972206_2_FD_129768 | JGI IMG/M metagenome (GOLD analysis project Ga0183260, IMG submission 129768) | Polar desert sand microbial communities from Dry Valleys, Antarctica - metaG UQ497 (22.06) (version 2) (version 2) | ecosystem: Environmental > Terrestrial > Soil > Desert | place... | reverse complement strand
GCGTTGTTGCCGGCATTCATCAGCGAAATTCTGCACTACGGCCCGGAGGCGCTCGGGATCCTGCGCGCCGCACCTGCAGCCGGCGCGGTGCTGGTCGGTATCTGGCTGGCACGGCGCCCGCCGCAGCGCAACGCCGGCCGATTGCTGTTATGGGCCGTGGCCGGCTTCGGCCTGTGCATCATCGGCTTCGCGCTGTCGCGCATGTTGTGGTTGTCTGCGCTGATGTTGCTGCTGTCGGGCGCGTGCGACGGCGTTTCGGTGGTGATCCGTTCGACCATCCTGCAACTGGCGACGCCCGACCACCTGCGCGGCCGCGTGTCGTCGATCAATGGCATCTTCATCGGATCATCCAACGAACTCGGCGCGTTCGAGTCGGGAGTCGCCGCAAGGCTTCTGGGGCTGGTCCCGTCGGTGATCTTTGGCGGCATGATGACGCTGGGCGTGGTCGCCGCCACCGCCAGACTGGCGCCGAGATTGCGCAGGCTCGATCTTCGTGACCTGCAATAGTTCAGGCGCCAAGCTCAAAAAAACCCCGCAATCGCGGGGATTTTTCATCGACTCTCAACCGGAACCAATCAGTCACCCTGCTGCTTCTGCAAATGCTCCCAGCGCTCCTGCGCATCGATCGTGCGCTCGGCGGTGAGACGCGCTTCAAGACGCTCCAGGCCGATTTCTTCGCCGGTATCCACGCAGAAACCGTAGTCGCCTTCATCCAGACGTCTCAGCGTGCTGTCGATCTTGCCGATCAGCTTGCGGTAGCGGTCGCGGGTGCGCAGTTCGAGCGAATTCTCGGTTTCACGGGTAGCGCGTTCGGCTTCATCGCCGACATCGCGTACTTCGTCCTTCAGGTTCTCGATGGTCTGCTTGGCTTCCTCGACCAAATCCGCACGCAACACACTCAGGCGCTGACGGAAATACTCGAGCTGGAGCGGGCTCATGTATTCCTCGTCCTTGGCCGGTTTGTAGCCGTTGGGCACGACCGGGCGGCCTGTCGCCTCGTCGTTCTTGTAGGGGACCACCTTGACCTTGCCCTTCGGCTTGGGTGCCTTGGGCCGGGCGGCCACCGCAACCGCGACCTTGCCAGTCGGACGCACCGCGGGGGGGCGGACAACAGGCGTCGGGGCAGCGACCGGGGCACCCTTCCTCGACGATGCCGCTTTTCTGGGCGCAGGCGCAGTGGAAGGTTTCGGGGAGATCACAGGCGCAACCGGCGCGGCCTGTCTGACCGATAACGGGGCCTTGACGACTGGTGCCTTGACCGGAGCCTTGGCGGGCGCTTTGCGACTCGCTGCTTTTGGCGCAACGGCCATTTTTTTGGCAGCAGGACTCTTTTTCGCGGGGGCGGCTTTGCTGACAACAGGCTTGGAAACCGCCTTTTTCGGCGCTGGTTTCTTGGCTACCTTCGCAGCCGCCGCTTTCCTGGGGACGGCCTTTTTGGCGATGGCTTTCTTGACCGAGGCCTTCTTGACCGAGGCCTTCTTGACCGAGGCCTTCTTGACCGAGGCCTTCTTGACCGGGGCTTTCTTGGCCACGGCTTTCTTGGCGGCAGGCTTCCTGGCTACCGGTTTCCTGGTGGCGGCCTTGGCTGCCGGCTTTTTGCCGGCCGGCTTCTTCGATGCGGGCTTTTTCGCAACCACTTTCTTCGTTGCGGGTTTGGTCGCCTTTTTGGCGGCCTTCTTGACGGGTTTCTTTGCTGCCACTTGCGACTGTCCTTCTGTTCCCTTGAGGCGGGAAAGCGGGGTGTTATAGCCTACGTTGCCATGTGCGGCAACCGCGCAAGGTTGCCCGCCACGCTGTTCAGGACCTGTGATCGATCATTTGCTCATCGTTTGCCTGCGCGGTTATCAGCGCTGGCTGAGTCCATGGCTCGGCCAGCGTTGCCGATTCGCGCCAACGTGTTCGGAATACGCCATCGGCGCCATCGGGCGATTCGGCCCGCTGAAAGGTGGCTGGCTGGCGCTGCGGCGCATCGGACGCTGTCATCCTTTGCACCCCGGGGGACACGATCCGGTCCCGCCCTCTTTTCCAGGAAACCCATGATGCACAACACCCTGATCGTCAATGCCCGGCTGGTGAACGAGGGCCAGGAATTTGCCGGCGATCTGCGCATCAGCAACGGCCGCATCGCGCAGATCGGCGCGCAATTGACCGCGCACACCGACGATCGCGTCATCGACGCCGCCGGACGCCGTCTGCTGCCCGGCATGATCGACGACCAGGTGCATTTCCGCGAACCGGGACTGGAGTACAAAGCCGACATGGCGACCGAATCCGCGGCTGCGATCGCGGGCGGACTGACCACCTTCATGGACATGCCCAACACCTCGCCCCCGACGCTGGACGCGGCCGCACTGGAGGACAAGTATCGCCGCGCAGCTGGTCGCGCGTGGGGCAACCATGGCTTCTATCTCGGCGCCAGCAACGACAATCTGGAGGCGATCCGTCGCCTCGACCCAAAGACTGCGCCCGGCGTGAAAGTGTTCATGGGCGCTTCCACCGGCAACATGCTGGTCGACAATCCGCAGACGCTCGACGGCATCTTCCGCGACGTGCCGACACCGATCATCACCCATTGCGAAGACACGCCGATGATCGACGCCAAGCTTGCGGAATACCGCGCGCGTTACGGCGACGATATCCCGGCAGAGTGCCATCCGGACATCCGCTCGCGCGAGGCCTGCTTCAAGTCCACGGAGCTCGCGATCTCGCTGGCACGCAGGCACGGCACGCGCCTGCATGTCCTGCATGTCAGCACCGCTGATGAACTGGCGCTGTTTTCGGCCGGCCCGCTCCAAGGCAAGCGGATCACCGCCGAAACCTGCATCCATTACCTGCGCTTCGACCGCGGCGACTACGCGCGTCTGGGTCATTTGATCAAATGCAATCCGGCGATCAAGGACCGCAGTGATCGCGAAGCCCTGATCCTGGCGCTTGCCGAAGACGTCATCGACGTGCTCGCCACCGACCACGCGCCGCATACGCTGGAAGAAAAATCCAGGCCGTACACGCAGGCGCCAAGCGGTTTGCCGCTGGTGCAGTACGCATTGGTCGCGGCGCTGGAACTGGTGCGCGAAGGACGCTTGACCAATGCCCAAGTGGTGCACAAGTTCGCGCATGCGCCGGCGATCCTGTTCGACGTCAAGGAGCGCGGCTTCCTGCGCGAAGGCTACTGGGCCGACCTGGTGCTGATCGACGACGCGCCGATGACGGTGCAGCGTGAGGATGTGCTCTCGAAATGCGGTTGGTCGCCGTTTGAAGGCACCACGTTTCATTCGCGCATCGCCTCCACCTGGGTCAATGGGCAACTGGCATGGGACGGGCACATGTTGGTCGGCCTGCCGAATGGGATGCGGCTCGAGTTTGATCGATGAAAATCGTTTTGCCTCCCCTGTGTTTGTTGATCGTGTCGCTGACCGGCTGCACGGCAGCGCAGGACACTCGACAGGTTTCGCCGCCCGTTTTTCCGGCCACGTTTCATGCCACGGTCAATCGTGACCAGCACATCGTCTTTCCCCGCAGCGTTTCCCAGGGCGCGATGGTCATCGGCAAGGTGCCGTTGGGCAGTGCGGTGCGATTCGGCAGCCGTCTGTTGCGGCTGAGCCCTGATGGCAGCGTGGTATTTGGTGTCGGTCGTGACGAAAAAGGCCCGCTGACGCTTGCCATCCTGAAACGGGATGGGTCGAAAGAAACCGTCCGCATTCCGGTGACGACGCGCGATTGGCCGATTGAACGCATCACTGGCGTCCCCGCGGCGACCGTGAATCCGCCCCCTGCCATCGCCGCACGCATCCAGCGCGAACAGGCCCGCGTAGTCGCGGTGCGCACTCGCGACGATGCCCGTACCGACTTCACCCAGGCATTCATCTGGCCGGTGCGAGGCCGCATCAGTGGCCGCTTCGGCAACCAGCGCATCTACATGCTTGCGGACGGCAGCGGCACGCCGAAATCCGCGCACTCAGGCATGGACATCGCAGCGGCACAGGGCACTCCGGTCAAGGCACCCGCCGCTGGCATCGTCACTTTCGCCGAATCCGGCCTGTATCTGACCGGTGGCACGATGGTGATCGATCACGGTCACGGCATCAGCAGCAATTTCCTGCATCTGTCGCGGATCGACGCCAAGGTCGGCGATCGCGTCCAGCAGGGCCAGATCGTGGCTGCCGTCGGCGCGACCGGGCGTGCGACCGGACCGCACCTGCACTGGGGCATGAACTGGTTCGATGTGCGGATCGATCCATTGTTGCTGCTGGAGTAGTCCCAAGCGCCTTCAGCGAGTGCAACGGCTCAAACACCCACTCCAACCGCAGGCTGATAAGTAGCGCGCTTTCGATCCGCGCCCGGGGGCCTGCGAATGAACGGGTGCCAACAAAGGCGCTCAGCCGCTGACTCGCGCTACCGCATCGTGCGCGTGCAGGCTCTCGAAATGCGACACAGTGATGTCATAACGGGCGATCCGCGGGTCATTGCCGAGCGCCGACGCAACCCGTCGCGCCGCGTCTTCGCAGAACATCAGGTTCTCGGCGTTGAGCATGGCGAAGGCCTGCTCGTCTTCGCGTTTGACCACGGTCTGCACCGGTGTACCCAGCGCGGATTCGACCAGGTCGATCAGCGCCGAAAATGGCAGTTCGTCGAATGCCGGACGCAGTTCGACGCGCAGCTCCGCACGACTGCGTTGCGCGTGCGGTGTGGCGGCCATGCCGCGCTCGGAGGCCAGCCAGTCGGCGACCACCGTCGTCGACAACGGATGCGCAGCAGCGAAATCGCCTGCGAAGCGCTCGGCGTTGAGCTGGCGCGACAATGCCGTCGATGCGGGGCACGTACTCGAATAATCGACCGAAAATTGAAGCGATAGCTGCAAATGACTGTCGGCCAGGACCGCTTCGATCGTGACCGGATAGTTTTTCCAGCCGACATGTTCGCTGGCCAGCGCCTTGCGCTGCAGCAGATGGTCGTAGCGCACTGTCAGGCGCGCCTGCGACGACAGGCCGCGCTGGGATTCCAGCAGCGACTGCAGCACCCGGCGAAGACCGGCCGGGGTGATCGTCTCGGTCGCCAAGGCGTCCTGCAACTGCAGGTACAGCCGCGACATGTGGATGCCGCGTGCATTCGGATCGACAAGGTCGACGGCCACATCGACCGAGGCCGCGACCTGTATCGCATTGCCATTGCCGCCATGCAGGCGCAACGGCAATGCGATGCGGTCCATGCCGACCCAGTCAAGCGGACGCGCATCCGCGACGGCATGGCTGGCTACGTCGGGCAGAAGTTTCGGGCTGGTGGGGGTTGGCACGGAACGATTCCAGCGGCTCACTCATCGAACGCGCATTGTACCGGCCTCACGCCGCGGCTCCCCAATGCAGCGGAACGCTCAATGCAGGAGGGGCTCATGTCGTGCATCTCAATGGCGCGCAGTCCGCCACGCCAGCCACAACGTGCGCCACCGCGACAGCGGCTGCAGCGGTGCATCGCTTTCAAGGCGGGCGCGGGCCAGTGCCGAAACGATCCGGCGCGCCCGGGGCCCGCTTGCGTCTGGCCACGGTAATAAAGCCGTGCGCAAGGACATCATGTCCGCACCACTCAACGCCGGATGCACCGCCAGCAATGCCATCGACACGATGGCGGATGTCGGCGACTCGCGCGTGTCGAACAGCACCGCTTCCACTTTGACGACGCGCGCGGCAAAAACATCCAGACCGACGACTGCATCGTCGATCCCACGCTGCAGACCACGCAAAGCAGGCAGTGTCGACAACGCTGCCGACAGCGCGTCCCACGGCGCGGGCTGCGATTGCAATGCCGCGCCCAGCGGATGACGGCGACGGCCCTGCGACCAGCCCTGCAGTTCCTCCTGCCACCATCCGAGCTTGGCGAGTCCCGGCGCAGCGTCATCACCGCCCCATGCGGCCTCGGTGATTTCCTGCAACAACGCGAACCAGGCGAGCGCGGTGGGTCGCTGGGATGGCTCAACGAACACCTCGGCGATGCTCCACTCAGGCCAGCGCGCGCGCCACTTGTCGGTGAAATTGTCGAGGGCGCCAGCACCGCTCATGCGATGTCGTCTGCTTTTGCAGAACGGACTTCGCTCCGCTGCTTTCCCACAACATCGAGTAAAAGCGGCAGAGCAGGCTTTTTGCGCATCCAGAGCCTGTCGATATTCACGCTACAAAGCGTCCGGGTCATCACGCCTGGGGCCAGACATCTGCAGCAAGCAATTCCCGCGCCGTCGCGACCATCGCATCGCCGCCCCATTCCTCGGGTTTATCGTCAGGTAACCGGTATCCCCACAACGCGACAATCGAACGCATGTCCGCGGCACGCGCAGCCTGGATGTCGCGCCTGTCGTCGCCGACATAGACGCACTCCGATGGCGGAACTCCCAGCACACCTGCGGCATGGGTCAACGGCAGCGGATCGGGTTTGCGCACCGGCAGGGTGTCGCCGCCGATCATCACCGCACACCGCGTCTGCCAGCCCAGCAACGGCAGCAATGCCTGCGCCAGATATTCGGGTTTGTTGGTGACGATGCCCCAGCGCGATCCCGAGTCTTCGATCGCAGCCAGCAAGTCCTCGACGCCATCGAACGGCTTGCCATGCCGACCGAGTTCGGCGAAGTAGCGCTCAAGGAATTCCGGAATCCATGTCTCGCGCGTCTGGGCGTCCACCAGCGGAAAGGCGGCAGCCGCCATGGCGCGTGCGCCCCTGGACACGTGCGGGCGCAACTCGGCCAGTGGCATCGGCGGAATGTCCCGAGCGGCACGCATGCCGTTGACCGTGGCCAGCATGTCGGGGGCACTGTCGAGCAGGGTGCCGTCGAGGTCGAACAGCACGGCTCTGGGAAACTGTGGCCTGCTCATTCCGGCTTGATCGCGCAGGCCAGGTAATTGACATCCGTGCGCGACACCACGCGCGCAGCATTGCGCCAGGGCTCGTACATCAGGCCGCTGACACCCTCGAGTTGCAGATTCGCTGCACGCAGCCAAGTCGCCAGTTCCGAAGGCTTGATGAACTCGCGGTACTGGTGCGTGCCTTTCGGCAGGATGCCGGCGATGTACTCGGCGCCGAAGATGGCCAGCGCGAACGCGGCCGGCGTCCGGTTCAACGTCGATACGAACAGGCGGCCGCCGGGTTGCAACAAGGTTGCGCACGCTGAAAGGATCGAACCCGGATCCGGCACGTGTTCGAGCATTTCCATGCAGGTGATGGCATCGAAATGGCCAGCCTGGGTCCCGGCCAGCGCCTCGACAGACGTCAACTGATAATTCACTTCCACGTCCGATTCCAGCGTGTGCAGCCGAGCAATCTTGATCAGTTCGGGCGCCAGATCGATCGCGGTCACGATGGCGCCTTCCCGCGCAAGCGCCTCGCTCAACAGTCCTCCGCCGCAGCCGACATCCAGCACTTTGGCACCACGCAGGGTCACCCTGTCTGTGACATAGCCGAGGCGTGCCGGATTCAGCGCATGCAGTGCCTTTTGTGGTCCTTGCGGATCCCACCAGCGATTGGCCAGCGCACCGAACTTGTCGAGTTCGGCCTGACTGAAATTCTTGTCAACAGAGGAATCCGGAGTTGTCATGACAGCGAATCTCTTGATTCATTTTCAAATACGCCAGGAATGCTTTTGTAGGAGCGCACCTGGGCGCGATGGGCCGTGCCGGTAAACGCTGACCAACCCCAGGTGCGCAAAAACATACCCGTTTCTCGTCAGCGCATCGCGCTGAGTCGATGATACCCGGCGGCAGCAAAGAGCAGCGGAGCAAGCTCCGCTCTACACAGAACAATGGCGGATCAGGAAGTCCGGATCGAGGCGATGCGCGTGCGCCACTGACGTGCATTGGCGAGCAAGGCCTCGGTATCAAGATCGACCAGATGTCGATCCCGCAGCTTCGGCTTGCCCGCAATCCACGCATCGCTGACCTGATGGCGTCCGGTGGCATAGACCAGTTGCGAAATCACGTGATGCAAGGGCTGCGTTTCGATCTGGGCGAGATCGATGCAGATCAGGTCGGCCTGCTTGCCAATCTCGATGGAACCAACCACATGGTCGAACCCCATCGCCTTGGCGCCGCCGAGGGTCGCGGCGCGCAATGCAGTCGCCGCATCCAGCGCGGAGGCGTCGCCCGCGACCGCTTTGGCCAGCAACGCTGCTGTGCGCATCTCGCCGAACATGTCGAGGTCATTGTTGCTCGCGGCGCCGTCGGTGCCGATGGCGAGGTTGACGCCTGCACGTTCCAGTGCGTAGGCCGGGCAGAAACCGGAGGCGAGCTTGAGGTTGGATTCCGGGCAATGCACCACCGACACGCCACGTTCCGCGCACAGCGCAATTTCAGCGTCGGTGAGTTGGGTCATGTGGACGGCGATCAGCCGGTCATTGACCAGGCCCAGGCGGTCAAGGCGGGCAAGCGGGCGTTGCCCATGATCCTCGACCGATTGCGCGACTTCCTGCGCCGTCTCATGCGTATGCAGGTGCACCGGGATATCGAGCTGGTCGGCGAGCATCCGGATGCGTTCGAAATTGGCATCGGACACCGTGTATGGCGCATGCGGGGCGAAGGCGGTCGCGATCAGCGCATCGCTGCGCCACTGATCGTGCACCTCGGCCGCGCGATCGAAGTACTCGTCGTCCGATCCCGCCCACGCCGTCGGAAAATCGATGACCGGCAGGCCGACGCGGGCGCGGAAACCATGGCGCTTGTAGGTCGCGGCCTGCACGTCGGGAAAGAAGTAGTTCTCGTTGCAGCAGGTGGTGCCGCCGCGCAACATCTCGGCAATGGCCAGCGTGATGCCATCGGCGACAAACTCCGGGCCGATCACGGCCCTTTCGATCGGCCAGATGTGGCCTTGTAACCACTCTTTCAGCGGCAGATCGTCGGCGACGCCGCGCAACAGGGTCATCGGGTTGTGGACGTGGGCGTTCACCAAGCCGGGCAGCAGTGCTGCGTCTGGACGCGAGACTGTTTCTGCTGCGTTGAAGCGGGCGGGGGCGTCGGCAGTCGGGACAATGGCGACGATGACGCCATCGCGGATGGCGACAGTATGGTTCTCAAGCACGACAGCGTGCGGCTCGACGGGGATGACGAAGCCGGCTTCGATGAGGAGGTCGCAGGTTTCGAGGACAGGGCTGGTCATTGGCTGTTGTTGCTCGGCTTTTTTGCCCGTCATTCCCGCGCAGGCGGGACCCGGTGACTGGAAGTTTCAGAACAACAGCAGTAGCAAAGTTGCTGGGTCCCCGCCTGCGCGGGGATGACGGATTACACAAGCCACCTGGCTTCCTGCATCGCGATCAAGGGCGAAGTCGCTGGATCCCCGCCTTCGCGGGGATGACGGATTGACACAGCCGCGCTGTGTCAATCCGTCATTTGACCCGCGACACATACTCGCCGCTGCGCGTATCCACCTTGATAACCTCATCCTGGCTCACAAAGAGCGGCACGCGAACTACAGCGCCTGTCTCCAGCGTTGCCGGCTTGCCGCCGCCGCCAGAGGTGTCGCCACGCACGCCCGGGTCGGTTTCCACGATCTTCAATTCGACGAAATTAGGCGGCTGCACCGCGATCGGCATGCCATTCCACAACGTCACCACACAATCTTCCTCGCCTTTGAGGAATCTGGCAGCGTCGCCGACGCCGGCCTTGGTGGCCTGCACCTGCTCGAAGCTGTCCGGATTCATGAAGTGCCAGAACTCGCCGTCGCTGTAGAGGTACTGCATGTCGGTGTCGACCACATCGGCGGCTTCCAGATTGTCGGTCGCCTTCATCGTCAGTTCGACCACGCGACCGGACTTGATCGAGCGGTACTTCAGACGGGTGAACGCCTGTCCCTTGCCCGGCTTGACGTATTCGGTCTCGGTGATGACGCACGGATCGTTGTTGACGAGGATCTTCAGGCCGTTCTTGACGTCGTTCAAGCCATAGCTGGCCATGCAAACTCCTGCAGTGCTGTCGCGACGGACAGCTAGAATGTCGGGTTGGAATTCCGGTCCGGCAACGCTCGCCAGTGCCCGGCAAGCCCCACCAAACAGGCGCACATGATACCCGCAGCCCCCCAATCGGCCCAACCGCACGCGCTTCGACAGATCGCCAGCCTGCAGCCGCGCTGGCAACAGCTGTGGCGCGAGGCAGTCCGCGATCCACGCGAGTTGCTGAGCATGCTCGGGCTCGACGCGATGGCCTCGCGGATTTCCGACGCCGCAGCTGCGCAATTTCCGTTGCGGGTGCCGCGAGGTTTCGTTGCACGGATGCGGCATGGCGATCCGCACGATCCGCTGCTCCGTCAGGTGCTGCCCATCGATGACGAAGAGCGCATCGTCGACGGCTTCGATCTTGACGCCGTAGGCGATGCCGGTGCGCGTTCTGCCAGCGGCGTGCTGCAGAAATACCAGGGACGTGCCTTGCTGGTGGCCACCGGCTCGTGCGCGATCCACTGCCGTTACTGTTTTCGCCGGCATTTTCCCTATTCGGAGCAGACGGCTGCCCGCGCCGGCTGGCAGGAAGCCATCGCAACGATCCGCAACGATGCCTCCATCGACGAAGTGATCCTGTCGGGCGGCGATCCGCTGTCGATGGCCACTTCCAGGCTGGCCGAGTTGACCGACGCCCTCGCCGACATTCCCCACATCAAGCGGTTACGCATTCACAGTCGTCTGCCGGTGGTGCTGCCTCAGCGCATCGACGCCGGATTGCTGGAGTGGCTTGGCCGCCTGCCGTGGCCCATCGCGATGGTGATCCATGCCAACCATGCCAACGAGTTCGATGACAGTGTCGATGCCGCACTGTGGCAAATGCGCAGCATCGGCGTCACCGTCTTGAACCAGGCCGTGTTGCTGCGCGGAGTCAATGATTCCGTGGAGACGCTGGCCGCCTTGAGCCAGCGCACTTTCGCGGCCGGCGCCCTGCCCTATTACCTGCATCAACTCGATCGCGTGTCCGCAACCGCACATTTCGAGGTCGCCGACAGGATGGCGCTAAGCCTGCACACTGCCCTTGCCGCCCGTCTGTCCGGGTACCTGGTGCCGAGACTGGTTCGTGAAATTGCCGGGGATCCGGGCAAGCGGCCGTTGTCGGAGTTGACGTTTTCTTGATGCGTTTCAGTATATTGCTGCATTGATTTCAAGCATCTTGGCGGTTTTGCGGATGCCGGAGGATGGATGCAACCCCGCAACGAAACCATGGTTCGAGTTCTGATCATCGACGACAGCGTCGAGGACGCCGAGGCGATTGTCAGTGGGTTGCGCAATGGCGGTGTCGCGGTCCGTCCGTCGCGGCCGGAACAGCCGGACGATCTCCCCGCCATGCTGTCGTCGCAGCTCCTAGACCTGGTGCTGGTCGCGCAGGACTCCAGGCTGATTCCCGCCGCCGATGTCATCAGCCAGGTCGACGCCAGCGGCAAGGATCTGCCGGTGGTGATGGTGCTCGACAAGATCGACAAGGCCGCGGTGCTCGGCGCCTTCGACATGGGTGCACGCAACATCGTCCTGCGCACCCACATCGATCATGTACGCAGGGTCGTGCGCAGCGAATTCGACGATCTGGAAGCGCGGCGCTCGCAACGGCGGCTCGAAGCGCAGGTTCGCGAGACCGAGCGGCGCTGCGACGCCCTGATCGCCTCATCGCGCGACCCCATCGCCTATGTCCACGAAGGCATGCACATCCGCGCCAACGACGCTTATCTGGAAATGTTCGGCTTCGATTCGTTCGAGGATGTCGAAGGCATGTCGTTGCTGGACCTGGTGGCGCCGGGACACGTCGAAGGCTTCAAGAAACTGCTGAAAGGCCTGAGCAAGGGCGAAGCCGCTCCTCCCCGCTACGAACTGGAAGCGCGCGGTATCGACGGCAGCGGTTTTCCTGCGGTCATGGAATTCACCGCTGCGTCCTACGAGGGTGAAGCCTGTCAGCAGATCGTGTTCCGGAGGCAGGAGAACGATCCGGAGCTGGCGCGCGAACTCGACGAACTGCGCCGCCGCGACCAGGTCACCGGTCTGTTCAATCGGCAGACCTTCCTGCATGCACTCGAAAACGCGGTCGCGGGTGCGGCTCACGAGGGCCGCAACCACGGATTACTGCTGATCGAACCGGATCATCATCTGCAGCTGCTGCAGGACATCGGCCTGGATGCCGCCGATGCCCTCGCCGCAGCCCTGGCCGAGCGCATCCGCCCGTTGCTGCACGAGACCGACGAGGCCGCCCGCTTTGGCGAACACAGCTTCGCCGTGCTGGCGCGCGACAGCGACCATGCCCGCACCTTGCAGCTGGCCGAGCAGATCCGCGAGGCGATGTCCAAAGACCTCATCGATGCCGGCGAACGCTCGCTCAGCGTCACCGTCAGCATCGGCGGCGTGCAGGTCAGCGAACGCATCGCCAGCGTCACGCAGGTGCTGGCGAAGGCCAGCCACGGGCTCAAGTCTTCGATCGGATCCGGTGGCGATCGGGTCGAGATCTTCGATCCGGGCGCGGTGGATCGGGCCGAAGAAGAACGGATCGCCGCCTGGGTCAAACGAATCCGCAATGCCCTCGACGACAACCGCTTCCTGCTGCACTACCAGCCCGTGGTGAGCCTGCACGGCCAGCCCGGTGAGCTGTATGAAGCCTATCTGCGGCTCGATGGCGTGGACGGCGAACTGGTCCCGCCGATGTCATTCCTGCCCATCGCCGAAGAACACGGACTGATGGACGAAATCGATCGCTGGGTGGCAGGTCAGGCCATCAAGGTCATCGGCGAGCGCCTCCGCGCCCATCATTCGACGCGACTGCTGATGAAGGTCTCGCAGGCTTCGTTCAACGACGATCGCCTGTCGACCCACATCGCCAGTCAGCTGGCCGAACACGATGTCCCCGGCAACGCACTGATCCTGCAATTGACCGAGTCGAAAGTGTTCACGCATCTGCGCGACGCACAGCGCTTCCGCACATCCATCGTTGCGTTGGGCTGCGAGGTCGGGCTGGAACAATTCGGCTCGGGACTGAACTCGATGCAACTGCTGTCGCATTTCGAGCCGTCATTCCTGAAGATCGACCGTAGCTTCGTGCAGGAGTTGTCGAAGACGCCGGAGCATCAGAAACGCATTCGCGAAATTGCTGCGAAGGCGAAAGATCGCAACATCTGCACGATTGCCGAGTTCGTCGAAGATCCCGCCAGCATGAGCACGCTGTTTATCAGCGGCGTCGACTACGTGGAAGGCAACTTCCTGGCGCCCCCGTCGGCGGAGATGAACTACGAGTTCGAGTGAAGTACTCCAGGAAAACAGGCTTCGGCGTACCAAGGCTCGGATATCAGGCTGGCCTGGGCCTGGCCTGCGAAACCCTTTGCCTCCGCTGTTAAACCACAACGCCTTGGCGTACCGCCTCCCGGTCCGGATCCGGATTACGCAATGCCGCGACACGCTCGTCCAGCGATGGGTGGCTCATCAGCAATCGCTTCAGTCCGTTGCCGACGCCGCCGCTGATGCCGAACGCGGCAACCTGCTTGGGCAACGAACTGTGGCCGTAAGTCTGGCCAAGACGCTCAAGCGCGGAAATCATCTTCGCGCGACCGACCAGGGTAGCTGCGCCCTGGTCGGCGCGAAATTCGCGATGCCGCGAGAACCACATCGCGATCATGGTCGCGAACAGGCCGAAGATCATGTCGAGCACAAACACCACCGCGTAGTAACCCATGCCACTGCCGCCGTCGCGGCCACCGCTCAGATAGCCATCCACCACACGTCCGACAACGCGCGCGAGCACGATGACGAAGGTATTCAACACGCCCTGCAGCAAGGCCATTGTGACCATGTCGCCATTGGCGATATGGCTGACTTCGTGGGCCAGCACGGCTTCGGCCTGATCCTGGTTCATCGCCTGCAACAGGCCGCTGGAGACTGCCACCAACGCATTGTTGCGACTGGCGCCGGTGGCGAATGCGTTGATCTCAGGGGCCTCGAAAATCGCGACTTCCGGCATGCCGATGCCGACTGACTGGGCTTGACGGGCCACCGTGGACAACAGCCACTGCTCGGATTCGTTGCGGGGCTGCTCGATGACCTGCGCACCG
>Ga0183260_10002892_pt1 | contig 14025 bp, 25 predicted proteins | sample AntDrymUQ4972206_2_FD_129768 | JGI IMG/M metagenome (GOLD analysis project Ga0183260, IMG submission 129768) | Polar desert sand microbial communities from Dry Valleys, Antarctica - metaG UQ497 (22.06) (version 2) (version 2) | ecosystem: Environmental > Terrestrial > Soil > Desert | place... | reverse complement strand
TCGAGCTCATCCAGCCGATCGCCATGGACAAGGGCCTGCGCTTCGCGATTCGCGAGGGCGGCCGCACGGTGGGCTCGGGCGTCGTGACCGAAGTCATCAAGTAGCGAGACCGGGGCCCGCGACCAGCGGGCTTCGGTCTAGGAAACCGACTGATACGACCACGAGGCGGGTCCCTCAGGACCGGGGACTCGCCTCTCCCACGCACAGAGACAGTTAGGGAACGGCCCACGTGGCAACCGCAGCGCAGAACAAGATCAGGATCCGCCTGAAGTCCTATGACACCTCGGCGATCGAGACGGCGGCCAAGGAGATCGTCGACACCGCCACGCGCACCGGCGCGACCGTCGCCGGTCCCGTTCCCCTGCCCACCGAGAAGAACGTCTACTGCGTGATCCGCTCGCCCTTCAAGGACAAGGATTCGCGCGAGCACTTCGAGATCCGCACCCACAAGCGGCTGATCGACATCCACCACCCCACCCCCAAGACGGTCGACTCCCTCCAGCGCCTCGACCAGCTGCCCGCCGGCGTGGACATCGAGATCCGCCTCGCCTCCTGATGCCTGCCATCCTCGCTCGCAAGCTCGGCATGACCCAGCGCTTCCGCGATGACGGAACGGTCGATCGCGTGACCGTGCTGGAGGCCGGTCCGTGCCATGTGACCGCGATTCGCACCGAGGAGCGCGACGGCTACGAGGCCGTCCAGCTCGCCTTCGGCGAGGCCAAGCCCAAGCATTTGACCCGCGCCCAGCTCGGGCACCTCAAGAAGGCTGACGCTCCGCCGCTTCGCCACGTGCGCGAGTTCCGCGACGAGGCCGGGGAGCTGATGGTCGGCGAGGAGGTCAAGGTCGACGTCTTCGAGCCGGGGATGAGGGTCAAGATCTCGGGCACCTCCAAGGGCAAGGGCTTCCAGGGCACGGTCAAGCGCCACAACTTCTCCCGGGGCCCCGTCACCCACGGCTCTCACAATGTGCGCGCGCCCGGCTCGATCGGCGCCTCGGCGACGCCCTCGCGGGTGTTCAAGGGCATCCGGGGCCCGGGCCGCATGGGCGGCAAGCGCGTCACCCAGCGGGGCGTCGAGGTCGTCGAGGTCATCGCCGGGGAGAACCTCCTGCTCGTCCGCGGCTCGGCGCCGGGGCCCAGGAACGGGATCGTGGAGGTGCGAACCGATGGCTGAGGCACCACGCCTAGGGGACGGGACCGGCACCGTGGCGCTCGACCCGGAGGTCTGGGAGGCCCGCTGGAACGAGGGCCTCGTGCACGAGTGCGTGCGCGCCGAGCTCGCGGCGCGCCGGCAGGGAACGGCCGCCACCCGGACGCGCGGCGAGGTCCGCGGCGGCGGCGCCAAGCCCTGGCGCCAGAAGGGCACTGGCCGCGCCCGCGCGGGCTCGATCCGCTCGCCGATCTGGACCGGTGGCGGCACCGTCTTCGGTCCCAGCCCGCGGTCCTTCACCATCAAGGTCAACCGCAAGGCCCGCCGCGCGGCGCTGCGCAGCGCGCTCTCGCTCCACGCGGGGCGCGGCTCGATCGCGGTGCTCGCGTCGGACGCCTTCGACGCGCCGGGCACGAAGCGCGCGGCCCAGCTGCTCGGCGGGTGGGACGAGAAGCGCCCGACGCTCGTCGCCCTGGGATCCGAGGAGACGACCGTCGAGCAGTCCTTTCGCAACATCGCGCGCGTATCCGTGCTGTCTGCGGAGAGCGTGGGGATCGCCGACCTCCTCGCAGCTGCGTCGCTCGTCATCTCCGAGGCTGCGCTCGACGCGCTGACCGCGCGGGCCAAGGGGGAGGGCGCCGGCCGCGCCGCTCCCGCCGGGGAGGCGGCCTGATGGACCACAGCCAGGTGATCATCCGGCCGATCGTCTCCGAGAAGAGCTACGCCCTCGCCGCGGTCGACCGCTACACGTTCCGCGTCCATCCCAAGGCGCACAAGACTGAGATCCGTCAGGCCGTCGAGCGACTCTTCGACGTCAAGGTGCTCGAGGTTCGCACGATGAACGTGCGACCCAAGCCAAAGCGCCGCGGGGTCACCTCGGGCAAGACGCGCGCGTGGAAGAAGGCGGTCGTGCAGGTCCGCGAGGGCGACAGCATCCCGATCTTCGCCGGGCTCGAGGTCGGAGGCGACCTGTAGTGCCCACTCGCAAGCCGAAGCCGACGAGCCCGGGGCGGCGCTTCTCGACCTACCCGGACTACCAGGAGATCACCAAGTCAGAGCCCGAGAAGTCACTCGTGGAGGGCCTCAAGAAGTCGGGTGGGAGAAACGTCCACGGCCGCAAGACCTCGCGCCACCGCGGCGGCGGAGCCAAGCGCCTCTACCGCCGGATCGACTTCAAGCGGCGCCGGGACGGCATCCCGGCTCGGGTCGCGGCCATCGAGTACGACCCCAACCGCTCCGCCTACATCGCGCTGCTGCACTACGTCGACGGCGTCAAGGCCTACATCCTCGCCCCGAGCCGGCTGCGGGTCGGGATGACAGTGCAGTCCGGCCCCGACGCCGACATCGCCGTCGGCAACAGCCTGCCGCTGGCCCGGATGCCGATCGGCACCGTGGTCCACAGCGTCGAGCTCCAGCCGGGCCGCGGCGGCCAGCTGGGCCGCGCGGCGGGCGCCGCGGTCCAGCTCATGGCCCGTGAGGGCGACATGGCGACTCTGCGCCTGCCCTCCGGCGAGATGCGAATGGTGCGCGCGGAGTGTCGCGCGACGGTCGGCACGATCGGCAACGCCGACCACCAGAACGTCAAGATCGGCAAGGCCGGCCGCAAGCGCCACATGGGCGTGCGTCCGCAGACGCGGGGAACCGCGATGAACCCCGTCGACCACCCCCACGGCGGGGGCGAGGGATCGACCACTGCCGGCCGCCACCCGGTCACTCCGTGGGGAGTTCCTACCCTGGGCTACCGCACCCGCAAGAAGGGCAAGAAGTCCGACCGCTACATCGTCCGCGGTCGGAGAAGGGGCAAGAAGCGATGAGCCGCTTCGACCGCGCCCTTCTCCGTCCCCGGCCGGAGGAGATGACTTGAGCCGCTCGAGCAAGAAGGGACCGTTCGTGGAGGAGCGCCTGATGGCGCGCATCGAGGCCATGAATCGGTCCAACACCAAGCAGATGATCCGCACCTGGTCGCGGACCTCGACGATCTTCCCCGAGATGGTCGGTCACACCATTGCCGTCCACGACGGGCGCAAGCACCTGCCCGTGTTCGTGAGCGAATCGATGGTCGGCCACAAGCTCGGCGAGTTCGCCCCGACGCGCACCTACCGTGGTCACTCCGACTCGGGCAGGCGCCGATGAGCGACCGGGAGCGACAGCGCACCGTCAAGGGCGGCGGAGGCTCCGAGCCCGAGGAGAAGCTGGCACAGGACGCGAAGCAGTCCGCGGAGGCGGCAGCGCAGGAGGCGTCGGCCGAGAGCGCCGACCAGCCCGAGGCGCCCGAGGCCAAGCCCAAGCGCCGCCGGTTGCGCAGGCGTGCGAAGGACACGGCGGCGGAGGAGACGGGTGTCGACAAGGACGCCGCGTCGGCGGGCGACGAGGACGATGCGGCGGTCGCGAGCGTGGAGGAGGGCGACGCGGACGATGGTCTGGACGCGGGCGACGAAGAGGATTCGGCGGCGGTCACGAGCGCGGAGGAGGGCGACGCGGACGACGAGGCGGCCGCAGACGTAGAGGGCGGCGACAGGGAGGATGCGGCGGTCGCGAGCGTGGAGGCGGGCGACGCGGACGATGAGCCAGACGCGGGCGGCGAAGAGGATTCGGCGGCAGTCGCGAGCGTGGAGGCGGGCGACGAGGACGATGCGGCGGCTCCGGGCGACGAGGAGACCGCCGGGGATGCTGACGCGGCGGTCGCCGTGGAGACCGCCTCTCCCAGGCGAGGCCGCCTGCGGCGGCGCGGCGCCGACGGGCCGGTCGAGGAGACGCCCGCTCCGCAGCGCCGCCGTGCCGCCTCGCGCGACGGAACGCCTCTCGTGCGAGCCCAGGCGAAGTACGTGCGCACGAGCGCTCGGAAGGCTCGCCTGATCGCCGACCACGTGCGCGGCAAGGACGTCGAGGAGGCCCGGGCGATCCTCGGGCTCTCGCCGCGGTCGGTCGCGCGCGACTGGAGCAAGGTCCTCGAGTCAGCCGTCGCCAACGCCGAGCACAACCATGAGCTGATCGGCGACGAGCTGCGCATCGCCGCCATCCACGCGGACGAAGGCCCTACCCTCAAGCGCTTCCGCCCGCGCGCCATGGGGCGCGCCACCCGCATCCGCAAGCGCACCAGCCACCTCACGATCACGCTCACGCCGAAGGAGTAAGGAAGACCACATGGGACAGAAGGTCCATCCCGAGTCCATGCGCGTGGGCTACATCCACGACTGGAAGGCGAACTGGTTCAACGAGCGCCACTTCGCCGACTACCTGGCCGAGGACGTGAGCATCCGCAAGCACATCCTCGACAAGCTCTCGCACGCCGGCCTCTCGGACATAACGATCCGCAAGGACGCAAACGAAGTCGAGGTCAACATCCACACCGCCCGGCCGGGCATCGTCATCGGGAAGTCGGGCTCGGAAGTTGACGCGCTGCGCCGCGACCTGCACCGGATGACCCGCAAGCAGATCAAGGTAAACATCTTCGAGATCAAGCGGCCCGAGCTCGACGCGAAGCTGGTCTCGCAGTCGATTGCCGAGCAGCTCCAGAACCGCGTCGCCTTCCGCCGCGCGATGAAGCGCGCGCTGACCAGCGCGATGCGGTCGGGTGCCAAGGGCGTGAAGGTCCAGGTCTCCGGCCGGCTCGGCGGGGCCGAGATGGCGCGCACCGAGGGCTACTCGGACGGCCGCGTCCCGCTCCACACCCTGCGAGCGGACATCGACTACGGCTTCACCGAGGCGCGCACGACCTTCGGCCGCATCGGCGTGAAGTGCTGGATCAACAAGGGCGAGATCATGCCCGAGGGCTACTCGGGCGCTGACCTGACCGAGCTCGAGGCGCCTCAGCAGCAGCGTCCCGGCCAGGGCGGAGGCCCCGGCGGCCGCGATGGAGGCGGCCGCGGTGGCCAGGGCGGTCGCGGTGGCGGTCGTGGCGGTCAGGGCGGCTTCGGCGGCGCCAGCGGCGGCGGCGGTCGTGGCGGTCAGGGCGGCGGCTTCGGTGGCGGCGGCGGTCGCGGCGGCGGTGCTGGCGGCGGCGGTGGTGGTCGTGGCGGTCAGGGCGGTGGCTTTGGCGGCGGCGGTGGTGGTCGTGGCGGTCAGGGCGGCGGCGCTGGCGGCGGCGGTCGTAGCGGTCAGGGCGGCGGCGGCCGTAGCGGCGGCGGCGGCGGTCGCCCGGCCGAGCGCAGCGGCCCGCCCGGCGGGCGTGGCGCGGGCGGTCAGGGGGGCGCGCCTTCGGGCGGCGGCAGCACAGGCGGTCAGGGCGGCGCCCCGTCGGGTGGCCGGCCGAGCGGTGGCGAGGGGAGCGGTGGCTGATGCTCGCTCCCAAGCGCGTCAAGCACCGCAAGGAGCACCGTGGGCGCCGGCGAGGGCTTTCGCGCGGCCAGACCACCGTGCAGTTCGGCGAATACGGACTCAAGGCCCTCGAGGCGGGGTGGATCTCCAACCGCCAGATCGAGGCTGCCCGAATCGCGATGACCCGCAAGATCAAGCGCGGCGGGAAGGTGTGGATCAACCTGTTCCCCGACAAGCCCTACACCAAGAAGCCGGCCGAGACCCGGATGGGCTCGGGCAAGGGCTCGCCCGAGGGCTGGGTCGCGGTCGTCAAGCCCGGGCGGGTCATGTTCGAGCTCGCCGGCGTGCCCGAGCCGCTCGCGCGCGACGCGATCCGCCTCGCGGGTCACAAGCTGCCCATCAAGACCAAGTTCGTCATGCGCGAGGATGCCTCATGAGGCCCGCCGAGATCCGCGACATGACCGACGACGTGCTCGTCGAGCACGTGCGCGAGGCGCGCCGGGAGATCTTCGGCCTGCGCTTCTCGCACGCGACCGGCGAGCTCGAGAACACAGCGCGTCTGCGCGGCGCCAAGCGCGACCTCGCCCGTGCGATCACCGTTGCCCACCAGCGCGGCATCGACCTCGAGCGCGAGCTCAGCCGCGCCCAGTGACTCCCTCCACCCCGACTTCCCGACCCCCTTCATCATGATCGAGAGCGAAGAGATCCCCGATACGACAGAGGACGGGGCCGCCCCTCCCGCCGAGCAGCTTGACCCCAAGGAGGCTCGCAAGCGGGCTCGCTCCGGCGAGGAAGGCGCTGCCAGCGCTCAGCGCACGCCCGAGCAACGCGCCGCGCAGCGTGTCGAGGAGCGGCGCCGCAAGGCGGCGGAGCGCCGTGCCTACCGTGGTCGCGCTCGCGAGAAGGCCAAGGCGAGCCCGTCCAGGCCTGCCCCACCGCCCGCCGACAAGCCCGCCGGGCGTCGCAAGGTCCGCCAGGGGGTCGTCGTCTCCGACAAGGCCGACAAGACGATCACGGTGCGCACCGAGATCGCGCGGCGCCACCGCCGCTACGGGAAGATCGTCCGGAGCACGTCGACGCTGCACGCCCACGACGAGTCCAACGAGGCCCACACGGGGGACACCGTGCGCGTCGAGGAGTCCCGTCCCCTGTCGCGGACCAAGCGCTGGCGTCTAGTAGAAGTGCTGGAGCGCGCCCGGTGATTCAGACGGAGACCCGCCTGCGCGTGGCCGACAACACCGGCGCCCGCGAGATCCTCTGCATCCGCGTGCGCGGCGGCTCGCGCCGCCGCTACGCCGGCATCGGCGACACGATCGTCGCGACCGTCAAGCAGGCCAGCCCCCAGGGCGCGGTCAAGAAGGGCGAGGTCGTCACCGCGGTGGTCGTGCGGACCAAGAAGCAGCTCGGCCGCGACGACGGGACCTCGATCGCCTTCGACGAGAACGCGGCGGTGCTCATCGACGCTGCGAACAACCCCCGCGGCACGCGCATCTTCGGCCCCGTCGCCCGCGAGCTGCGCGACCGCAACTTCATGAAGATCGTCTCGCTCGCGCCGGAGGTGCTGTGATGGCCTCGAAGATCCGCAAGGGCGACACGGTCGTGGTCATCGGCGGCAAGGCACGCGGGAAGAGCGGCAAAGTGCTCCGGGTCGATCGCGCCGCCGACCGCGTCTACGTCGAGGGCCTCAACATGGTCAAGCGCCACCAGCGCCCCGAGCAGGTTCGCGGCGCCCAGCGCTCCGAGCAGGTCGGCGGGGTGATCGAGAAGGAGGGCCCGATTCACGTCTCCAACGTCTCGCTCGCCGATCCCAAGGACGGCAAGGCGACCCGCGTGGGCATCCTTCGCGAGAACGGCGAGCGTGTACGGGTCGCCAAGCGCTCGGGATCAAGGCTGGACTGATGGCTCAGACCGCACGCCTGCGGGAGCGCTACGAGGGCGAGATCAAGCCCCAGCTGATCGAGCGCTTCGGCTACTCGAGCTCGATGCAGGCTCCCAGGCTCTCCAAGATCACGCTCAACATGGGCGTGGGCGACGCGAAGCAGGACTCGAACATGCTCGAGGCCGCCACCGACCAGCTCGCGACCATCGCCGGGCAGAAGCCCAACGTGCGTCGCGCGAGAAAATCGATCGCCAACTTCAAGCTGCGCGAGGGGATGCCCGTCGGGGTCTCGGTGACGCTCCGGGGCAACCGGAGCTATGAGTTCCTCGACCGTTTGCTGTCCATCGCGATCCCGCGGATCCGCGACTTCCGGGGACTGAACCCGCGCTCCTTCGACGGGCGGGGCAACTACACCATGGGCGTCCGCGAGCAGGTCATATTCCCCGAAATCGATTACGACGCGATCGATCAGGTTCGCGGCCTGGACATCACCATTACGACCACGGCGCCGACCGACGAGGAGGCCTTCGCCCTTCTGGAGGCCTTCGGCATGCCCTTCTCGCGCGAGGGGCGCCCATTCGGTAGCGGCAACGGATCCCAAGAACGCTAGGAGCACATGGCAAAGACCTCCCAGCGCGTCCGACAGGCGCGCACCCCCAAGTTCAAGAGCAGGGCTTACACTCGCTGCCGCCGCTGCGGCCGCGCGCGGGCCGTCTATCGCAAGTTCGGCCTGTGCCGGATCTGCCTGCGCGAGCTCGCGCATGACGGCTTCATCCCCGGAATGACCAAGTCGAGCTGGTAGCCACATGTCCATGACCGATCCCATCGCCGACTTCCTCACGCGGATCCGCAATGCGATCCAGGCCTCCCACGAGGTCGTCGAGATCCCCTCCTCCAAGCTCAAGCGCGAGCTCGCGCGAATCCTTCAGGAGGAGGGCTACATCTCCTCCTGGACGGTGGAGCCGCCGACCTCCCGCCGGCCGAGCGAGCTGCTCGAGATCCAGCTCCGCTACGCGGAGAGCCGCCAGCCGGTCATCTCGGGCCTGCGTCGCGTGTCGCGGCCCGGCCGGCGCACCTACGCCGACTCGACCTCCATCCCGAGAGTCCAGGGCGGCATGGGAACGACGATCGTCTCCACCTCCCGCGGGATCATGACCGGCCACCAAGCCCGGCGCGACGGCGTCGGCGGCGAGCTCCTGGCGGAGGTCTGGTAGGCCATGAGCCGTATCGGAAAGCAGCCCATCACGGTCCCCGAGGGGGTGACCGTCACCATCGATCCGGGCGTCGTGCGCGTCAACGGGCCCAAGGGCGAGCTCTCGGAGCGCATCCCGCGTGAGATCACCGTCGAGCATGAGGACTCCCAGCTTCTGGTCAAGCGCCCGACGGACCGTCCCGGTCACCGGGCCCTGCACGGCCTCACGCGCTCGCTGGTCGCCAACATGGTCGAGGGGGTCACCCACGGCTACGCCAAGACGCTCGAGATCCAGGGCGTCGGCTACCGCGCGCAGGCCCGCGGGCGCGACCTCGAGCTCGCGCTGGGCTACTCGCACGCCGTTCCGGTCAAGGCCCCTGAGGGCATCGACTTCGAGGTACCGGTTCCAACCCGCATCATCGTGCGGGGAATCGACAAGCAGCTCGTGGGCGAGGTTGCCGCCAACATCCGCAAGAAGCGCCCGCCCGAGCCCTATAAGGGCAAGGGCATCCGCTACGAGGGCGAGCACGTCGCCCGGAAGGTCGGCAAGCGGGCATGACCGTCTCGACCACGCGCCAGCTCCGGCTGCGGCGTCGCCGCCGCGTCCGCGCAAAGGTGCGCGGTAGCGCGATGCGACCGCGCATCTCCGTCTTTCGCTCCAACCGCGGCATCTCAGCCCAGCTCGTCGACGACGAGCGCGGGCACACGCTCGCCATGGTGACCTGGACTGAGGACGAGCTGCGCTCGCTCGACCCGACCGGCCAGGCCCGCCGTGCCGGCGAGCTCCTAGCCCAGCGCGCCAAGGAGGCCGGCATCGAGCGCGCGGTCTTCGATCGCGGCGGCTACCAGTATCACGGCCGCGTCCGCGCGCTCGCCGAGGGGGCCCGCGAGGGCGGGCTCGCGATCTAGTGGCCCGTCCGGAACCACTGGCGACCTTCTAGGATCAGGCGTTCAGATGCCTCAACCACGACAGCGAGACGGCGGCCGGCAGCGAGATGGCGGCCGGCAGCGCGACAGCGAGTACCAGGAGCGGGTCGTCGAGATCAACCGCGTCGCCAAGGTCGTCAAGGGCGGCCGACGCTTCTCGTTCACCGCACTCGTCGTCGTCGGTGACGAGAACGGCACCGTAGGCATCGGCTACGGCAAGGCCAACGAGGTCCCCGTCGCGATCCAGAAGGGCGTCGAGCGCGCGAAGAAGGACCTCTTCAAGGTTCCCCGCCACGGCTCGACGATCACCCACAAGGTCACCGGCGTCTTCGGCGCCGGTCGAGTGATGCTCAAGCCGGCGTCGCCCGGTACCGGCGTCATCGCCGGCGGGGGCGTGCGCGCGGTGCTCGAGCTGGCGGGGATCGGGGACATCCTCTCCAAGAGCCTTGGCACCCAGAACCCGATCAACCTCGTCAAGGCCACCGTCGCGGGGCTCCAGGCGCTGCGCACCCCGCGCGACGTCGCCGAGCTGCGCGGGCTCTCGATCAACCACGTCCTGGGCCTCGAGGAGAGCAAGAGCGGCGGCGAGGTCGTCGAAGGCGGCGGCAACGGCGCCGCGCCCGAAGCCGCTTCGGAGGAGACGCCGGCATGACCCCGGTCCGCGTTACTCAGGTGCGCTCGCGCAACGGGTCCGACCACCGCCAGCGCGAGACGCTTCGCTCGCTGGGCCTGCGCCGCATCGGCCATACCGTCGAGCACAAGCCCACGCCGCAGATTCGCGGAATGCTCAACGCCGTCCGGCACCTCGTGAAGGTGGAGGAGTCGAGCTGATGGCCGCGCGGAAGGGACCCTCTGCCGCGGAGGCCGCCACCGCCGGCGAGAAGCAGGCGCAGGAGCGCAAGGGACTGCACAACCTCAAGCCCTCGCCAGGCAGCCGGCAGCCGCGAAAGCGCGTCGGGCGCGGGGAGGGATCGGGTACCGGCAAGACCGCGGGTCGCGGGCAGAAGGGCTACGGCTCGCGCTCGGGATCCAAGGACCGCGCGCGCTTCGAGGGCGGCCAGAACCCGATCCACATGCGGATGCGCAAGCTGCGCGGCCCGCACATGAAGAAGTCGATGCCCTTCGAGCCGTTTCGCACCCACACCCAGCCCGTAAACCTCGAGGACCTCGAGGCGCGCTTCGACGCCGGCGCCGAGGTGACGCCCGACGCGCTGCGCGAGCGCGGCCTTGCGACCCGCAAGGACGTGCCGGTCAAGATCCTCGCTCGGGGCAAGCTCGACAAGGCGCTCACCGTCCACGCCCATGGCTTCAGCGCCACCGCGCGCGAGCGCATCGAGGCCGCGGGCGGGACCTGCCAGCTCATCGGGAAGTAGGGCTCACCCGGGCGTGGTCGCCACCATCGCAAACGCCTTCCGAATCGCGGACATCCGCCGGAAGCTGCTCTTCACGGCGGTCCTGCTCGCCCTCTACCGGCTGGGCTCTCACATCCCGGTTCCGGGCGTCAACAGTGAGGCCGTCAAGCAGATCTCAGAGAACCTGACCGGCAACTCGATCCTCGGATTCCTCAACCTCTTCTCCGGCGGCGGGCTCCAGCGAGTCGCCCTGATGGCGTTGGGGATCATGCCCTACATAACCGCGTCGATCATCCTGCAGCTCCTCACGGTGGTGGTGCCCTCGCTCGAGAAGCTCCAGAAGGAGGGCGAGGTCGGCCAGCAGCGCATCACCCAGTACACGCGCTACCTGACCGTCGCCCTGGCCGCCGCTCAGGCGGTCGGCTACGTCTTCCTCTTCCGCTCGTTCTCCAACCAGGCGGGCGCGGAGCTCATCCCGAACTTCAACTTCCCCAAGGTCTTCCTGATCGTCGTCTGCCTGACGGCGGGCTGCATCCTGCTCATGTGGATGGGCGAGCTCATCACCCAGCGTGGGATCGGCAACGGGATCTCCCTGATGATCTTCGCTTCGATCGCCTCGGGCCTGCCGGGGGGCATCGAAGCGTGGGCGAAGAACTCCGACCAGGTCTTCAAGGTCATGATGCCCTTCATCGCCCTGGCGGTAATCGCCGCGATCGTCTTCGTGCAGGAGGGCCAGCGGCGCATCCCGGTGCAGTACGCCAAGCGGGTCATCGGGCGGCGCATGACCCAGGGCGGGCAGACCTACCTGCCGCTGCGGGTCAACATGGCCGGCGTCATCCCGGTCATCTTCGCCGCCTCGATCATGGCCTTCCCACCCACGGTGGGCCAGCTCATCAACACGCCATGGGCGCGCGACGTCTCGACCTTCCTGTCACCCAACGGATGGGCCTACATCGTGGGCGAGTCGATCATGATCATCCTGTTCACCTACTTCTACACCGCCGTCACGTTCAACCCGGTCGACCAGGCCGACAACCTCAAGAAGCACGGGGGGTTCATCCCGGGGGTAAGGCCAGGCAGGCCCACGGCCGAGTTTCTCGACCGCATCCTCTCCCGGCTCACGTTCCCGGGAGCGCTCTACCTCGCCACGGTCGCGGCCCTGCCCACCATCTTGATCAACCAGACGACGGCGAACTTCTACTTCGGGGGGACATCGCTGCTGATCGTCGTCGGCGTCGCGCTGGACACGATGAAGCAGCTCGAGGCCCAGTTGATGATGCGCAACTACGAGGGCTTCCTGAAATGAGGCACCTCAGGTGAACCTGATCCTTCTCGGGCCGCCGGGGGCAGGGAAGGGCACGCAGGGCCGGCGCCTGGTCGACGACTTCCGGCTCGACTACATCGCCACGGGCGACATGCTGCGCGAGGCGCGGGCCAACGGATCCGAGCTCGGCCACAAGGCCAAGGAGTACATGGAGCGCGGCGACTTGGTCCCCGACGACCTCATCGTCGCGATGATCGGCGAGCGGATGGCCGACGAGAGCACGCTCGACGGAGTGATCCTCGACGGCTTTCCACGCACCGGCGCCCAGGCCGACGCCCTGGGGAAGATGCTCGACGAGCGCGGCGAGCGGATCACCGCGGCGCTGCTCATCGAGGTGCCCGACGAGGAGGTCGTCGAGCGCCTCTCGGGCCGGCGCATCTGCAAGAAGGCCGGCCACGACTACCACCTCGTCTACGACCCACCCAAGCACGAGGGGGTCTGCGACCAGGACGGCTCACGGCTCGTCCAGCGCGACGACGACGCGCCAGAGACCGTCCGCAAGCGCCTCGACGTCTACCACGAGCAGACCGCCCCGCTCGTCGACTACTACGACGAGCGCGGGGTCCTGCGCCGCTTCGACGGGACCCGCGACAAGACCGAGGTCCACGACCATATCCGCGCGACCCTGGCCACGCTGCGCCTCGAGGAGCGGCTGTGATCATCAAGAAGACCCCCGAGGAGGTCGACAAGATCGCCGCGGCGGGGGCGATTCTCGTCCGGACCCTCAAGCTGGTGGAGTCCAAGGTTCGCCCAGGGGCCACCACATCTGAGCTCGACGAGGCCGCCGAGCGGTTCATCCGCTCCCAGGGCGCCGTGCCGGCCTTCAAGGGCTACCGGGGCTTTCCCGGGTCCATCTGCGCTTCGCCGAACTCGATGGTCGTCCACGGCATTCCGGGGCCCTACAAGCTCCGGAGGGGCGACATCCTGTCCGTCGACATCGGCGTGGTCCTCGACGGCTGGGTCGCCGACGCGGCGCGGACCTTCGCGGTCGGCCCTATCTCCCCGGTCGCCCGCAAGCTGCTCTCCTCCACCGAGGAGGCGCTCTTCGCCGCGGTCGAGCAGTGCCGCCCCGGCAACCGGCTGGGGGACGTCTCCCACGCCGTCCAGGCTCACGTCGAGGCCCGCGGCCTGTCGGTCGTGCGCTCGCTGGTCGGTCACGGTATCGGCCGCGACATGCACGAGGAGCCCCAGATCCCCAACTTCGGCCCCTCCGGAAGCGGCGTGGCGCTCGAGGAGGGGATGGTCTTCGCCGTCGAGCCGATGGTCACCGCGGGCCGCCAGGCCGTGCGGATGGGCGACGACCACTGGGCGATCTACTCCCAGGACAGCTCGCTCGCTGCCCACTTCGAGTTCACGGTGGCGATCGAGGCAGCAGGGCCGCGGGTGCTGACGCCATGGCACATGGAGAGCGCGCAGGCGGCTGCCTGAAGGACGCGGGAGGGCCACGCTAGGGCTAGCGCTCCTCTACGGAGTACTCTCCTAACCAGCATGCTGCGCGCCCTGTCTTCCCACCTCGTCCTCGCCGCCCTCATCGCCCTCGCCGCCGGCGTGGTCTACGCACTCGGCGGCCCCGTCTGGGCGTTCTACCTCGCCATTCTGCTCGCCTGCGCGATCGTGGCGCCTGCCTACATCCGCTGGGACGAGCGCCACTACCAGTAGCTCGCCCGCCCGCCCTTAACGCTGGCCACCGAAGCCCAGCGCCAGCGACGTTGTCGGGCCGCCGTTGGGCTGCGGTGGGTGCTACCATCCGCGGTCGCGCTCGGAGCGGCTTTTCGGTCGTATTGTGCGTGTCCTCGAAGCGGTAGCGGCAGTCGAAACGACTGCCAGAGCCGCGGCGACGGGTAACCAGCCGAAAGGAACGATGAAGGTACGACCCTCGGTCAAGCCGATGTGCGAGAAGTGCAAGATCATCCGCCGCCACGGGGCGGTCCTGGTGATCTGCTCG
>Ga0183260_10002891_pt1 | contig 14026 bp, 5 predicted proteins | sample AntDrymUQ4972206_2_FD_129768 | JGI IMG/M metagenome (GOLD analysis project Ga0183260, IMG submission 129768) | Polar desert sand microbial communities from Dry Valleys, Antarctica - metaG UQ497 (22.06) (version 2) (version 2) | ecosystem: Environmental > Terrestrial > Soil > Desert | place... | reverse complement strand
GCGCTTGCAGGAAGCGCTGAAGCGCTCTAGAAACTGAGGTCTGCGATGGATGTTCTTGTACTGATCGACAAGCTGGACGACACCGTCCACAACTCCAAACCGGTGCCGCTCACCGACCAGGTGCGCGTGGACAAGGAGGAGATCTACGACATCCTCGATCAGATGCGCGCCACGATCCCCGAGGAGATCAAGCAGGCGCGCTGGATCGTCAAGGAGCGCCAGGAGATGCTCGCCGAGGCCAAGCGCGAGGCCGAGCGCATCGTCAAGGAGGCGCGCGAGGAGCAGACCCGCCTGATCGGCGACGAAGAGGTTGTCAAGCAGGCCGAGCGCCAGGCCGACGAAATCGTCGAGGACGCGCGCGCCCGTGAGCGCGAGATCCGTCTGGGCGCCGAGGACTACGCCGACGACATCCTCAACACCCTCGAGATCAACCTCGAGAAGTTCACCGCAGCGGTGCAGCGTGGTCGCGATCGCCTGCAGGGCCGCGAAGAGCCGGCCTCCGTGGAGTAGCGGGAGGACGGCCGGGCGTCACTTCGGCAGCGCCGCGTGGTTGAAGGGACATGGCCGTGCGACTCGCCGTTGCCGTTGCCGTTGCCGTCGTCGCGACGGGAGGGATGGCCACGGCATACGCCTCCACAGGCGGCATCGCGGTACGGCCCAGCGGGGCGCTGATCCCATATGACTCCTCGTGCTCTCGTGATGGAGTCGCTCTGCTCGCCGGCAACGGTCGCTTGAGGCGCTACCCGCTGCCGGGCCGGGGGTCGCGCGCCACTGTGGCAAGCGGACCCTCGGGGTTCTCGGTCGCATGGGCCACGGGTGGGTGGGCCGCGTCGGCGAGCCTGACACGCGGTAGCGGCTTCGACCGGCCCGTCATCCATGGTCCGGTCGCGCGCTACTCCGGCCCCGAAGTGATCGCTCACCCATCCGGTGAGCGCACCGTGGCCTGGCAGGACGGGGAGGATGTCCGTCTTCAGCGGGTGGGCGCCGACGGGAGTGCCGACCCAGTGCTGACGATCAATAGTGCGGGTCTGAGTAGCGTTGTGGCAGCCGGAACCGATGGGCGAGCGTGGCTGCTCTACCGGTCGGAGATGCCCGCGGAAGGGCTCTTTGCGAGGCTGGTGTCTCCGGACGGAACGGTGAGCTCGGCGATCGGCCTGTATGAGAAGGACCCGAGCAGCGATGTGGTTTCGTTCGGCTTCAACGACGCAGCCGACGACGGCCGAGGTGGACTCTTCGCCCTGATTTCGTTCGACAACGACGACTCATCAACGAGGGATCCATCGGCAGGGGGGCCCGGCACCTACACATTGCGCAGCACGAGACTGACTGCGGACTTCCGAGTAGAAGCGCAGCGGGTCGTGCGGCTGCATGGTGGCGATCGCCCGGACGGGCGTCTGGCCGCGACTACAAGCCGTGTCGACGCCATCTACCACGCATATGGTCCCTCCGGGCGTGGAGTGTTCGTCCGGCGAGTAGACGTTGCGGCTGCCCCGGCGCGTCGGCTCCGGCGTGACCGCTATCTCGCGGCGGCCGCGGGTGTTGAGCATGGCCCGAGTCCCATCATTCTCGTCGAGAGGCAAGGGGAAGGAACCGGCACGCTGCATCTGCAGCGCGGTGCCGACGCGCGGCGGGCGCTGCGGGTGGCCGACGGGGGACGGCCCCTACGAGACGGCTCAACCCGGCTCGTGCACTCGAGCCAGCTGGCTCTCGAAGGGCGTCGTCGCGCATACACCGCATGGGAGCGTGGGTATGACATCGACATCACCGACGCCGCCTTCGCCAGGGTAGTCAACGGTCGTCGCATGACACCGACCCGTCCCTTGTGGCCCTGTCGTCAGCCACGCTGAGCGGAGCGCGGGGCTCACCGCTAGCCTGGAATCCGTGCCCGCGCGCACGGACAGCTTCGACCTAAGCCGCCTCGGCCTGTCCTCTGGAGAGGGGCGCTCCCTCGATCTCGCGGTGCCGATGGAGCCGCTCTACTTCGCGGCCCAGGAGTACTCCCCGGGCGACGACGCCCAGGTGTCCCTGGAGGTGTCACGGACTACGGGCAGTGGCTTCGCCCTGCGCCTGCGGTTCGAGGTGGGTCTGCACGGGCCGTGCCAGCGCTGCCTCGAGGATGCCGACGCCGAGGTGGCGGTGGACGCGCGCGAGATCGAGCAGCCAGGCAGCGGCGACGACGAGCTCACCTCGCCCTACGTGGACGGCGAGGAACTGGACCTGCGCTCGTGGGCCCGCGACGCGCTCGCCCTTGCGCTGCCCGCCCAGATCGCGTGCAGCGAGGAGTGCCGCGGGCTGTGTGCCGTCTGCGGGGCCAACCTCAACGAGGACCCCTCACACGAGCACGAGCGCCCGCCCGACCCGCGCTGGGCCAAGCTGTCCGAGCTCAAGCTGGACTGAGCCAGGCCGGCCTCTACGGCGCAGGCACCGAATGGTTTGTGGCTGCGCGCCACGTTGCTGATCCCGGTGGCAGGATTCGCCGATCGATCCTATATTGGCGCCAGCGGTTCTAGGGGGTGCCTTCACGGACGAAGCCTTGCGCGTATGGAAGCGCGGCTGTCGGTTCTGACATCGCCGATTGTGGGAGTGTCGTGTGAGTAGTCGTCCTGCCCGGCATCGCATCCCCAGTCCGCTGGAACCCGGTGAGTCGTTGCGGGCGATGCCTCGGGGGCTGATGGTCCTGATGGCGGTGGTATGCGCCGCGTTGTCGATCTCCTCGGGGGCTGCGGCGGGGGCGGAAGGAGGAGCCGACAGTAACGACCGATCCACGGCTTCGGAGCGCGAGCAGGCGCGGACTCGCTTTGAGCAGTTGGGGCGCTTGGAAGCACTGCAGTTGGCGCGCCGGGAGTTTCCCGCGAAGCTCGACCGGCCGGTGTGGAAGGGTCCCCGGGGCCTGGATGACGCGAAGCGCTATCTCGGCGACGCGACCGCGGTGGTGGACCCGCCCGGGGATGCACGTCCGACGCTCGTTCAGTCGTCGCTGCCCCTGCGCGCGCGGGACGAGGGGGGGCGCATGGCCCCGTTGGATCTGGAACTTGTCGAGAGGGCAGGTGCCCTAGAAGCGAGCAACGCTCTGGTCGAGACCCGCGTGGGACGCCGGGCCGGTGAAGGCCTTCAGTTCGGCGAGGGCATCGACGTCAAGTTTGCAGGGGTGGCCGACGAAGCGGAGGCGATGGTTGAGGGCGAGCGCGCCTTCTTCGCGGACACGCTTCCTGCGACCGACCAGATCGTCGCGGCCCACCCCCAGGGGGTTGAGCTGCTGTGGCAGGTCCGTGGACGGGCGGCCCCTGAGCGGTTTGGGCTTGACTTCAGTCTGCCCGCGGGCGCGCGACTGCGTCTGGTGGAGGTGCGTAAGGGCCTTGTTGGCGTCGAGGTGGTACGGGACGCGAAGGTCTTGATGGTCGTGCAACCGCCGACTGCGATGGATGCCGAGCGGACGCCGGTGCCTGTGGAGTATGAGCTCAAAGGCAATCGCTTGTGGGTCGAGCTGGCGCACCGCGACCGAGATGTGCTCTACCCGCTGCTCGTCGATCCGTGGATGATTCAGGAGAACTGGCTCTACCGCGACGGCGACTACTCGGTCAACTGGCGCTCGGACCCCAACCTCGACTTCCTCGGGTGGCGTACGAACAGGCGTTGGGGCGGCGCGTGGTTCCAGACCCAGAGCGGTTTTGGGCGCGGCCTGTGGGCGGGCTTTGACCCGTGGCAGACCGGCCACGGCGAGTGGGAGTGGCAGGCCCCGGGCAACGCGCGGGTGTTCCGGGCGGATTTCGCCGAGCCCAGCCTGTATGGGCAGGGGGGTTGTGTCATCCACGGCATTCGCCGCGCCGACGACTCGTATGAGGACACCTCCAACAGCCGCCCTTATGAGCCGATGATGCCGAGCACCCACCCATGCGACGGACCGTGGGGCTTTCAGAGCTACTGCATGAGGATCAATCCGTGCGGGGTTGACGGTTCGACTCAGGGCTCAAAGGCCTTCTTCGGCGCCTACCGCACTTCGAGCGTGAACGCCCGCTGGGACGCTTACGTACCTGGCGCGTCGGTGAGCCTCACCGACCTCGATCGTCCTTGGCTAACCAACACAAGCAGCTGGGAGAATCTGCTCGAACCGTACAACTGGTCCTTTGAGGACGACCAGGCGCACTGGAGACCAGGTTGGGCCGACGGCGGTTCGTGGGTCGCCTCCTACAAGGTTCATGGTGAGCGCCACTATTCGATCCGCCGCCGTGCCTACGAAGGGCTCGGCGGCTATGCGTTTTCGAGGTCAAAGGAGGTAGCGGCCCAGCCCGGAAAGAGCTACCGCGCCTCGTTCTTCGCCAGGCCCGAGTGGGGCGTTCGCCCCGCGCTCGCCCGGGCTGAACTGATCTTTAGCGACCAGAACGGCGCCGAGACCGGACGCACCTACGGCGACTGGGCGCGCGAGACAGGCGCCTGGGACTGGCGCCGCGTGCCCGACGTGAAAGCCATCGCGCCGGCGGGAACAGCGAGCGTAAACCTGACGATGGCTTTCTCCGAGATGATCGATTGGCAGTGGCACAACGCCGACGCTGCTCTCCTGGAGGAGGAGTGCGCCGGCTGCCCAGCAGCTTGGACCCATCGGGCAAAGCGCCATGTCGCTCTGGGGGCGACCGATGGGGGTCTGGGGGCCAACCGCCTGCGTTTTGCTACGCCAAGGCAAGGCGGCGGTGAGACCGTCGAGGTCCGCCAGCACCCCTGCGAGGGTCACCGCAACCACAACTGCCCGGCCGCCTGGAACCGCGACCAAGCCGGCTACAACCAGGTCTTCCCCTACGACACCGACTCGATGCCCGAGGGCGTCAACCGAGTCGGGGCTCAAGCACTCGATGTCCTCGACAACCCAAGCCACGGCACCCACGCCTCTCCCGAATTCGATCGCGCCACGCTGCCCGCGACCAAGATCGACCGGTCGGCGCCGAGGGCTGACCTGGGTGGTTCGCTGTATGCGGGCCGCGGCTCGTTTCTCTCGCGCGATGACCAGACCCTTACCGTCGCCGCGACCGATTCGTACTCCGGAGTCAAGAGCGTGGAGTACAACATCAAGAGCACAGCCTCCGGCCCCGCCCTAAGAAGCGGCATTCAGACCAATGCTTCCTGTGATCAGGGCGGCTGCTCGACAGGTTTCAGCCCTAGCTTCAGCGTTGACCTGGCCGGGCTTGAGAGCGGCCGGTACATCGTCGCGGTGACAACGAAGGACCAACTCGGTGACGAGGCTTCCAACGGCCCAGCGCACCGTCGCGTCGACAGCTTCGAGATAGAGATCGACAGGACCCCACCGCAGGTGACCTCGGTCGTCACAACTCCCGACCGCTGGCTCAAAGACGGCGACGAGGCGACCACAACGGTCAGCGCAACCGACGGCGGGTCAGGCATCAAGTCGTTCGGCTTGACCTTTCCCGACGGGTCGGAGGCGACCACCATCAGTCGGGACTGTGGTGGTCTGACCGCTACCGCGACCCCGCCTCGGTGTGCCGCGAGCGACTCGGCGGTGTTCGGCCACCAGGTCACGGGGACGCGGTTTCCCGCCGAGGGACGCGTCCAGGTCCGTGGCAAGGCAAAGGATCCTGCGGGCAACGAGTCCGCTCCGCGCTCCGGTGACGTACGGATCGACCGGTCACCACCCAAGCAATCTCTGGGTGGCAGCTTCTACCTCTCGAAGAACACGCTGCTCGTTCTCGACACCTACCAGCTGACCTTCGACGCCATGGATGGGTCAACCGCATCGCCCGACAAGGAACGCTCGGGCGCACGCCAAGTGCGCATCGAGGTCAAGAAGGAAGGAGCGGGGGAGCCTTTCGTCGAGAAGTTCCGCACGGCGGAACAGCCATGTCCGCAGAGCAGCTGCGCGCTGCGCGGAGAGTGGACCTTTCAGACCGCAGCCTATGAGCGGGACAAGCGCTATACGGTCCGGGTGATAGCGACCGATCAGCTGGGCCACGCGGCCACGGAAGAGTTCGATGTCTACGTTATGCGTCCGCTGGGTCAGGCGCTTTCGCTGCTGCCCGATCGGCTGGGGCTCGAGGACTACTGGCATTACGATTCGACCGCAACCGGGGCGGGGACGCAGGCGCACACCAACCTCCAGACCGGCAATCTGGTTTGGCAGGCCTCGCCGATCGTCAACCCGGGGCGTGGCCTGTCGACTTTCGCGAACCTGACCTACAACTCTCAGGAGTCCCAGGCTGACGCGCTGCGCCCAGAGAACCTCGCCGGCGACTTGCTGGGCCAGTACAACGAAGTCGGTCGCGGGTTCTCGCTTGGCATCTCGGGAGTGACACGGCTCAACGAGCCGCTCGATCTTTCTCAGCTGGCGGCCGGCAAGGTGACCCTGACCGACGCCGACGGCACCCGCCACCTGTTCGAAAGCCCGGTGGGCAGCCCCGATTTCGGTGAGGTGTTCACACCTCCGCCGGGCGTTCAGCTGCATCTGCGCCGGTGGTCGACGGGGATCGTCGATCCCGTCACCGGTCTCGGACTGCTGACTGAGCCGGACAAGGCCTACGCGATGACCCGGCCGGACGGGGTGACCTACTTCTTCGACCAGTTCGGGTACGCCACTTCGATTCGAGACCGAAACGCAAATACGATCAAGTTCAAGTACGAGTACCGGTCACCCACCAAGTTGGTATGCGACGTGGCCGATCCGGCGTTGCGCCCTCCCGACAAGGTGTGCGTGCGCAAGGTGGTCGAGGTCGTGGACCCGGCCGGCAACGACAAACCGAACCCGTCGCCGGGCCGATCCCTGAAGATCACCTACAAACCGCGGCGGATCGCGGACCTCACGGCGAGCCTCACTCCCTCCGGCGGTCTCCCGGCGGCGCTCCAAGGACAAGAGTTCGAGCCCAATGACCCCAGCCCGGGATTGGCGTGGGCGTCCGGCCCCGTCGAGCGGATCACCGACCACAAGGGACGCGTCCATGAGTTCGTCTACGACGACAACGGCTACTTGAAGACATTCATCGAGGCTAAGGGCGCTCAGAGTCCGGCCGGCGGGTCAGATCAGCGTTCCTGGGGCTTTGACTACGAGGACGACCCGGACACTTCGCCGCTGTTCAAGCGCGAGCCCTTGAGCGCGGTGCGAAACCCCCGATTGAAGGCGACATCTTTCACCCACAAGAGCGACAGCGAGGTCTCCGGCCAGGAGAACTGCGGCGCCCAGTACGCCGCTGCGGGCGAGCACGGGGACGCGATCGTTCACCGCCGGCGGGTCAAGGCGCTGACCGACCGCGGAGAGCAGAGCTCCGGGCGCGCGAGCCGACTGTTCTCCTACTCCTGCGCCGATGAAGGCGGGAAGCAGGTTCATCGCGCGGAGGTCACCGACGCCCGCGACAAGCTCTGGAAGCACAAGATCGACGCGTTGGGCAAGCCCGAGGAGATGGAGGACCCACGGGGGACCAAGACCGCGCTCGAGTGGGATGGCGACAATAATCCCAGCAAGATCACCCGGGCCGCGGGCAGCGCAGACCAAGCGGGCACGACCCTCGTCTACAACGACAATGGCCAGCTGCTCAAGAGCACTGACCCCGAGGCCCACGCCACCGACCTCACCTATGAGCCGGCGAGGGGGATCGGGGCCCTTCGCAGCCCGCGCACCCGGTTCTTCGGCTTGGAGTCCCGGTCGATCGACTCAGATCGTTCTTTCGTGACCGATCTCACGTCGATCAGAAAGCCCAAGCGGGGTACCACGTCGTTCGAGTACGACGACCTCGGCAACGTCAGGTTCACGACCGACGCGCGCGGCTTCCGGGCCGAGACAGGGTACGACCAACACGGCCAGGTCGTGGAGGAGTGGGACCAGCAGCGAAACCGCACCCAGTATCCGTCTGAGCACTACGACCCCAACGGGCTTCCCCGGCGGGTGATCGACCCGCGCGGCAAGGTGTGGAACTACACCTACGACGCAGTCGGCAACGTCACCTCGGTGATGGACCCACGCCACGACGGAACCGTCTGTGGCAGCGAAGGGCGGCAGAGGTACCGCACCGAGCTGCTCTATGACAGCTACGACCGGCTCCTCCGCCAGTTCGTGCCCAAGAACTCTTCGCAATGCGAGTTCATCCAGCGCGATCGCCGGTATGACTCAAACGGCAACCTGATCGAGGAGACCGACGGCAACCGCCATGTGCGGACCCGGACCTACACGGCGACCGATCAGCTCGAGGAAGACCGCTCACCGGCGACCCCGCACGCCGACGGCACGACGGCGAGCGAGGTTTCGCGCCGCGACTACGACGCCGAGGACAACCTGGTCCTCCAGACAGCTCCGCGGGGAACCCGGACGACCGACGTGGCCGAGGACTTCGCGACGCGCTTGACCGTCGACGAGATCGGCCGCAAGGTCGCCGAGACCCGCCAGTCGCGCGGCACTGAGAGCGAGAACCTGACCACCTCGTTCGCCTATGACCGGCGCGACAACGTGGTGGGTCTCGTCGATCCGGCGCACAACGCCGCCGGCGGGGATCCCGTAGCGAATGCGGTCGTGACGGCCAAGCGGCGCTTCACCTATCGCTACGACCGCGCCGACAACCGGATCGAGGAGATCGAGGACCCCGGCGACAAGGCCTTCAAGACAGCAACCGTCTACGACGCCAACGACAACGCGGAAAAGGTGACCGACCCGCGCGGCACCGCGACAGCGGCCGACGGCGACTTCACCCTCACGCGCACCTACGACAGCGGCGATCTGCTCACTGAGAGCGTCGACGGCGAGGGCCGCAAGACCGTCTACGGGCGCCGTCCGGACGGCAAGGTGGTCTCGATAACGCGGCCCAAGGGCACCGCCTCGGACGCGGTTGGGGACCATCAGGTCACGCTGGACTACTTCCCGACCGGTGAGATCAAGGCCCGCACGCTGCCTTACGCCGAAAGACAGTTCGGTTCGCACGACCTCAAGGTTTCCTACGGACTTAACGACGTGGGCCACCCCACGACCGTGACCGACCCCCGCGGCAAGTCGATCACGAACACCTTCCTCGACAGCGGGGAGCTGAAGAGCACCACCCGGCCTTCGTGGTGGACCGTCAAGGGCGGCAGGCCCACCGAGCGCCCGGCAGGGCAGTCCGGCGGCGGCGAAACCCAGAAGCCGCAGACCGAGGGCGAGGGCGACTTCGGCGGCGTGGTGCGAGCACCGAGCCCAGGGTTGCTCCCCAAGGCCGGCAGGACCGACTTCGCCTACGACAACGAGCTGCGCCTGACCGGGGTGACCGATGTCGCCGGCAAGGCGGTGTCGATCGGTCGCGACCCGGTCGGTCGCGTGATCGAGACGCGCCGGCCGCTGGACGCCAGCCGGACGATCGTCGACAAGACCGCTCATGACTTCAACGGCAACCCCAGCCGGCTGACCGATCCGGTGGGCGAGGTCACCACCCGGACGTTCGACCAGTTCGACCGCGCCGTGTCCGACGCCCGCCCCGGTTCCAACGAGGGGGTGGAGACGACCAAGACGTCCTACAACCCCAACGACACGGTCAGCCGCGTGGAGACCGCTCGAGGGCCGGGCTTCGCCTCCACCACCGGCTATGACGCGCTCGACCGGCCGATCCGCTCGGAGGACGCCAACGGCAACGTGACCACACGCGAGTACGACGCTGTCGGCAACGTGACGATGGAGCGCTCGCCGCGAGGGAATCGGGCCACGATGCCGGCCGGCGAAACGCGTGGAATGTACGAGAGCACGCGCACCTACAACGCCGCCGACGAGCTGAAGCTGATGCGCAACGGCTTCGGTCACGAGTGGCTGTTCGAGTACGACAAGCACGGCAACCAGACCAAGGTCGACGCCCCCGGCGCGTCCCGCGGGCCCGGCGACGCCGAGCAGCGCCAGATCACCGACCGTTCCTACGATGGCCTGGACCGGCTGTGGACCGAGCAGACCGGATCCGGCGCCAACGGCGGCGACCGCAAGCGAACCAAGGTCTACGAGTACGACCCCAACGGCCTGCTGCGTCGGATGGTCAACCCCGCCGGGGTCAACGACGCCACCGGGCTGCCCAACTTCACCTACTCCGCCGACAGCCACGTGAGCGACAGCGAAGCGGCCAAGCACGCCACCGTGCACGAGTACAACGACCCTGAGGACCCGACCCTGATGAGCGCCAAGCGGCTGCCCTGGGGCGACCGCGACGCCGACGATTCCAAGCGCTACCGCCAGACCTTCGCTTACGACGGTCGTGGGCGGATGGCACGGATCGATCCGCCACATGAGGCGTCTCCGACGGACGCAGCGAAGACGACCTACACCCACCTGGAGACCGGGTGGGTCAAGACGGCGACAGACAGCTACAAAAAGCTCGACTACGACTACGACGTTCGGGGAGATCAGACGTCCTGGAAGTCGACCAAGTTGGGCCAGTCGAACGCGGGACGCGAAATGAGTCGTACCTACTGGCCGTCGGGCAAGCTTCGTACCCGTTCAGGTGTGAAGCCCAGCGTCGGCCCGGACGAACTCTACCGATACTCCTATGAGTACAACCGGAACCGTTCGCTGAAGAAGATGACCGACGGGCGCAGGAACCGCACGACGACTTATGAGTACGACCCAGCCGAGCGCCAGACAGAGGTGAACGAGTCGTCGTTCCAGATCGAGGAGGAGATTCGACGCGGCAAGGACACCCACCTGCGCTACGACGAGAACGGCAACGTGCTCGAGCGCCGCACCGACGGTCGCTTCACCGATCCCAGCGGGTACACGGGCGGCAAGCGCGCGGTGTTCGACTACGACCGCCTGGATCGCGAGATCTCGATGACGGTTACGGCCGCCAGCGAGCCCGATCGCACGACCAGCACGAGCTGGTGGGACTCGGGCCAGCGCCGCGAGCGCACAACCCGGCGCACGGGGGCGGGCGCCGACACCGTGGAGCGACGGTTCGCGTTCTCCGACGGCCGGCTGAGCCGCATGGACCGCCGGCGTATTGGCGCGCCCGCAGGCTCGTTCGCCAAGAACCGCTCCTATGACTACGACGCCAACGGCAACCGCACGGCCGATGAGCGCGGCACGCACGCCTACAACTCGCGCGATCAGCTGGTGGCGTTCGACAAGACCAACGGGCCGCGCACCACCTACTCGCTGAACGGGTCGGGTTCGATCACCTCCCAGTCCAAGAGCGGTCAGACGACGACGTTCAAGTACGCGGCCGACGGCGAGCGCCTGCTCTCGGCCAGCGGCGGCGGTGCCACCACCACCTACAACTACGACGACGGCGGCCTCGGTGAGATCGTGGGCTACAGCGTCACGGGCGGTACCTCGGAGACCACCTTCCGCTACGACGAGTTTGGCCGCCAGACCTTCTCCGACGACGGCAAGGGCAAGGCCGCCACCTACAGCTTCGACGGCCTCGATCGCCGCGACACCAAGCGCGAGAGCACCAAGATGATGGATCTCTCCTACGTCGGCAGCTCGGAGTCGCTGTCACAGGAGCAGCAGTTCGACGGGGGCGACGAGACGCGCTCCTATGACTACGACGCCGGCATGGAGCGCCTCGGGATGGCGCGCCGCAACGCCGGCCAGACCAGCTCGCGGTATCGCAACTACTCGAAGGACGCCAACGGCTCCGTCGAAGGCCTCGAAAACGACCAAGGGGAGGTCGCAGACGGCGACAAGTACGCCTATGACCCCTACGGCCAGTCGGCCCACACCGACCCCGCCGCCGGCGAGGACCAGGAGGTCCAGGAGCCGACGGGCGCGGACGCCCAGGCCAACCCCTTCCGCTTCGAGGGCCACTACTACGACTCAAACGTCAAGACCTACGACATGCAGGCCCGCCCCTACCTGCCCCAAGCAGGGCGGTTCCTGACCGAAGACCGCTTCGAGTCGGCCGCCGGCGACCTCTCGCTGGAGTCAGACACCCTCACGCAGGATCGCTACGCCTTCGCCGGCGGGAACCCCGTCAACAACATCGAATTCGACGGCCACGAGCCGATCGGCTCCTACCAGAACGGGTGCGACAACCACTACGGATCAGACGAACGCTGCGCGCAAGAGAGCGCACCGCGGCGTCAGGCCTCGGCACGAAACCAGCGCGACTACAGCTACGCCTACTCCAACAACTGGGCCAAAGGGCGAAGCACCTCGCCGAGCGAAGACTCCTCCAACGCCTACGCCCACGCAGAACGCAACACCCCCCAGCCCCAAGCCAAGCCCGCCCCGGCGCCTGAGCAGCCAGGTGTCGTGGAAAAGGGCCTCGGCGTCGTCAACGAGTACACGATCAATGCACAGGCCGAGGACCTCAGCTGCCTTGATCCGCGCAAGGGCTGCCAAGCGGTGAGCGTCTTCGGCAACGATCCCATCGAGGCGCTCACCTCAACCGCCGGAGGCGGAGTCGCAGGCAAGGTCACCAAAGAGGCCGCCGAGCTGTGCGCCAAGAACTGCCCCCGCATAGCGAGTGACCTGTTCTCCCGAGTGGGCGGGTTCGCCGACGAAACCGGATCAATCGGCGGAGGGGGAGGCGCAAAGGGCGCGAGCCAGAGTATTCAGTTCAGTGACAAGCAGTTCGGCTCAAAGCTGGGGCAGCATGCACGTGACTTTGGACTCGATCCCTCGGATGCGGCTGATCGATCAAGGTTTCGTGAGATAGTGCAGGACATCGCCACTCGACCCGACCGGGTCGCGGAAGGAGCCTTCCGTGGCCAGGGACCAGGAGGCGCCGCCGGTCCAGTAAGTTTCCGCGTCAAGGGTCCGAATGTCGTCGTCACCAAACCGGACGACGAGTTTGTGACCGTGCTCAAGGACGGGATCAACAACCCGTCGGTTCGGCGGGCGCTCGGGCAGTGAGTGGCGAGTCTTCGATGGGGTTTGGAGTGCTGTGTCGGGCAACCGTTGCTTCGGTGGCAGTGCTTGAGCATGTCTTCCATGAGGGACGGCAACCTGTGGCGGCTCAGATTGACCTGGTCCCAAATCGGCCTCTCACCGTCCGATGTAGCTCCGACGGCTGGGGCCTTAGGCTTGACGAGGAAGCTGCCGAGGTCGCTCAACTCGGAGACTATGGCTCGCTGGAGCTCACTCCCGTGCCTCGCGGTTGGCAGTGGACCGCTCGTGAGGTGGAGGCTGTTCACGCTCTAACGAGCAATCGGGCTGAGGAACCCTTTGGCCTCGTTCTTCGTGCCACCGCGCCGACACCACCTCTCTATATGTACAACTGGGGAGATGAGTTTCGTATCTCGGCTTCGGCGACCGGAGAACTCCGAGGTGTGACTTACGTGCCCGTCTGCGACGGATCATCCTTCTCCCCGATGACTTGAGGGGATCATGTTCGGCCGGTTCACAGGACCGTTGAAGGGATGGCCGGGAGAATAAGGATGGGCGGGCTCGTGGAGACACCAGATTGCTGGAAGTTGCCGCTCAACGGGCGCGAGGTGACGCAATTCCAGGTCGACTACGCGGTGACGCTTGTGCTTGGAGGCGCAAGCGGTTCGTTCTACGTGAAGCGTGGAATCTCGTCGGTCCGCATGGCTTGCGGTTGGTGCCACTTCCCGCCGGCGAGTTGGCGGTTTTTGGGAGCCGGAGAGCAGCGCTTCGGAACACTGATGCGCCTATGCCAGGCGCGGACATCGGCCGCCACTACGACCCGCACGGGCGACAGGCGTATCGACGCAACGCCCGGCGAACACAAGATCGGAGTCGCGTCGCGGTCGTCGACTTCCCGAATCGAACGTGTCCTTGCCCAAAGGCAGCAGGGCGCAGCGCTGACGACTTCCCGCCGGTGAAGGGTGGAGCGCCGCGGCCGGGGGAGCTTCCGTTTGGGGCGCGGAGTACGAAGAGCTTCGATGAAGGTTTCAGGGCGGCTTGCCAAGGATCACGGCATCGACCGGCATCTGGCTGGCGAGCGGCGACGAGCGCGGGCCTTCCGTCCGACGGCGTGTGAAGTTCAATCCGAGCTGAAGCTGACTGAGCACTGCTAGCCTTCGCCGCCGCCCATGGCCGTCCCCAAGCAAAGACAGTCGCACTCGCGGACCAACAAGCGCCGGTCCCAGCACAAGATCACGCCGCCCACCACCTCGGCGTGCCCGCGCT
>Ga0183260_10002890_pt1 | contig 14028 bp, 18 predicted proteins | sample AntDrymUQ4972206_2_FD_129768 | JGI IMG/M metagenome (GOLD analysis project Ga0183260, IMG submission 129768) | Polar desert sand microbial communities from Dry Valleys, Antarctica - metaG UQ497 (22.06) (version 2) (version 2) | ecosystem: Environmental > Terrestrial > Soil > Desert | place... | reverse complement strand
CGACTGGAACGGGGTGGCGCCGGCGAAAGCGTCGAAGCCCGGGAAAGTGTTGGGGATGAAGTTCATGGTCGGGATCCTCTGGGTGAAAGCGGCCGCGGCGGGCTTGCGCGCGGCGGCGCTGGTTTTGCGGGTGGTACGGCGGGCCGGCTTCGACGCGCGAACCTTGCGAGCCGCCGGCCTGGCAGCCTTGGCAACACGCTTCGAACGGCGCTTGGTGGCCGCCCGCGCGCGCTTGGCGGTCTTGGCGGTCTCCTTGGCGGCCGTCTCGACGGTCGCTGCGATGGCCTTGGCGACCTTGGCGGGAGCCTCGGCGGCGGCGTCGGCCTGAATCTGGGTCTGGTCGGTCATTGCGTAACTATTCCTCTGTTTGCTGCACTGCACAATACGCACTGCGGTGCGGCATTTCAAGAGAAAAATGGTGCAGTGCAACATTCCGGCGCTTGACGGCCACGGCTCGCCCGAAGCAAGAGCAAGCATGGAACTGCCGATCGACGAACAATCCGGGCGCCGCCGGCGCGGCCTTTTGATCGTCCTGTCCTCGCCTTCGGGCGCCGGCAAGTCGACGATTTCGCGGATGCTGCTCGACGCCGACCCCGAGATCACCATGTCGATCAGCGCCACCACCCGCCCCCAGCGGCCGGGTGAGCGCCACGACGTCGATTACCACTTCGTCGCCGACCCCGAGTTCGATGCGATGATCGCCGCCGGAGACTTCGTCGAATGGGCGCCGGTGTTCGGCTATCGCTACGGGACGCCCAAGGTCCCGGTGAAGGCGGCGCTGAAGGACGGCCGCGACATATTGTTCGACATCGACTGGCAGGGCACCCAGCAGCTCCATTCGGCGATGGGCGAGGACCTGGTCCGGATCTTCCTGCTGCCGCCCTCGATGGACGAGCTCGAGCGGCGCCTCCACGACCGCGGCACCGACAGCGGCGAAGTGATCGCCGAGCGCATGCGGCGCGCCGCCGGCGAGATCAGCCACTGGGCCGAATATGATTATGTGCTGGTCAACAACGCCACCCAGGAGTGTGTCGCCGAGGTCCGCGCGATCATCGACGCCGAGCGGTTGAAACGCTCGCGGCAGGCGGGGCTGGTGGCGTTCGTGCGCGACCTCGTCGGGAGCCGCGGCGCCGTCTAGCCGAGCAGCTCGAGAAACCGCGCGGCAGCGAGGAAATCCCGCCGCCGGTTGGCAAGCGCCGTTTCGGCTTCGGTATCCGAGCCCCATTTCTCGATCTGCCAGCGCTCGTCGATGCTGACCGAGTCCCACGCCTGCCCGGGCGTGAGCGCGCTCTCAAGCACCGCCAGCGCCGCGACCAGCGAGCCGCCGATGGTCACCAGCGGCGACAGCCCCGCGAGGCGGAACGTGTCCAGCGCGGCGATTTCATGGGCCAGCCGATCGACCGTCGCTTTCGGCTGGGCGACGTGGATGAGGCCGATGGTGGTGACAAAATCGACGTCAAAGCGCCGCCGTGCCCAGCCGAGCAGCGCGTCCCAGCTGTCCGCCTGGCTCGCCGCCAGGGACTGCGGACCTTCGCCGCGATAACAAGCGAGATCGCCTTGCGCATATTTGCCCAGGGCGGCGGCGAAGGCGGCGCGATCCGGAGCGATCCGGTCGATCGCCGCATTGGCCAGGCCGGTCAGCGACATCGCCCGCGGGTCGACCGATTCCCCGGCGGTCGCCCATTCCTGCGCAATCGCCTCGGCCAGCGGCTCGCTGGGCACTTCCAGGAGCGCCCGTCCCGGAGTCCGCAGGGGCCGCTGGTCGAGCCGAACGCCCCATCCGCCCTGCTGCGCGACCGCTTCTGCGACCGTCCAGAAGCGCTTCACTCTTTCTCCCACTGCATCTTGAGGATTCGCGGGGCGAGCACCGCGTCGATCAGCCCCATGAACGCGACGATAATGCCGACCAGCGGCCAGCCGCCATCGCGCACCAGGTCCGAGAAAGCGATCGCCACGCCGAGGAAGAAGATCGCCAGCCCGGCGAGCCGGACCAGCATGAAGATCAGGAAGCGCCGCTTCCACAGGGCTTCGTCATCCATCGATCCTTGCTCCCACCTTGCCGGCCAATTCGAGGACGTCGAGCGGCCGGTCCGCGACCGCGAGCGCTCCGCCCGCCAGCAGGTCCCCAGCGTGATGATAACCCCAGCCGGATTGGGATGCATCAGCGCCGCCCCCGAGACGGCTTCGCACTGCCGCGGCTGCGCCGTTCGCCCTTGCGCTCGCGGCGGCGGGACTTGGCGGCCGCGGCGGCGCGGCGCTGCTTGATTGCAGGCGATTTGGCGGGATCCGCCTTGTCGAGCGGCAGCATGTCTCCGGCCATCGGCTCGAAGCCGAGCGTCGCCAGGCTCTCGGCGAAGTGCGGCGGCAATTCGGCGGAAACGTCGATTGCGCCGCCGTCGGGAGCGTCGATCCGGATGCGGCGCGAGTGGAGGTGGAGCTTGCGGCTGATGCCGCCGGTCAGGAAGGCTTCGGGCCCGCCGTATTTGGCGTCGCCGACGATCGGATGGCCGATCGCCGCCATGTGCGCACGCAGCTGGTGGGTGCGGCCGGTCAGCGGCTGAAGCTCGACCCAGGCGGCGCGGTTGCCGGCGCGGTCGATCGTCCGCCAGCGGGTCCTGGCGGGCAGGCCGGCCTCCTCGCTGACATGCATTTTCTCGCCGCCGGTGCCGGGCTGCTTGGCCAACGGAAGGTCGATCAGCCCTTCCTCCGGCGACGGCACTCCGACCACCAGCGCCCAATAGACCTTGCGAGCGGTGCGGCCGGCGAACGCTTTGGCGAAGTGACCGGCGGAGCGCGCCGTCCGGGCGACCAGCAGCGCGCCCGAAGTGTCCTTGTCGAGCCGGTGGACCAGCTTGGGGCGCCCGCCCGCCTCGTCGGCCAGCCCGTCGAGCAACCGGTCGAGATGGTGGTGGGTCTTGGTGCCGCCTTGCGTCGCAAGGCCCGGCGGCTTGGCGAGCACGAAGGCGTGCGGGTCCGAATAGATCACCATCTCGCGCACCAGCTCGGCTTCTTCCGGGCTCAGCGCCTCGACCTTGCGCTGCGGCCGTGGCGAACGGGCCGGCGCAGCCTCGGGCGGCGGCACGAGGATTTGCTGGCCGACTTCGATGCGGTCGCCCGGGGCGGCGCGCTTGCCGTCGAGGCGCAGCTTCCCGGTGCGGGCCCAGCGCGAGACGATGTTGAAGCTGACTTCGGGCAAATGGCGCTTGAACCAGCGGTCGAGACGGATGCCGTCGTCGTCCTCGGACACGGTGAAGTTGCGCGGCTCGGCCATGGCCGGGCGCTTAGCTTCTGTGTCCCCAATAGTCGAACGCCCGGCGCTGCAGCTTGTCGACCAGCCGCTTCGCCTGCGGCCCTTCCCACGGGCCGGTGTAATCGTGGCTGGCCGCGCCGCCCGCGACCCACCAGCCCTGGCCCGGAAGGCCGTCGGACTGACGCACCACCAGTACCGCAAGCTCTGGCTCGCCGCGTTCCGCCGCTTCCTCGTCGACCGTGCCGAGCATTTGGCACAGCGCGCGCATCTTGGGCCGGGTGAACTCGTGGCCGAGACGGTTCAGGAGCTCGGAATAAGTGATCGAATCGCCGACTGCGGCCGCGGCAACCAGGTGCGCGCGCACTTCGTCAGGGACCGCGAGCCGTCCCGCGGCACTCATTCGGGCTGGTCGGCCACCGGCGTCAGCTCGAACACATCGAGCTTCGAGCTGCTTTGCGGCCACGGGATCACCAGCCGCCAGCGGAATGGGCCGATCCGCTCGAGCACTCCGGCCATGTCGCGCTTGGGATTGTCGGCATAAGCGAGCGGCTGCTGCTTATCGCCGAGCGCCAAGCTGCCCAGGAAGATCAGGCGGTCGGACTGGTCATCCTCCCACAACCGGCCGGCCGGACGCTCGGTGCCGGTCTGCTTGACGATCGTCAGCAGCTCGTCCTCGACCTCGACGTAGCAGAAGAAAGGCTTGAACCGCTCGAACGGCAAGCCCCTCGCGGCGGTGTTACCGAGCTTGATCAGCCGGCAGTTGTAGCTCCCCGGTGTCGGCGCCGGCCGCGGCAGCGCCGAGCGCGGCTCGAGCAGCGCCCCTTCCTTGCGAATCTCGCCGGCAAAGCTGCGCCGGGCGTCCGCGAGCGCCGATTGCCACGCCAGGCCGAGCCGGCCGATTCGCGATTCATCGGCGGCGGTGGCGATCCGGGTCCAGGTTTCGGACTTCTGCGGCGGCTCGACGACCACGCTGGCAGCCGCCCTCATCCCCTCCTCCCTGGGCTTCAAGCCCGCGCAGGCGGTGAGCGCAATGATGCCCGCGAAGCAGGCGATGCGTGTCCAGGCGGAGCGCGAAATCAGGGCAGCGGACCTTTCACCGGTTCGGACCCTACAAGTGACAGGCTGCGCCTGCGGTTTCAACCAATGCCGAGTTCAGCATGAGCTTTCACTTCGAGTTAAGCACGGCTAGGCGCGCGTCGGATGAACGCCGCCCATCAGGCCCATTCCCATAGTGAGATGCGCCGCGGCTTCGCCTTTGGAGTCGCGGCCTACGGGCTGTGGGGCGTTCTGCCGATCTACTTCAAGGCGATCGCCGCGGTCGCCGCGGTCGACATCGTCGCCCACCGAATCCTGTGGTCGCTGCCGTTCCTGGCGCTGCTGCTGTTCGCCAGCCGCGGCTGGAGCGAGGTCCGACAAGCGATCCGCCGCCGACGGACGCTGCTCCTCCTGCTCGTCACCGCGGTGCTGATCGGCATCAACTGGCTGCTCTATGTCCATGCGGTGACCAGCGGCCATATCCTCGCCGGCAGCCTCGGTTATTATCTGAACCCGCTGGTCAACGTCCTGCTCGGCCGCTTCATCCTCAAGGAGCGATTGTCGTGGCTGCAATGGAGCGCGATCGCAATCGCCGCGGCCGGCATCCTCGCGCTCATCGGCGGTGCGCTCGAGCAGCTGTGGATCAGCCTGACGCTGGCGGCGACGTTCGCGACTTACGGGCTGCTGCGCAAGATCGCACTGGTCGACGCGGTCGCCGGGCTGGCGATCGAAACCGCCTTGCTGTTCCCGCTGGCGATCGGGTGGCTCGCGTGGCGCCTGGCGACCGGGGAACCGAGCTTCGGGGCCAATGGGACCGAGACGGCGCTGCTGGTGCTGGCCGGAGTGGTATCGACGACTCCGCTGCTGCTGTTCACCGCCGCTGCCCGGCGCCTGCCTTATTCGACGCTCGGGATGCTCCAGTTCCTTGCCCCGACGCTGCAATTCCTGTGTGCGGTGTGGCTCTACGGCGAGCCGTTCGGCCGCGCCCATGCGATCGCGTTCGGGGCGATCTGGACTGCCTTGGCGCTGTACGTGCTGGCGCTGATCCGCGTGCCGCGGCCGGTCCAGCCGCCGGAGTGATCGCTTCATGACGAAACCACGACGGCCGTCCCGGCATTGCTGCAGTCATGAAACGCCTGCTTCTCGGCAGCGCCACGGCGCTGCTCCTCGCCGCTTGCGACACGGTGCCGCCAAACGAGCCCTATGGCCAGCCCTACCCGCCGGCCTATCCCGGCGACGCTTACCCTCCGGCGCCTTACCCAGAGACCGGATATCCGCCTCCCGGCTATCCGCAACCCGGATATCCGCCACAAAGCCAATATCCGCAGGGGCCGCAGCTCACGTGCCCAATCACTGTGTCCCGGGAGTGGAGGGCGTGGGTCAACATGATGCCCGGCCCGGCGACGCCGACGCTCAACGTCAGCGGCAAGGTCACCACCCCAACCGGGGGTTATCAAGTCAGTTTCGACCCTTCCCTGCAGATCAGGCGGGGCTATCCCGCGAAAGCCTTCGCGACGCTGAGAATCTCTCCTCCGCCGGCGGGAGCGACCCAGGCCGTAGTCGTTCATGAGATTCGGGGACAATGGCCGCTCGGCCAGCGCATCGATTCGGTCGAAATCCGCTGCGGCGAGGAGACGCTGGCGAATATTACGCCGGTCGGGACCGGCGGCTAGCAGCCGTTGTTCAGGGAAACGATGATGCCGAATAGGATGCCCGCGCTGATCTTTGCGCTGGCGCTTCTACCCGCCTGTGCGACCGCGCCCGCCGGGCCTGCCGGCGCGATGGAGTGCGCAATCATCGGCTCGAGCGACTGGGCGGCGTGGGTCAATGCGATGCCCGGCCCCAATGCCCGGCCGACATTGATCGTCACGGGCAAGGTGACGGTGCCGACCGGCGGCTACCGCTTTGGCTGGCGCGACATGCGGGTGATGGAGAGCTATCCGGTGCAGGTCGCGGTCGAGCTGGACGCCATTCCGCCGGCGGGACCTGCTACCCAGGCGGTGGTGATCCACGACGTCCGCGGCCAATGGCCGATCGCCCCGCCGGTCGGCTCGGTCACGGTCCGCTGCGGCGACAGGGTGCTGGCGCGCATCGCCCCTGTGGAAACCGCGCATTAGCTGCTAAGCCGCGCGCCATGCTCAATCTCGCTTCGCTCATCATCGGCATCGTCGCGCTGGTTTTCGCGGTGATCGCCTTCCTGCCATTGCTCGGCTGGGCCAACTGGCTGATCATCCCGCTGGCGGTGATCGGCGCCGCCGTCGGCATGGCCTCGAGCAGCAATGCAGGGCGCAACCTCAACCTGTTCGTGATCGTCGTTGGTGTCGTCCGGCTGATTCTGGGCGGTGGCATCCTGTGACCCGCGACCCTCGGGTCGACTCCTACATCGCCCGCGCTCAGCCGTTCGCGCGGCCGATCCTCGATCATGTCCGGACCCGGGTCCACGCCGTCGTCCCAGAGGCCGAGGAAACGCTCAAATGGAGCGCCCCTGCATTCATGCTGGGCGGCAAGATCCTGCTGATGATGGCCGCGTTCAAGGCCCATGCCGCGCTCAATTTCTGGCGCGGGCAGGAGCTGCGCGGGGAAGCGGCGGCGGCGGACGCGATGGGCCAGTTCGGCAAGCTCACTTCGACGGGCGACCTGCCGCCGGACAAGGAGCTCGACGCGCTGATCCGCAAGGCCGCGGAGCTGACCGCGTCCGCGCCCGCGCCACGCAAGACCAAGCACGCACCCAAGCCGCCGCCCGGGCTTCATCCCGAATTCGCCGCGGCGCTCGCTGCCGCGCCCAAAGCCAAAGCCGCGCTGGACGGCTTCCCGGCGAGCGCCCGGCGCGACTATCTCGAATGGATTTCCGAGGCCAAGCAGCCGGCCACCCGCGCCAAGCGCATTACGACGGCGATCGAGTGGCTCAGCGAAGGCAAAAGGCGGCACTGGAAGTATCAAAATTGCTGAGCACAGAACTCGTCATGCTGAACTTGTTTCAGCATCCATGGCGGAGACATCATAGCGCTTCACGAAAATGGACCCTGAAACAAGTTCAGGGTGACGGTTAGGGCCAGTTAGCGCTCCCTGACGTAGCGCCCGGGCGCGTCCTCGATGGATTTGTATTTGCCCGTGCCGGGGATGCGGGCGCCTTTGGCCTCGACCGTCTTCGGGTCCTGCTTCTTCAGCCACTCGATCCAGTCGGGCCACCAGCTGCCCTTGTGCTCGATGGCGCCGTCGACGAACGAATCCAGCGTATCGCACGGCTTGTCGTTGACCCAATATTGGTACTTGCCGGCGGCCGGCGGGTTGACCACCCCGGCGATATGGCCCGAGCCGGCGAGCACGAAGCGCTTGTCGCCCTTGAAGTGGTTCATGATCTTCCACACGCTCTGCGGCGGCGCGATATGGTCCTCGCGGCCGGCCTGGATATAGGTCGGCGTGTTGACCTGGCCGAGGTCGATCGGCGTCCCGGCGACCGTGATCCCGCCGGCCTCCACCAGCTTATTCCCGCGATACAGCGTCTCAAGATAATTGCGGTGCCAGCCCGCCGGAAGGTTGGTGGTGTCGCTGTTCCAGTGCAGGAGGTCGAACGGCGGCGGCTCCTGACCAAGCAGGTAATTGTTGACGACGTAGCTCCAGATGAGGTCGCGGCCGCGCAGCAGGTTGAAGGTCGCGGCCATGTAGCGGCCGTCGAGATAGCCCTTCTCGGTCGTCAGCTGCTGGAGCAGGCCCATCGTCTCGTCGCCGAGGAACAGCTTCAAATCGCCCGCTTCGCTGAAATCGACCTGGGCGGTGAAGAAGGTCGCCGACCTGACCTTCGCCGCCTCGCCTTTGACGGCGAGATATGAAAGCGTCGCCGCCAGCGTCGTGCCGGCGACGCAATAGCCGATCGCGTGCACACCCTCGACGCCGAGCAGGTCGCGAATGGTGTCGATCGCGTCGACTTGCCCTTTGAGCACATAATCATCGAGCGACGCGTCGGCGATGCTCTCGTCGGCCGACTTCCAGCTGACCATAAACAGCGACACGCCCTGGTCGACGCACCATTTGACGAAGCTTTTCTCAGGGGTCAGGTCGAGGATGTAGAAGCGGTTGATCCACGGCGGAAACACCACCACCGGCGTTTCCAGCACGCTTTGCGTGGTCGGAGTGTATTGGATCAACTGGTAAAGCGGCGTCTCGTGGACGACCTTGCCGGGCGTCGTCGCGAGGTTCCTGCCAACTTCGAACGCGCCCGGCTTGCTCTGGGTCATCTGCCCGGCGGCGATGTCCTTGAGCATGTTGGCGAGCCCCTTCAACAGGTTCTCGCCGCGGGTCTCGATGGTCCGCTTAAGCACCTCCGGGTTGGTCAGGGCGAAATTGGACGGGCTCATCGCATCGACGAAGTTGCGGACCGCGAACTTCAGTTTGTGGCGCATGTCCTCGTCGACGCCGTCGATCTCGTCGACCGACCCGAGCATCTTGTCGGCGAGCGCGAGATAGGTCTGGCGGATGGTGTCGAACAACGGGTTGTCGCGCCACTCGGGCGCCGCGAAGCGCCGGTCCTTGGCCTCCGCCTTCGAAGCGGGATCGACGCCGAGCATCTTGCCCCACGCCTCGAGGCCCTGCGCCCAGGCTTGCGCGCCGGCGGTCATCAGCGCCATCGGGTCGGTAGCTGCGGCTCCTGCCCCGGCTTCGCCGGCTGCCGCCCCCGGCATGCTGAACCCGAACGCGCTCGGGCTGGACATTCCCGGCATCGCGCTCCAGCCGGCGAACGGCTGGCTCTTGTTCTGGCTGCTGTCGAGGCTGTCGGCCCAGGCCTGCATTAGCATCTGCTGCGCGCGGCCCATGACCAGCGTCCAGTGCTGCCAGTCCTCAAGGCTCGGCATGCCGGTCCCGGCCGGCCCGGTCTTCGCGTCGTCGCTCATGCGATTCATGTAGTCCTTGTCGCGGCGGAAGTCGAAGCTTGCTCGCACCTTCGCGCGCCGCCATGAGCGCGGCGATGGACGAGACCTTCTACCGAATCCGGCGGCTGCCGCCCTACGTGTTTGCCGAGGTCAACGCGATGAAGGCGGCGGCCCGCGCGAGGGGCGAGGACGTCGTCGACCTCGGCATGGGCAATCCCGATGGCGCGCCGCCCAAGCACGTCATCGACAAGCTCGCCGAAGTCGCCGCCAAGCCCAACGCCCACCGTTACTCGGCGAGCCGTGGCATCCCCGGGCTGCGCAAGGCGCAGGCCGCTTATTACCAACGCCGTTTCGGAGTGACCGTCGATCCCGACAGCGAGGTCATCGTCACCCTGGGCTCCAAGGAAGGTCTCGCCAACCTTGCCCAGGCGATCACCGCGCCCGGCGACGTCGTCCTCGCGCCCAACCCGAGCTACCCGATCCACAGCTTCGGCTTCATCATTGCCGGCGCCGCGGTCCGCTCGATCCCCGCCGCGCCGGGAGAAGATTTCTTCCGCCGCCTCGAGATGGCGATGCGCTTCACCGTGCCGCGCCCCAAGGTGCTGGTGATCGGCTATCCGTCCAATCCGACCGCCTACGTCGCCGACCTGCCCTTCTACGAGCGCCTCGTCGCTTTTGCCCGGACACATGAGCTGATCGTCATTTCCGATCTCGCTTACGCCGAAATCTACTTCGGCGACGTGCCGACGCCGTCGATCCTCCAGGTCGAAGGCGCCAAAGAGGTCGCGGTCGAGTTCACCTCGATGTCCAAGACCTATTCGATGGCCGGCTGGCGGATCGGCTTCGCGGTCGGCAATGAGCGGCTCATCGCGGCGCTTGCCCGGGTGAAATCCTACCTCGACTATGGCGCCTTCACGCCTGTCCAGGCGGCGGCGACCGCGGCATTGAACGGCCCGCAGGATATCGTCGATTTCAACCGCGCGCTCTACAAGAGGCGCCGCGACGTGCTGGTCGAATGCTTCGGGCGAGCCGGTTGGGACATCCCGGTGCCGCAAGCGTCGATGTTCGCCTGGGCGCCGATCCCGGAAGCGTTCCGCGAGGCGGGCTCGATGGAATTCGCCAAACGGCTGCTGACGGAAGCGCATGTCGCGGTCGCTCCGGGCGTCGGCTTCGGCGAGGAAGGCGAAGGCTTCGTGCGCATCGCACTGGTCGAGAATGAGCAGCGCCTGCGCCAGGCCGCGCGCGGCGTGAAGCAGATGTTGGCGAAGAGCTGACAAGCCGCATGGTTGCGGGCTCAGGATTTTGCTACACGGACGCCAGTGGCAACCGCTGATCAATCGCAAGTCTCCAACCGCACGCGGCTGATGAGCGCTGCGGGCGTCGCGATGATCGTGCTCAGCGCCGGCGCCGCGTTGCTCCCGGTCGAGAAAGGCGTATCCGCCGCCGTGATCGGCGCATTGCTGCTCATCGCCGGCCTGATCGAGGTTGGCGCCGGGACTATGCGCCGCGACACGCGCGACCTGGCGATGCTGGCGGGAGGAGTCACGATTCTCGCCGGCTTGCTGTTCCTTCTCAACCGGGAGTCGCGGTTCTTCCCGATCGTCAACATCGTCATCGGCTGGCTGGTGTTGAGGAGCGTCATTCTCGCCGTCAAAAGCCGCCGCGTCGGCGGCTCGGTGCGAACCTGGACGAGCGTCGCCGCGGCAACCGATTTCCTGCTCGCGCTGGTCCTGCTCGTCGGCCTGTCGCTGTCGAGCGTGGTCGTGCTGCTGTTCGGCCCGACGCCGGCGATCGTCGCCAGTTTCGCGTGGATCGTCGCGCTGAGCTTCGTCGCGACCGGGCTGCTGCTGCTCGAGGTCGCCAGCTGCGAGCGCGAGGGCTCGGACGGCTGACCGCCGGCGCCATGTTCCCAAGCCTCGCCCCAGCCGAAACTGGCGTCCTGCAGGTCGCGCAGATCATCCAGCTCGCGGTCGCGCCGGTGTTCCTGCTCGCCGGAGTCGGCGCGTTCCTCAACGTTTGCGCCGGCCGCCTCGCCCGGATCGTCGACCGCGCCCGCGGGCTCGAGCCGCGAATCCTCGACAGCCGAGGCACCGAGCACGACCGGCTGATCGCCGAGCTCCGGGTGCTCGACCGCCGCATGGGCCTGGTCAGCCAGGCGATTTTCCTGTCGGTTCTGTCGGCGCTGCTGATCTGCGCGGTGGTGGTGCTGCTGTTCGCCGCCAGCCTTACCGGAGCGCATTTCGGGACCGCGGTCGCCTTGCTGTTCATCGGCTCGATGATCGCCATCGCCGCCGGCTTCGCGATCTTCCTGGTCGAGACCCGCATCGGCTCGCGCTCGGTGCGAATCCGCACCGAATTGCTCGATCACCAGGCGGATGAGCAAGAGTAGACAGGCGGCCGCCCTCCGCTAAGCTGGGGTTTGGGGGAAATCATGGAAATATTCTTATCCGCCGCCCTGCTGCTTGTCGCCAATCCGCCAGCGGCCAAAGCGGTCCCGCCGCCCAATGCTGCACCGAAAGTGTCCGCACCCGCGGTCGATCCGCAGCGGCTCGCTCTGGCGCGGGTCACGGTCGATGCCTTGTTCCCGATCGGAACGTCGGGCCGGATGATCGCCGACATGATGAACGGGTCGGCCATGGATCGCATGCTCGACCTCAGCCCGCCCGACCTCGGCATCGCCGGCGACAAGGCTCCCAAGACCAGCCTGCGGGCCGAGATGAAGAAGAACGATCCCTATTTCGAGCAGCGCATGGCGATCCTCGGCCGGGTGATCGGCGAGGAGATGACGCGGCTTGCCCCGCAGATCGAGACGCCGCTGCGCGACGGTCTCGCCGAATCCGTCGCCCGCCGCTTCACCGTCGGCCGCCTCGCCGACATCAACCGGTTCTTCGCGACCGACAGCGGCAAGGCGTTCGGCCGCGAGCTGTGGCTGCTGTGGATGGACCCGGCGGTGGTCAAGGGCATGATCGGCACCATGCCAGTGGTAATGAAAGAGATGCCGGCGGTGATGAAGAAGGTCGAAGCGGCGACCGCCCACCTGCCGAAGCCGAAAGCGCCGGCGGACAAGAAGCCGAAGTAGCGCCGCATCGCCTCGACAAGCCGGCGATGCGTGCTAATCCGCGAGCGCCCGACAACTGGAGTTTCGTGACCCGATGAACCGCGCCGGCCCCGCCGCTTCGACCGTCCTTGACCGGGTTCTGGTGCTGGAGATGGTGCGCGTCACCGAAGCCGCGGCGATCGCCGCTTCGAAGCTGATCGGCCGCGGCGATGAGAAGGCCGCCGACCATGCCGCGGTCGAGGCGATGCGCGCGGCTTTGAACGAGCTGCCGATGGACGGCACCGTGGTCATCGGCGAGGGTGAGCGCGACGAGGCGCCGATGCTGTTCATCGGCGAAAGAGTCGGGCTGTTCAGGCCCGACTCCGGCACCCAAGGCTCCGGACCGAAGATCGACATCGCGCTCGACCCGCTCGAGGGCACGACCATCACCGCCAAGGCCGGGCCCAACGCCCTCGCCGTCCTCGCCATCGCCGAGCAGGGCTGCCTGCTCAACGCGCCCGACGTCTATATGCAAAAATTGGCGGTCGGCCCCGGCTATGCTGAGGGCACCATCGACCTCGCCCGCACCCCGTCCGAGAACATCCGCTCGGTCGCCGCGGCCAAGGGCGTCGACCCGTCCGATATCATCGTCTGCGTGCTCGACCGGCCGCGCCACGCCGAGCTGATCGCCGAACTGCGCGGCCTCGGCTGCGGAGTCCGGCTGATCCCCGACGGCGACGTCGCCGGGGTGATCGACACCACCGACCCCGATACCGGCGTCGACGTCTACATGGGCTCGGGCGGCGCGCCCGAAGGGGTGCTCGCGGCCGCCGCCCTGCGCTGCGTCGGCGGGCAGATCCAGGGCCGGCTCCTGTTCCGCAACGACGACGAGGTCGCCCGCGCCCGGCGTTGGGGGATCGATGACCTCGACCGGATTTATACGCTCGAGGAGATGGCCAAGGGCGACTGCATTTTCGCCGCCACCGGGGTCACCGACGGCTCGCTGCTCGACGGAGTCCATCGGCGCAAGAATATCATCACCACCGAAAGCATCGTCATGCGGGCCAGCTCCGGCACCGTGCGCCGGGTAACCGCCGAGCACCACCGATGGACACAATGACCGACCGCGAACTCGAAGCGGTCGGCGGAGCCCTGGCGCCGCTGCAGCCCGTCGAGCCCGGCTATCGCCACGTCCTTCGCGTGCGGCTGCTGGTGGCCTGGCTGCCGCTGGTGATCGGCGCCGTGGTGCTCGACAATGCGGTGCTGGCCGACACCCCGGTCTACGGGCTGGTCAGCGGCGGGCTGGTGCTGGTCGCTCTCGCCGTCGTGATCCTGGCGCCGGACCGTATCTACCGCCGCCTGCGCTACGGCCTCACCGAGCGGCTGCTGCAGGTCGTGCGCGGCTGGCTGTTCCACGTCGACACCATCGTCCCGTTCGTGCGCGTCCAGCATCTCGACGTCACTCGCGGGCCGCTCGACAAGATGTTCGGCACCGCGACCCTGGTCGTGCACACCGCCGGCACCCGCAACAGCATCGTCACCGTCCCGGGCCTTGCTCCCGAACGGGCCGCGGAAATCCGCGACATCATTCGCGAGCATATCCGCACGGACTATGCATGACCGCTGAAGATCGGGTGGTGGGCAAGCCCGAGCGGCTCCACCCATTGTTTCTGCTGACCGGCCTCGGCGGCAGCCTGCGCGGCATGGCCGGCGGCTATGCCTTCATCGGCTATCTCGCGGTGTCCGGCAGGGCCGGCACGGCATTGTTGGCCGCCATCGCCCTCCTGGCCGTCCTTGTCTTCAGCATGTTCCTTTACTGGACCCGCTTCGAATTCCGG
>Ga0183260_10002889_pt1 | contig 14030 bp, 10 predicted proteins | sample AntDrymUQ4972206_2_FD_129768 | JGI IMG/M metagenome (GOLD analysis project Ga0183260, IMG submission 129768) | Polar desert sand microbial communities from Dry Valleys, Antarctica - metaG UQ497 (22.06) (version 2) (version 2) | ecosystem: Environmental > Terrestrial > Soil > Desert | place... | reverse complement strand
AATGTCGCGACACGTCGGGTAGGAGGCGCGGCGTTATCGGTGGCTCCGCGTTGCTCGCGGTAGCGACCGGGACCGTCGTTCCTCCTGCGCTCGGGACCAGACTACCGACGTCGGACGCACCCACCGTGAGCGTGGTCCCGCCCCCGCATCTCCCCAGCCAGTCTCATTCCGTTGGGGCGCCCTTCGTCCCATCGCGCAGGGCACGTAGGGGGTGAGCACCGACTCTGCAGTGGTGCCGGCTCCTTTCCGAGGTTCGGCGAGGTCCTTGTAGCGCCAGACGATGCGGCGGCTCACACCGAGCTTTCTTGGCCATATCCCGGACGCCCGCTCGTGCCGCTTGCAATCGACGGGTGTCGCGTCGAACTCTTCGTCCGCAGAGACCTTCTGGATAGCGGTAAACCGACCCCTGTTCGCTCCGACCGTCGCATTGGTGAGCAACTTGTCTAGGACTCCAGGACCTTGGCGAGGTTGTGGACGAGGTGCCAGAGGTCGGCGACCTGGGTGGCCCGCGTAGTGTACCGGCCGAGAAGGCGTCGGCGTATGCTGGAGCCTCTCAAGCGAGACTGGCCTTGGCACGGACGACCACGGAGTCGCCGTCGTCGCCGGGGCGCCAGCAGCCGTCTTGAAAGTCAAGGGTAAGAAGCGTGGGTGGACCTCCACGAGACGCGGTCCCTCATCATGGCGTTCAGGATCGAGAGCAGCCTCCACATGCACGCCACCAGGGCCACCTTCTTGGGGGCTTGCCGGCGACCACCAAGCGCTCATAGAACTCCCGGATGGCCGGGTTGTGGCGCGAGGCGACCAGGGCGCCCATGTAGAGGGCGGTTCTCACCCTCGCCCTGCCGCCCCACACCTCCCGCTTGCCCCGCGTTTTCCCGGAATCGTGGGCGAAGGGGGCGACGCCCACCAGGGTGGAGAGGCACCTGTGGGCGAGGGCCCCGAGCTCGGGAAGCTCGGCCAAGAGGGCGCAGGCGAGGGGCGGTCCGCAGCAGGGCCTCGTTCTCGCGCCACTCGGGACTTGCCTCGACGGCCTCCTCGAGTTCGCGGTCGGTGTGGGAGATCTCCTTCTCGAGCCAGTGGGTGTGAGAGCGGATGCGCCGTCTCACCGGCGTGGAGACGACGGCCGAGAGGTGGTTTTTCTTCGCGACGAGCATGACGACGAGTTGCCTGCGCCTGTCCAGGATCTCGCCCAGGAGCAGGGCTTCCTCGTTCGGTAGGGCCCTCGGCTCGGGCCTGACGGCCTCGGCGAAGCGGGTGAGGGCCTCCGCGTCGATCTTGTCGGTCTTGGCGAGGCGACCCGTGGACTTGGCGAAGTCCCTCGCCTGGCGGGGGTTGACCACAGCAACGGGGATGTCCGCGGCAGCCATCGCCGCAGCGGCGGGACGCTCGTAGCCGCCGGTGGACTCAAGGACCACCAGCTCGGCGCCCGCCTCCCCAAGCCGCCCGACCAGCGCGTCGACGCCCTCCGGGTCGTTGGCGACTGAGAAGCGCTCGACAGGCGTCCCACGCCGGAGCGCCGCCACGTCCAGGCGCCCCTTTGATACGTCCACCCCAGCGTAGCGTCCCTCGACCGGATCGTTCATCGCGTTCTCCTCCTTCTCGCGGTGGGCCCGACCTCGCGGATACGGGCTCGGCGCACTCGAGCGCGGCCCAGGCAACCGTTCGGGCTCCTCCTCCCAAAAAGGGCGCGACGACCCAAGCTGTCCAGCGGTCTCGCTCAAAGCTCTCGGACCAGGGTAGAGAACAGTCTATCGCGCCCGCATCGGCCGCAGTTTACGACCGCAACGACAAGATACGAGGTAGAGACCCCGGTGCGCACGGCCGGATCTTCAGCCAGGTCGTGGCCGATCTCGGCGGCGAGCGAATGGGCGCGTTCGTCGTCGACCTCCGGGACCACCAACCCCAAGCGCCGGCCGCCGTAGCGGCAGGCTGTACCGCCTCGTCGCCGGCCGCGTAGCCCTCTCGACTGTTCAGCCGGACGATCTCCGTCAACTCCACAAGGATCACGGTAAACGGGCGCCCCCATTCTTCCGCCCGCCACGCCTCGGCCTGCGCCGTCTCGTGGAGGTACCGGCAGGTGTAGAGGAGGGTGAGATTGTCCGTCAGTGCGAGCGAACCGTGACCTAGTACTGGCTCGTTGCCCTCCCCCAAGAGTTGGAGCTCGGGATCGTCGAGCGCGGCCTCAAGCTCGTGGAACTGGCCCTGGTCGGGCGGATTTTCCGCACCTCCTCGACGAAGACGCGCACGATCTCGGGGTCGAACTGAGTGCCGGCGTGGCGTTCGAGCTCGTCGCAGGCCTCCGCCAGGGACGTTCGGCGGTCATCGCGCTGAAGGCGTCCGCCACGCAGATGATCCGGGCCTTGAAGGGGATCTCCTCACCGCGAAGCCGGGCGGGTAGCCGTGGCCGTCGAATCGCTCGTGGTGGTGGAGGATGCCCATCGCTATGGGGTCCAAGGCGGGCACCTGTTGCACTATATGGTAGCCGATGCGGGGATGCATCTTGACGACGTTGAGCTCCTCGGGGGTGAGGGCGGTCGGCTTGAGCAGGATACGCTCGGCCTCTGCGTTGATGTAGGCGAAGCGCCAGTCTCTATCCAGGACAAAGAAAGGGTCGGTGATGATCCCCAGAATCTCGGCAAAGTCTTGGCCTCGAGACGGAGCAAAACCTGCGGCGGGCGCTGGAACGCGGGGAGTTCGGACTCTACTATTAGCCGAAGGTCGCGCCGAAGACCGGCGAGGTGGCCGTGATGTAGGCCCTGCTGCGCTGGGAACACCCAGAAAGCGGCCTGCTCGTCCCGGACGACTTTCTCGCGGTCGCGGGGCAGACGGGTCTCATCGCGGCCATCGACGACTGGGTGCTCGGGGAGGCGTGCCGGCAGGGCGGCGCGTGGCAGAGGGCGCGAGTCGGCTGACCGATCGTAAAGGTGAGCGCGAACGTCTCAGCGAAGCAGTTCGCGCGGGATGACTTGATCGAGAGGGTGGCGGGGACCATCTGAAAGAGTGGGCTGCGCGCCGAGAACCTCTGCTTGGAGGTAAAAGAGGGCGTTCTCATGGCGGATCCCGAGGCGTCCGTCGCCAAGCTGACGGCACTCAGAGGCCTCGGGGTCGGCGTCGCGCTGGACGACTTCGGAGCGGCGTACTCTTCGCTCACGCAACTCGGGCGCTTGCCGCTAGACTTGCTGCAGTTGAACCACTCCCTCGTCGCCCGCCTCGGCAACGAGCCCGAAGACGACGCCGTAGTCGCGGCGATGATCGACTTCTCGCACGCCGTGGGCTGGAAGGTAGTAGGTCAGGGCGTGGAAGGGCCGAACCAAGTCGCCAAGCTCGGTTGCGACCTGCTCCAAGGGCGCCACCTTGCGGTGCCCGGCGCTACGCAAGAGGCCGCGCAGATCGTCGTGGCGAAAACCCGAGCGCCATGACCGGCCGCCGCAAACCTCGGGGCTCGTTGGTGTTCCCCCGTCGCCGCCGGTCCCGCGTAGCGGCGCCGCTACGTGGGACCGGCGGCGCGTAACAGGGGCGCCTTGGTTCGTCGCCTACCGTGCCAAGAACTCCGGCACCTCTTCGGGGAGCAGCGGCTTGGCGAGGTGGTAGCCTTGGGCCATGTCGCAGCCCATCTCGCGTAGGCTCGCCGCCTGCTCCTCACTCTCCACGCCCTCGGCCACGACCTCCATCCCGAGAGTGTGGGCAAGCTCGATCACCATCCGCACGATCGCCATATCCTCTATGTCCCCCCCGACGCCCGCGACGAACGACTTATCTATCTTCAAGACATCGGCTGGCAGGCGCTTGAGGTAGGAGAGCGATGAGTAACCCACCCCGAAATCGTCTATGGAGAGGCGCACCCCTGCCTTCTTTAGCCCGTCCAGCGCGGTGGTGTTGCCCTCCAGCACCTTGATGTAGACGGTCTCCGTCACGTCAAGGGTCAAGCAGCTCGCCCCCAGTCCGGTCTTTTGTAAGATTTGCTCCACGGTCGCGGCCAGTTCGGGGCGCCGGAGTTGCTTGGCCGAGAGGTTCACGGACAAGACGAGCGGGGGCATGCGGGGGTGGCTATCCTGCCACTCTTTCGTCCGGCGGCACGCCTCCTCCAGCACCCTATTTCCCATTGGGGTTATGAGGCCGCTTTCCTCGGCGACCGGCACAAACGCGGAGGGGTCGAGCAGGCCCCGCCGAGGGTGCTCCCACCTGACAAGTGCTTCCACGCCCCACGTCTCGCCGGTTTCGAGGCGCACTATCGGCTGGTAGTGTACGGTGAATTCACCTGACTCTACGGCCCTTCTGAGATCGTTTTCGAGCTCCAAGCGCTGGACGGCGCGCTCGTACATCTCTGGGTCGAACATACAATAATCCAAGCCTTCATCCTTGGACCGGTACATGGCCGTGTCCGCATCCCTAAGCAACTCCTCCGGGTCCTTCGTGGCGGACTCCCCAAGAGCGATACCGACGCTCGCGGAGGCGAAAAGTTCCCTACCCTTCAGGGCAAAAGGCCTCCGGAACTCTGCCGTGACCCGTTCGGCCACCTGGATGGCGTCCGCAGGGTCGTAGACGTCTTCGACAAGCACAGTGAACTCGTCACCTCCGAAGCGGGCCAGGGTGTCCCCCGGGCGCAAAGACCGCCGCATACGCTCGGCCAAGATCACGAGCAGTGAATCGCCCACCTCGTGACCCAGGGAGTCGTTGACGACCTTGAAATTGTCCAGGTCGACGAACAGCACCGCGACCTTGCGACCTCGTTGACGCCGGGTGCGCCTGAGGGCCTGGCCGAGGCGGTCGACGAAGAGCGTGCGGTTGGGCAGGTCGGTCAGCGGATCGTGGAGGACCCGGTACTCAAGTTTCCCCTCCAACGCCTTGCGCTCGGTGACATCGTGGACGGTGCCCACCATCCGTAAGGGCTCGCCCGCCTCGCTCCTGATGGTTTCCGCCCGACGGTGCAACCAACGCACCTCCCCGTCTGGCCTGACGATGCGATGCTCCACGTCGTATGGTTTGTGGCCGCCAAGGGCGCCGTTTATAGTCTCAGCGAGCGTCTCCCTGTCCTCCGGGTGCACGATCTCTATAAACTTTCCAAAGCTCGGTACGAACTCTTGGGGCGTGAGGCCGTAGATGCGGTAGACCTCGTCCGACCAGGAGATCTCTCCCGTCCGCACGTCCCACTCCCACCCGCCCAGGTGCGCCAGGCGCTGCGCCTCCGCCAGGCGTGCCTCGCTCCTTCGTACGATCTCCTCACTTTCCTTGCGCTCCGTCATGTCGAAAAGGACGCCCTGCCAGTGAAGGGGTTCCCCGGCTTCGTCCTTTACAAGCACCGCCCGCTCGCGCACCCAAACCACAGACCCGTCCCTGGCCAGCAGTCGATACTCCTCGTCGAAGCGCTCGTCCCCCGCCTCGAAGCGCTCGTCGGCGGCCAGAACCCGCTCCCGGTCCTCGGGGTGCAGCCGCTGCGGCCACAACCTGCCGGACATCCACTCTTCCGGCGTGTAGCCGAGCATCCCTTCTATCTGCGGGCTGGTGTAAAGCGGCGTGTCGGAGCCGTCGGCCCGGTCTATGTAGCTCACTGCCGGGATCTGTTCCACCAGGGTGCGGTAGCGCTCCTCGGCCTCCTTGCGTTCGGTTACGTCCCTGCCGTTGAGCACCACTGCCCCCACGTTCGGGGCGTCGAGCAGGTTGGTGCCCACGACCTCAAGGTGCCGCCAGGAGCCGTCGCGGTGCCGCGCTCGCACCTCTATCGACACTGGTACGTTCGGTCTGCGCAGAGTTTTGGCGAACGTTTTCCTAGCCCGGACGACATCGTCGGGATGGATCAGCTCGAACGAATTGGCGCCTATCCTTTCTTCAGGGTCGTATCCCAATACCCGTTCGAGAGCCGGGCTGGCGTACCGGATGGTCCCGTCTGCCTCGTAGAGGGCGACGATATCCGAGGCGTTCCGGATTAGGGAGCGGAAATGCTCTTCGCTCCCCTTCAGCGCCTCTTCGGTCTTCCTGCGCGCGGTGACGTCGGTGAAGGTCACCACGGCCCCGGTTACCTCGCTGCCCTCCCGTATAGGGGTGCTAGTGTACTCTACGGGAAAGCCGGTGCCGTCCTTGCGCCAGAAGACCTCGTCGTCCACGCGGTGGACCTCACCGTCCATGAGCGCCGCGTAGATCGGGCACTTCCCTTCGGGGTACGGAGTCCCATCGGGTCGGGAGTGGTGGATGGCGGCGTGGAGGGATTGTCCGATCAGCTCCCCAGGACCAAACCCGGTTAACCTGGCCGCCGCCGGGTTGACGAAGGTCGCGCGGCCTTCACGGTCGAGGCCGCATATCCCTTCCCCCGCCGAGTCGAGGATGAGCTCGTTGCGGCGGGCGAGCCGCTCGATGGTTTGTTCGGCCCGCTTGCGCTCGGTTATATCCACCATCACGCCGAACAGTTGCGTGGGGACGCCGTCTTCGAGGCCCACACGCACAATGTCCCGCAACCACACCACGCCGCCGTCGGCGGAGATCATACGGTACTCGAAGCGGTGGTCCTTCTTCTCCGTCACCGCCTTGCGGCAGAAAGAGACCGTCCACTCACGGTCCTCGGGGTGGATATGATCCTGCCAGAACGAAGGCTCCTGCGTCCAGCGTCGCGCCGGGTAGCCGAGGATGGCCTCTGCCTGGTCGCTTACGAAGGTAAAGCGCAGCGTCCGGGCCTCCCCCTTCCAGATGATCGCTTCGACGGAGCCGAGGAGTTCTTCGTACTCCCGCCGCAGAGCGTATAGTTCTCCCTCGGCTTCCTTGCGCTCGGTAATATCACGGGAACTTACAACAACGCCGCCTACCGCCGGATCGTCGAGAAGGTAGGTGCCCACGCTCTCCATCCACCGCCAGGAGCCGTCTTTGTGTCTGAAGCGGTACTCGGCCTTGTTCCTGGCAACTCCCTCCTCCGATAGGGCTTTCCCGGTCTCTTCGAGGACGCGGGGAAGGTCGTCGGGGTGCACGTAGTCGAGGACGTTCATACCGACCACCTCCTCGGGATCGTAGCCCAAGACCCGCCCCCAAGCGGGGTTGGCGTAGCGCAGGTAGCCGTCCGGGTCGACGGTGCTTACGATCTCCGAAGTGTTCTCCAGGACCGAGCGCAACCACCGGTTGTCCTCCTCCGGCGCATTGAATGCACGCTCGGGTTCGTGGACTCCACCGGACGCACCATACGTGAGGTCTTCTCGGTCCTGCTTTGAGGGATCCAATTCTTCCTTTCCGACACCCGTTCTACGAGCGGCAAGTATACATCTCGTCGGCCCGCCTCTCTCGCGTCCCCGGGGCTAAGGACCAAAGATGCTTCCATCGAACTCCCGCGACCTGCCGGGGCCACGCGGAAGCCGCGTCCCACGTTTCCTACTCTTCGAGATCTGGTTACATTGCATGCTACGAGAGAGACCCGCTACCGGATCGGCCCGGCTCCTCCCAAGATACTACGCGTACTTGATCTGGCCTTCCGTAAAGACTACCGCCTACGGCCCCTGCCAAGATGCTTTACGACGACTTTTCCCGAGGGACCGTGTCCAACGCGACCTCCGCCGCTTCTCACCGAACGTCCCGTAGGCGTTTCGCTCACACGGCGAGATCATCTGCGCGCAGGTCGTCGGGGCTGGAGGTCGCCCGGGACAGCGCCTCCGCGACCCTCGGGTCGAACTGGGTACCGGCTTGGCGCATGATCTCCTCCAGAGCCGCCTCGGCGGACTTTCGGCTGACGTACGGTCGCTCGCGCGTCATCGAGTCAAAGGCGTCGGCTACGGCGACCACCCGCGCGACGAGCGGGATCTCTTCGGCACGCAGACCGTTGGGGTAACCTAGGCCGTCGAAGCGCTCGTGGTGGTGCCGGATCGCGGGCAACGCGGGCGAAAGCTCGGAGGTAGATGCCACTATCTCGGCGCCGATAGTAGGGTGCCGCTTTATAACGGCGTATTCTTCCTCTGTCAATCCACCCGGCTTGTGCAGGATACGGTCGGGCACGCCGATCTTGCCGACGTCGTGGAGCAGGGCCCCGAGCGCGAGGGTGTCGAGTTGTTCCTGGGGAAGCGACAGGGCTCGGCCGATGCGGCCGGAAACGCGCGAAACGCCCGCCGAGTGTCCCGCTAGATACGAATCGCGCGCCACCATGGCTTTCACCAATCCCTGGACGTACGGCGAGCTTGCGTCTGCGGGGCCTCTCTCTGAGGATCCCCGGGCTCCTACAACGGCACCGGCGATCTTCGCTTCCTTACCTCGTGCATCGTTCAGCGCGAGAAGCGCCATCGACACGAGCGTATCGGGGTTTTCCGCTAGTGGCCCCGGTAAAGCGAACCCGACCGCCGCCTTCACGCCGGTTTCGACGAGGCCTTTAGATTCCTCGTCGAGAACCCGCATCAGCGAACGAGCCTTTCCCACCGCTTGGGCCTCTTTGTCGACTTGTGCCAGGATGACAAGGGTATCCTCCGCGTACCGGAAGGCCCGCAGCCCGCCACCCCCGAGCCTCTTTCCAAGGCGACCGAGCAGACCTTCCACCGAGGAAGGGGCCACATCTCCCAGTCTTACGGCAAGCACCGTCGGCGCAGCGCCGGTGGAGATCTCCCGACGCAGGACGCGGGAGAGCGAGACCACGTTCGGCAGCCCCGACGACAGGTCGAGTCCGCCCGCGGCGTCTGGGCGTCGCTCCAGCGTAGGCTGCACGTCGGCGGCGAGCCGCAACAGTTCGCGCTCCTCTTCCGCTCCCATGCGACCGCCCCCGACTACTATGGCCCCCCACTTCTCCTCGCCGGGTGTGCCCACCGGCACCGCGAGGAAACCTCTCACACCGTGGACCGTATCGTCCAGCCGCACGGCGCCGCCCTCACGGCAACTCCAGAGCACGAGGCGCTGCACGGAAGGGTGCCACCAACTCGGACAGGCGTCGAACTCACCCCGCATGACCGTGCGGTGCAGGTCGCCCCTAAGCGACGCCACGTGCCCATAGGAGGCTCCAGCGACGGCGCACGCGGCCTCCGCAGAATAGGCGAGGGTCGACTCGATGTCCAACGCGCTGAGGGCCGGAACCAGGACGTCTCTTTGTGCGGCGGCCCTCCCGGTGCGTTCCCTCTCCACCGCGGCGGTGGCCGAAAGCCCGGTCGCACGCGCCCGAAGCGCGTGTATTTCAGAGCCCATGAAGAGTGCCGCGGCGCAGAAGAGCAACAGGAGTGCCATTCTCAAGGCGAACGGGGGTGAGATCGGCCCGTACCATCCCTCCGCGGCGAGCGTTGCGAGCAGATAACCCCCAATAAGTACCGCTGCCCCGCCGACGCCTTCGGCCCGCGCCTGGCCGCGGCCCTCAGCACGACCTGTGACATCCACCAGAGAGAGCACCGCCGGGAAATACAAGGGGAAGAAGACGGAGGCGCCACCGCCGGTGCCGGCGACGAGCACGCTTGCGGCGAAGGCGTCCGCCATGGCTTGCACGATCCTCCGTTGGTAAAGAAGCCCCGGCCGGACGGTCACAAGTAGGCCGAAGACCGCCGCGAAGAGCGCCGCCAGGTAAGCCCACGGGGCATCCCGAAAAGCCCACGATCCGCCCAAGAACAAGAGGACCACCGTCGCGAGCGCCACGCGGATCGGACCCTCCCAGGGTCTGTGCCCGGAGCGTGCGTCCGGACGCTTGTCGCTCACCGGGGTACCGCCTCGCGACCGCCGTCCCACCGAAACTTTGGCTGTCCCCCGTTTTCCAAGCTCGGAAAGGCGAACCGGTGGTCGTCGGCCATCCTGTAACCCTCGGATTCGGTGTCCAAGGTCCTCAGAAACGCCCGTACCACCACCCCGTCGAACTGCGTGTCTACGCCCTTGCCGAGCTCCTGACGCGCGTCGGCGGGACTCATGCCCGGGCGCCGAGGCCCATCCAGTACCATGGCGGCATAGGCCTGGGCCACGGCAAGTATCTTCGCCTCCACGGGTATCCACGGGCCCCTCAGCTTGTCCGGATATCCTCGGCCGTCTGGCCTCTCGTGGTGCCAGCGGATCCAGGAGGCCACCTCTCCGTATTCCGGAACGGCTCCCAGCATCTTCTCCCCACGGATCGGGTGCTCGGCGACCTGGTACTGGGCGACGGAATTAAGCTTACCTGCGTTCAACAACAACTCTTCGGGCAACCCGAACATGCCTATGTTGTGCAGTAGCCCGGCCAGCCGCAGGCGTTCGACGCAAGCGTCTACCAGCTTCATCTCGCACGCAAGGTCTGCAGCATACACGGCGGTCGCCGCCGCATGCCGGTGCGTGTAGCCGTCCTTGCGGCCCAACTCTTGCATCATCATGGTGCCGAACGTCGCGTTCGAGGACACGAGGGCCGTCTCGAGAGACTCCACGCGCTCCTGAAACTCACCTATCCTCACCTTCTGGCGCCGCGAGTGGTGGACGAGCGTCTGGCTTCCCAGGGAGCCCGCGAACACCACCAGGATGCCAAGCGGTCCATGGGCCGTCAGGGCCAATAGCCCGAAGCTCGCCGTCAGGACGTCGACACCGTTGGAAAGTAGGTAAGGTTGCGTGTTCTCCTGCCAGCTCCGGTGAAAAGCTTGGCCATACTTGACCTTGAGCAAGATGCCGTCCAAAGTCACGTTGGCCGCTATTAGCGTCGTCCCGGCCACCAGCGTCCCGTAAAGGAGCTCTACAGAGGGTTTCGGGTCACCAACCAGCAAAGGGTCGGCGACAAACGAGAAGACCGTGCCCGACAGGAAGATGATGACAACGGTGTGGCTTACTTCGTATACTGTCCGAAGCCAGCTCCGCCTCCCGATGAGAAGATCAGCGGGGAGAGCCGCTAGGAGCGCCCACACGGGACCCAGCAAGGCAACCGCCGCTATGAGACCTATGTCCGAGGCGCTTATGGTCAAGCGCTCGTGGACACGCGCCGAGAGCACCTCCCCTACCAGCAAGAAGCCGCCGAAGATCGCCGCCCCCGCGAGCAGACGTGGGTCGAACTCTAACCCGTGGACATAGAGCCACGATGCACAGAGCGCTGCGGCGAAGACGGCCAAAGCCCCCAGAAAATCCCCAAAGCGTGCCCCGTTCAAGCTCTCACGTCCAGCGTCTCACGTCCAGCGTAGTTGGCGTCGTTATCCACCGTATTTTGGTAAGATCGGGCAGACCCCCACTAGGGGCATCTGTAATTATATAGTATTTTTACATCAGGCTACCAGCTTCTGTGACGGAAGATCATTGTCTTTCTCACCCCCTTCGTCCGTGTCGACCCGCCTGGACGCACTACCGTTCGGCTACCAGCTCCTGTGTCGGAAAAGCACGATGATTCCACCTCCTTTCAGCTCCCTGCGCCAGAGGAAATCACCTTACCCCCATACGCCGCGGACTGCTACCAGCTCCCGCGTGTCCTTGCACCTTCGCGGCCTCTACCGTATGCCGCAGGCGTGGCTCGGGGTTTGGTTCGGGGACGTAGACGGGAGTCAATCACCAGGGTTGGTCGGTCTATCCTCTGGCGCTCTCTTATTGGACCGCGCCAGAAGAGCCGGCGTCAAGAAGAGCAGGATGAGGACGCCGGCCCCGGCGGTGGCAAAGCCCGAGACAATGTAGGTGGGGCGAGGCCCGAAGGCATCTACGAAGAGCCCACCCAAAGGGTAAGCTAGCGTCTCTGCGGCGCTGTAGCCTGTGAATCGTACGGAGAATACGCGTCCAAGAAGGGCCTCGGGGACGCGCTTTTGCAAGACCGTATCTGTAACGACGTTGTCTATGCCGTTGGCGACTCCGGCTACGGCCAGCGCGCCCAGTACCGCGGCGAAGGCCGGTGAGATCCCCGTCCCCACGAAGGCGAGGGCCCATGCGAAGAGGCCAACGAAGTAAACCGGCAGCAGGGGCACCCGGTCACCGAGCACGCCCATACACGCGCTGCCAATCACCATACCGGCACCCCAGACGCCAACGAGCAGGCCGTAGCCGGTGTCGCCGGTCCCGAATGTTTGCTTGGCAAGGAATACCTCAGCGGGGGTCGCGAGGTCGGTTGCCAGTACTGTAAGAAAAGCACCAGCGACCATGGCCAGAGGGACGCGTGCGCGTGCGAGGTAGCCGAGTCCGGCCCTGAGCTCGGTGAAAAATCCTTCGCCGGACTCCGACTCTGCACGCGGGAGCGGTATACGATAGAGGAGCGCGGCGGAAAACAGGAACGTCGCGGCGTCCAGCAGGAAAGCGGCACGCACGCCTATACCCGCCACGAGGAGGCCGCCCAGCGCGGGCCCGACAGTTATGGAGACGCTGAAGGTGGCGCTGATGAGGGAGTTTGCCCGCGTCAGGTCCCCCCCACCCACTACGCTCGGGAACGCCGCGCGTACGGTAGGGTTGAAAAGCGCGCGGGCGGCTCCCATGAGGAAGATCAGGACGTAGAGGACGGCGAGGTCTCGGGCAAAGACCAGTCCTACGGCCAGGAGCGCGCGTGCGAGGTCGCTCGCCACCAGGATGGCCCGCCTGTCGAGCCGGTCCGCCAGGACACCTAAGAAAGGACTGGCGAGCGTCGGCAGGAGGCGCGCAACGAGCGCCCCCCCCACCGCCGAGGCGCTTCCGGTGATCTGGACGATCAGAACTACGAGCGCAACCATCGACACGGCGTCGCCGACGAATGAGGCGGCCTGGCCGATCCAGAGTTGCACGAAACGGCTGTTCGATAGCAATGGGCCATTCAACGCTGTTCTCCCTCCTCCAACGGGCCGTAACAGCGGCCTTCGGGGACCGCACCACAGCGGGTCGACCTGCTGCGCGCGGCAGCCCGCACGCAACCGGTCGGCGCAACTGGGTTGACTCTAGCCCCCTTCGACCCCTTCCTCCTCCGGCGGCCGCTCTTGAAGGTCCCTTTGCGCTGTCTCCTCGATTGATCCTGCAGATGCACCCAACCCGCTGAAGACGGCGGCCTGGGAGCCGTCAGGCCTTATCAAGAACACGAAGTCGGGCTGACCCTCGTTAAGCCGGTACCCCCGCGGCAGTCTCGGTTCGTCCTTTCCGTTCATCGGATGCCCCCCTCGTTTTTTGGGCGCCATAGTACACGGTTCGTGGGGAGCCTCTCGACCTGGGCTTCCCCCGCTAGAGCGGACACATTTACCTTACGCGACGCTAGCTCCTCCTATTCTATCCCCCTCGAAGTCAGCGGGACTCCTGTAGCCCAGAGATGAGTGCAGGCGGCGGGTATTGTAGAAGGTTTCCAGGTACTCGAAGATCGCCGTCTTCGCCGGCTGCCTCGTGGGGAACTTCAGCCTGCTCACCAGCTCTGCCTTCAAGATCGAGACGAAGCTCTCGGCCATCACGTTGTCCAGAGCGGTCCCGGTCCTTCCCATCGACGGCGTGATCCCGACCTCCCTCAGTCTTTCGCCGAAAGGGAGTGCCGTGTACTGGACACCCTGGTCGGAATGGTGAACCAGGCCGGGAGAGGGCTTCCTCATCCACACAGCCATTTGGAGAGCGTCCACCACGAGCTCGGTTCCCTGATGGCTCGCCATCGCCCACCCGACGACCCTACGAGAGTAGACGTCCAGGATGAAGGCCAGGTAGAAGAACCCTTCTCCAGCGGTGACATACGTGATGTCCGCCACCCAGATCATGTCCATCCGCGGGGCTGTGAAGTCTCTTTTCACCAGGTCCTCCGCGGCGGCTCCCTTACCCCGGCGGGTGGTCCCTCTCCTCTGGCCGCGCATGCAGCCCCGTAGTCCGGCTTGGCGCATGAGCCTCTCGACCCGTTTACGGCCACAGCGATTCCCGAGCACCCTCAACTCGGCATGTACCCTCGGAGATCCATAGGTCTGTCTGCTCCTGCGATGGATCTCGCGGATCTTGCCGGCGAGGGTGGCGTCCTCGCGTCTCCTTCTTGAGGATGGCCTCATCTTCCAGTCTTAGTAGCCGCTCCTCGAAACGCCCAGAACCTCGTACAAAACACAGACCGGGAAGTTCGCCCTCTCCGCATCGATGAGGTGGTAGTAACTCACCGGATCCCGTCTTCCCTGGCGAAGAAGGCCGTGGTGGGTTCAACCTGTGAGCGCAACAGCCTCTGTCAGTGTAGCAGCCGGGGTGCTGTAGGAGAGGGTCTT
>Ga0183260_10002888_pt1 | contig 14035 bp, 10 predicted proteins | sample AntDrymUQ4972206_2_FD_129768 | JGI IMG/M metagenome (GOLD analysis project Ga0183260, IMG submission 129768) | Polar desert sand microbial communities from Dry Valleys, Antarctica - metaG UQ497 (22.06) (version 2) (version 2) | ecosystem: Environmental > Terrestrial > Soil > Desert | place... | reverse complement strand
TGCCACCCTGATGAAGCGGGAGCCGTCCGTGGGACCCAATCCAGAGCGTCGGACGAGCCGCCCTGTCGACGTCTCTAGACTCAGCCGTCTATGGGGGCAAAGGTCGATTCCGACGACTTGGTGGATCACCTGGTACAACGCCGAGCGGATCCACACCACCCTCGACGGGTCCGCACCCCTCGAGTGGGAACAGCAGTACCGTCAAGCTTCATAACCACCCGTCCGGCCAACGGGGGGATGCCCACTGGGTAGCGACGAGCATTGGAGAGTCCCTGTGGGCAACAGGGCGCCGGGTGGGGTGACAGGCGGGCGTGGGGGGATCACGTTTCATCATCCCGCCGCCTTCTGGCTCGGGTCCGCGGCGGTGGCGTTGGGTGTGGTCCTGCACCTGCCCATGTACCTGAACGCCAGGCAGATGGGCTACAAGATGGCCGGCATGGCGGTTGACGGCCCGATGAAGGTCGGCATGGCGCTGATCCTGGTCGGCGTGGCCGCCACCTTTTACGGCCTGCTGCCCTCGCTGGCGCCGGTACAGCCTTCGGCCTCCCGGCTGCGGATGAAGGCGCTGGACGACGCCAGGCTCTCCCCTGCCCACGTGGGGCTGCTGGTGGTGATGGCGGCGGCCGTCACCATAGATGTGATGAAGCCGGTGACGCTCAGCTTCGTGATGCCGGGGATGGGCAAGGAGTACGGCCTCAAGTCAGCCCTCAACCCGGGCGGCCGGGTGCCGGTCGCCTGGTTGCCGCTGACCGGGATAACCGGGACGGTGATCGGCTCGTTCCTGTGGGGCTGGCTCGGTGACCGGATCGGCCGTCGGGCCTCCATCCACCTCGCCGGGGTCGTCTTCGTCGCCACGTCGATCTGCGGGTCGATGCCCGACTACCGCTGGAACTTCGTCATGTGCTTCGTGATGGGCCTCGGGGTGGGCGGCATGCTGCCGGTTACGTTCGCGTTGATGGCCGAGGCCATCCCCGCCCGTCACCGCGGCTGGCTGATGGTGCTCGTGGGCGGTGATGTGGCCGGCGCCTACGTCATCGTGAGCTGGTTGGCGGCCCAGCTGACACCGACCTACAGCTGGCGGATCCTGTGGCTTCTCGGCCTGCCCACGGGCGTGCTGCTGCTGATGCTCAACCGGTGGATACCCGAGTCGCCACGCTTCTTGCTCCAGAACGGCCGCGACGGCGAGGCTCGGGCCGTCATGGCTCGCTACGGAGCCGCCGTCGTGTTTGAGGACCACTCGGAGATGGAGGTCGAGGAGGGGGTGAGCGGCGGATGGGCCCAGCTGTTCGCCGGGCCGTTCCTGGGCCTGTCAGCCGTGGTCGTGCTGTTCGGGCTGGGCGTCGGTCTGGTCACCTTCGGCTTCCAGCTGTGGGTGCCCTCGAACCTGCAGAAGCTGGGCTTCTCCGAGGTCACCTCGGCCACCATCCTGCGCGACTCAGCGTTGCTCGGGTTGCCGGCGACCTTGGTGATCGCCGGGCTGTACGGGTTCTGGAGCAGCCGGAAGACGATGATCCTCCTCGGTCTGGTCACTGCGGCCTCGCTGGCCGGCTTTGTGATCCTCGGTGATCGTGTGGCCGAGGATCGAGCTCGGCTGCACCTGCTCCTGATCCTGCCGATCACGGGCATCAGCTCGATCCTGGCCGTGCTCATCGCCTATGCCTCCGAGACCTACCCCACCCGGATCCGCTCCCGGGGCACCGGTCTGGCGGCCGGAGCCAGCAAGGTCGGCGGGGTGGCCATCATCGCCCTGGTCGTGGCCGGGACGACGCCGCCGTCGATCGCCCGGACCGCCCTGGCCGGTGCCGTCCCGTTGGTGCTCGGCGCCCTGGCCGTGAGCCTCTTCGGCGTCGAGACCCGCCGGCGACAGCTCGAGGACATCACCGCCGAGGAGCTCAGCCTCAGCCGTGACGAAACGGGCGGCTGGGTCACGGTGGGCAGCCCGGACGGTGGAGCCGGCGGCTGAGGTGACGCTTCCGGTGGAGGGGCAGTTCGCTACCCTTGGCGAAGCCATGGACACTGGGCTGGCCGAGACTGAGTCCGTCAGCCCCGGCGCTCCTTCGCCCGGGCCGGCCAGCCCCTCGTCACCGGGGCCGCGGCGCCTCCTGGCTGGCCTGGGTGTCATCGCCCTGCTGGCCAGCGCGCTCTTCGGCGGGAACGTCCTCGGTGTGCGGGAGCGCTTCCTGGGTTCTGAGACCCCCGAGGCCAGGGCGCCGGCGGCCAGCCGGGCACCGGTTGGGCTCGGCGCTCCGGCTCCCCTCACCTCGCCGCAGGAGACGGTGCTGCGCTCGCAGCCCTGGTGGCAGTCGGTGGGGGGCCTGGAGGGGTCCGGCTCGACGGCCACGTCCGCGGTCAGCATCGACGGGGGTGCCATCCAGTGGCGGGTGCGAGCCGCCTGCCAGTCCGGGCGCCTGGTGGTGCGGGCCCCCGGGCAGGCCCGGTCGGTCGTCGACGCCAGCTGCCCGGGGAACGAGATTGGCTACGGGATCCGCCAGGGCAACGTGAGCCTCGACGTGAGCGCCGACGGGCCCTGGCAGCTACAGGTCGACCAGCAGGTCGACGTTCCGCTCCGAGAGCCGCCGCTGCCCTCGATGAGCGCCCCGGGGGCCACGGCGGTGGCCGGCGGGACCCTCTACCGGGTGGATCAGGTGGGCACCGGGGGCGTCATGATCTACCGGCTGGCTGACGGCACCTACGCCCTGCGGCTCGACGACTTCTTCGTGACCGCCAACTCCGACCTGGAGCTGCAGCTGAGCACCCTGGAGGCCCCCCGCACCACCGAGGAGATCCGCAGCACCCGGTCGGCCACCGTCGCCTCCCTCGACGTCACCACCGGTTCCCTCAACTTTCCCGTGCCTCCGGGGGTGGACCCGACGAAGTACCGGTCACTGGTCATCTGGTGCGAACGCACCTCCAACGCCTACGCGGCGGCGAGCCTCAAGCCGGCATGACCGCACCGGCCACGGTTGGCGGGCCGGCGCCAGGCCGGCCGCAGCTGACGCTCGGGGGCCGGGCCATCCCCGTCGTCCTGCCCCGTGGCGACGATCCCCGCCTGAAGCTCTCGGCCGTGATCATGACGCTGCACGTGCTCGGCCAGACGGTCCTCGGCTTCAAGGTGTCGATCGCCCAGATCATCGTGTCGATCGGCGTGTGCGGCGTCGTCGAGGCCGCGCTCACCTTCCGCAGCCTGCACAGCCTGGTCTGGCCGGCCAGCGGCATCCTCACCGGCAGCAGCGTCGCCTTCATCCTCCGGGCGTCCGGCACCAGCCACGGCGACTGGTGGAGCCTGCACGGCATCCAGTTCTTCGTGCTGGCCGGTCTCGTCTCGCTCCTGTCGAAGCACCTCATCCGGCCGACCGGACGTCACCTGTTCAACCCCTCGAACATCGGCCTCGTCTGGTGCCTGCTGGTGATCGGGCCCAACCACGTGTTCGCCCAGTACCTGTGGTGGGGGCCGAACCGTCTCGGTGTGGCCCTGGCCTACGGCGTGATCCTGGGCGGCGCCGTGTGGATCCTCAGGTCGGTCGGGATGATCCCGATGGCGTTGTCGTTCCTCGTGACCTTCGCCGTGCTCATCGGCGGGTTGGCCCTGGCAGGCCGCAGCTTCATCGCCATCTGGCACGACGGCCCGATCAGCGGCCCGTCCTACTGGGCCACCATCGCCCTGTCACCCGAGCTGCTCGTCTTCGTCTTCTTCATGATCTCCGATCCTCAGACGGCTCCGAAGGCGCCGGTCGGCCGAGTCGCCTACGGGGCGGCCGTCGCCGCCGTGGCCGCCGGGCTCGTCTCCTTCCAGCCCACCGAACTGGGCATCAAGGTGGCGATCCTCACCAGTCTCACCGTCGTGTGCGCCCTCGTCCCCCTCATCGAGCATCTCAGCCAGCGGCCCCGGCCGGAGCGTCCGGCCGAGCGGCAGGGGCGTCCCTGGTCCGCCAGTCTGGCCGCCGGCGCCCGGAGACCGGCCGTCGTGGCCGCCGTCATCATCGCCGTGGCCGCCCCCCTCGACGCGGCAGCGCTCGCCGGGAACAAGAAGGTCATCCTCATCGAACGCGGCCAGGTGGGGGCCCGCAACCCGCAGTGACTACCGGTCGGGCTCGTCGGTGTCCCAGAAGCGAACCGTCCACAGCACGCCCAGGAGTGTGACGGCCAGCCCGGGGAGCCCGTGCCATACCACCGCTCCGCCGGGCACGAACCCCTGGCGGGTCTGGCTGATGAGCCCGACGTGGGTGGCCAGCATCCAGAACCCGGCCAGGGTGATCACCCCGCCCGCGACGAGCAGCAGCAGCGGCTCCGGCCTGGCGGCCCGCAGCCGGACGAACACGACGACGCCGACCGCCACCACCACGCCGCCAGGGAGGACGTGGTCGACGAACTCGACCAGGCTCCTGACCTCCAGCTTCCCAAAGAGGACCAGGTAGGGGGGCACCATCGCCCACAGCCCGATGACGATGGCGCACAGGGGCAGGCGGCAACCTTGCCGGTCCGGGTGGCTCATCCCTCGACCGGTGACGGCGTCGCTGGCGAAGGACGCTGTCTTTGGCTGTGCCGGCCCCACGCCACGGCGGCGGCCAGGGCCAGCGTCAGCGCTGGCCAGGCGGCCGCCGAGGTGGGCTTCGCCGGCCTCGTGGCCTTAGGTGGCGGTGTTAGCGGCCCGGCCCGAGCGGGATCAGCGCCGGCCGCCGTCACGAGGTACGGGGTGGAGGCGGCGCTGCTCAAAACCCCGTTGGCGTCGCGGGACACGCCGACGATCGAGTAGAGGCGGGGGCTGGCGGCTGCGGGGACGGCCACGCTGGCCCGCAAGTCGAGCCCGACCCCCCCACCCAGCTGCGGGCCATCGATGCCGTTCCACCGCACCTCCACCGGCACGCCGGCCTCGAAGCCCAGGCCCACGACATCGACTTCGCCGCCGGCGGCCCCGGTCGGCTTGGACTGGATCAGCAGGAGCGCCTGCGGCTGCGCCGCACCTGCGGTCGCCGACGCCCATCCCACCAGGACCGCGGCCGCCACCGCCAGGACCAGAGAGCTGGGCCGACGTCGGCTCATCCCGGCCCGGTGTGGTTCCGGTGCTCGCCAGGGAGTTGTCGGTGGTGCCCGTCCCGGCGTTGTTCCCTGGCCCGGCAGCGGTTCCTGAGCCCGCCGGCGTCGCCGTCGGCTCGGTTGAGCCGGGGCTCCCGGTTGGGACAGCCGTTGTGCCCGGGGCGTCGGGCGGCCGGGCGTTGGCGCCCCCGGCTCGGAACTCCCAGGCCATGCCCAGGCGGGAGTGGTCCTTGCCGTCGGCGGAGCAGGCAGACGAAGGCGTAGCGCTGCCCTGGCTTCAGGTCGACGGCGACTGCGCCGGCGGCACCCGGGCCGATGCCCGGGTTGTTGGCCATCGGCGCCACGTTGCCAAGCACCGAGCCCTGCAACTGCTCCTGGGCGGGCGGGATGTCCTCGGGCAGGACGATCAGGGTGGACTGATGGGGCTCCTTGCCCTGGTTCACCAACCGTCAGACTACCCCCAGCTGCAACCTCGGCCAAGACAGGCTCCCAGCGGAACCCGGTCATACGCAACTCGATCACCGGCGGCGGGGCCGGCGCCGGCGGGCGGGTCTCGGCCCCGTAGCACGACGCCAGAACCAGCACTCACCCACCGATCCGTGAGGAGAGCCAAACTTGGGCGGTCTGGGCGTGGTGCGGAGGCGCGGGCCGGCCAGCGGCCGTAGTGGCCGGCAGGGTGAGGCCGCCAGAGCCGCTTCTCGGTGAGCTTGGCGATCCGGGGCGACAGCCTCAGGCCGACCTGCTCGAAGATGGCGACAGTCGCCAACGCCACCCTCGACATGGCTATCCCCTCGCCAGGCCACATGCCGCGACACGACAGAAGGTCAAGCGCGATGAGGTCCGCGTGCTCAGTCGCAGTTGCAGAATCAACAGCATTTAGCCGGCGGCCCGTCTCGCCCAGAAATCGAGGTGATCCGTTGGCAGATCAGAGCCACGCGCTTGGGCCTATGGTAACTGGGTCGACGGGGGGATCAGGACGCCAATGAGCACACACGGCCCGGAGGGACATCCCGCGCCGCCGAGCGTGCCGGGGCCCACCACACGGTTCCGGCGCCTCCGGTCGGGCCGTCTGCGCCGGGGCCCGGTGAGCGATCTCGCTCTGGCCCTCCTGGCGTTGTTGGGCATCTACGGCGGCGCCCTCTACCTGATCCGTCCCTCCTCGCCGGGCCGGGAGCTGCCGCTCGACGCCGTGATCCGGGCCGCCTCCGACCACAACCTCCGGAGCGCCCGCTTTCTCGACGAGGATGCCCGGATCACCGGGGAGATCACACAACCCGGAGCTCAGAGCCCGGTGCGGTTCTTCACGTCGTATCCGCGCAGCGATGCCGCCACGAATGATCTCCTGAAGGCCTTCTACTCGGGCGGCACGAAGATCACGGTCGACTCCCAGTCGATGAAACGCCTCATCCGTTTCCTGGCCCAGTTTCTCCTGCCTCTCCTCATCCTGGCCGACCTGTTCGCACTGCTCTTCGCCCTCTCCCGGCCGGGCGGCGGCACCGGTGAGTTCTCCATGTTCGCCCGCATCGGCGACAAGCGCCTCAGGACCCCGGCCGGGTCGACTTTCGCCGACGTGGCCGCCGCCCACGAGGCCCTGGCCGAGCTGTACGAGGTGCGCGACTACCTCACCGATCGCTCGGCCTTCGAGAAGATGGGCGCCCACCCGCCCAAGGGCGTGCTCCTCGTCGGGCCTCCAGGGTGCGGCAAGACCCTGCTGGCCCGGGCCGTCGCCGGCGAGGCCAAGGCCACGTTCTTCACCGTCTCGGGGTCGGAGTTCGTGGAGTCGCTCGTCGGTATCGGCGCGGCGCGGGTTCGTGACCTGTTCCGCCATGCCCGCGCCACCACTCCGTCGATCCTGTTCATCGACGAGCTCGACGCCGTCGGGCGCCAGCGGGGGACCGGGCTCGGCGGCGGCCACGACGAGCGCGAGCAGACGCTGAACGAGCTGTTGGTGCAGATGGACGGCTTCTCACCGTCGGAGGGTGTCGTGGTGATGGCCGCCACGAACCGGCCCGACATCCTCGACCCCGCCCTCCTCCGGCCCGGGCGCTTCGACCGGCAGATCACCGTGGAGCGACCCGACGTCCAGGGTCGCCTGGCCATCCTGCGCCTGCACGCCCGCGGAAAGCGCCTGGCCAACGCCGACACCGACCTGCCGGCCATCGCCGGCTCCAGCTCCGGCTTCACGGGCGCCGACCTGGCCAACGTGCTCAACGAGGCCGCCCTCCTCGCCGTGCGCGAACGGGCGGCCTCGGTCGACCGGAGCCACCTCGATGAGGCCGTCGAGCGGGCCGTCGGCGGCCCCCGCCGCCGGGCCCTGGCCTACTCGCCGGCCGAGAAGCGGCGGGTCGCCTACCACGAGGCGGGGCACGCCGTGGTCGGCGCCGCCATGGGCCACCTGGCTTCGCTGGACAAGCTGTCGGTCATCTCCCGGGGCCAGGGCGTCGGGCACCTGGCCATGCTGTCCGAGGGCACGCTGCTGCCGACCCAGGCCGACATGGAGGCCAGCGTGGCCATCGCCATGGCCGGCATCGCCGCCGAGGAGCTGGTGCTCGGCCAGCACTCGGTCGGCTCGGAGGCCGATCTGGAGCGGGCGACCACGACGGCCCGCGACATGGCTGGCCGGTTCGGGATGAGCGAGCGAATCGGCCGGGTCCGGGTGCTGAGCGACCAGCGGGAGGTGTTCCTCGGTCGCGACTACCTGAAAACCAAGGAGGTCTCCCAGCCCACCCTCGAGCACCTCGACGACGAGGTGCGCCGGATCCTCACCGAGCAGGAGGCCGTGGCCCGGCAGGCGCTCGTGGGCTCGCGGACCGTGCTCGACGACCTGGCCGACATGCTGGCGGCTCGGGAGACGTTGCGAGGCTCCGAGCTGCGGGAGGCGCTGGCCGGGGTGCCCGTGCGTCGGGCCCCGCACGGCCTGCCGACACGGCAGGCTTCGGCATGAGGGCGGGGCCCGGACTGGATGGCTGAGAGCAAGGCCAGGATCCTGGTGATCGAGGACGACGAGCCCATCCGGTCAGCGCTCGCCATCTCCCTGCGAATTGAGGGCTACGACGTGCGGGCCGAGATCGACGGGTCATCGCTGGTACGCGTGGCCGAGGAGTTCCGCCCTGACCTCGCCGTGCTCGACATCATGCTGCCGACCGGGCCCGACGGGTACGCCATCGCCCGTCGGCTGCGCAGCTCCAGCGACCTCCCCGTCCTGTTCGTCACCGCCGCCGACAGCCTCGACGCCCGCCTGGAGGGGTTCGACGCCGGCGCCGACGACTACCTGGTGAAGCCGTTCTCCATGGCCGAGCTGCTGGCCCGCATCTACGCCCTGCTCCGTCGGGCCGGGCGGCTGTCCTCCCAGGTGCGGCAGGTGGGCGACCTGATCATCGACGAGACGGCCAAGGCCGTGGTGCGCGCCGGCGTGCCGATGACGCTCACCCGCACGGAGTTCGAGCTACTGGCCGCCCTCGCCCGGCGACCCGGCCAGGTTCTGTCCAAGACCCAGCTCCTGACCCTGGTCTGGGGGTTCGAGGCCTCCGGCACCAACCTGGTCGAGGTGCACGTCAGCACCCTGCGGCGCAAGCTCGAGGCCGAGGGCCCCCGGCTGGTGCAAACCGTGCGGGGCGCCGGGTACGTCCTGCGGGAGCACTGACCGTGGCGGCGGACCCGGCCGGGACGAGCCCCGCCACCCTGAAGCTCGCCGTCGCCGGCAAGGGCGGCTCGGGCAAGACGGTGCTCGCCACCCTCCTGGCCCGGGCCCTCAGCGAGCGGGGCTCCATGGTGCTCGCCGTCGACCTGGACGCCAACCCCGGCCTGGCCGTGTCGCTCGGGGTGACGCCCCACGACCTCGCCCTGCCCGATAGCGCCGTGGAGGCCCGGTCGAGCGCCACCTACGGATGGGGCCTGGCCAGCCACCTCACCGCGGCCGAGGCGGTGCGCCGCTTCGCCTTCCGGGCTGCCGACAAGGTCGCCTACCTCGGGTTCGGCAACATGGCCAGCCTCGAGACGCCGCTGCACCGCTACCTGACCGCCGTCCGCCAGGTGGCCGCCGGGTTCGACGAGCCCGGCTGGGTCGTCCTCCTTGACCTGGCCGGGGGCACGACCAACCCTTTCGAGGGCTACGCCGAGGTGGCGTCACGGGCCCTCATCACCGTGGAGGCGACCCCCACCTCGATCATGACCGGGCGCCGGGTGCAGGACATCCTCACGACCTGGAGCGTGCCGAGCGAGATCGTGCTCATGAACGCCCGCACCGACGCCGACGTCGAGATGGTGGCGAGCTGGGCCCCGCCCATCGCCGTGGTGCCGTTCGACCCCGAGATCCGTCGCCTGACCCGGCAGGGGCCTCTCTCCGGCCTGGCCGCCGACAGCCCGGCGCTCACCGCCGTCCGGGCGCTGGCCGGCACCCTGCTCGAGACCCCGGCGGGCCCGCCGGCCTTGGGGGGTCGCTAGGCTCATCGGTGCGTTGGCCGCACCGGGGACCGGCGATGCGGAGGGGATCCATGAAGGTCGCAGTCACGGGGAAGGGCGGGGTCGGCAAGACGACGGTGACGGCCGCGCTGGCCCGTACCATCGCCCGCCTCGGGACTCCGGTCGTGGCCGTGGACGCCGATCCCAACCCGAACCTGGGCATCGCCCTCGGGCTCGGGCTCGACGCCAACGCGCGGCTGGATGGGGTAGCCAACGACGTCCTGAAGCGGCGGGCCGCCGCCCACGGTCACTCCCATGACGGAGACGAGCCGCCGGCGCCCGAGCCGGCGGCCGAGGAGCTCCTCGACCGGCTCGGCTGCCTGGCACCCGACGGTGTCCGCCTGCTGCAGACCGGTCGCATCGAGCGGCCGTCCGACGGCTGCCTGTGCTGCGGGTCGCACCGCTCCACCCGCCGCATGTTCGAGGAGCTCTCGGCCGTCGACCGTCTCGTCATCGCCGACCTGGAGGCCGGGGTGACCGACCTCTGCTGGACCGACCCCAAGCCCACCGACACCGTCCTGGTCATCGCCACGCCTGACCGCAGCTCGGTCGAGATCGCCCGGCGCGCCATCCGGGTGGCCCGGGATCTCCAGGTCGGTCGGATCATCGTCGCCGCCAACCGGGTCCAGCACGCCGGGGAGGCCGCCGGCCTGCGTGACCTCCTGGAAGGGGTGGAGGTGGTCGAGATCCCCGAGGACCCGGCCATCGCCGCCGCCGAGCGGCGCGAGGTCTCTCCCCTCGACCTCACCCCGAAGTCGCCGGCCATGCTCGCCCTCCACGGCCTAGCCCTCCGGCTGCTCTGAGCCACGGCCGGGCGAAGCCGGCGGAGGCGCTCAGCCCGTCGGCCGCGGGCGGCCCGCCCCCCCGCAGTCGAAGCGAGGGGGCCGGCTCGGCAGGCGCAGGACGAAGCCGTGCTCGTAGGTGAGATCGCCGCCGTGGGCCTGGGCCAGGCCCCTGGCGATGGGCAGCCCGAGCCCGGAACCGCCCTGGCCGTCGAGGCTGATGAAGCGTTGGAAGGCCCGCTCCACCGCTTCGGCGGCGAGCCCGGCTCCGTCGTCGACGACCCGGACCACCACGGTCTCGGCGGTGGCCTCGACCACCACCTCGACGCGACCGGCGGCGTGACGGCGGGCGTTGTCCAAGAGGTTGGCCAGGATCTCCCGCAGGACGTTGGCGTCGAGCTCCGGGCCCACGTCGGGCTGCGGCCCGGCCCGCAGCTCGATGGCCAGGTTCGGGGCCAGTGAGCGGGAGCGCTCGACCTCCTCGCCGCACACGCCCACGAGATCGCACACGTGGAACGTCAGGGTCTCGCCCTGGTCCACCCGGGCCATCCGGAGGAGCCCGGTCATCACCCGGCTGGCCCGGGAGGTCTCCCGCACGACGTCGAGCAGCAGGTGGTCACGCTGATCGGGGGGAGCCCCACGCAGGAGCGTCTCGGCGCAGGCCCGGATGCCGGCGATGGGGGTGCGCAGCTGGTGGGCGGCGTCGGCCAGGAACCGGCGGGAGCTGGCCTCGGACTCCCGGCACGTCTGGAGGGCCGCCTCGAGCGAGCGCAGGGTGGACTCGAGCGTGTCGGCCGTCCAGCGCTGCTCGGTGATGTCACGGGCGATGACGCTCGCCCCGGGGGCGCCTTCTCCTCCGTCCCGCAGGGGGGACACCGAGACGGCGAGGTCGATCAGCACGCCGCTGCGTCGCACGCCGACGGTCTCGTAGGACCGTGGGGCCGACCCGTCCAGGTCCGCCCACCACCCGCGCACCTCGGCCCGTCGCTCCGGGGCCACGAGCACGGCCATGCTCTTGCCCACGACCTCGAAGCCCTTGTACCCGAAGGTGCGTGCCGCTCCGGAGTTCCAGCTGAGGATGAGCCCCTCGGGGCTGACGCCGAGAACGGCCTCGTCGAGGGCGTTCACCAGGCGGGCCATGCGGTACAGCTGGCCCTCGTTGCGGCGCCGCTCGCTGATGTCGGTCACCAGGGCGTGGAGCGCTGGCAGGCCTCCCTGGGGGGTGGCCCACATCGTCGCCTCGGCCGGGAACGCCAGGCCGTGTCGGTTCACCGCCTCGAGCTCCAGGCGCTGCCCGCCGGCGGGTCCCAGACCCAGCTCGAGCAGGCGGGCGGCGCAAGCCGCCACCAGGGGCGCAGAGGGAGCGGCCGCCACGATGTCCACCAGGGGACGACCATGCACCTCCTCCTGCGCCCAGCCGAACATCTCCTCGGCCTGGGCGTTCCAGGCCACGATCAGGCCGGAGGCGTCAGAGGCGATGTAGGCGGCGTTCCTGTCGCCGGGGGCATCGTCGGCCCGCAACCCCACCTGCCTCGAGCCGCCCGGCGAACCGGCCTCGAAGTGCTGTCCCACCTGCGTCATCGGGCGAGGCTGGCTGCAGCTTGCGACATCGTCGGGAACCGCCTTTCGCCGGAAAGGGCCAGGGGCCCGACGGTACAGGGCGCTGACGGCCACCGGTCACTCACCCGGCGCCGCAAGCTGGGCCATCAGGCCCAGCGCCACGTCCACCGAGCCGAGGCCCGGCAGACGTGACGCTGCAAGCCTGGTCCCTACGGGAAGAACACCTGGCGGATGGCACTCGGCAGCGGCACCGGGGCGTCGCCGCTGGCACCGAAGTTGAGGGTCGTCCCGCCCAGGACGAACCAGGTGCCGGTGGACGGCCGGAACACGGCGATGTCAGTGGTGCCATCGCCGTTGTAGTCGCCCGGCTCAGGGATGTCACCGCTGGTGCCGAAGTTGACCGAGGTGCCACCGCGCACGAACCAGGTGCCCGTTGACGGCCGGAACACGGCCAGGTCCGCAATGCGGTCGCCGTTGTAGTCGCCCGGCACCGGGATGTCACCGTTGGTCCCGAAGGTCACGGGGGGATTGCCCTGCACGTACCACGTCCCGTTGGAGGGCCGGAACACGGCGATGTCCGTGGTGCCGTCGCCGTTGTAGTCGGCGGGCACGGGGATGTCACCGTTGGTGCCGAAGTTCACGGAGGTGCCACCCTGCACGAACCACGTGCCGGTCGACGGCCGGAACACCGCCCGGTCGGCGGCACCGTCTCCGGTGTAGTCGCCGGGAACGGGGACGTCGCCGCTGGCCCCGAAGTTGACGGCGGTGTCGGCGAAGGCCCCGTTGCCCGTGGAGGTGTGGGTGAACCACGTACCCGTCGCCGGCCGGAAGACGGCGGTCTCGGCGATGCCGTCGGCGTTGTAGTCAGCGGCCACCGGGACGTCGCCGCTGGCCCCGAAGTTCACCACGCCCGGCGTCAACCCGTTCACGAACCACTGACCGGTCGAGGGCCGGAACACCGAGATGTCGGTGAAGGTGTGGCCCCCGAAGTCGGCCGGCGGCGGGCGCTTGCGGGAGTGGAAGGCGAAGATCTGCCCGGCATCCTGGGTGCCGTTGACGTCCTTGAACGGGGAGCCGGCCAGGTACTCCTGGTTCCCGTCACCGTCGAGGTCGCCCGGTGAGGCGATTCCCCAGCCCAGGTTGGGGCCCAGGTTCGACGGGAGGCTCGTCTGGCGGTCGGCGTCCGGCAACTCCAAGGCCTTGAAGACGACGGCCGTGCCGGCCGCAGCGCTGGCGGGGCCGTTGAAGACGTAGGTGCCGCCGCTGCCGGTGGCGCCGGGCTCATGGTGCGGGGAGGCGCCCACGTAGTAGTCGGCCCTGCCGTTGTTGTCGTAGTCGGTGGTGGTCATCGACCAGCCGAACTGGCCGCCCAACTCGGGCGAGGGGTCGTCGACGGTGACCAGCACCTGGCCGACGCCGGTGGACACGGTGGTGGCCCCGTCGAAGATCCAGGCTCTTCCCTGCTGGTTACCGGTGGGACCGTTCTGGCCGAAGCCGTTGGCGTAGATCTCGGGGACACCGTCGCCGTTGATGTCGCCGGGCGAGTTGGGGGCGGCGTCCTGGAAGCCGAAGGTGGCCCCAGCCTGGGGGACCGGGTCGTCGATCCGGGCCAGGAGGGCGCCGGTGGCGCCGCTGAAGAGGTACTCCCGACCCTGGCCGACGTTGCCGCCGACGGTGAGGTTGGAGGCATCGACCAGCTGGTCGGGAACACCGTCGCCGTTGAGGTCGCCGGGGCTCTGCACGGCGAGGCCGAGGTTGCCGCAGTTGGCGGTGCAGGAGGTGGTGGCGTTGGCCACCTGGTCGGCGACGGGGAGGTCGAGGGTGCGCAGCAGGGCGCCGTTGGCGCCGCTGAAGATGAAGGCCTGGCCCTGGTTCTTGCCACACCCGGCCGGGACCGTGGTGAGGTCGCCGCAGGCGAGGTCCCCGGCGTTGGCCTGGGTGCCGGCGGTGCCCTGGGCGGCCGTCACCGCGGCGGTACAGGCAGCGGTGTCGCACACGTCCTGGTTGGAGGCCCCGAGGATGATGTCGGGCACGCCGTCGGCGTTGATGTCGCCGGCCCGGCCGATGCGCGACCCGAACCGGGCGTTGCTGATCGGGGAGCCCTGGGGCGTGGGGTTGTTCAGGGTGTAGAGCAGGCTGCCGTTGGCGCCGCTGAAGACCCAGGCCTGGCCCTGCTTCTCGTTGCAGCCGTTGGGCTC
>Ga0183260_10002887_pt1 | contig 14040 bp, 12 predicted proteins | sample AntDrymUQ4972206_2_FD_129768 | JGI IMG/M metagenome (GOLD analysis project Ga0183260, IMG submission 129768) | Polar desert sand microbial communities from Dry Valleys, Antarctica - metaG UQ497 (22.06) (version 2) (version 2) | ecosystem: Environmental > Terrestrial > Soil > Desert | place... | reverse complement strand
GAAAGAGACAACGATCATGGAGGCGCAGGCGGAAATCCGGGAAGCCCGCTGAGTGCCCCGGGGGCGGGGAGAGCCGGGCTGACGCTGAACTGCGGAGATTTTTGGGGTGGATGACGGGGTTCGAACCCGCGACTTCCGGAGCCACAGTCCGGCGCTCTACCGCTGAGCTACACCCACCGTTGAACTGGCGTGCGGAAAGCTGATTGTAGCACGCAGACTAGGGCTCGCTGCGCCTGCGGCCGAGGCTCTTCGGGACGTCGGAGAGCTCCGCCAGCTGGCTGTTCTGAATCTGCACGGCCGTTGCGTACACGTGCTCGGCGCGCTTTCCCTTGGCGCCGTACATCAACGTGTCGGCGCGGTTGATCAGTTCGGCGGCAAGCTTCCGCGCGACGCCGCGGCGCTCGGCGATCGGGCCGAGCTGGAGGCAGACCACGCCCACGTCCACCCGGACGGGTCGCGCCGAGAGCCGGCGGTCGTCGCGGGCCCAGTCGTACGCTTCGACCGCTTCTTTGAAGCGGTCCGCAATCTCGATCGCCTCGCCGCACCCGGGAAGATCCGGTATCAGAAAGCAGAACTCGTCCCCGCCGAAGCGCGCGTGCAGGTCACGCCCTTCCCCTGCGCGCTCCACGGCCAGAAAGTCTTCCGACCGGATCTGGTCCGACAGAATCCGCGCGACGCGCTCGATGATGCGATCACCGATCGCGTGGCCGAGCGTGTCGTTGTACCACTTGAAGCTGCTGATATCCACGACGCCGACGCCGCACCAGCGCACGCGCTGCTCGACGGCCAGGAACGACTCGAGCCGCTCCATGAACCAGTCGAAGTTGAGCAGCTTGGTCTTGGGGTCGCGATGTGACTTTTCGGTCAGGTCGGCGACCACCTCCTCGAAGTACCGCGCGATGTTGCTGACGGTCACGTCCTTCTCCGTCAACTGGTGCTGCAGCCGCTCCATCTTGGCGGCAAAGCCTTCCGACAGGGCCTTGATGGCTTCGTGCTTCGATTCCTCGATCAGCTGCCGCTGACGGGCGATCACTTGATCGAGGCGTCCGAAGAGCGCGGTGGCGCGTTCGTCAGACAGCCCCAGGTGCTCCCTGATCCACTGGCGCAGATCGGCCGCAGTCCGCGGGGAATCGGAGGCATCGACGGTACGGTCAGGCAGTGGCTGGGCCATGGACATGGCGGGGCTGAGACATCAATTGCTGTGCCGGCCCCTGAGCTCCCATTCTACAGGGATTACCCGACAGCGCCCTCGTCCAGAATCGCCCCGCAGAGCAAACCACGGAATGGCGCTACCTCTTGTTGGTAGCGAGAGGGGTGCGCCCTACGCGAGCGTTTCCAGCCGTTCCCTGGCGGCCTGCTCCCGGCGCCGGGCGGCTTCCAGAGCCGCGGAGGCCCTGTCCGCACCCGCCTGGGCCGCATCGCGCGCGCGGATCGCCTCCGCTGCAGTGCGGGTGGCCTCCTCCAACGCCTCCTGGGCCTCTCTCACGGCGGCTTCCGCGTCCTCGACTTTGCGGGAAGCCTTCTCGGCCTCGCGGGCTGCGCGTGCAGCCTCGAACTCCTGGCGCCTGGCGAGCCCTTCGGCCTCTTTGACCTCACGGGCCGCCGCCGCGGCAGCCTCCCTGACTGCCGCCAGGCGCGCGGCACCCTTCGTGTCCGGCTTTTGCCGTTCGCGCGCGGCAGGCCGACGGGGGGGCGGCGTCCCGGCCGCGCGGACCTGTCCTCCTGACCCCAGACCTGCGCCCGCCAGCATGTCGAAGCCTCGAGCTTCCAGGGGGCGCGTCAGCTGCCCCGGAGGCTCCTCCGAGGGCAGTCCGCGCAGGGTTGTGGCGATTGCCTGCCTGGTGGCGTCCGTGACCGGGTGACCCCCCTCGGCGAGGAGCGCAAGGGTGCCCTTCAGCGCGCGCGCGAGCGCGTCTTCATGCGCCCGGCCCGCGCCGCGGAGGTCAGCCGGCTGGCCGCCAAGCGCCGCGTCGTGCGTTGCCCTTAGATCGGCGGCGCGTTGCAGCAACTCCTCGTAGGTCGAGCGGGATCGCCAGTACAACTGGTTCACCGCCCATGCCGGGAGGGTGGGTTTCTGGATCCGGCGTATCTCCGCCCTCTGGGGCCCGGCCGCTTTCGCGAGCGCGTCCCGCTCCGCGATGAATTCACTCAGCGGGACCTGGTAAAGGCGGTCGGTGGCGGGCCTGGCAGGAGGGCGGCGAGCCATCGGGTCTCCCGCGTCAGCCCAGACAGCCGGTGATGGGCTCGACGTACCACCGCAGGCGGCGGAAGGGCCCGCCTGTCCCCGGCTCGCGGCAAATCTGGAGGCGGACAGGGAGCGCGAAGAAGGCGGTGAGGTCCCGCCCCCGCGCGCCACCAGCCGTTTCGTCCGGTTCAGGGGGTCCGTGGTTCACGCAGACGAGCGACCGGAAGGTTCGACATGCCAGCGGGTGAGTATATGCGAATCTTCCCTTCTCCCTTCTCCCTTCTCCCTTCTCCCTTTCCCCATTGTCCTCTCCATCAATGGGACAATAGCCAGGCCCGCCGTGCTCAAAGTCGAACTTCACGCTCATACGGACCTGGATCCTGCCGACTACATCCGCCACAGCACCCGCGAGCTGATCGAGCGCGCGGGGACGCTGGGGTACGGCGCGCTCGCCATCACGCTGCACGATCGCTACTACGACCCGACTGGGGACCGGCACTACGCTCAGGAACACGGCATCGTCCTCATGGCGGGGATCGAGCGCAGTATCGAAGGGCGCCACCTGCTGCTCGTGAACTACCCTGCGGCGTGCGCTGAGGTGGGCAGCTTCGAGGAGCTTCGCCTGCTCAAGCGCCGGCATCCTACGGGCCTGGTGGTCGCGCCCCACGCGTTCTATCCCATCCCGTCCGCCATCGGTACAGGGGCGGCTCGCCATGCGGATCTCATCGACGCGCTGGAAGTGAACTCGATGTACACGCGGTGGGTGGACTTCAATCAGGGGGCGATCGCCTGGGCGCGCGCGAACGGGAAGCCGGTCGTCGGGAACACCGATCTCCATCTGCTCGGGCAGCTTGGCACGACGTACAGCCTCGTCGATGCGGCGCCGGATCCGGACGCGATCTGCGCAGCGATACGGGCCGGCCGGGTGGAGGTCCGCTCGACGGCGCTTCCCATGCTGCGCGCGGCGTGGCTGTTCGGGCTGTCGCTGGGCCTCGGCGCCGCAGGGCGCCTCAGACGATGGGCCGGGCGCGAGCCGGAAGCGTCAGGGCAGGATGGCTCGACGATCCGCAGGAAAGCGAAGCGGTGATAATAGTGGACCGGAGGAGACTGGATGAACAAGGTCGCGAAGGTGACGTGGGTATCAATAGCCATTCTGCTGACGATCGTGCTGATTGCCTTCCTTGCGACCCGGGGCGGGAACTAGCGGCGAACCCCCGGCATGGCTCGCTTTGACCCACGCCTGCGCTGTTCGTCACCGTCGGCAGGGAACCTCCCCGGGGAGCAGTAGAATACGCGCGGCAGCCGATGCGACGTTCCGCCAAACTGCGGAACCCGCCCCTGAAGGAGGATCAGCATGCGTCTGGGTCATGTTTCAACGATAGCGGCCGCGGCCGCACTGTTCATCTCGTCGTCCATGGGGATCGCTGTTGTGCAGGGACAGCAGGATCCTGACAAGAAGGTTGCAGGAGGCGGGATTACCGCCAAGGGGTGGCAGGGGAGGGTCGATACCCCGAACAAACAGGGGCTCACGATCAAGGACTCCAGGTTTGCCCCCGAAGGAGGCGGGTTCCACCTCACAACCGGACCGGCAGGGCTTTACTGGAACACCGAGCACAAGGCGCAGGGGGACTTCACGGTCCGCGCGACGTTCCGTGAGCCCAAGCAGACCTACAACCACCCGCACCCGTTCGGCGTCTTCATCGGCGGCAGCGGCCTCGACACCGATAAGCCCTCGGCCCTCTACTGCGTGGCCTATCGAAACGGCAACTACCTCGTGCGGATGTTCAGCGGCGGGTCCACAGTGCAGGTGTCGGGCAAGCCGGCGCCCCACGACGCGGTCCGCAAGGCCGAGGCCGAAGCGGAGGTGACGCAGGAGGTCGGCTGGAACGTCAAAGGCGACCGCGTGGAGTGCGTGGTCAACGGCACCGCGGTCTGGAGCGCGACCAAATCGGAAGTGACCGGCGAAGGCAAGCTTCAGTCCACCGACGGCCTGACGGGAATCCGCACGAGCCACAACTCTGACGTGTTCATCACGAACTTCGCTCTGAACAAGTAACAGCTCCGCTGGTCACCTCTTGCGCCTGGCGGAGGTGGCCGGCAGCCCGGGATGCAGACGATCCCAGAGGGCGAGGTCCTGGGACGATGCTGGCGTGCGTGTGTGGGCGGACTGCCGGAAGGTGACACGCCTGCTGCTCGTCCGACACGCGCCGCCAGACGCGCAGTGGGCGCCTGAGCGCCGCCTGTGCGGGTGGTTCGATCCGCCGCTTGGCGAGCCTGGTGTGCGCGTTGCTGCCACGGTCGCCGAGGCGCTGGCCCTGTCCGGTGCGCCAGCCCTCTACGCGAGCCCCCTCCGACGCGCGTGGGAGACGGCCGTTCTCATAGGAGGCCCGCTTGGTCTCGAGCCATCGAACTGCGATGCGCTGCGGGAGATCAACTGCGGCGAGCTGGACGGTCTCTTTCTGGACGATGTGCCCCGGCGGTTCCCGGACCTCTGGAGGCGCAATGTGGAGCAGACCGACGAGCACTTCCGCTGGCCGGGCGGGGAGAGTTACGCCGAGTTCCGCGACCGCGTCAGAACCGGACTGGACACGCTTGCAGCGCGGCACACCGGCGAGACGGTCCTTGTCGTGACGCACACCGGCGTGGTGACGCAGGTTCTCGGCATGATGCACGGGTGGAGCTCCGCCAGGTGGGATCGGGACCGCCCCGCGTTCGGAGGAGTGACCCGCGTCTCGTGGGGATCAGGAGGGCCGCTGGGGTTCATCACCTGACAGATCCAGATACGCGACGGCCCGCCTCACGATCCTGATCCAGTCCATCGCCGCTGCCATCGCGCGTGCGCGTGATATCGGCGTCCGCGCTGCAAGCACACTCGAGAGATGCACCCCGAGCGCCCCGGCGAGCGCGTTGGATCCGGCGGCGACCCAGTATTCACGACGGTGGACCGCTGTGATCCGATCGCCGAGCCCGGCCGAGCGCACGTAGTGCAGCAGCAGCCGATCGTGAAGGCGCGCGGCCGATGGTTCGAAGTAGCGGAGGCACTGAAGCCACGAGGCGACATCCTCGAAAGGGGAACCCAGCCGCGCGCGTCCCCAGTCGAGCAGAACGGCCCGCCGGCGTCCGCGCTCCGACCTGATGACGACGTTCCCCGGGTGCACGTCGCCGTGCAGGAACACGGGGGCGGAAAGGAGTTGCGCGCGCGCGGCAGGCAGTCGTGCGGCCAGTGCTTTGACGGCGCGAACGCCGCCGCTCAGGCGGGGATCCCTGAAGCTCTGCGCCGCACACCGAAGCAGATCGATCGTGTAGGCGGCAGACGTCCCCAGATGCGCGTCGTAGCGGGAATCGGCCGTCCACTCGATCCGCGACGCATGCAGCCGCGCAAGCGCCTCGATGACCATGCGGGCATACGGTTCGTCGCGCCAGGGCCAGGTCTTCCAACGCGACACGTACTCCAGAAGCAGGAAGCTCTGCCCGTCGGCACCCGTGGTGCCGAGCAGCCGGGGCGCCAGGTCGGACATCCCCGACCGGGCGAGCGCTGCGTACGCCGCGCTTTCAAGCTCGTTCTCCCCGACCGGCTTGATGACGAACTGCTCCGGTGCGGCACCGGGCCTCGTCGCCGAGACGCGGGTGAGATCGGCTGTGAGCCCGCCGCGCAACGCTCGCGCAGATAGCGTCGCACCCGCTGATACGTCCGGTGCGTACGAGGCCAGTAGCTCGCGCAGGGACTCGACACTGCGGACCTCTCGCGGTCCTCTCGGGAGCATCATTCAGCGTACGGCCTCCCGGGGCTCCACCTGGTGGAAATCGCAAGCAGCGGCTCGATTGTGCGGCGGGGAGGCTGCGGGAGGTGGACAGCCGGATCCGGTGACGGGCGGACACCAGCAGTGCCAACCCGGAGCACGATGGTCGGGCCGAGGCCTACACGGGAATGTGAGCGGCGGCTTCCGCGGCCCGTCCGATCTCCTCGAGATCCTCCCCGGAGAGTCGAACCCGGGAGGCGGCAATCCAGTCGTCCACCTGCTCCGCGGAACGAGCGCCCACGATCGCACCGGTGACGCCTGGCCAGGCAATGACCCACGCGACTGCCACGGCTGACACGGTGGTTCCGTGGCGCCCACGCGACTGGTCCAGTCCCGGCCGCCGACGGCCCCCTCTCTACTGTGCTTCTTCGATGCGGTAGACGTCCGTTCTGGTGCGGACGTACAGCGCGTTGCCCCCCACGGCCGGAGAGGCCATGAATCCGTTGTCCAGGGTGTTCTCGGCAAGGGGCTTGAACTCGCGCCCTGCCTCGATCACCGTGGTCTTGCCGTCTTCGTCGAACAGGTAGATCCGCCCGTTGACGGCGATCGGGGAGGCAGAGAACGTGCCCCCCACACGCGACTGCCAGACGAGCTCGCCCGTCTTCGCCTCGACGGCCGACGCGATCCCCACGTCGTTGATCATGTAGAGCAGATCGTCGATGAGCAGGATCGACGGCTTGTTGGGGACGCTCCGGGCAAACGTCCAGACCACGTGCGTGGCGGTGGCGTCGCCCGTGCCGTCTGGCCGGATGGCGAACAGTTTCGGCGTGTCGAAGCCTGTCGGGTAGAACACCATGCCGTGCCCGGCGACCGGACGGGTGCTTGCCGAGTGGCTGCCGTGCTCCTCGATGCGCCAGCGTTCCTTGCCGGTCATCGGCTCGTAGCCGTAGGCCGCCCTCCCGCCAAGGCTGATGAGGAGCGGTTCACCCCCCACCTCGATGATCTGCGGCGTCGCGAAGGCCTTCCGGAAGTCGCCATCGGCTTTCGGCTTGCCGTCCGGGCCGAGGTCTTTGTAGTCCACGGACCGGGGAGTCTTCCACACGGTCCTGCCCGTGTCCTTGTCGAGCGCAACGACGTACTGCACGTCGCTGCCGTCGTAGTGCATGATGAGCAGATTGCGGAAAAGAATCGGCGACGAACCCGCGCCACGGAAGTGATTGCACTCGAGATCCCGTCGCTCCCAGAGCACCTTGGCGGTCCTTGTGTCGATCGCCGCCGTGCCCGGTGAGCCGAACGTGACGTAGACGCGCCCGGGTTCACCAACCGGCGAGGGGGATGCGTAACTGTTGAAGGGATGTGCGTACTGCGGCGTCTCGACATGGAACAGCTTCATGTCGTGAACAATCTTGCCGCTGTCGCGGTCGAGCGCCACGGCAGAAAGCTCGTGCCCCTTCTCGTCGGCGGTGGTCACCCAGACCTGGTTCTCGAGGACGATGGGGGAGGACCATGCTTTGCCGTGAACGGCGGTCTTCCACCGCACGTTCTTCTCCTCGCTCCAGGTGAGGGGCACCCTAGCCCCTGTGGCGATTCCGTTCCCGTCGGGCCCCCGGTGCTGCGGCCACTGTGCGTGAACGCCGACGGCAATCGACGAGAGGAGAACTGCGCCAAGTACGGTGAGTCGGGTGTGGGTCACTGATTGCGTCCTTCGATGTCCTTCAGGCGCTTCTGGATCTCGGACTCCGGAAGCCAGCGGCCGCGGACGACAACGCCGGAGCGCTTCTGAATGTTTGCGAGATCCTGCAGCGGGTTTGCGTCCACGAGGATGAGATCCGCGCGCTGCCCGGCGGCAATCGTGCCGAACTGGTCGCGTCCCTTGGAGTACTGCCCGACACTGGCCGTTCCGGACCGGATCACGTCGTAAGGGCTCATGCCGGCGTCGGTCATGCGCTTCATCTCGGGGTGAATCGAGAAGCCCGGCACGTTGAACTGCTGCGGCGCATCACTGCCGAGCAGGATGCCGACGCCCCCCTTGTGCAGTGCCGTCATGATGCGCATCCGGTTGTCGATGTACTGCCTGGCGTGGTCCTGATTGTACTGATCGCTCTTCAGGCGGTTGCCAACGGCCTTGGTCCACTGCGCGACCAGGTCACGGGGCAGGTAGCGAAGCTCGGGCAGGCTCGTGCGCGACTCGAGCGTGATGGGCCCGCGCAGCGTTTCCCACACGACGAGCGTCGGCACGATCCAGGCTCCGGATTTCTTCGTCCGCGCGACCAGATCCTGAACCCCCTTGTCGTCGACGGGCTTCGTCTGGCCGCCCAGGTGCTCCGCGTAGCCGTCGATGTGGTCGATGGTTTCCTGCCCCATCTCCAGGGCGTGCGGCACGCCGACCGCATCGGGAACGTGACCCGCAAAGGGGATGTCCACCTCTTTCGCGGTACGCGCCATGGCGTCGTAGACCTCCACCGTGAGGCCCGGCAGGACCTTCAGCAGGTCCCACCCTTCCTTCTTCTGTTCCTGCACGCGCGCGCGGGCATCTTCCGGGGCCTTCACGGCGTTGCCCGTGAACCCGGGTCCGGCAAGATAGAGGGTCGGACCGATCAAATCGCCGCGGTTCACCGCCCCCCGCAGCTCGAGCTGTCCTGGCGCACCCTGCATCCCGCGCACGGTCGTCACCCCGTTCGCCACGTACATGAACAGCACATCGTCTGTGAACTCTTTCGGCTGTGTAGGGGCAGGGACGTGGCCGTGCATCTCGGCAAGGCCCGGCATGAGGTACTTGCCCTTGCCCTCGATGCGCGTGGCGCCCTGAGGCACCTGGGTCGAACCTGCCGGCCCGACTGCGGTGATCCGGTCTTTGCTGACGATGACCGTCTGGTCCGTCAGCACGCGGTCGGTGTCCATCGGGAGCACGCTGACGTTCACGAACGCCAGGGTCGTCCCCTGCTGCGCGGCCGGAGCCTGGATGGCGAGCAGCACGCCCGCGAGCACGAAACCGGTGAGCACACGCCTCATCATGGATTCCTCCTTGGCGTCCGCGCCCGGGCGCGGCGGAGCCTCGCTAAAACTCGGCGGGAGCCCCAATCGGGTACTGCTCCACGTCGAGGACCGACCCGTTGACAATCGCGCTCTGATCGGAGGCGAAGTATTCGGCCGCGCGGGCCACTTCGTTCGGCGTGAGCAGACGGCCGAACGGCGCCATGCCGATGGCTTTCTCCACCCAACCCTCGTCGTGGCCGCTCTCGCGCTGGACGCGCTCCTCCCCTTCGGTGAGCGTCCACCCGACGTTCAGCTGATTCACCCGGATGCCGTACTTGCCGAGCGCCGCCCCCGCGTTCCGCGTCATGGTCATCAGCGCCCCCTTCGACACGGAATACGGCCCGAGATTCGGCGCGCCGATGTATGCGTTGATCGAGCCGATGTTGACGATTGACCCCCCGCCGTGGGTCTTCATCGATTTCACCGCTTCCTGCATGCACAGAAAGGGGGCGCGGAGGTTCACCGCCATCATGGTGTCCCAGAACTCGACCGAGGCGTCCTCGATGTATCCACGCGCCGTGTTCCCCGCGTTGTTGACGAGCACGTCGATGCGCCCTCCCCACTCGACGGTGAACCGCACGATCCCCCGGCAGACCTCGGGGTCCGTCAGGTCGCCGCCTGTTGACGCGGCGTCATGACCGCCGTCCCGAAGCCGCTGGGCTGCCTTGCCGGCATCCGCCTCGTCGCGCCCGTGAATGACCACCCGCGCGCCAAGGGAGGCGAAATGCTCGGAAATGGCAAAGCCGATTCCGGAGTTCGCTCCAGTGACGAGCGCGACCTTCCCTTTCAGTGATGACATGCGTCTGGACCCTCTTTTCAATCGCTGCCCGGCAGCAGCACTGACTTGATCACGTTCCGTTCGGACATTGCCTCGAACGCCTCGCGCCACCCCTCGAGGGGTACACGCATCCCCACGATCCGTTCCGGAAGCGTGACCCCGCGGTCGAGAAGGTGAATGACGCGTTCCCAGACGGGGTAGTTGTGGCTGAAGGAACCCTGAATGCGGATGTTCCGGTGCACGACCGGGTTCATGTCGATCTGGAAGGGCTCGGGCGACCACCCTACTTTGGTGACCTGCCCGCCCGGGCGAGTGATGCGAATCGCGTCCTCGAGCGGCTGACTGGCGCCTGTGGCATCGCAGACCAGATCGGCGCCCTCCCGGGTAAGGTCCCGCACCACTTCAGCGAGGTCGTCTGTGTGAACATCGACCGTATGCGTCGCACCAAGCGCGCGTGCTGTCTCGAGCCGCGGGGCGTCGCCAGCCACGCCGGTCACGATCAGCGGCATGGCGCCGGAGAGGGCGGCCATGCGGGTGCAGAGGAGGCCGATAGGCCCAGGCCCCAGCACCACGACTGCGTCCCCCGGGCGGATCGCGGAGTTCACGCACATGGCCTGGAACGCCACAGCGTGTGGTTCCGCGAGGCAGGCGATCTCGAACGGCAGCGAATCGGGGATGTGGTGCAGGCAGCGGGCGGGCACCCGTACCCAGCGCGCCATGGCGCCGTCGAGCCCGTAGCCGAAACCCAGGCGAGCCTGACACAGGTTGTACGAGCCGGTACGGCACATCATGCACTCGCCGCAGATCTGCGCGGCCGTCTCGCTGACGACGCGGTCCCCCTCGCGGAAGCCGCGGACGCCGGGACCGGCGTGCGCAATCGTGCCGCCGAACTCGTGCCCGAGGACCACCGGCACGTTCACCGGCCAGGAGTGGGTGTTGTGTGACTGGTGGATGTCGGAGCCGCACACGGAGACCCCGCCCACCTGCAGGAGCACCTCTCCCTCGCGTACTTCGGGAACCGGAACCTCGCGCAGCTCGACCGCGTGCGGACGGAGCGCGTAGTGAACGATCGCCGGTTGGGTCGCTGTCGGCATCCGGCAAGAATATCATCGCGAATCGGCGAACCAACGACGATCCGGCACGCCTCCAGAGGGCGCTCTGGAAGGGCCGGCTGGGGTAGGATGTGCGGCACACGGAGGAGAGATGCTGAACCCTGCAGGCTGCTACGACCGGGCGCTCGCGCGACTCTCGCGGCGCGATCTGCTGAAGCTGGCCTCGGTACTGGGGGCAGCGGCCCTCGCCCGTCCGGCAACCGCAGGGAGCGTGCAGGGGAGGCCTTTCTTCACCGGCTATCCTTTCTCGCTGGGCGTTGCCTCCGGCGACCCGCTCCCCGACGGCGTCGTCCTCTGGACGCGGCTGGCGCCGCGGCCGCTGGAAGGGGGCGGCATGCCGATGGTTCCCGTGCCGGTCGAGTGGGAGGTGGCCCGCGACAGCGCCTTTCGGTCGGTGGCACGGAAGGGGGAGGCGATCGCGCGGCCGGAGCTCGGGCACAGCGTGCACGTCGAGCTCGGCGGACTCGAACCCGGCCGGGAGTACTGGTATCGATTCCATGCGGGTGGGGAGGTGAGCCAGGTCGGCCGGACGAAGACGGCCCCGGCAGCCGGGGCGCCCGTCGATGCGCTGCGCTACGGCGTCTGCGGCTGCAGCCATTTCGAGACCGGGTATTTCACCGGCTACAGGCGAATCGCACAGGAGGCCTTCGATTTCGTCTTCCACACCGGCGATTACATCTACGAATCGCGCGCGGACGGGGGGCGGAACGACGGGCGCGTACGCCAGCACCAGGGTGACGAGATCTACACGCTGGATGACTACCGGAGGCGGTACGGCCAGTACAAGTCCGACCCCGACCTGATTGCCGCGCACCGCTCGGCGCCGTTCATCGTGAGCTGGGACGATCACGAAACCGAGAACAACTACGCCGGCGAGCTGGACGAGAACGGTACGCCGCCCGCCATCTTCCTGCTCCGGCGTGCCGCGGCCTACCAGGCCTACTACGAGCACATGCCCCTGCGCGCGGCTTCGTTCCCGTCCGGTCCGCACATGCGGATCTACCGGCGGCTGCATTTCGGCGATCTCATCGACTTCACTGTGCTCGACACTCGGCAGTGGCGGTCCGATCAAGCCTGTGGCGACGGGCTCAGGAACTGCCCGGAGGCGCACGACGCGGCGCGCACGATGCTTGGAGCGGAACAGGAGCGGTGGCTTTTCGAGAATCTCGCGACCGTCAGAGCCAGGTGGACGGTGCTCGGGCAGCAGGTCTACTCGTTTGCGCGCGACTTCGTGAACGTGAATCCGGAGGCCCGGTTCAACATGGATGTGTGGGATGGATACGCCCCCGCGCGCAACCGGCTGTATTCGAGGTTGACGGAGACCGGCGCGCCCAATCCGGTGGTCCTCTCCGGCGATGTTCACGTTCATTTCGGCGCCGACTTGAAGATGGACTACACGGACCCGCGCTCGGCGACCGTCGGGGTCGAGTTCACGAACACCTCCATCAGCGCGGGCGGCGATGGCGCCGAGGTTGCCGCCAACTGGGAACAGATCAGGAGTGCCAACCCGCACATCCGGTATCACAGCGCCAGGCGTGGATACATCGCCTGCACGGCGACTCCGTCGTCCATGCGCGCCGATTTCAAGGTGCTCGACCGGGTGACGGTGAACGACCTGCCCGTGCGGATCGGCGGATCGCTCGTCGTCGAGGCCGGACGTCCGGGAAGCCATCCCGCCTGACGGCCGGCCTGCCCTCGCCTTGACAACCCCGAACAGCGCGAATAGGGTTCGGAACGATGCATGTTCATCGTCCGGCGGAACCTCGTGTCGTCGGCAGGGGGGTCGATCAGGGTTATCTTGCCGGCGATGAGCTCGCTTCGCTGGCCAGGGCCGGACTGGCGGCGCTTCCGGTGGATGGTCGCCGGGTGCTCGTGCTCATCCCGGACGGCACGAGGACGATGCCCATGCCGCTGCTGTTCGAGATCCTCGAGCGGGAGCTGGGGCCGCGGGTAGCCGCGCTCGATTTCCTGATTGCGCTGGGGACCCACACGCCGATGACAGACGAGCAGCTCGAGCGGCACGTCGGCCGGCCGGTGCGCGGCGGGATGGCCGGGACGCGCCAAATCTTCAACCATCGCTGGGACGATCCTTCGACATTCGCGACGCTGGGGGTCATCCCTGCCGCGGAGATCGCGGAGCTGACAGGCGGCCGCCTGCGGCAGGACGTGCCGGTGGCTCTGAACCGCCTGCTCGTGGAGTACGAGCACGTCCTGATCTGCGGGCCCGTGTTCCCGCACGAGGTGGTTGGCTTCTCCGGCGGCACCAAGTACCTGTTCCCCGGGGTGGCTGCCGCAGAGATCATTCACTTCACGCACTGGCTCGGTGCGCTGATCACGAGCTACGACGTGATTGGCACAGCGAATACCCCAGTGCGTGCCGTGATCGATCGCGCGGCAAGCCTGCTCGACACGCCGATTTCGCTGCTGGCCGTGGTGGTGACCCACGACGGAGTGGCCGGGCTGTTCTGCGGCGATACGGCCGAGAGCTGGCGCCAGGCGGCGGCACTCTCGGCGAGGCGCCACGTGGTCTGGCTCGACAAGCCTTATGAACGTGTCCTGGCCGTGATGCCGTCGATGTACGACGACTTGTGGACCGCGTCGAAGGGCATGTACAAGATCGAGCCCGCCGTAGCTGACGGTGGCGAGGTTGTCATCTATGCGCCGCACGTCACGGAAGTGAGCTACGTTCACGGCCGGCTGCTCGACGAGGTCGGCTACCACTGCAAGGACTATTTCCTCTCGCAGTGGGACCGATTTCGCGACTACCCCTGGGGGATTCTGGCGCACTCGACCCACCTCAAGGGGCTTGGCACGTTCGACCCCGCCACCGGGATCGAGACGCCTCGCATCCGTGTGACGCTGGCAACCGGGATTCCACGCGAGCGGTGCGAACGGATCAATCTGGGTTATCTGGATCCCGCGGAGGTCGATCGAGCCGCCTGGCAGGGGCGGGAGGGCTGGCTGGTAGTCCCCCGCGCCGGTGAGATGCTGTACCGGGTCGGCCGGCCTCCGGTCTAAGGGGAGGAACCGGACCAATGCCCAACTCCCAACTCCCAAGGCCCAACTCCCAACCTGAATGGCCGGTGGAGTCGCTCGAGAGTTGGGAATTGGGAGTCGGAGGTTGGGCATTGGGAGTTTGAGGTTGCGCGTTGGAAGTTGGGAATTGGGAATTGGGCGTTGGGAGTTGGG